>OKRW01000919.1_pt1 | contig 27532 bp, 25 predicted proteins | sample 1601151 | NCBI WGS metagenome assembly OKRW01 (sample SAMEA3541471, study PRJEB24748) | human gut metagenome | biome: human gut; feature: human-associated habitat; material: faeces | place: China | collected 2012 | reverse complement strand
TTTGACATTTCTTGTTGGCGGTATCATTGGTGTCCATTTCGGTGTTTCTTTGTTTTCTACCTTTATTCCGTCTTTCATATTTCCGGAATAAATTACCTTAAACCACTTGCCGTCAAATTTAATTGAATTATTGCTTTCTCCAACTTCCTTTATCGTATATTCGTAAGGCTTTGAATTTAAAATTGATTCATACGCTTTTAAATCTTTAAATTCTCCTGTCCAGTTGTTCGCTTTGTTCAATTCAAGTTTTTGTCCTGTTGCCTTTCCGTCTCTATATAATTCAACTTCTATTTTATCTACAGGTGCTGTGATTTTGCTTCCATCTGTTCCTAACCACTCTTTTGTTATTTTGACATTTCTTGTTGGCGGTATCATTGGTGTCCATTTCGGTGTTTCTTTGTTTGTAATTACAAAACCTTTTGTTATATCATTTGAATCTTTTTGAACTATTTCAGTTTTATATCCAGGAACTGCTTTTTCTTCAATAGTATAGTTTATAAGAGTTCCATCATCTTTGTATTTATCAAGATTTTCGAAAGTATGTTTCCAATTATTCGTTTTAGATAATTCAACTTGCTCTTTTACTACTCCATCTGCTTTTAAAGTAACTTCAACTTTTTCTAAAGCCTTTCCTTTCCATACTTTTTCTACCGGTATTGAAATTCTTTCTTTCTTGTTTGTAATAGTTTTAAAAGCCACCTTATTTGTTCCAAAATCATCAGGTTTTATTTTTATTTCCTTATTATCCAGTTTATAGCCTTTAGGTGCTTGTATTTCTACTAAAGTATAATCATCTTTTAATAAATCCTTTATTTCTATTTCGCCTTGCTCATTCGTTACATACTCACCTACAACCGCATTATTTCTATCTCTAGTTAATTTAAATTTTGCTCCTTTAAGAGATTCTCCTTTTTCTCCCTCTTTTTTTATCTTTATAGAATAAACATATCCCTCTGCTTTACCTCCTGCTGTGAAGTATCTATAGTCATTATGTGCATCTCTTTCTTGAATTTTTTCTCCTGTAAGTTTTACTTTATTTTTAAATACTTCTCCGTCAATAGGAGTATATCCGATTTTTACTTTATAATATACTGTAATCCCTTCTGTAGCGCTTAAATCTCCAAAATTTAATTTAAAACTCTTTCCATTAGGATTCCAATTAACTGTTACACTATTTGTAATATCAATTTCATTTTTAAGTTCATAATCTCCTTTATCACCTGACCATTGCCAATTGCCTTTAACTACTTTAAGTTTATCCTTTAGATATTCAACTTTCTCTCCGTCAATGGTATCTTCAAGCCACCCATTCTTTATCTCTTGACCTTTTCTATTTATAAATACAGCGTAAGAAATTACATTTTCTCCGATTGAAGATTTCCAAGATGCTTTTTGTAAATAATCTCCATTCGGTTTCCCTTGTCCATCCCAATCGATAGAACCTCCACTTATATGCTTATTTCCTATTTTAAAATTTAAGTCAATTTTTTTCTTTTCTTTAACCTTCACATGATCAATTCTGGAATAGAAAAATAGACTTCCTTTTACTCCTGAATGAGTTTCAGGATAATTAGTATAAGTTAGAGTAACAGTTTTTTTGTTTGCATCTACTTTTGCTTTAGCAACTATATTCCCTTGAGAATCCTTTACATCAAATTCTGCAGGAGTACTTACAAAAACTAATTCATCCGGTAATTTTATAGTAGTTGTATCTCCTTCTTTAACTTGATGATCCGGAAGCTCAAAATCCATATCAACCTTAACTGTCTGCCATTGTACCACAGTCCCTAGCGGTCCTCCACTTTCGCTTTTCACAGTGATTTTTTTTTATCACATCGTCGTGAGTCTTTACAGGTCTCATTTGAACATTTTTTGCTTCCTTCAACAAATTAAATTCTTTTTCTTTAGAATTTTTTTCATTTGATTTCTGTTTTGTCTCCTTTTCAAGTTTATTAGAATCCTTCTCCTCTTTTGATTTTATACCTTTTTCCCCATTAGGTAAAATTTTATTCTCTTTATTGCCAACATTATTTACACTTGTTTTTTCATTTGAAATTTTATCGCTTGTAGTTTGTTCCATTGCTACTGCCGGAACAATACTGGATATTGTAATAAATATTGCTAACAATAAAGTAATAATCTTTTTCTTCATTATTACTCTCCTCTCATAATTTTTGAACAAAAAATAAACTTTATGTAAGATTGTTAATAAATTAAAATAATTTCTAATGTAATAATTGTTAAAAGTATATTTTTTATAATTAATAACTGATTTCATAAAGTTAACTCCGATAGATTATACCATAATTGAAATAAGTTGTCTACTTTTTTGTTTAACATATAAAAATAAGTTAATATAAATTACATACATAAAAATATTACTCTGTCTAATTTTATTGTTTTAATTAAAATTCTTAAAATAAATTTTTTCTAATATCTATTATTTTAAAACAACAACTTTACTATTTTTTTTTGCTTTACATCATACACAACTGATTTTAAACAAAAAAAGTTTAGTAACTAAAACTGAAAAAATCAGTCTTAATTACTAAACTAAATTTATTTTTTAATTACTTTTATAAACTATAACTGGAGTATTTATCTCAACATTTTCGTAAATTTGTTTTACTTTATCCAGCGGTGTATTTATACAACCATAGCTACCTGATGTTTTGTAGATGTTTCCGCCAAATTTTCCATTTCTCCAAGGTGCGTCGTGAATTCCTACGCCTGTCCAATTTATCGGCATCCAATAGTCGACATGTGCAACATAATTATATCCTAGTGGAGATAATCCTTTTAGATTTCTGTCTTTTTCTCTACTCCAAACTTTCATAACTCCAATCGGTGTCTCAACCTTTTTGCTTACATCTCCTGTAACTATATCTGTTTCTAAAAGAAGTTTTCCTTCTTTATAAAGCCACATATGTTGTCTAGTTAAATCAATTTCAATGTAAGTATTACCTATATCATCCTCTTTGTCATAATATAATCCTTTGTGTATGAATACAGGCTCAATAGATTCAGATTTAAAATTCAATAGCTTTTCAACTAAAAGGTCTTTCGTCTTATTAACATCAATCTGCCAACCATATATTCCATCTTTACCAGGAACTGTAATTTCTCCTTTTCCGGTAGTTTTAAATTTTCTATCCATTCCAAAAGTGTCATATTTGATCGCGAGTCTTCTTACATAATCTCTCGCCTTTTGTTCATCCGGTTTTAGTTCTCCATCAACAAAGGTAAAAATATTTGCCAAAAGTTCACCGTCTAAAACTTCTTTATTTGAACCGATATTAATTTCATATTTTAATTTTGAAATTTTTTCATATTTTGAAAGAGCGTCTTGCAGTGATTTATCATCTTTTTTTAACTTCGGTTGTTCTGAAATTTTACTCATATCAATACTTTCTTTTCTTTCAGACAACGCAATCAAAATAGCCTCTTTTAATTTTTCTTTAGTTGTGTAAGTTCCCATGATTTCACTTTGTATGGCATACTTACCGTCCTTATATACAATCTTAGCATCTTCAGGATGTTTTAAGCCCTTTAAAATTAAAGTATTTTTTAAAAACTCTTCAAACTTATCATTATCATAACTTACATTCACTTCTAATTTGAAATCACGACTTGTGAAAAATGCTAATGGCCAAGCGAATTGATTTTGTAAAATTTTTTTGTCAGCTAAATATTCTTCCTTGTAATTTATCTTTTCAGGTTTAAAAAAATCACTCTTTCCGTCAGAACGATTTAACTTAATGGAAACATCTGTCCAATCTTTGTTAAAAACATCATCTATCATTACATAACTTACATCATTCCCATTTACTTTAGTATTAGGTAGAGCTATAAAGGAAAATATAATGACTCCTAACAAATAAATCGATATAAATAGTGCTCCGAAAAATATGCTTATCTTTTTTATTAATTTTTTTCTTGATGTTTTTTTGTTATCTTCTATCAAAAAATACACCTCCATTTTTGTGAAAATATATTATTATATACCATGAATTTAAGTATTATAATCATTCTATTTAATTATATTAATATATCAAAAGAATATTAAACTAACATTATCATCTAATTTTATCATATTTAATTTTAAAAGTAAAATAATTAAAAAACTTGTATTTCTTTAGTTAAAAGTTTATAATATATTTAGTAAGGAGGAAAATAAATGCTTAATATTTTTTTAATTTCCGACTCTACGGGAGAAACAGCGGAACAACTTGCACGTGCCGCTCTTGCTCAGTTTAACAACATTGAGTATTCTCTTGAAAGATTTTCTCATATAAGAGAATTTTCGGATCTTTCTGAGATACTAAACAAATGTAAAGAAACTGAGAATTCTATTTTATTTTATTCTTTGGTTGACGCTCCACTTTTGGATTATGTTAAAAAGTTTTCAGAATTACATTCTATAACAAATGTAGATTTACTTTCTGCGTCCATTTTAGCTATTCAAAGAGTGAGTAATATTACTCCTGGAAATACACCAGGTGCTCTTAGAAAACTGAACGAAGAATATTTTAAAAGGATTGACTCTATTGAATTTGCAGTTCGTTATGATGATGGAAAAGATCCAAGAGGAGTTTTGATTGCAGATCTTGTAATAATTGGAATTTCTCGTACATCTAAGACGCCTCTGTCAATGTATCTTGCAAATAAAAATATTAGAGTTGCAAATATTCCTCTGGTACCGGAAACACCAGTTCCAGAAGAATTATTCCAAGTTTCGCCTAAAAAAATTATAGGCCTAACAAACACACCGGAAAAGTTGGAAAGCATAAGAAAGGAAAGACTGAAATCTTTAGGTCTCCCTGATAATAGTATTTATTCAAATTCAAATAGAATACTTGAAGAACTTGAATATTCTAGCCGAATAATGAAAAAAATAGGCTGTCCTGTAATAGATGTATCAGCAAAAGCTATCGAAGAAACAGCTGACATTATCTTAAAACATCTATTAAAAATTAATAAGTAATTGGAGGAAAAAAATGAGCAAATTTGTTTACAATTTTGATGAAGGCAATAAAGACATGAGAGCTTTATTAGGTGGTAAAGGTGCCAACCTTGCCGAAATGACTAACATTGGACTAAATGTTCCTTTTGGTTTTACTATTACTACAGAAGCTTGTAATAATTTTTACAAAAATGATGAAAAAATTTCTGAAAGTCTAATTGAAGAAATAAAAAATCACATTAAAGACTGTGAAAACAAGCTACAAAAAAGTTTTTCAAGTACAGAAAATCCTCTATTATTTTCTGTAAGAAGTGGTGCCGTTATATCAATGCCTGGTATGATGGATACTATTCTTAATTTAGGTCTTAATGATAAATCAGTTATTGGTCTTGCAAACTCTACAAATAATGAAAGATTTGCATTCGACAGTTACAGAAGATTTATCCAAATGTTCAGCGACGTTGCTATGGAAATCCCAAAAATTTACTTCGAAAATGAACTTGACAGAATTAAAGAAGAAAAAAATGTAAAGTTGGATACAGAACTAACTGCTGAAGATTTAAAAATTTTAGTTGAAAAATTTAAGAAAATTTTTAAAGAAGAAACAGGCAAAGAATTCCCACAAGACCCAATCGATCAATTAATCATAGCTATTAAAGCAGTTTTCAAATCTTGGATGAATCCTAGAGCTATCGTTTATAGAAAATTAAATGGTATTGATGATTCACTAGGAACTGCTGTAAATGTTCAAGCAATGGTATTTGGTAATATGGGTAACACAAGTGGTACTGGTGTAGCTTTCTCTCGTAATCCAAGTACTGGAGAAAATAAATTATTCGGAGAATTTTTAATGAATGCACAAGGTGAAGATGTTGTTGCAGGTATTAGAACTCCTGAATCAATTGAAAAGCTAAAAGAAATTATGCCAGAAGTTTATGATGAATTCTTAAGAATTGCAAAAACTTTGGAAAAACATTACAAAGATATGCAAGACTTGGAATTTACTATTGAAAAAGGTAAATTATACTTATTACAAACAAGAAATGGAAAAAGAACTACAGATGCTGCAATCAATGTAGCAGTAGATTTAGTTAATGAAGGATTAATTTCAAAAGAAGAAGCTATTTTAAGAGTTGAACCAAAGAGTTTAGACCAACTTCTTCACCCTATATTCAATGCTGAAATGGTGAAAAACACACCTATATTAGCAAGAGGACTAGCCGCTTCTCCTGGAGCTGCAAGTGGTAAAGTTTATTTCCACTCAAAAGATATAGTTGATGCAGTTAAAGCAGGAGAAAAAGTAATCTTAGTTCGTCAAGAAACTTCTCCTGAAGACATCGAAGGAATGGTTGAAGCTGAAGGTATCTTGACTGCAAGAGGTGGTATGACTTCTCATGCTGCAGTAGTTGCAAGAGGTATGGGTAAATGTTGTATCGCTGGAGCAAGTGAAATCAAGGTTGATGAAATCGAAAGAGTTATAAAAACTCAAAACGAAGTTATCAAAGAAGGAGATGTAATTTCTCTTGATGGAACAACAGGAATTATTTACAAAGGTGCAATTGAAAAATTAAATCCACAATTAACTGGAAACTTTAAAATCTTTATGGATTGGGTAAATGAAATTAAAGTTTTAGGAGTTAGAGCAAATGCAGATAACCCTAGAGATGCAAAACAAGCTGTTGAATTTGGAGCTGAAGGAATTGGACTTTGTAGAACTGAACATATGTTCTTTGACAAAGATAGAATTCCTGTTGTAAGACAAATGATTCTTTCAAAAAATACTGAACAAAGAGTTGAAGCATTAGAAAAAATTAGACCAATGCAAGAAAAAGATTTCTATGATATCTACTCTGTATTAAAAGAAAAATCAGTAACAATCAGATTACTTGATCCACCTCTACATGAATTCTTACCTTATGAAGACGAAGATATTAAAAACTTAGCAAAAGAAATGAATATCGACGAAGGTCATCTAAGAGATGTAATCACAGATTTGGAAGAAGTAAACCCAATGCTTGGACACAGAGGTTGTAGACTAGCAGTTACTTATCCTGAAATATATAGAATGCAAGCAAAAGCTATAATAAATGCTGCAATAAAAGCACAAAAAGATTTGAATATCTCAATTACTCCTGAAATAATGATTCCATTAGTTGGAGAACTCGAAGAATTAAAATATGTAAAAAGAGAAATCGTTGAAGAAATCGAAATGACTCTAAAAGAATTGAACGAAAACATTAAGTACAAAATTGGAACAATGATTGAAATTCCTAGAGCTGCCCTACTTGCTGATGAAATCGCAACAGAAGCTGAATTCTTTAGTTATGGTACAAATGACTTAACACAAATGACATTCGGTTTTTCAAGAGATGATGCTGGAAAATTCTTAAACGAATACGAAAGCAAAAAAATATTCGACTTTAATCCTTTTGCAAAATTGGATCAAAAAGGTGTTGGTAAATTAGTAAAAATGTCTTTCAAACTTGGAAGAGAAACAAACCCTCATCTTCATGTAGGAATTTGTGGTGAACACGGTGGCGATCCTGATACAATTGAATTCTTAAATTCTGTAGGAATCGACTATGTATCATGTTCTCCTTTCAGAGTGCCAATCGCAAGACTTGCAGCAGCACAAGCAAAAATTAAACAAAGTAGATAAAATTTAACTAAAAGAAATATAAAACAAAATGGATAGCGAAATGCTATCCATTTTAATTTATATATACAGCAAATATGACCCCTAAGATTTTCCGTCTTCAACATATTTCACATAAAGTGCTAAAATAGCACAAAAGAGAAATCCAAAAAAACTAAATGAAACTAAATATTTATTTTCATAAATTAAAGCTCTCTCTAAAATTTTAGAACTTAACATAATATCCCCAGCGAAAGAAATTACAATAAGTTTATTTTTAAACTTGAAAATATATAGAATAATTTTTAGTATAAAAACACTAATAAATACTAGGTAAAAATATATCAAACTTCTGCAATCAATATATTCAAATAAAAATAAATATAAAGGTATGTAAATAACAATAATTAATAATATTCCTAAAAACTTTTTTATAATATTATTTTTACTTTTATCTAACTTCATTTTGTATTCCTCACTCTATCCAATTTGTAGTCTGCTCAAAATTTGTAAAAAATCTTCTTTTTATTTTTTCTTTTTAGTTTTAGGGAAAGGCAATTCATCATACATTGTTTCAAATAAGCCTTTTAGATACATTTTATCTTCCACATCATCAACCAAAAGCATTTCCTTTGCTCCTTCGTAAGGCAATTGAAATTGTACCTCAGAAACATAGTCAATAGCTTTCTTTGTAGCTTTTACTAAAAATCTGTCATCATATATTCCACCTATAACTTTTTCTTTATAATAGATAATATATTCTCCCATCATCGCCCTATATTTTATATCTTCAAGTTCAGATAACTGTTCCAAGATATATTCTAAATATTCTTTACTTGATGCCATAATAACCTCCTAAAACAAAAAAATTAAATGTAGATTTTTTTAAAATCTTCTTGTTTAATTAAAAATTCATCATGTGTTGCAACTAAAACAATTTTATTCTTATCTTTTAAGTTATTTAAAATTTCAAAAATGATTTGCTTTTTATCTTCTTGCAAATAATTAGTAGGTTCATCTACTAAATAAACATCAGCATCTATTCCATTTAAACAATTCAAATAATATAGTTTTTTCTGCCCCATAGATTTTTTTGTTAAATCTTCATCTATAAAAAATTCACTGTCTAAAACCTCACTATTTAAAAAGAAAATATTATTATAGTATTCGTTTTTTCTAGTAAAATCATTTATCAATATTTCACCACTATATCTTTCTGTTACCCCTAAAATATTTGTAAATAATGTTGTTTTTCCCTACAATGTCAAGCAATTGATATTAAAATTTTGAGATTAATTTTACTCATTTTTAAGTGCTTTTTATTTTAGCTGTTTTACCTTTTACATAGAGTTTAAATCCTTACATATTTTGTTGAACGACCACTGCCTACCTGTTTTATCTTTTCATTGTCCTGTAATTCTTTTAAGGCTCGTTCTATTGTCCTTTGTGATATATCCGGACAAAGAATCACAATATCTTTTTTGGAAAGTGGCTCTAATGATTTTTGAATAACAGAAAATACTCTTTCAGGTGAAGTCAATTTTTCTTTTCCAATTAGGTTAAATCTGTCATCACACTCTTTGTATGCTTTTAAGAAAACCCCTAGCATATACTTTATGAATGGAAGTTCATCATTTTCTCCGGTATGCCATTTTTCACTGGAGTTCTGTAATTCTTCATAATAAGAATCTTTACTTTCTTCAATAAGCATTTCTATACTGATATACCTTCCAACAAAATAATCGAACTTATAAAGTAAAAGAAGTGTCAGTATCCTACTCATTCTTCCATTACCATCATCAAAGGGATGAATACATAAGAAATCATGTATAAGTGCAGGTATTAGAATTAGTGGTGGAATATTTGCTTTCACTGCTTTCTTGTAAGCCTCCACCATTTCATCAAAGTAATATTCCGTTTCAAAGCTGCTTACCGGATGAAATCGTACTTTTTTATTCCCTAAGGCATCTACTTCTACAATGGTGTTATCCATAGTCTTAAATTTTCCCTTATGATTTATATAGGAATAAGAATATAACTGATTATGAAGTGTTAAGATGTCATTTTTATTAAATTCTATATAGGCATAATTTTCATGGATTATATCAAGCACATGCCTATATCCTGCAATTTCTTCTTCATTTCTGTTTTTAGGTTCTGCTTTTTTATTCATCAGCTCCTTAAGTCTTGCATCATTGGTATAAATTCCTTCAATAGCATTGGAAGACTTTGTACTTTGTATTTTAGCAACATCTATCATCTTTTTTAAAATATCCGGATAGTTTTCGACATAAAGTTCCTGCTTTCCCTTATATTCATGAATCTTTGCAATAATATGATATATATTAACAGGTAAAGATAATTCCATAAGTTTTAAATAATTAAATTTCCTCAAAACAGCACCTCCTTTTTCATAGCCATTATATCGTATTTGGCTATGAAAAATCAATAATGGCGAGAATAATTTCGCCATTATTGATTTTTTGGCATATTAAAATTAAAGTTGGCGAGATTATGAGTTACTTTTAATGCTATCCATCTATATTTCTACAATCTCTATTTCTCCACTTCTTGATACGATTATTTTATCAATTGAACCATCCACATAAACCTTCAGCAACCCATCCTCATCTAAAACAGAAATATCCATTTCTTTCTTTGAATCAATCTTCTCTGACTTCAATTCTTCCAACTTACTCTCCAATAACATTTTTTTATCTTGTATAAGAGCTTTTTCCTTCAGATACTCCTCTTTTGAAATATTTTTCTTTTTATAGTTTTCATAGATGATTTGTAAATTGCTGTTTAATATGGATATTTCCTTTAGAATATCTTCTTTTATATTATCATCATTTACAACTATCTCTTCTTTCCATACATTTTGAATCTTAAAATCTTTTAATTTAGGTTTTATCACTTCCACAATATCTTTTTCTTTGATGTTGTTTGGTGTTTTCTCAGCTTTACAGAAGTAGCAGAAATAACTTCTGTACTTATATACTTTATCTGAATTTTTCTTTTGTCTACTATCACTGCGAAAACTCATATGTCTACCACATTCTTCACAAAAAATCTTATCAGAAAAAATGGAACTATTTTTGTTTCCTTTATATCCTCCGAAACTTCGTTTTTCTTTTATTTTCTTAACCTTATCAAATACTTCTCTGGAAATAATGGCTTCGTGAGTATTAGGAATTACTTTCCATTCTTCTTTTGGAAGCAATATACTTTTCCTTCCGCCAATTCTTGTTTCTCTGTACTTATTATATACATAGTTTCCTGTATACAGCTCATTTCTTGTTATTTGTGAGATGCAAACACTTGTCCAAACTCTTTTACTTACCTTGCTTCCGGTAATAATGTTTCTTGAATAATCCGAAATCTTAAGTTCCTGTTTTCGTTCAGACCGAGTGATATAGCCTTTTTCATTAAATATATTGGCAACTTGAATACAAGAATACCCTTTTAACAACAAGTCAAAAGCCTCTTTAACTATAAAAGCTGTTTTCTTATCAATAACAATACGATATTTATCTTCAGGATCTTTGATATATCCGAAAGGTGCCGCCCAGTTCGTATTCTTCCCCTGTGATTTGATTTGTTTAACAGCACCTCTCACCTTTTCAGATAATTCCTTACTGAATAAATCATAATACAAAATTTTAAACTGTGCATCCGTATCTATACCGTTCCCTTGTTCTTTCAAAGAATCATAGTTATCATTAATAGCAATAAACCGTATTTTTAAAAATGGTAATATATTACTCAAATAATCTCCAAGCAAAATATAATCTCTTGAAAATCTCGACATATCCTTTACGATTATAGTTCCTACTCTACCATTCTTTATATCATCAACAAGTCTTAAAAATGAAGGTCTGTTTGTATTAGTAGCAGAATACCCATCATCTATATATTCTTCTATTTCGCTGTCCTTCAGAGAGTTCTCATTTTCAATGTAACTTCTTATATAATCTCTCTGATTTACTATACTTACACTTTCATCCGTTTTTTTATAATCTTCCTCTGAAAGTCTCAGATAAATAGCTATTCTATTCATACTCCACCTCCAACTCTTTATCCATATCTTTATCAAGGTTAAATTTAAAGTATATAGTTACTTGCTTATATTTTGAAATTTCTATATGACTAATTAGTGTATCAACCAGTTCTTTATCCACATCTATACTCTTATCCTCTAGGCAGCAAAATAGAGCTTCTATGAATTTTTTAAGTTCCTTTTTTCTTTTCTTTACATTTCTTTTTTTATCGTCCAAGATTTTCAATTCATTTTTTATTGTTTTTATCTGCCTATCTATTTTCTTGCTTTCTGCTTTAAATTCACTTAAAAGAACTTCACCCTTAACATAATTTTCGTATTGTTCCTGCAATTTAACTCTAAGAGAATCAATCTTTTTATTATTTATATCTATTTTTAGAGAAACTTGATTTATCTTTTCAGCACTTACCTTCTCCAAATAAGTTTTGAGGTGCAGTCCTTTATCCTCTTGATAAAAACTTGAAAACAGTCCTTTTAAAGTATCAACTAAAATCCTATCCAGATCCGGTTCATAAATTCTGACATGAGATTTTTCTAAATTTAACCTATCGCCACCTTTACAATAATAGCAATAGCAAATTTCATCATTAACTTTGAGTCCCCTTGGTCCATATTGTTTTCTCAAATTTCTACCGCAAACACCGCACTTTATAAGACCATCATACTTTCCTTCTTTGTTATGATCTCTTTGAATTTTTACTCCAACATTTTCTTTTCCGTCTTTTATGATATTTTTCAGTGAATGGTAAGGTAGATGGTTTTGTTTTTTCTCCTTTATCTCTCTGATATTTTCAAATGTAGTTTTGTCTATTAACCCTTCGTGGGTGTTCTCTGTTATAATCCACTCTTCTTTATCACGAAACTTGCTTTTTCTGCTTGAATCATGTCTATTTGAATATACTCTTTGCATTAAATTCCCAACATAGACTTCATCAGAGAGGATTTTTGATATATAAGAACTATCCCATTGTTTTATATCTTCTTTATCCTTAAAAACCTTACCGGTTCTTTTATATTCGTAAGGTGTCGTATAATTTTTAGTCAATTTTCTTGCTATTTGTATATTGGATTTGCCTTGACTTGCTAAATGAAACATAAGCTTTACCACATCTGCTACTTTTTCATCTATCACCAGAACTCTTTTTCCATCAATTATCTCCACCTCATAGCCATACGGTGCCATAGCTCCTATAAAAGATCCTTGTTTCATTTTTACTTCCTTTGAGGCTTTTACTTTCTTTGAAATGTCTTTGGCATATAAATCATTGAAGATATTTTTTATTGCTATTTCATAACTCTTATCCGATTTTATACCATCCTTGGTATCAAGGTTGTCATTTACGGAAATAAATCGAACCTCTAAAAATGGAAATACTTTTTCTATATAATTTGAGATCTCTAAATATTCCCTTCCAAATCTTGACATATCTTTTGCGATGATACAATTTATTCTTCCTATCCTTATATCTTCCATCATTTCAATAAAGCCAGGTCTTTTAAAATTTGTTCCGGAATACTCATAATCCTTATATATTCTAAAAACCTTTATATCTTTTTCATCTGCTTCTTTTACACAAAGTTCTTCCTGCATTTCAAGAGAATTACTTTTATTTCTGTAATCTTCTTTTCTTTCCTGTGATAGTCTCGTGTAAATTCCAGCAATATATGTCTTTTCCATCACTTTTACATCTTCTGTACCTGTTTCTAAATGTGATAGATGTCTATTTTTCGTTCTAGCCATAGCATACCTCACTTTCAGCATTTACAAGACTTTTATTCATAATGGCATGTATGGTTTTTAACTTTCTGTTTGTAGGCGTGCTTTTCTTTTCTGCAATATTATTCTTAACCCTTGTCTTATCAGTATTTGCCATTTCTTCAATCAAAGATAACTCTTCAGTGTGATTAAACCTAACGTCTATTGTTTTATCTTCAGCGATAAAGATTTTATCAATGAGCATTACAACGGATAATCTATCTATTTCAGATAGATTTTTATATTTGTTAATATCAATAATCCAGCTCTTATTTTCATCTATCTTATACTTCGTATCTTCCTGTCTTTTTAACCTATACTGAATACTTTCATCTAGCTTAGTGAGTTTTTCCATATAATTTTTTCTAAAAAGTTGATATTCTTCTTTATTAATCACATCTTCTTTTAAATCAAGGTAAAGCGAAGATAAGAGTTCTTCTGTCATAGCTTTTTCTCGTTTTAATATAGGAATTTGATTGTCTTTTAGATTTCTATTTATATCTATAAGTTGAACTTTGGAATATAGTTTTTCATTAAATTCAATATATGATTTTATTATTTTAGACACTGCTTTTATCAAGGTATCTTCCTTTATACTGTGTCTTGAGCAAGATTTTTCCTTGTTATACTTTGAGCATATATAGAAGACTTCTTCTCTTTCTCTATATTTTACAGTTCTTCTAATCAAAGAACTTCCACATTCTTTACAAAACAGCATCCCGGTAAAAATATCAATTTTACCCTTACCACGAGAGTTGTTTAAATCTCTTTTAAGCATTGTATTTGCAATAGCAAAAACTTCCTTACTTACGATTGCTTCATGGGTATTTTCTACCCTTATCCATTTTTCTTTATCTTTTCCAATTTGTTTCTTATTTTTATAGTTTAAGGTGATACTCTTTCCCTGCAAGGTGTTTCCAATATATACTTCATTTTCTATAATTCTGTTTACTGCCTTTGCCGACCAATTTCCACCTTTTATATTTTGAAATCCATTACACTTAAAGCCTTGACTTTCTTTATATTTTCTTGGAGTTAAAACACCTAAACGATTTAATTCATCCGCAATTGCCTTTGAGGAATATCCTTTAAGCTTCATATCAAATATATTTTTGATGTTCGGAGCTGCCTGTTCATCAACCACCAACTTATTTTTATTTTCCTCAGATTTTTTATATCCATAAGGAGCAAATGCACTTATATAGTCTCCTTTTTCTCTTTTTATCTTCTGAGAACTCTTTACCTTATTAGAAATATCTCGGCAATAGCTGTCATTAATAAAGTTTTTTATAGGTAATATTAGATGTGTATCATTCATATCTGCACTTTTGCTATCATAATTGTCATTTACAGATATAAATCTTATTCCGTTTTCAGGAAATATTCTTTGAATATATTTCCCTGCTTCTATATAATCTCTTCCAAATCTCGATAGGTCTTTTACAATAATCGTATCAAATTTCTTATCATAGGCATCCTTTATCATTTCTTTAAAATTCGGTCTATCAAAATTCGCTCCTGAATATCCGTCATCAACATACTCCTTGACCATTGTAATTTGATTTCTTTTTACATATGAATTTATAATTTCTCTTTGATTTGATATGGAATTACTTTCTACTTTTTCTCCATCTTCTTTTGAAAGCCTCAAATACATAACTGCAATATTTTCTTTATCTACACTATTTTTAAACACAAAAAAGCCTCCTTAAATTCAATTTACATACAATAAATCGAACCAAGGTTAGGCTTCCACAAAGATATTATAACGCTCCTTATATTTTTTGTCAGCCCCTAATAGACAGAAAATTTTTCTTTGATGTATTCCTCTACTAAATTTTCTAAGCTAAATCCATTTTCATTAAATTTAACTTCGATATTCCAACCATCAATTTGATTTATTGTCTGTTTATCTTTTTTATTTGTTTCCACATCTATATTTATATCATGTTCATCACACATAATATTTTCTCCTTATCTTTAAGATTTTTAAGTTTTATGACATTGACAAGTGCATTGGCTGCAACATAGGAATTTCACCTCCGCCCCTTTTCAAGATGAGCCGGCTTCAACTGTAGAAGTATCATTATCCCCGTTAGTATCATCGCACAAGAGCTGCCACCCTCTTTTTATACAGACTTATTTATCGCTCCAAACCTTATATCCTCTACAAACGCAGGTATTCATTTAAACCAATCTTCCTTAGCAGGTTTATCTTGGCGTAAGTTGTAAATTGCTACACTAACGGTTAACGTCTTGTCTTGGTCTATTCAGTTGTCAAAGATCAAATCTATATATAACGAGGTCTAAAAGTCCCTCTATATATAAACCTTACTTTCAGGACAACTTTTAACACTTTTTTTGAATATTTTTTGAAAAATTTTCAAAAATAAAGGACAGAGTTATCTCCCCTGTCCTCTACTCAATTTACTTATCCAAAAGTTTTCTAAGCTTCTCCAAAATCTTATTTCTTAGTCTACTAATTTTCATTGGATTTGTATCTTCCTTTTTTGCAACTTCTGTGAGAGTTTTATCATCAAAATATAACTCTTCAATTAGCTTTCTCTCTTCATCATTTAGGTTGTCTAATGCACGATACAGATCTTCTATACGCATTTTGGTTTCAATGATTTTTTCAACATCAACAGTATTATCTGCAATGTCTACAATATTTGTGTTAAAGTCTCCAAAATGAAATACCTTATACTTTCTATCTAATCTTTTCAAATGAGCTTCATGATTAAGCTCTTTTTTGTATGCTCTATATACTTCATCAGATACATATATCTTTTTACCTTTGACATAAATATATTTTTCTTTGTCTAACATCCTTTGATCCTCCTTTTTTTACTCGTTTTCTTGATTTTTGAGCATAAAAAAGGAGGACCTCGACATTTTGACATGCGAAATCCTCTTGGATGAAAACAACGAAAAGTTTTCTGACTTTTCTCGTATTCAGTTTTTAATACTTTAAAAAGGGCAGAAGATAGAAATCTGTTTTACTTTAGAAATACATAAAATATACTTATGATTTTTTCTTACTAATAAAAAAATTTTACCCATACTCTTTTCCTACTTTCTTTCTTATACTAAATATTCCTCCCCAAAAAATTTGTTAATCAACTTTAATTAATAAAGAGCTTTATTTAATAAAAAACTTTATTTATTAATAAATACATCAATTGTATGCCTCATAAATACTATGTATTGTGTATTGAATATTTCCCTATAATCACCATTTTCAATGAAAATCTAGCATAAATCAAACTCTTTATTTTTACAATAATTATTTTCGAAATATTCTATTTTCATTTTCGTATTGTCAATATTTCTATTGGTTAATTTCATATAATTCTTGTAAATTATACGCTCTATTTTTTAATAAGAAGTGCTAATAATTATATTAACATATTTATCACTCCCTTAAAAGATAAGTATTTCCATACAATATGCAGCAGCTGATATTAGGAGAGCAGGTAAAATATAATGCATTACAATTTTTATAATCCATTTTCTTAAATGTATTTCCTGTACAGTTATACAAGTGTCATTAAGTAATACATATAAAAAAACAAATGTAATTGTAGTAAAACAGCTCCACATAAATAAGAAAATCAACCATTCAGATACTCCCACACTAATTAATCCTCTTGCTAATAAATCAAATAATTTAGGAATAACAAAACCAAATCCCTCTGCCAAAGGGAATTCAATCATCGTTGATGCCATTAATTTCAATATAATCAAATTCGTTCCATCAGCCACACTTGTAGGAATCCCAAGAAATTTTTCAAATTTCTTGATATTTGCATACTTATTTTATTTTTTTAACATCCATAATGTTCATAAAAAAATAACAAATTTATATTTATTCCCATATAGTCTGCTAACATAAATAAACTACAATTCCATGACAATCAATTGTTTGTTTTAATTTCCATAAAAAGCTGATCTAGCATGGCATTAACGATCAAAAGTTGATGGATGTTATCTATAAAATAAACCCTAGACAAAAAATGTCTAGAGTTTTATACAACTTTTGAACGTTTTATATCTGAATTGAATTCATTATTAAAAGCGTTTCATTAATTATTGCAATTCAGCCCACACCAGAGATAATATATACCTTATAAAATATATGTGTATATTAGGGCGTATCTGAAAACTCCACAGCAATAAAAACTATCTCAATAAAATCGAAATAGAAACCAAATATACAAACGACAAAAAAGAAACGGATAATTTGTCATATCGAGTACAAACACGCCTATATTGCTTCATTTTATTGAAAAAACACTCGATTAGATGACGCTCTTTGTACAAGTGCCAATCGATTGGATTTTCAGCTTCTACCGGCTTTTTAGGTGCAATCACACTGTTTGCTCCTCGTTCCTTAATATAAGTTCGAATTGCTTTGCTACAATAACCCTTGTCCGCAATTACATTACTCCCTTGGATATCAACTTCTTCCAACAGTGCAATCGCCATTTTACTATCATGTACTTGTCCTGCAGAAAGTAGGAATCGAATAGGGTTTCCAAGAGCATCTACAATGGCATGAATTTTAGTGTTTTTCCCACCACGACTGTTTCCTATGTGTTGTTTATATTCTGAATTTAGTGCCCCTTTTTTGCTCCCGAACTTTGTAGATGTGCTTTTATGCTGGTGGAGTCAATACAGAGTTTTTCCATATCGGCATCTTTTCCGAGCTCTTTGAATATTTTCTTGAATGTACCATCCTCTCTCCATTTACAAAATCTGCTATACACAGTTTGATGTGGAGGATAGCGTGAAGGAAGATCTTTCCATGTAGATCCGCTACGGGCAAGCCATAAAATAGCATTAAACATAATCTTGTTATCCTATTTTGCAGGGCGTCCTGTTTTAGCTATAGGAAACAGATGTTTTATTCGACTCCATTGTTCATCTTCTATTTCGTATCTTCTTGACATGTTGTTTGACTCATTCGTTTTTATTTTATTATATCATAAAGAATAGTCAGATACGCTCTAGAATATAAAGATATACAAAATGTAAATTTATTAATTTTATTAGCTAAATCTTCTTCTTACAAAATCGTTAACCGTCAACTTATGCATATCAAAATCTAGCTCCTCTTCAACAATCACTGCACTAGCATACATGGCCAATTCAGCCATACGTTTTGCAACTTGACAGACAAGAGGATTATAAGATTCTAATGTTTCACCACACTCAACTTGAACTGCTACACATGCTCCACCACAAAGATGTCTCGCCCAACAAGTACTACATTTTTTACGATTATATATAGTTCTATCAAAGAATTTTTGCCTCTTATTATTAAACCCATATTCGACATTACCTATAATATACTCCTCATTACCTATAAATCTCATGCAAGGATATATATTCCCTTTTATGTCAATGCTCGAAAATCCAAGTCCTGCTCCACATCCATAAATTCTCCTTATCCCTTTACTAACAGCATCAACTTCTGTCGTAAACGGGTAGATATTAAACTCCTCACCTTTCCTTAATTTAGATAAAAAAATCTCTACTAACTCATCATATTTTTTAAAATATTCATCCAAATCTTCCTGAGAATACGAAGTTTCTTTATTTGATCCTAATGCAGGCGTAAAAGCTACACATTTGAACTTCAAATCATTAAGCATATGATTGACAATATACGTTACATCTGTGACACCCTTTGCTATTGTAGCTCTAGGAATCAAACCTGAATTATCAACTTCAGATAAAAGCATTTTTACATTTTCAACAAGTAAATCATAAGAACTTGTATTATTAGCTGTAGGACGATTTGCATCATGAATTTCTTTATCACCATCTATACTAATCTGTAATCCAATATCATAATCCTTAATTAATTTTAATAAATTTTCATTCATTATCGTTCCATTGGTACTTATGGTGATATATATCTTTTTCTCATACTCTTCTTCTAAATCTTTACAACGCTTAACAATATATTCAACCAAAGGTATATTTACTAGCGGTTCTCCTCCGAATAAGTTCAAATTTAGAACTTTAGATTTTTTAGCCTGTTTTAGAAACCATTCCAACGTTTTATCTGCTATTTCAGGGTTCATCAAATCACGTTTTCCATTATAACTACCAGTTGCAGCAAAACAATACTTACATCTCAAATTACAATTATGAGAAACATTAATAACTAAATTTATTACTTCTTTATATTCATCAATAGTTATTTTTTCATATACTGGATTTTGATCAAGAATGAATCCAAAGTCAGTTAAATCCTGTAAAATCTTTTCAATTTTCTGTTCATCATAACTTTGAACAGTATCATCATGTGCACTATCGTTACTTTTTAAATAATCTACAACATCACAATATTCTTTCTTAACTGAATAAAAATTAGAATTGTTTACATCTAATAAAATATTCATACCGTTATGAGTAAAAGTGTAACAATCAATCAAAAATTTATCTTTTTTTACCTCTTCTAAATTTATCATCTTACCACCCCATAAAAATATCTCCACAGATTTATTAAAATAGGCAGAGCAACGAACCATTGCTCTGCCTAATATAAAATGGTAGCAAATATAATTAACTAAATACAAGCAACAGCACCAGAATCACAGCCACTATTCACATTAGGATCTACATTTTTGTACTCCGCCGTGTTAATCTTTTTCACTATTCTCTCTCCTTTCTATATAAATTAACTCAATTTATACTAATAAAAGTTGAGTTTTTTCAAAAACAGAATACCTCCCCAAGATAATTCTTCTTAAAGCCCAATAAAACTTCTATATGCCACCATTTTAAACAAATTAAATTATTAAAACACCTTATTAAATAATCGTTTTCACTCTTCCTTCTCAATATTACATATTTCTTTCCTTATACAAAGTATACACACAATTCCAATATTAAAACATTTTTTATAAACTTATAAAATATTATTTTTCGTTAAAATTAATTGTACAGGAACATATTCTATCTCATTAAACCCAATTTTTTTACTAGCTATCAAGCCTGACTCTGTAACTTCCATATTTAACAATTCAATTCCGACTTCTTTTGCATACTCTGCAGAAAACTTTAAAAGAGCACTAGCAAATCCTCTTTTTCTAAATCCTGGTTTTGTATAACCATTTATAGGCACTCCAGCCTTTCCATGCGGGAATTCAGGATGAGGCAACCTATAATAATATGCTGTAAAACTCGTAGATATAATTTTTCCATCTACAACTAAAACAAAAGCATCTAAGTCTTTGTTCAAATGTTGTCTTAAAAAATCTGAAACTATTTTTTTAAAATTTTCTTCATCTTTAATTGAATTTTCTCCCAGGTCCTCTTTTAAATAAGCTATTCTCATTTTTGTCAATTGTTCTATATCATTAATAGTTGCTTTTCTAATACTAAACTTTTCCAAAAGTTAACCCTCCATACTTTATATATTAAGATTCAACCTTATATTACTTTAATGCTTACCAAATATCACATTTTTTAATTTCAACTCCTATTTCTAGAGCCTTTATATTCTCTTTCAAATGTCTTGTTTTATCTTCTAAAATGATTGTTCTTTTTATATCCATATCTGAAATAATATACTTATTATCCGAAAAAACAATTCCCAACATAATGAAATTATAATATATGGAACTTATCTCTTTACATTTTTCAAACAAATTATAACTTTTGACATTTATATCTTCTCTAAAAAAATTTTTTTTATTAGTTTTCTCCTCTACAAATATTTCGCTCATAGATATTGATCCATCATACTTTAAATATATCTGATTTCTAATAGCTTCCTTATAGCTTAAAGAAATTATTTCATCAGCATTTCCTTTTATAATATGTGGTGAACAAGTCTCCCCACCAATTTTTATATGACTAACTACACTTCCTCCTCTTTGCGCCATCCCAACGTCGATACTCCCAACAGCATTATATCCCTTATTTAAAGCAGTTCTTAATAAAATTTTCGAACAAGTTTTAATTCCCTGTCCACCAACTCCACAAATAATAAATTCATTCATCTAATATCCTCCTGTATAAAAATAGCATCCTTTTTGCAAACATTTAAGCATAATCCACATCCGTTACAACTCTTCATATCTATTTCTATTGAATTACAATTTTCTTTTAAGGCAGGACATCCTATTTGATAAATACAATATTTACAGTCATTGCATTTTCTTTTGTCTATTGCTATGTTTTTTTTAATTTTTGCATTCAAAATACACGGCGAACGAAAGATAACAACCTTTATACCTTTTAATTCTACTATTTGTTTTATAACTTTTATCGAATTATTAAAATCAAGAGGTGATAGAGTTTTTATTATTTCAACCCCAATACCTTTTAGTACATTTTCAATTGGTATTCCTGATGAAAATCTGTTAACTTCCGGTGTCGGTTGCCCTCCTGTCATCGCAGTACTACAATTATCTAATATTATTATTATAAGATTTTTTCTATTAGCAATTCCATTAATTATCCCCTGTATTCCTGTATGAAAAAAAGTTGAATCTCCAATAAAAGATATAACTATATCTTCAGGATTAGCCATTTGTATGCCTAATCCCATAGTTATACTTGCTCCCATACATAAACAAGTATCTATCATCTTTAATGGTTCCATTTTTCCTAAGGTATAGCAACCAATATCACCACAAAATATAGTCCTTTTATTTTTCATAGCCTGTTTTATTATGTAAAAAGATGCTCTATGTGGACACCCTGCACACAAATTAACTTGGTTTTTTTCTGCTAACACAATATCGCTTGAAGGATAGATTTTATCCTCAATACTATATATGTTTTTTAATAATTCTATTATCTCATCTATTGTATTTTCACCTGCTATTTTTATATGACCAGACAATTTACCCAAGATAGATATATTACTTATAGATAATTTTCCAAACAAATAATATAGATATTTCTCAATAACATAATCTAATTCTTCTATTACAATTATTTTATCTATTTTTTTTAACATCTTTAAGATAATATTTTCAGGAGTTGGAATAGTAGCAGCCTTTAAAATTATATACTCCTCTTTCCGTAAGTCTAAATATCTAATTGCCTCTTTCAAATATTCATAATTTATTCCAGAAGTTATAAATAGTATATTACCTTCTCCATAAGGTTCATAATAAGAAGAATGCTCAAAAAATTTTTCTATTATTTTGAATCTTTTTTCGATCTTTTTATGATTTTTATATGATAAGTCAGGAAAACTGATCCATTTATCTCCCTTTTCAAAACCTTTTCGAACACTTGATAATTTACCTTTCTCTCTATGAACTCCAGAATAACTATGGCTTATTCTAGTAGTTGTACGTAGTATAACTGGTGTATTGAAATATTCTGAAACTTCAAACGCTTCTTTTGTCATCAAATATGCTTCTTGTACAGAAGAAGGATCAAATAGTGGTAATTTCGAAAAATATGCAAAGTTTCGTGTATCTTGTTCTGTTTGAGAAGATATAGGTCCTGGATCATCGGCCACAACTAAAACAAGACCCCCTTTAGTGCCTATATAGGATAAATTCATTACAGCATCTGAACATACATTCAATCCTACCTGCTTCATAGTGACTAGAGAACGATAGCCCGATATAGATGCACCTGTTGCAAATTCAAATGCTACTTTCTCATTAACCGACCACTCTGAATATATGTTTTTTTTTGCCTTGATAATAGTTTCAAGTATTTCAGTAGAGGGAGTTCCTGGGTATCCACTTACAAAAGATACTCCAGCATCAATTGCAGCCAAGGCTATTGCTTCATTACCCATCAATAATTCTTTATTCACATCCAAAATACTAACCTCCTAAATACTTTTATCAATTTTTAGCAACAATCTCTTTTACTATTTCTATAAATTTTATTATCTTTTATTGTAAAACTAACTCTCAATTACTTATTTTCAAACATACTTACGAAAACTCCTTTACTATAGAACTCTTCATAAACCCCAAATGATTGTTTATCTTTAATTTTAAATAATATAATTTGCTTATGTATGTAAATAAAAATATCAAGTTTATCAAACTCATTATAATATGAAATTTCTTAATTTTTTGAAAATATAACATACATTTCTAATCTTATTTTCAGGATCTGAAAATTAGTCTACTGTGATTTTCGTTACTTCCTCTTTCTTGCTAACAATATGGATATGCATAATAAATATTATCTTTAAGAGATTAGATTGGATAATCTGTCAAATTCAGTTCCATCATCTGCTGTTAATGACTTTATTTCATATTCTTTATTAGAACAAGTAGTGATTCGTTAACGGATTTCTTGGTTTTATCTTTTATTAGTCGTATTATTTCATATCTTGATTTTCTATCTGTCATTGTAAGCAGGCATTGATTTTTTTCACATATCAATATCACCATATCTATTTCAAAATGTCCTACTTCACTTCGATTATTAATATAATCAAGGCATTCACCAATCGATCTACCAAATAATTTGAATTTCTTGCTTTGAACCGCTCTATCTCTCTTTGTCTTTTGTGGATAGATTATATCTTTTTGACTGCCCAAATGCCCATGATGAACCCAGTAGTATATATTTGATATAGGAAAATTCACATAGCCTTTACTAACTATCGCCTCTGAGGAATAGTGCCTCTTAAGATAATATTTGATTATCTTCCCCTTTTCTTTATCTAGCCTAATATGCCTTTCTGATTTTTTCCAATTCCGAGCATATTTGCCTTGTGTGTATTCTGCCTCATATACTTATCTATAAAGACCCTTCCGTAACTGTTGTAAAACCATACTTCGCTTTATTTCATTATTTATTGTCTGATGGGATTTATCGAGTAGTTAGTTATGCAGCGATTACTTTTTCCTTCACTTGTCCATCCTTCAATTAAATGACATTCTTTTAGTGTTAACTTGTATAATGTTCTTGCATCTTTAAGCTCCTTGATATGATTTTTTCGCAATTTAATTATATCGCTTAAAGATGTTTTTTTATTCCATTTAGCTGGCTAACTTCATTTTAAAACTTGCTTTTACATAATTTATTTAACTATATCTCTGACTAATATATCCATATTTATCTCCACCGATATAATTTATCATGCCTTTGGCATACCGGTATATGAGAAAAGGTCTTTTAGTTTAAACTCTCCTCGGAGGCTGCTAGTGACGAGTGCCCTTCTCTCATTTTTGCCTCGTCCTCTAAACACAGCCTCCTCAGTTCTTTTACATGTTCAACACTTGTATCAATAGTGCTTTCAACACTTTCTTCTTTATGTAATAGGTTTTTTAGTCTTATCCAAAGTTTTCTTACGACCTTTCTTTTATGGTCTAAGTGCATCAGGACCGGCTGTGCGAAAGTGCCTAACCCAGTTAGCAATCATGCTTGGATTTGTTATATCTTCTTGAATTGCCAATTCTCTATATGAAATCTTACTTGTTAAGTATGAGTCTACTACAAAAAGTTTCTTTTCGGAAGTATATTTTTCATTTTTCCTAGAACGCATCAAAGCCTCATCACCAAATGAGTTGTAATTATTCACCCAAAACTGAACAATTTTTTATCATGAATGTCATATTTCTTTGCAAGTTGCCTATATTCTCCTTCTCTTTTTAGGTAAGCAGTAACAATTTTCTTTTTTAATTCATATCTACATTTTGCCATTAAAAACCGACCTCCAATCGTTAGATTTTTTGGTCTAACTTTTAGGGGTCGATATATTACTAGTGGTTTTTATTATATGATTATTTATATAATAAATAGAGACAACTATTATTTTTTTGTATTTTCCATTACATAAATTTATGAAAAATTTATGTAATGGAAAATGTGTCCTGCTAATAACTACTTACCTAGCGTAGTGTCTAAAGCCGTCCAACCTTTTTCAAATAAACTTATAGGTTCATCTAAAATAACTTTACCGTCTTGTTGAATTTTGACTTTTGCGGCAATAACATTTTCACTTCCTTCTTCAACTATTACTCCACCAACCGTTTCCCAATCTACCTGAATCTCCTCTTTTGAGATTTCACCATCAGTTTTTACCACTAATTGATTAGGTTCGTCTAGTTTGCCTTCAGAATATGAATTTATGATAATTTTATCATCATATTTATAAACATCAATTTTATGAAACGTAGAACTATAAGAAGACAATAGGTGACTTTCTTCTGTTTGGAGAAACGATAATGTATTTTTGCAAGGAATTATCGATCTTATAATAACTATCAATAGTATCATCCCAACAAAGACACCAATTAAATATTTTAATTTAACCTTTTTTTCAGATGTATTCACTTATTATCCACTCCTTTAAATTGTTTAAGATAGTTAGCTTTTATTTCCTATACGAAAATTTACTTTTGATATAGGAAAACAGAATTGATTAATATGATTTTTATATATTATATCATACCATATAAGTAAATACTCTGAATTCAAAAAAACAAAATTATTTATACTGCAGATATTATACCTAATCCTCCTAATAATTCTGGTATAGCAGGAATTGCTTCGGGACAAAAAATACAAATAGCTATAATACCTATAACCGCCACCCCAAATATAATCCCTTCTTCAGAAATAACAGGTTCCTTTACAGTATTATCATAAAAAGTAATCAAATGTTTTACAATAACAGTAACATATTCATCTAATTCTTCAGAAGTTGGTAACAAATCTTTTGACATTACTTCAATATCAAATTCTACTTGGTTTGGAAGAAAATATTTTATTGTAAGTGCAATATTGCCAGACTTAACTGATGTGGCAATATCTGTAATACTATCTTTAACCCTATCGCCTCCAACTTTCAGACGAGAATCTTTTGTAATTTTAGTAATTTCATTTTCACAAGCAGTAGTTAAAGTTCCATCATTATTGAGTTCTATGGTAATATTATATGAATTTTTAGGAGCTGTTAATAGTTCCGTCACAGCTTCCATTGATGTTTTAATAGTCATGTTTGGTGTAGATACTTCATTAAGAGAAATTTCCTTATTATATTTAAGACCAACTTTAGTTAACTTTCCTAATAAACCTAACGGCTCTATAACATCATATACAAACTGAGTTCTTGCAATATTTGTTTTATTTAGTTGATTTTCTTTTTCTAATTCTTCAGGTGTTTTTTGCAACACTTTATCAAACTTGATAATTCCCTTATCTCTTCCAGAATAAGCATCTTTATCTAAATCAAATGTCGGACTTGATGAAAAAGAAAATTCATGAAATTGATCAAATGCCCAATTATTTGGAATAGAATGTCCAAGGTTCCCACTGAATCCAGTCGACATATCTGCAACGAAAGAAAATTTTGCATAACCAGCGTTACTTACTTTAGTACATATTAAACGTGGTCCGTAAACACCCACGCAGTAATCTTTATCATTTTCGTCACTATTAAAAACCAAACTTATTTTTTTGAAATAAGGAATAATCATACTATCTAATTGAAATTCATATGCATCAAAATCAACTGCAAAATATATTACACTTCCCTTCGGTACACCTAATCTCTTGGCAGCCGAAATTGCAATCTGGGCATCTATTGTTCCCTGACTATCATTTGCAAAATATTTTGGATAATATCCTCCATCTTGATAAATTAGAAACACAGATAGTCCAGTGTTCTGAATAATATTAATTTCTTCTAATGTCAAGGCCTTTGATGTTGATTTCCCAACATTTCCTGTTAAATATCTACCTACAACCTGATATCCTGCTGATTTCAAATCATATGCCTGCTGTTTGTTCAAAACAGTTGCACAGTCACATGCTTTAGCAGATCTATCCGGATTACCTTTGCTAATCATCAATGACATCCATGTATTAATATCTGCTTTACCATTAATAGGTAGTCCATATATCTTTTGAAACTCTTTAATACTATTAGATACAGAATCTGTTACTTCTATGTTGTTGCATATTAAACAAGCTTTTAATAGCCAATACCATCTTGGATTAGAATTTGCATTACTATCATAAATTTCTTTAAGTCTACTTTTTGTACCATTACCAAAATTTCCGGTTGCTTGAGATGGACTAAAACCTTCAATAGCTTGTAACACCTGTACAAGAGCTTTATTCATTTCTCTACCATACAGACCATCACAAGGAATTATACCTGTG
>OKRW01000917.1_pt1 | contig 27591 bp, 21 predicted proteins | sample 1601151 | NCBI WGS metagenome assembly OKRW01 (sample SAMEA3541471, study PRJEB24748) | human gut metagenome | biome: human gut; feature: human-associated habitat; material: faeces | place: China | collected 2012 | reverse complement strand
GTAGGCTCGATTTTTGTTATTTCGAGTATCTACTCTATGGGGAGCATATCACTTTGTCCAGAGGCTGTTTTTTTCACCAATTTTCTGCCAGAAGAAAATCACGAATGTTGTAATGGCGCACGCCGTTTCTGCTCATATCGAATTCATCGAGACTGACGACGTATTTCGGGAAATTATCCTGCACATGCTCATACACACCGAACTCTCGCTGCACCGTCTCTTCGGCGGCGAGAAGGTATGCGACCTGGATGTAGCATTTTTCCCCGTGACGCTCGCAGACAAAATCAATCTCACGCTCGCCAACTTTGCCGACGGTGACACTGTAGCCACGCCGCAGCGCTTCCATGAACACGATATTCTCCAGCACAAGATTGATGTCTCGCATGTTACCGCCGACAACCGCTTCTCGAATGCCATGATCGGCAACGTAATATTTCTCATTGACGGTCAGGATTTTTTTGCCCTGCAGATCCTGACGGCGCACCTGGTAAAACAGAAAAGCGTCGCTGCAGGCTTTGAGATAGTTCAGCACCGTTTCCGGCGAAACGCGCCGCCCCTCGTTCTTGAGATATTTTGAGATCGCTGTCGACGAAAAAGTTGTGCCAATGTTCGCTGTCACATAAGCGATGATGCGCTCGAGCATGTCCACATCGCGTACATTATTACGCTTAACGATGTCCTTGAGCTCCACAGAATTAAACAGATCTCTCAGATACTGACGGCAGGCGGTTTCATCAAAGCGCAAGTTCGCCAGGTATGGCATGCCGCCGAAAGTCAGATAGCGATCGAAGCAGGTACGCGTGTCTGCATCCGGCTCAACAGAATGGTACAGCGCCAGAAATTCGCTGAAGGAAAATGGATAGATGATAAATTCCACATAGCGACCAGCCAGATACGTCGCCAGCTCGCCGGAAAGCAACTTGGCATTCGAGCCGGTAATATAAATGTCGCAGTCCATCTCCACACGCAACGAATTCACGCAGCGCTCCCACCGCTCCACTTCCTGGATCTCGTCGAAAAAGAAATAAATCTTTCCTTGAATAGACGCTGCACGACGCACAAGCTCGTCGTGCAAAGCTTCCGCCGTGCACAGCTGCGCGTTGCGCATATCTTCAAAATTGAAAGCAACAAGCTGTTCCTCTGTCACGCCGCGTGCACGCAGCTCGTCTTTGATCAGCTCGAGCATCACCGATTTTCCCGAGCGACGGATACCTGTCAGCACTTTGATCAGATCGCCGTCAATAAACGGACGGATGCGCGCCATGTAAGATTCTCGTTTGATCATCGTCTCACCTGCTTTCGCGTTAAAATTTCATCAGGTATATCTGATAAAATACCATAATTTCCATTTTTTATCAACTATATCTGATAAAATTCCATTTTTCATCACTTTTAACGGTTATATCTGATAAAAAATCCGTCTCAGCAAATCGCAGGGACGGATTTGTCGTAGGTTCAACGCATGAGCAGGCGCTCGATGCGGATGATGGCGCGATGCGGCAGCATTTTTGCGGCGATGCGGATGAGGCCCGCCATGCGGCAATTAGTGGAAACGTCGCGGCCTTTGGCGGCGTCGCGCATAGCGGCGCGGGCGACATCGCGCGGTTTTTCAAAAAAGAGGAGCTTGAAAAGATTCGGTTTTTCGCCGGCGCGCTCAAAAAACGCTGTGTGCATGGGATTTGGGCAGACGGCGACGACGCGCACGCCACGGCGTTTCTGCTCGGCGGCGAGGGCGCGCGAGAACGAGAGCACGAAGGCTTTCGTGGCGGCGTAAACGGCGAAGCCTGGCTGCGGCAGAAAAGCGGCGACGGAAGCGATCTCGTAGATGACACTGCCCGCTGCCATAAACGGCAGCGCACGCTGGGTGAGATCGACGAGAGCGGTGCAGTTGAGATCGACCATGCCGCTCTGCTCGTCTGGCGCGATCTGCGCAACCTGACCGATCTTGCCATAGCCGGCGGCGTTTACAAGGGCCTGCACCTGTGGACGCTCGCGCTCAAGCGTGGCGAAAAGCTGCGCGCGCTCGTCCGCAGCAGAAAGATCGATGGCAAAGCAGCGCGATTGCCAGGGGAGCGCGGCGGCGACACGCTCCAGCGCGTCTGCGTGACGGCTGACGAGCCAGACTTCGTCGAAGTGCGCGCTCTGCGCTGCCCATTCTTCCAAAAAAGCGCGCCCCAAGCCTGAGGTCGCGCCTGTAACGATGGCGATGTTCATTTGTCCTGCCCTTCTTTAAGATGCTGGGTCGCCTGCATCTGCGCGATTTCCTTGCGGAAAAGCAGCTGCGTCCCTTTGTAAAGCAGCGGCAGGCCGCAGACGGTGGCGATGCCGAGCGCGAAGATCGGCGCGCCGATGAGCGCGGTGATGCCGCTGACGATGCTCACGCTCGCCAGGCCCAGCGGCAGAGAAAGGGTCGTGAAGGCTTTGGCAACGCGGGCGCTGGTGGCATTTTTTTTGCCGAAAAGCGCCAAGAGCGCGGTGATGGAAATGCTGTTCAATCCGAGCACGGCGCTGTAGGTCACGTTGGCTGGCCATTTTTTCTTGCGCACGAAAAGCTTCGCCACATGACCGGCGGTGAGCAGATGCGCAGCGCCGACGGCGACGGTGAGCAGGGCTTCGCGCTTGTTAAAGAGGGTGAAAAATCCCTGCATGCCCTTCTGCTTTGGCGCTTCCCACGGACCAAGGCTGCCGTCCTTGTGGACGATGAAGGCTTCCTGGCCAAGCTCGGCGATCGGCGTATCCGAGAGCGAGTCGGAATAAACCTGCTCCACTTCGCTGAGATCGTAGCCAGCCTCCTCGAGACGGCGCACTTTTTCAGCGCCGTAGCAGTTCGCGCCGTTGAAGTGGCCGGTGAATTTATCGACATCGCTGGCGATGACATGCGTCAGTCCCAGGCGTTCACAGAGGGGACGCACGATAAATTCCGGCGACGCGGAAATAACGACGTCATCCTGACGCGCCTGGCGCGGATAATAGCGCATGATGCGGTCGGCGTGGCTGTCCCAGAAATCAGCGAGGGCGCTGTCGATGTCCGGCACGGCAGCGAACATGCTGAAATACCGTTCCTTAAATGTGGTCTTGTCGATCCTTCCAGCCATGTAGCTGGTCACTGCTGCGAGCTGGCGCGGCAGATAAGCGAGGGTGCGTGGATATTTTTTGTAGCAATAGAGCACAAAATCGCGGGTGCTGTCCCCGTCGTAAATGGTTTCGTCGAAATCGTATAAATTCATGATCTGTCTCCTTTCACTTATAACACCTGTGCGCGCAGCTGCGCCACTTCGTCTTCGCTGAGCAATCGCCACTGACCGGCAGCGAGCGCCGCATCGAGCGCCAGTCCGCCAAAAGCGACACGCTCCAGCGCGACGACCACACCGCCAAGCGCGTGCAGCATGCGCTTGACCTGGTGGAATTTTCCTTCGCGCAGTGTGAGCCGGCAATGTCCTTCTTCCAAAAGCGCCAGCGCTGCCGGCGCGCTCGTAAAATCGCCAAGGTCAATGCCAGCGGCGCAGCGCGCCACGGCGTCAGGCACGAGGGTTTCCTCGTAGCGCACGTCGTAGATCTTTTCCACGTGCCGTTTCGGACTGAGCAGCCGATGCGCCAGCGCGCCGTCGTTCGTCAGCAGGAGCAGGCCCGTCGTGTCCTTGTCGAGACGTCCCACCGGCGCCACCTGCATGCGCGCAAAACGCTCCGGCAAAAGATCCATCACCGTCTCGTGATGCGCATCCTCCGTCGCCGTGATCACGCCGTCAGGCTTGTTCAGCATCAGCCAGACCGTCGGCGCATAAACGAGGGGTTCGCCGTCGATGGCGACGACGCTTTCCGGCTTTACCTGCGTCGCGCCTTTTTTTACGCGCGCGCCATCCACCGTCACCTGTCTGCGTGCGAGCAGATGGTCGATCTCCTTGCGGCTGCCGAAGCCGAGATCGTGGAGATATTTATCCAGCCGCATGGCGCCCCTCCTTTTTCGCAAAATGTGGGAGCAATCCTGCTCCCACCACAATCATTCTTCCTCGCTCGCCGTCTCTTCCGCGACGACGACGCGCACTTTTTCGATGTGTCGTTTTTCCACTTCGAGCACGGTGATGGTGAACGGCGGGAAGGTCGCCACCTCACCTGGGCTGGCGAGATGATCGAGCAGATCGACGACCCATCCGCCAAGGGAGGAGGCGTCGATGTCGTCCTCGTAATCGTCAAAATCCAGACCAAAGTACTCAAAGAAATCGTCGATGTCCATGTTCGCATCGGCTTCAAAAACCGTCGGCTCGATGGCGCGGATCGGCTGCTCAGCCACTTCGTCGTGCTCGTCCCAGATATCGCCGACCAATTCCTCGATGATATCCTCGAGGGTGACAATGCCTGCTGTGCCGCCGTATTCGTCGACAACGACAGCCATGTGTGACTGATTTTTCTGCAGGCTCATGAGCAGGCTCGACGCCTTCGACTGGATGAAAACAAATTCCACTGGCTGGAGCAACGACACATATTCACGCAGCTCGCCGTCGAGCATGGTGTTGAACACATCCTTGAGATGCAAAATGCCGATGATGTTGTCGATGCTGTCGTGATACACTGGCAGTCGCGAATAGCCGGTATCCGAGAAAACATCCAGCACCTCGCGCACATCCATCTCGTCGTCAATGGCGACAACGCGCACGCGCGGCTGCAAAATATCCTTGACGAGCAGCTCTTCAAAATTGATCGCCGAACGGATGAGGTCGCTCTCGCGCGCCTCCATCTCGCCGCCGCTTTCTGCTTCGTCAAGCATATTCAGAAGCTCGTCCTCGACGTATTCCTCTTCGTCGTCCTCGCGACCGGCGCGCTCCATGATCACATGGCCGCTGCCAAAAATAAACGTCAGCGGACGCAGCAGCGTCACCAGCAGCTTCAGCGGCATCGCCACGCGACAGAACACTCGGTTCTCGTAGCGCTGCGCGATCATGCGCGGCAAGATCTCACCGATGATGAGGATCGCCAGAAAGAGCACGACCACGCCGACGATGATCCCCTGGCCGGAATAGTAGACGAAAAAGAACCACGTTCCTAGCATCACCGCCGCCAGATTGACGATGGTGTCGCCGATGTTGATCGTCGTCAGCACGCGGTTGGCGTCGTCGAGCATCCCCAGCGCCACCGCTGCGGAGCGATTGTCCTCGTCCTCCGCCCAATGGCGCAGGGTCACGGGACTGGCGAGCAAAAACGACATTTCAGCCAGGGAAAAGAACGCCGAGCACAGGATCAGCGCCAGGATCACCAGGCTATATGTGGCATAGATCATGCCAATTCCCCCTCTGTTTCGACAGTCAGCTGCGGCGTCCCTGGGTCAGCGGGCAGGTCTCGTGCGCCTGATGGTCGTCGTTCAAAAGATCCTGCAGGCTGATGCTGTTGAGATAATCGCCGATCAGCGCATCCAACCGCTCCCACACAGGCAGCGTCTGGCAAACGTCGCGGTTCGGGCAGGTGTTTTCCTCCCCTTCCAGACAAGCCACCGGCGCCAGCGAGCCTTCCATCGTGCGGATGATCTCGCCCACGCTCACATCTGCCGGCGCGCACGCCAGCTGATAGCCACCGTTGTTGCCACGGAAGCTCGTGACATAACCAGCTCGGAGCAGCGGCGTCATGATCTGCTCCAGGTATTTGATGGTGATATTCTGCCGTTTGGAGATCTCACGCAGTGGAATGTGTTTATCGACGCTGTAGGTTGCAAGATCGATCATGACCCGCAGCCCGTAGCGTCCTTTCGTTGAAATTTTCATGGTCATCACCCCTGAACAAACATCTTTTTACCCATATTATAGCATATTACCATGATATTTGGTCAAATATCCTTCTTTCCCATGGGAATAAATTCTTTTATTTTTCATTTTCTTGCACCGCCGGCGGCCATTCGTTATAATGGAGGGGTACTCTGAAAAGGAGGGTCCACCATGAGCGGCAACGCATTCTTATTCACCAAACGCCGGCTGACCGACGACCACTATCTCGCCATCGCACTGCGCGAAGCGCGCGACATGAAAAAACCACCGATCACCATGACCAATTTCTGGAAGCACGCAGAAAGCTACGACGACGTCGAAAAACCGCTGCACGATCTCCTCGCCTGGCTCGACCGCGAAGCAGAGATCGGCGATTTTGTCGTGCTCGACGGCGACGAGCGCCTGGTCAAAGCGATCGCCAAGCACGCCAAGGCGCATCGACTGATCCCTGTGCGCGCGATCTGGGAACCAGAAGCAGCGATCCGCGATCTTTGATCGCCTGCGGAAAAAGAATTTGTAAAAAATTGATAAATTCTTGTTGACAATCCGCTGCCACATGGCTATAATAATTCTTGCAGTTGCGAAACAGCGCTGCGAAATGGACCGTTAGCTCAGCTGGTAGAGCACGCGACTCTTAATCGTGTTGTCCAGGGTTCGATCCCCTGACGGTCCAGTTTTTTTATGGAATCCGCGCCTCGGATTCCATTTTTTATTTGTCGCACTGCTGACCGCGTGTTATAATATAAATAGCGAAAGGGGCTACCGACAGACGGTTGGCCTCAGAGATTTGGTTTAGTAACCGTTTCCTTGGCCGGGGCGGTTATTTTTTATTGCCAATCAAACGCCTGCGCGGCGTTTTTTTCTTGCCGTTGATTTGCTGCAGGGCTGCGCCTATAATATAGAAAGAACAATCACCGAGGAGGACATTATGGATATCAAACAACTGGAGCAATATCTGATGCAGAGCGATCTTGGCATCGACGCAAAACAGCTCGAGCGTTTTCTCTCAGAATGCGACCTCGACGACAAGGGTTTTCCGCCGGAGGAGCTTGTCAGCTACATCCGCCGCCAGATCTACGATTTCAAGTGGCTGATGGCCTACTACCGCTGCGCCATCATGGAGATCGAGACAAAATTCAACGTCATCAACGAAGATTTTTCCTACCAATACGAGCGCAATCCGATCGAAAGCATCAAGAGCCGCCTCAAGGAGCCGACGAGCATCCGCGACAAGCTGGCGCGCCGCGGCCTCGCTTTCAGCGCAGCCTCCATTGAAGAAAATCTCTTCGACGTCGCCGGTGTGCGTGTGGTCTGCTCCTTTGTGGACGATGTCTACCGCATCGCCGACGCGCTCGTGCAGCAGGACGACATCACGCTGATCCGCCGCAAGGACTACATCGCCAATCCGAAAGAAAACGGCTACCGCAGCCTGCATTTGATCGTGGCGGTGCCGATCTTCCTCACCGACCAGAAAAAAATGATGAACGTCGAGATCCAGCTGCGCACCATCGCCATGGATTTCTGGGCCTCGCTGGAGCACCAGCTGCGCTACAAAAAAGAGCATCTTTTCACGCCGGAAATGGCCGACGATCTCAAGATCTGTGCCGACGTTTCCACCGAGCTCGACACCCTCATGAACAACCTCGCCATCAAGATCCACGAACAGGAAAATCCTCACCACTAACGCACACTCCCCGTATCAGCGGTCATCCGCCGATACGGGGAGTGATTTTTTTGCTCAAAGATCGTAAAGAGCGCAGAAGCGGTTCAGCATCGCCGCAAATTCTGCGCGCGTGGCTTTGCCGCCAGGATCGAGGATGCCCTCGCCCTTGCCGCCGAGAATGCCGGTTCCCATCGCCCAGGTGATGGCGTCGTCTGCGAACGGCGAGATCTTGTCAGCATCGCTGAACGCCGAAACATCGCCGCGCGCACTCACATCCCAGCCGCGATAACGGGCGTAGCGCCAGAGCATCGTCGCCAGCTGCTCGCGCGTCACATCCTCTTCCATGCGCGTGCCGTCGCAGATGCCGTTTTCCATGCCCCAAACGCGGGCGCTTTCATACCAGGCGCCGTCAACCGTCGGGATCTCCTCCTCAAAACGCGAGAGGATCGTCACCGTCATGGCGCGGCTCATCGCGCGCTGCGGCATGTAGAGATCTTCTGTCATGCCAGCAACGAGATGCCGCTCCCAGGCGGTGTAGACATCGTCATAGAACCAGTCGCCAGGATGCACATCGATGAACGGAAAAGCGTCCGGCGTTTCCGGCTCGTCGCCTGTCGCGACAAATTCTGCGTCGACAACGACGTTCTCATCTGGCATGGTGAAGCTTCTGCGACCATCGGATTTTTCCGCGAGGGAAATTTCCGCGCCGCTCTCGCCGCGCACAGAGAGCGCCGACAGCGCGTAGCCATCCTCCGGCGTCGCCGTCACGCTGACCGTCTGTCCCGCGGCGGCGAAATGCTGCGAAAGCGTCAGACTGCCGCCGTCAGCCGGCAGCGCGCTGATCTTGTGCAGCTGGATCACCGGCTTGCTCGGCTCTGGATCGTCAGGATTCTCCGGCTCTTCCGCCGGCGCACGGTCGACCGTGACGCTGTAGGTCAATGTGTGAGTGCCGCTTGTGACGACGACGGTATGCGTGCGGTCGTCAGCAGGAATGACATAGTTTCCGGCGGCGTCTGGCGAGATTTCTGCGCCGTCAAGGGTGACGCTGATCGGATTTTCGTCGCTGTCGCTCACAGTGAAGGTGACATCGCCGGTGTAATGCCCACCGTCTACAATGCCCTCAACGACCGGCGCCGTCTTGTCGATGTCGCAGAGTGGCGTGCCGATGTAGGTCACGTTGTCCTGCGCCCCCGCCTCGCCGTGACCGGCGTTGTCCTCGATGCGCACATAGACAGCAAAACGGTTCACATCAGCGACATCCTGCACAGGATCCGGCCCAATGCGTACAGCATTCTGCGTCGGCGCATCCAGGCTAATCTCCTGCCAGTCTGTGATCGCTGCGATCTCGCTTTCTGTCAGCGCGCGATCGGCAATATAATACGACAGCCGTTTCAGCCCGCTCTCGCCATCCTGCGCCGTCAGCGCCACAGGCGCGCCGGGATTCACCGCGATGCGCTCGCTGATCGCGCCAAGATCCGTATACGCCACGCCGTTGACGCTGAGCGTCCCCGTCGGCGCCACGCTGTCTGTCTCGTAAACCGCCTGCCCGCAAATGTAGCAGGTCTGCGGCTCCGTGTACGTCGGCTGCGCATCGCCGCTGAAGGAATGGTGCGTGCAATGGGTGTCGGCGAAATCCGCGTTCATGAACGTGCCCTTGCCGTCGAGGGTGAGTGGCGCGTGGTTTTCGAGGGTGCTCGCCGCGTCGTTGAGGAAACGCCCGCCGTCACAGATGGCGATCTGCGCCGCCTCATCTTCGTTGATCACCGTGCCGCCGGCATTTTCAAAGGTTCCGGCGTTGCCGATGGTCAGCGTGGCGTGATTGGAAAAGGTGCTGTGGTTTTCCAGATTGGCGGCAAAGAGCCGCATTGTGCCGCTGTTTTCCAGCGTGCCGTTGTTGTTGAATCCGGCGACCTCGAGCGCCAGGCTGCCCTGGTTGTCGATCCTGCCGGCGTTGTCAAATTCCGTGCCGCTGAGCGCCATGCTGCCGCGATTGTCAACCGTCGCGCCTGCATCGACAGCGATCGTGAGATAGCTGTTGCCGATCGCCCAGGCGTTGAACTCGGCGTTCTCCGCGATCACGAGGTTGTCGGCGATCTGCAGATGGGCGCTCTTGTGATACGCCCGCTCCTGATAGAGCACCTGACACGTCGCGCCGCTGTCCACAGCGATGCGGTCGATCGTGCAGGTCGCTTCGCTGCTGTTCGTCGAAAGCATCAGCGTGCAGTCCACGCCGCTGCCATTCGTATCACTGACGCGCAGCGCCGGAGCGTTGCCACGCTGGGTGATCGCCAGCGTCTGCGCCTGCGAGAGATCGACATTGAGATTCACGCTGATTCCCTGCGCGCTGCCCGTGTCCACGAGCTCTGCGCCGTCAAGGGCCACATCCCCGTCGACCACCACATCCAGCATGCCGCTCTCATAAACGACCACACTGGCGATGCCTGAGATCCCCACATCGCTGCACGTCCACACGCCGTCGCCAGTGTTCCAGGCGAGATCCGCCGCCAGATTTTTCCCTGCGACAGCCACCTCGCCGGTCCAGTCCGGCAGCGATTGTTCGCCGTCCTCCGCCAGCGCCGGCAGCGATCCGCTCAGCAGCGCCGCCGCGAACACCAACGCCACGAGCGTCCGCCAAAATTGCTTCATTGTCCTTTTCATAAGCGCCTCCCATTTCATTCCGCGCGATCTGCGCATATTTTCTTACAGTTGCCTGCTCTTATTATACCACGCTCGCCGTTTTCAGCAAGTACAACAAAGGAGGACCCCTGCGGATCCTCCTGCGTCGTTATTTTGTCAGCGTATGGGCAACGGCATTTTTCCAGCCACTGTAATTCTGCGCACGTTCCTCCGCGCTCATCTGTGGTTCGTAAACGTGGGCCAGACGATGGCTGGCGCGGGCTTCCTCCTTGTCCTTCCAGAAGCCGACCGCCAGTCCCGCCAAGAGCGCTGCGCCCATGGCGGTGCTCTCGACGATCTCCGGCAGCTCGACGCGGCAGTTCAAAATGTCCGCCTGGAACTGCATGAGAAAATGATTGCGCGCCGCGCCGCCGTCCACACGCAGACTGCCCATGTCCACCTGCGTGTCTGCCTCCATCGCTTCCAGCACATCGCGCGTCTGATAAGCGATCGATTCCAGCGCCGCGCGGATGATATGCGAACGGCCTGTGCCGCGCGTGAGTCCCTGGATCGTGCCGCGGGCGTACATATCCCAATACGGCGCGCCCAGCCCGACAAACGCCGGCACCAGATAAACGCCGCCGTTGTCCTTGAGCTTCTCCGCGAAAAATTCGCTGTCGCCAGCCTCCTCGATGAAGCGCATCTCATCGCGCAGCCACTGGATCACCGCGCCGCCCACAAAGATCGAGCCCTCCAGCGCATAATCTGGCTGCGCATCCAGCCCAGCCGCGATCGTCGTGACCAGGCCATGGGCGCTCTTCGTCGGCGTCTTGCCGATATTCATCAAAAGGAAACAGCCTGTGCCGTAGGTATTTTTCGCCTCGCCCTGCTCCCAGCACATCTGCCCGTAGAGCGCCGCCTGCTGGTCGCCGGCGATCCCCGCCACAGGCACCTCGATGTGCGCCGAGCCGATCGACGCCGTGCCGAACACATGGCCCGACGGATGCACCTCCGGCAGCATGCAGCGCGGAATATTGAAATAACCCAGCAGCTCGTCGTCCCAGTCCAGCGTGTTGATATTGAAGAGCATCGTGCGCGATGCGTTCGTGTAGTCCGTCGCGTGGACGCGGCCCTCTGTCAGCTTCCAGAGGATCCACGTATCCACCGTGCCGAACATCAGCTCGCCCGCCTTGGCGCGGCTGCGGTCCGGATCGACGCGGTCGAGGATCCAGGCCAGCTTCGTCGCCGAGAAATACGCGTCGATGACCAGCCCTGTTTTTTCAAAGATCTTCTGCTCCCAGTCGCTGCCCTTGATCTCCTCGCAGAGATCCGCTGTGCGGCGGCACTGCCAGACGATCGCATTATACACCGGACGCCCCGTTGCGCGCTCCCAGACGATCGTCGTCTCGCGCTGGTTGGTGATGCCGATCGCCTTCACATCGTCGGGATGGATGCCCTTCAGCGCCAACAGCTCCTGCAGCACGCCAAAGGACGACGCCCACAGCTCCATCGCATCCTCTTCGACCCAGCCCGGCTCCGGATAATACTGGCTGACCTCCTGCTGCCGCACCCCAGCGATGCGCTGGCCGTGGTCAAAAGCGATCGCCCGCGTGCTCGTCGTCCCGATATCTAATGCAACTACATATCCCATTCTCGTCGTTCCTTTCTCGTTACATGGAATTTACTGGATGTTTATGCTTCCATTATACCTTTTCAGCACAAATTTTTCCACACAAACGACAAACAGAGCAGCCGCGTTCTGTGACTGCTCCGTATTGCTATTGTTTATGCGCCGAGATAGCGCTGTAAGATCGCTGCCACCTGGGCGCGGGTGGCGTTCCCCTGCGGCTGCAATTCGTCTGCAGTGACACCTGTTAGCAGTCCTTCTGCGACGCTCCAGGAGATGGTTTCTTCGGCCCAGGCGCTTGGCTGGTCGCTGTAGGCTGAGAGATCGGCGCGGGCTGAAACATCCTCGCCTTTGTAGGCTGCGTAGTTCATCAGCATCGCCGCCAGCTGTTCGCGGGTGATGGCCGCATTTGGCGAGAAATTGCCCTCGCCCGTGCCGCTGACGGCGCCGACGCTCGCTGCCCAGTTCACAGCGGTGGCGTACCATTCGTCGTCCACATCGGCAAAGCCTGCAGATTCAGCGCTCGTCACATTTTCCAATCGCGCAAGGATAGAAACTATCATCGCGCGCGTCGTCGTCTGCTCTGGCGCAAATTCCGTTGCGCTCACGCCAGTCATCAGGCCATTATCATACGCGTATTGCACAGCGTCCTTGTACCAGGCCCCTGGCGCCACGTCCAGGAAAATCTCGCTGACATCCGTCGCTGGTTCTTCCGGCTCCTCCGTCCAGTCTGGATCTTCGGCGAAGGTCGCAGTGATTTTCACATCGCCGCTCGGCATTGTGAACGTGTAGGTGCCGTCACCATTATCCGTTACTTCCACATCCTTGCCACCGCTCGTGATCGTCAGATCGTCCAGCAGATATGCTTCGTCAGGAGAAACTTCGATCGTCACCTTGTCGCCTTCCGCGGCGTATCGATCGACGCTGATCGTGCCATTATCGCCGACGCTGGTCGTGACTTCGTAGCTGTATTTGCCAGTGTATGGTGGTTCTGGCGCGCTGATGGTGACGGCTGCGCTGGTCACGCTGCCGGTGTGGTTCTCGTCGGTAGCGGTCACAGAGACGTTGATATCTTGGTCAATATCTTCCGTCGTCAGCGTGTAGGTGCTGCTGGTAGCGTTCGCGATCACCGTGCCGTTTCTGTTCCACTGGTAGGTGACGGTCTCATCGTCCTGCGGCGTGTAGTTCGCGGTCAGTGTGTTTCCGCTCACAAACTCACCGCTGATGGTTGGTACATTCTTGAGTGTCGCGCGCTCGAGAGTGACTGTCACTTTTTTTCTGTTGGGTTCAATGCACCACTTCCACCGTAGGAGACGGTGAGGGGCAGATTCTCGCCGATGGGAAGCTTCTTCTCCTTGGTGTCATAGGTGAGCTTGAAAGAGCCGTCGGCCTGTGCGGTCGCCGTGGCGAGTTCGACGGGATCTTCTTCAGCAGGCGTATAGCTGAGGGTGGCGGTACCTTCGGCCAGCGTCTGAGCGTTGGCGCTGGTATCTGCCTGCCGTTCCGGCGTGAAGGTCACGGTGATGGTGTCACCGTATTGGAAGTGGCCCTGAAAACCGGTGTGGCCGCTGACGGTCAGACCTCCCAGCTCGACATCCGACATACCCGGTTTCCAGGCTGGTTGCCGTAATGAGGGGCCAGGTAATTACCGTCGTGCTGTTGGCAAAACTGGCGAACTGTTCTTGATAGCTTTCATCTGTGCAGATTGATATCTGTTTTGGATCGTATATTCCGTTCCAGGTTCCAGGTCCTCAAATTTAATCGACTTACTGTCACTGCTGATGGTTTTCCACGCGCCCCAGTCATCGCCAATCCCACACCGATATTCCTGACCGGATACACCGCTAATCGTGATACTTTTCTCTGTTCTCACTGTCCATATGCTTTCACTGGTTGGCGCGGTGGGCCGGGAAGGGATCTGCATACCGGTTGTAGTCGCCTCGCTTGCAAAGGAGGTCTCCGTCGCTTTTATTCTGAAATAAATGTACATTTGATTGCCTGTCCAACCCATCTCAGATAAAGAAAGCGACTCCGGTACGGCAGTCCATTTACGAACAGTTTGATAGCCCTGCGTGGTATATTCCAAATCATCAGCGGAAAAACCAGCGTTCGAGGGAATCGTCAATTTCTCAGTGGAATACGAGATATTTATGCCGGAGATCTCAGGCGCCTGCGGCCGGGCGGGGATAGAGATCGCCGTGCGCCCGGTGGTTTCCGAACCGGTTTGCTGGATATAGAGCGTCTGCCCGATATAAGCGGTGATACTGCCGCCGCTCTCAATCTTGTCACCACCTGTCTCCGCTGTATAGACCTCATAGCCCTCGCCAATGGTGATGGTCTCCTCGGCGTAGTCGATGGTGTAGCCTTCGGTGCTGTTCTCCCCCTCCCCTGCTGCGCGCGCTGGTGCTGCGCCTGCGGGGATGAACGTGATGAGCATGGCGAGAGTGAGGATAGCGGCGAGGCATTTTCTGCCAAACTTACGCATGGACGCCGCCCCCTTTCGCGCTGCACAGAGACACGAAAAACAGACGCATGGCGGGCGCGGAAGCTCCACGCACGGAATGCGTCTGTGAAATAGGTTCTCTGAAATTTTGCGCGCAAAGATCAGCGCGGACTACGCGCTCTTCTCTTCTTTTCTCTAAGGAGGATATTTTCCAGATTCATGTTTTTCAACCCTTCCGTGATAAATTTTTTCCGAGTGAATTTATTATACCATGCTGTTAAGAATAATTTCTTACCAGTTTTGCATTATTTCGACCAGTTTTGCTCATTTTTGAAAAAAATTGGAGATTTTACATTATTTTCGCCAGCGCCTGTCGCTGACGAGCGCCGAAAAATTAAAAAGCTTGAGAGGATCGCGCTGCGAATGCGGCGGGATCTTCTCAAGCTGTCATTCATTGATCATTAAAAATTAATCATTCACCATTTAATACACGGTGCCGGTGTTCTCGCCGCCGGTCCAGCCGCCGGTGCCTGTACCAGTTCCAGTGCCTGTGCCGGTACCTGTGCCAGTTCCTGTACCTGTGCCGGTTCCGGTGCCCCAGCCGCCGGTGCCAGTTCCTGTACCTGTGCCGGTTCCGGTGCCCCAGCCGCCGGTTGTGCCGCTGGTGTCACCCCAGCCGCCGGTTGTGCCGGTGCCAGTTCCTGTCCCTGTGCCGGTACCATCACCGGTTGTCGTTCCTGTCGTACCATCGCTGGTTGTTGTGCCATTCCCCCAGGTGTTCGTCGAGGTGCTGCTGTCGTACTGATAGCTGCTGTAGCTGTTGCTGGAATAGGTGGTTGGCTCGGTGCCGGAGCGATAGAGTTCGGTGGAGCGGTATGCGTATGGGGTGGAGCGGGTCGCGAGGAGGCCGCTCTTGGTATCGACGGTGACGGCGGTGAGGCCGTCTGGTTCTTCGAAGTATTCAAAGTCGAGGCCGGAATGCAGGTAGCTCATGACGACGCCCCAGATGGAGGCGGCGTAGGTGGAGGTCCCGTACATGTAGGCTGGTGTGTCGTAGCCGATCCAGAGTGCGCCGGTGTACTGTGGGGTGTAGCCACAGAACCAGAAGTCTTTGTTGTTGTCGGTGGTACCGGTCTTGCCGGCTGTTGGACGACCGTCATAAATCTGCGCTGCTGTACCGATACCGTCGGTGACGACGCTCTGCAGACAGCTGGTGATCATATAGGCGGTGGTTTCTTCCATGGCGCGATGGCTTTCTGGCTCTTCCTGCCAGATGATATTGCCTTCTTCGTCGGTGATGCTGGTGATGGCGTGTGGCTTGGTGTAGATGCCTTCGTTGGCGAAGCACTCATACGCGCCGGCCATCTCGAGAACGGAGACGCCGTTGGTCAGACCGCCGAGGCCGGCAGAAATGGTCTGGTCGGTGACGCCGTCGTCAGATTCTTCGACGAGGGTGGTGATGCCGCAGTTCTTGGCGAACTCGATGCCGGTTTCCGGCCCGATGTCGTTGACGATCTGCGCTGCTACGGTGTTGAGGGATTGCTCAAGGGCGTAGCGGATGGTGACGTTGCCGTGCTGCGAGAGGTCGGCATTTTTGATGGTGTGACCGTCGACGGTGTACGGCGAGTCGTTGTAAACGGTGCCGGTGCCCATGTCGGCGTCTTCAAACGCTGGGCCGTAAACGAAGACTGGCTTGAAGGACGAGCCTGGCTGGCGGGTGGCCTGCCAAGCGTTGTTGTAGCCGCCGACGGATTCCTGATGGCGGCCGCCGATCATGCCGGCGATGGTGGAGTCTTCGTTGTTGAGAACGACCATCCCGGCCTGGACATCGCTGGCTGGGAATGGGTAGTCGCTTTCAAAGTAGTCATACATGTAGCTCTGGAGATTCTGATCCAGGCCGGTGTGGATGACGTAGCCGCCGCTGTAGAGTTCTTCGCGGCTGACATTGAGTACCTCCATGCCTTCTTCGATGACGTAATCGATGTAGCTCTGGTTGTAGGACTGGGTCTCATTGCCGCTTTCTACAACGATGGAGGCGGTGGTGATCGGTGTGTTGACGGCTTCATCGTACTGGGTCTGGTCGATGACGCCATTGTCGAGCATGGCGGAAAGAACAGTGTCACGGCGCACCTTGGCATTGTCTGGATCGGTGATCGGTGACCAGTAGGTTGGGTTCTGGATCATCCCTGCCAGGAGCGCGGCGTCGGCGACGGTGAGCTCGTCGGCGTGTTTGCCGAGCATATCCTGCGCGGCGGCTTCTACGCCGTAGCAGGCTTTGCCGCTGAGACCGATGCCGAGGTAGACGCGGTTGAGATACGCGGTGAGGATGTCTTCCTTGCTGTACTCGTTTTCAATGCGGAAGGCCAGGACCATCTCCTGGATCTTACGCTTGTAGGTTTTTTCGTCACGGTTTTCCATGACGAGACCGGCCAGCTGCTGGGTGATGGTACTACCACCCTGGACGATGGTGCCGGCTTTGAGGTTGGCGACCATGGCCCCGCCGATACGGATCGGGTCGACGCCGTGGTGTTTGTAGAAGCGTCGGTCCTCGATGGAAATGACGGCGTTGGTCATGTTGTCCGAAATTTCGCTGGCATCGACGTTGACGTAGTTGGTGTCGACCATCTGATCAACGAAGACGCCGTCCTTATCAACAATATAGCTCGTTACATCAAAATCCGTGACATCCGTGTCTTCCAACGACGGCATGCCACTGGTTGCTGCCAGAATGACTGTCCCGACGGTACTGATACCGACAACGACGAGGAGCAGCAATACCAATAAGATAAAATGGGATAATTTCAAGCTGGAAAGAACTTGCTTGATGCTCTCGCCCAAGGACTTTTTGTTTTTATTACTCATGCAACAGCCCTCCTTATCTTCCCTATTATAGCATAGAACCTCCGCAATCCCTAGGAGAACTTCCGCATTGTTGGTAAAAATTCATTTTTTCTTCATTAAATATGCGCGATTTCCCGACAACCTGTCACTGTTTTACGATATAATAGAAACAAATACGCACAAAAAATCCAAGGAGGTTCCTATGCTCCATTTTTTAGCAACACTCATTCGCAAGCTGCTGAAGCTGGTGATGGCGCTGGTGCTGCTCGTCTGTGTGGCGGCGCTGACGATCTGCGGTGTCAGCGGCTACGCTGTGTATCACGAAGCGACGGCGAACCGGCCACTTGAACAGGCTGCGCTGGAGGTGCAGCAGAAGCCAGGCTACACGACGCTCGATCAGGTGCCGCAGATCTTTCTGAACGCGGTGGTGGCGACGGAGGATCACCGTTTTTACGATCACCACGGCTTCGATGTCATCGGCACTGGCCGCGCGCTGGTGCGCAACGCCCTCTCGGGCGAATTGCAGGAGGGCGGCAGCACGATCAGCCAGCAGCTGGCGCGCACGCTCTACTACGAGCAGACGCGCTCGCTCTCGCGCAAGATCGCGGAGCTGATCACGTCGGTGCAGCTTGAGCGCACGTTCTCGAAGGACCAGATCCTCGAGCTCTACATCAACAGCATCTACTACGGCGACGGCTATTACTGCATTGGCGACGCGAGCTGGGGCTATTTCGGCGTCGCGCCGGCAGGAATGACGAACGGCCAGGCGACGCTGTTGGCTGGTGTGCCGAATGCGCCGAGCGTTTATTCGCCGACGGTGAACTACGATCTTTCGCGCCAGCGTCAGGAGCAGGTGCTGGCGCGCATGATCGACGCGGGCTATCTCGACGAAGAGACGGCGACGGCGATCTACAACGAAGGCATATAAAGAGAAAAACAGGATCGTTCAGAAATGAGCGATCCTGTTTTTTGTTCAGCTTTTCACGGTGGCGTCTGGCGTGAGTCCCATCATGCTGCGCAGGGCGTTGCCGACGCGCTTGTAGAGCAGATAGGTGAGCAGAGCGGTGGCGCCGTGCTTGACGAGGTTGAATGGGAAAACGGCGAAAATCATCAGGGTGACGGTGTCGTTGACCCATGGATTGACGGCATGCCCCATGTCGACGATGGTCTCGATCGGCAGGCCGTAGACGCTGGCGTACATTGGCAGCATGATGTAGGCATTGAGAAAGACGTAGACGACGCTGACGACGAGGGTGGACACGACGAGGGCGATCTTGGCGCCTTTTTTCGTGTGCATGCGGCGATAGATCAGCGAGGCAGTGAGGATGAAGACCATGCTGCCGATGAGGTTTGAGAGATCGCCTATGCCGAAGGTGGCGGAGCCCTGGAAGATGAGCTTGAGGACGATCTTCACGAAAACGACGGCACAGCCGGCGACTGGCCCGAGGAAAAATCCGGCGAAGAGCGCTGGCAGCTCGGCGATATCAAATTCATAAAATCCTGGCACGAACGGCAGCGGAAAGCGCAGCAGCATCAGCACGCAGCTGAGCGCCCCCAACACACCGACAAAGGCGACGGTTTTGACATTGTTTCTACGACTCATAACGATTCTCCTTTCCGTCGCCGGCGAAAAAAATGTCCCCGGCGATCAAAATCCCAGGGACAGAAAATAATGTCAGATTTATCTTCTTCCATCCAGACTATACTGTCGGTACCGGAATCTCACCGGTTCATGCGCAGCGCGCTCGCGGACTTTACCGCCGGTGGGGAATTGCTGTTCAGGGAGGAGGTAGCCGCTTCGCCCTTCCAGGACTAGCTCGGAGAAGCGTTCTCGTTCATTGAAATGCTTCGTTTCTTTGAGTACAGCTTCTGCGAATTGAAAGCATCGTGATCTCGCGTCGCGGACGGACTCGCGTTGCTCGCTGGCAGGTAGGAGGTTCTGGCTACTGCCAAATCTGACCAACGTCTTCATGCGCTGCGATCGCCGCAACAGAAACGCCAGTCACGCCCATCACGAGCGTAACCTCCTACCTTCTACCTCCTACTTCCTACCTGATTTGCTCACCCCGCCCTGAAGATTTTCAAATAATATGTTGTTATATTTAGTGTACGCGATGGACGCGCGGCTGTCAATAGCGCGGTGCGTCTGCGGATTTAGGCGTTGGCTTCTTCTTTTTCGCGGGCGGCCATTTTTTCCTTGAAAGCACGGCCGGCAGCATCCTGATCCTTGAGGCACTGCAGGAATTTTTCCTGGGTGATGTCTTTGGAGCGGAACTTCCATTCTTCTGCGCCGACGGCTTTGTCAGCGATGATCTGGAATTCTTCTGGGCTGACATCGATGTCTTCGAAGCAGATTGGCAGCCCCAGGTCATAGTTGAACTGCATGACGCGGTCGCGCATCTGGAACTGCTTGTCGTAAGTCAAGAGGCAGAGCACGCCGAGAGAAACAACCTCGCCGTGACGATGCTTTTCGCCAGCAGGGAGCGCATTGACCCCATAGTAGACACAGTGCGCCAGCGAAGAATTGTAGTAGTATTCCGGCATGTTGGTGACCATGTTGGAGACGATGCCGGTGGAGACGATGATGTCTAAGACGACCTGGCGCAGGGCTTCGCTGTCCTGGTCATCCTTGCAGCTTTCCAGTGCTTCCTTGCCGTAGGTGAGCAGCGGATCGGTGCAGACTTTGGAAAGGGTAACGCCCATCATTGGCGTGTGCGTGAGGTCTGCGCCGCGGCTGGAGAGATCGGCTTCGCATTCCTTGGAGAGGGCGTCACCGATGCCGGCCCAGAGCATTTCCTCTGGAGATTCGGCGATGACCTGGGTGTTGATGAAGGTGTGTTCAGCGATTTTTGGATAATAGTAATCGCGGAAGGTGCCGTCTGGGTTGTACATGACGCCGACGGCGGTGACGGAGGCGCAGTTGGAGCCGACGGTTGGGAAGAGGAAAAGTGGTTTGTCCAATTTATCGGCGACGTATTTTACGGTATCGCACGCGCGGCCGCCGCCAACACCGAAGAGGATATCTGCGCGCTGCACTGCTGGGTTGGCGATCAGCGCATCGCCATTTTCATAGGTGGAGTTGCCGCCGTACCAGATAAAATCTGTGATCTCGACATCGCTGTCCTTAATGCCTGCAAGCAGCGCATCCTTGGACTTGGCCATGGCGGTCTCCCCGCCGATGACGACGGCTTTGTTGCCGTAGTAGCGTGCGAAATATGGGATCTTGTCATAGCAATCTGCCCCGATGGTGTACTGAGGCAGTGCCACACTGTAACTATTGCTCATTGTAAATAGACACTTCCTTGATGATTGTTATATCACACAGTCTCTGTGCGACGATTTATTATATTATACGCCTGTCTTTTTTGAGATGCAATCGTCTGCGGCGATAAATTTTCTTATATTGATGACAATTTTTCGCGCAAAAAAACAGGACCGCTTGTGAAAAACGGTCCTGCGATTCTTATTCTGTTACAGCGTCTGTTGCAGTGGCATCTGCTGCGGTGTCAGCTGTGCCATCTGCGGCTGCGTCGGTCTGCTGTTCGGCAGAGGTGTTCGCTGCTTCCTCTGCGGCGGCTTCGTCAGCGAGCTTGTCTTTTTCCTTGCGCTCGTCACTGGCGAGGGTGTCGTAGAGGGTATCGGCGATGAGCTTGGCGAACTGTTCAGCGCCTTCCGGCGTTGGATGGGTATCGTCCTCATAGAGCCATTCCGGATGCTGATCGATGAAGCTCTTCCAGTCGATGAGGTGGAAGTTGTCCTTCTTGCTCTTGTCGGCGTAGCTCTGCAGCATGGTGTTGACGTTGTCCTGCCATTCGCGCGGAACGTGGGTGTTCATGAGGAAGACTTCGCGGTCGCCGAGCATCTGCATGAGGCTGTCGAGCTGGTCTTCGGTGAACGGTCCGTTGGAGCCGAGTACGATGACGACGACGTCGTTCATGCTGCCACTGTCGAGCAAGCTCTGCACGACGTCAGCGCTCTGGCTGAGTTGGCGGCCGACTTTGCCGTCGATGACGGACTGCGGGAAGGCCTCTGTGAGCGGTGCAGCGGCACCGAGCAGGATGGAGTCACCGACGAAGGTGACCTTGAGCTCGCGGCTGAAGAGCATGACGGAACGATCGAGATACGGAATATCCTGAACGTTGGCCATTTTTTCACGCTCGTCGAGGGCCTGCTGCTTGGCGATGAGCGCTTCGTTGGCGGCGATCTGCGCCTGCATTTCGGCGACGGTTTCGTTTTCGCCGCTCTGCGCACGCGCAAAGCCGACGCCGCTGGAGAAGCAGAGCGCTACAATCAGCACGAGGGCGACGAAATGGCGCTTGCTCGTGGCCACAGACGTAAGAAATTCGATGACGCGCTGCTTGGCTGGCAGCTGCCCTTTGAGGAGCTTGCTCACGAAGGCTTGCTCGATGAACACGTAGGTGAGGATCGAGAGCACGAAGAGGATGATCCACTGGATCCATTTATGGCTGGCTAAGAAGGACACGCTGTTGCCCATGGTCAGCACGGGATAGTACCAGAGGTAGGTGCTGAAGGTGCACTTGCCGAGGAAGGTCAGCGCGCGCAGACTGAGGAGTCTGGCGACGACGCTGCCTGGGATCGTCAGCGCGGCAACGACGACGGTGCTGACCACTGCCGACAGGAAGAGTCCGCCGCGATAGGTGATCGCGGCCTGATCCTGCAGGCGCAGCGCCAGCACGACAAAGGCCACGAGGCCGACGATGCCGACGAGGTCTGCGATGAGTCCAATCTTGCGCCCGTGGAGCTCGGCCATTTTTGCCGGCCGCCAGATGGTGCCCAGGGCGCCGCCGAGGGCGAACGCATAGAGGCGGGTGTCGGTGCCGTAGTAAACACGGGACGGATCGCTGTCGCCACCGAAGATCACGGCCATGAGCAAGGCGCTGATGACTGCCAGCACGAGCTGCACGGCGGCGATGGCGAACGGCCCTTTTTTGAGGCGTTTCATGACGGTGAAGAGGATCGGCCAGACGACACAGAGCTGCATCAGCACGGCCACATACCAGAGATGGGTGAAGGCCGACGGATGCACGTATTGTTCAAAGTAGGAATAGCCCAGACTGATCTGCCACCAGTTATTCACATAGCAGGCGCTTGAGAGCAGGGCGCCGCGGATGTTATAGAGCAGGTCTGGAAAAAAGATGTTGATGATGGAAACAGATGCCAGAAAAACCAGCACCATTGGCACGCCGAGACGGATGACGCGCTTGACGAGGTAGGACACATAGGTGCGCCCGAAGCCCTTCGTCTCCCATTTCATGAGGCTGCGCGCGGTCAAAAATCCTGAGATGACGAGGAACAGGTCCACGCCGATGAAGCCGCCGGCCATGCGATGCGGTGCGTAATGGTAAACCAGTATCGCCAGCATCGCGAGCACACGCAGGCTGTCTAGTGCAGGATAATAGGATTTTCGCGAAGATTCTTTGCTCACAATATCCCCTCTTTATTTACGACTTCATGCGATGACGCGCTCAGCCCTGGATGTCGCCAGTCTCTTCATACTCCTGTGCCCATGCCTGATGCTGCTCGTAGTCGTCGGTGTAGAACACTTCACCGGTCTTGAGGTTGGCATAGAAATAGAGGTAGTCGTTGTCGGTTGGCTCCAGCGCAGCAGCGATGGCATCCTCGCTTGGGGAGTTCATCGGTCCTGGTGGGAGGCCGGCATTGGTGTAGAGATTGTACGGCGAGTCAACCTCGAGATCATCGTAGGTGACCATTTCCTTGTGGGTGCCGAGTGCATAGAGCACGCTGATATCCGACTGGATCGGCATGCCCTGTTCGAGACGGTTGTAGAAGACGCCGGCGATGAGCTTGCGGTCTTCGGTGGTCTGGCCTTCCTTTTCAACGAGGGAGGCGATGCTCATGATATCCTGCAGGCTGTAGCTGGAGGCATCGATATCGGCCTGGTATTTGCTCAGGACTTCGTTGGTCTTGTCGACCATCTGGGTGACGAGAGATTCCAGGGTTTCTCCCTGGGCAACGTCGTAGGTGGCCGGGAAGAGATAGCCTTCGAGCACGTAGCGCACGTTTGGATTGTTGTAGGAATCGGTGAGGATCGGATACTGCTGCACGAGCTGCGCGAGGAATTCCTGATTGCTCATAAGGTTGAGGAAATCTTCGGCGCTGTAGCTGGTGCTGTCGGCGACGACTTCTGCAATCTGATCGACGGTCAGCCCTTCGTTGACGGTGACCTTGAGCATGCCGGCTTCTTCAGCGCCTTCCTGCAGTGCGGCGACGATCTCCGGCATCGTCATCGATGGGGAGAGGTCATGCACACCAGCCTGGAGGTTGGCTGCTGCGCCCTGAACACGGACGAGCAGGCTGAAAGCGCTGGAGGAACGGATCAGGCCCTGTTCTTCGAGCATATCGCCCATAGTGCTGACTGGGGTTCCTTCCGGGATCTCCACTTCAACGATCTGGGTGTCGTTGGCGTTGGCAGGAACGAGCCAGTTGCGGCCGATCTGAGTCACGGCGAGCACGACGACGGCGATGCAGACGAGCATGATCACTGCCACCCATGGAAAACGACGGCGATGGTGTCTGCCGCGTTTTGCTGGCTCCTCGCGGCGGGCTCTGCTCTTCTTTTCTTTTTTGCTTGCGGCAACTGGAGCCGGGCGCTTGGTCTTTGCTGCTGGCTCTGCGGCTTCGGCGGTTTTGGCAGCGGCTGCTTCTTCAGCGGTCTTGTCTGCGCGCACGTCCTGGGCTTCGCTTGCGACGGCCTGCGCCTGTGGAGCGCTGGCGGCTTCGGCCTTGCGGGCAGCTTCTTCTGCGAGCTGGGCTTCGCGCTCAGCCTGCATGGCTGCCTGACGGGCCTTGGCGGCCTGGGCTGCTTTCTGACGCGCTTCGGCGCGCTTGGCGGCAGCTTCTGCGAGGGTGGCCGGATGGTCGTCGTCTTTGCGCTGTGGACGCTTGGCAGCTGTCGCTGTCTGAGCGGCCATCGGCCGTGTCGCCCACTGACCGCCCGGCTCCTGATCGGATTTGGCATCCTGAGCGGCGGCCTGCGCTGCTGCTTCTTTTTCCTCGGCGGCAGCTGCGGCGCGTTCTCTCATGATGCGTTCGTAAGGCGGGATATCGTCAAAGGACGGAGTGCCGCCTTGCTGTTGTTCTTTTGACACGGAGTTCACGCTCCTTTAGAGATTTTTGACAAAATGCAAATCAACTTTATTGTAGCACAAGCGATTCTGCGCTACAACCTCGACTTCGCCTGAGAAGCGACGAGAAGTGTTGGTTTGTCAAACATATGTTACACACTATGCAGAAAGCTTTTTAGAGTCTCCCTTGGAGATTTCCAACCCAGTGGTCTCATCGGGAAGTTATTGTATTTCTTGTTGTGAATCTTCAACTGCTTTGAAAAATCTTCGAAAGAGTAGAATCTGTGTGTAGCGTAAAAATACTCATTGTCTTTACGATGTGAGCGTTCCACTTTTCCATTGTGCCTTGGTGTAAATGGACGAATCTTTTTATGCTCAATCCCAAGTTCTGCCAGCTTCTTTTCAAATAGCGTTAGATCCTTATCAGACTTGCTGCTACCGAATCGTTTTGTGAATTCAAATCCGTTATCTGTTTGAACGCATTCAACAGGAAAGGGAAACGCTTTCAGCATATGTTCCAGAAAAACCATCGAGGAGTACGTTGAGATTTCTCGGAAAGCTTCAACATATCGAAACCTGGAGAATTCATCAATGGCGGTATACTGGTAGAACTTTTCGCCTTCCGCATCCCCTACAATGCAGGCAGCGGGAACATGCTTAACATCGATTTGAACGCGCTGACCAGGATGGGTCATTTGTTCATAAGGCTTTGGGATGTATTTAGGATTGGCAGGTTTGACCGGAAGGCATTGAAGACGTTTCAGAACACGCCACAGCCCAGTAATAGAACGAGAGTAACCGCGCTGACGGAGCTTCACCCAGAAAACAACGAGGCCAGCATGGGGATTTCTGCGCCGCATATCGCGGATCAACTTAAGCTCCTGGTCAGTATGTTGGTCAGGATGATGATGGGGCCGACGGGAACGATCGCGAAGAGAGTCCCAAGTGCCATCATAGCGGTTTTTCCAGCGATAGATGTACTGACGATTGGTTTTGTACTTACGAGCAGCTTTAGTGACACCATGCTTTTCAGCGTAACGAATCAGGGATAGACGGAATCTCATATCTTGTGTTATAGTGGTCATGCGGAAATCCTTTCTTTTCTGTGGCGTGTTGATGTGTGGTAGCTTTAACATAACACAGATTCAGGGGTTTCCGCATTTCTATTTTATTTCGTTGTAACACATGTATTGTAATCCTACAGACATTCGTTTGCTTTCTTCAAAATTGTTATTGACAATTGGTTTGGAATAAAGTAAACTAACTCTACACGGAAAAAGAGTTTAGCTCTTTTTGCGGGGAGGTATTGCGAAAGTGATACTATCCCCGCTTTTTCTATTTACCGGAAAAGTTGGGACGAGGGGACATATTAATGAAGGAAAGCTCCCTATTCGACAGAAAGAATCCCCGCACGAACGCAATTTTCCCGCCCTAACCCATCGCGAATCCTAGTAGAGTATGGTATAATAAATTGATACGTTGCATTACGACCTGAAGGAGGCCGTTTTATTATGTCCATGACTGCTCTTATTATCTTATCGGCGATAGTGCTCTTATCCTGCACGATCCTCAAGCGGGTGTCGGCGCGGATCGGGGTGCCGACGTTGCTCTTATTTATTTTGCTGGGGATGGTCTTTGGCTCAGACGGGCTGGTGAACATTCCCTTCGACGACTACGCCTTCGCGGAAAAGCTGAGCATGGTGGCGCTGGCGATCATCATGTTCTACGGTGGTTTCGGCACCAGCTGGAAAGCCGCAAAGCCTGTGGCTGTCGTGTCGATCGTGCTCTCCAGCCTCGGCACCATCGCGACAGCGGCGATCGTCGGCCTGTTTTGCTATGTTGTGCTCGGCATGCCGCTATTGGAAGGGATGCTCTGCGGCGCGCTGCTTTCGTCCACAGACGCAGCGTCCGTGTTCTCGATCCTGCGCTCGCGCAATCTGGCGCTGAAAGAAAACACCGACTCCCTGCTCGAAGTCGAGAGCGGCTCCAACGACCCGTTCGCGTACATGCTCTGCGTCGTGCTTCTAGCAGCGATGCAGGCCGGCATCACGCCGGGCGAGGTGAGCCTCCTGCTCATCAAGCAGCTGGCGTTCGGGCTCGTTTTCGGTTTTGGCATCGGATTTCTGGCGCGTTGGGTGCTCGCAAAAGCGCCGTTTGACTGCGCCGAATCAGAATCCGTTTTCGCCGTCGCCGTGGCGCTCTTTGGCTACGGGCTGCCGATGCTCGTGGATGGCAATGGGCTCTTGAGCGTGTACATCGTCGGCATCGTGCTCGGCAATAGTACCCTGCCAGACAAGCGCACCCTCGTGCCGTTTTTCGATGGCGTCACCGGCATTATGCAGGCAGTGCTCTTTTTCCTGCTGGGGCTGCTTTCGTTTCCATCGCACATGCTCGATGTGCTCGCACCAGCGCTGGCCATCGCTGTTTTTCTCACCCTTGTCGCGCGTCCGCTGGCGACTTTTCTGCTCATGGCGCCCTTTGGCGGAAGCCTGGCGCGCAGAGTGCTCGTATCCTTCGCCGGGCTGCGTGGCGCCGCGTCCGTCGTGTTCGCCATCATGGCCGTGATCGCGCCAGTGAGTATGGAAAACGATCTTTTCCACATCGTTTTTGTCGTCGTGCTCTTTTCCATTGCCGTGCAGGGGTCGCTCTTGCCATTCGTTGCGCAAAAGCTCGCCATGATCGACGAAGGCGGGAACGTTTTCAAAACCTTCACCGACTATGTCGACGAATCGCCAGTCAATTTCATCCAGTTCCGCATCGAGCCGGATCATGACTGGTGTGGCAAGCGCGTCATGGACATCACCCTGCCGCCGGGCTCGCTCCTTGTGAGCCTGTCGCGCGGTGAAGAGGAAATGCTGCCAAAGGGCGGCACCGTGCTCCAGGAGGGAGACGTGCTCGTGCTCTGTGCACTGGAAGAAGGCGATACGCCAAATCTTTCCCTCGTCGAGACCGTGCTCGAAAAGGAAGATTTCACCCCGGGCATGACCCTCGGCGACCTGCCGCCACGTCCGCATTCGCTCATCGTGCTCATCCAGCGCGACCATCGTTACATCATCCCCGACGGCGGCACGCGCCTGCAGGAAGGGGATAAGCTCCTCATCGCTGTCAACGAAGACGCCCTCCACCCAGGGCGCAAAGCTGCCAAGCATGCCGTGTTTGGCTGAGCGAAGTTTGTATGGATTTTTGGCTTGCGACCAATGCCTCGGTCGCAAGCCTTTTGTATTTATAAGGAAGAAACTTTTCATTTCCCACCGGGGGGATGATCCAAATGAGACGAGGGCTTTTCTGTTGCGAGAACAAAATCTACTATGCCATCAATCCGCGCGTCAAGAGTGCGCAGGGCTTTTTGACACTCGTCATTGACAACTGGTTTGAAATGGCGTAGTATTATAAATGGAAGACAAAAGGTTCGTCCTTTTCCGGAGCGGCATTGCGAAAGCGATGTTAGCTCCGGTTTTTTATTTGACCGTGGATAGATCTTGATTTTTTTCGGGGGGCTTTCTCGTAAAGCCCCGTCAAACGCCAGGGGGGATGATCCATTTTTG
>OKRW01000914.1_pt1 | contig 27649 bp, 30 predicted proteins | sample 1601151 | NCBI WGS metagenome assembly OKRW01 (sample SAMEA3541471, study PRJEB24748) | human gut metagenome | biome: human gut; feature: human-associated habitat; material: faeces | place: China | collected 2012 | reverse complement strand
CCCGCCACACGGGCCCCCTGACGCCCGTGCGCGTGGAGCCTGGTCCAGACGGCCGCACCGCACACCTGACCTTTGCGGGACCCCAGCGCCGCGTGGCCCCCGGCCAGTCCGCCGTCATCTACGACGGCCTCACCTGCCTGGGCGGCGGCATCGTCTCTAAGAGTTGACAAAGGGACAGTCCCTTTGTCAACTTTTCGCCGCGCCGCTCCCAGCCGACGGCCCAAGCCCAGCCGGGGGTATCATGGGAGAGTTAGGCGCCCTGCGCGCAAGGGACTACCAAAGGAGGCGGCGTGGCCGAGGAGCCCAAGAAGAAGGTCAAGCTCAAGGTCAGCGGTGCCCGCTCCACCAAGGCGGCCGCAGAGGACGCCGCGGCTGACCGCGAGTCCATGGGCCAGGTGCGCAAGAGCCTGGTGTTTCTCGCCTTTGTGGTGGTTGCCTACGTTGCCTACCTGGTGTTCTCTGGGCAGTTCGACGAGTTTGTGACCTCGCTTGCCGGCGTCGACCTGGGCTGGGTCACCGCGGGCGTCATCTGCTTCCTCTTCTACTACGTCTTTGGCGTGCTGGCCTACGTGCTCTCCGTCATCGCAGACCCGGACTCCCCGGTGGGCATCCGCGACCTCATGAGCGTGGAGGCCTCCGGCGTCTTCTTCATGCGCCTCACGCCCAACGGCGCGGCGGCGCCCCCGGCGCAGATCTACCGCCTCACGCGCGCCGGACTTTCCGTGGGCCAGGCCAGCGCCCTCAACTTCACGCGCTTCGTGCTCTACGAGGCCGGCGAGGGCGTCTTTGCGGCCATCATGCTGCTCTTCTGCGGCAACTACTTCTACGAGCAGTTTGGCGACGTCACGCTCATCGGCCTCTTCCTCTTTGGCTTCAAGGTGGTCCAGGTGGGCGCCGTGCTCTTCCTGTGCCTCTTCCCCAAGCCCGTCATGGCCATTGGCAACTGGGCCCTGCGCTTTGCCAACCGCCACGGCTGGCTCAAGGAGGAGAAGTTCAACAAGTACTACGAGATGGTCAACACCCAGGTCATGGAGTTTGCCAGCGCCTTCCGCTCTGCCTGCGGAAACGTTGGCGAGATGCTGGCCACCGAGGTGGTCACCCTCCTGCAGCTCGGCTGCATGTACGCCCTGCCGTTCTTTGTGCTGAGGGCCTTTGGCGAGCCCGCCGACCTCATCGTCTGCCTGGCCAGCGGCTCCATGTTGGAGCTGCTCATCAACGCCATCCCGCTGCCCGGTGGCACGGGCGGCGCGGAGGTGGGCTTTGCCTACCTCTTCCGCGACATGTTCGGCCAGCACCTGGCCGCGGGCTTTGTCATCTGGCGTGCCGTGGAGTACCTGCTGCCTGTCCTCATTGCCGCGCCCTGCATGGGCATGCGCTCCAACGGCGGCGTGAGCATCCGCAGGCGCTGGGACGCCCTGTGGGGCGGCTTCACCGGCCGCATCAACGGGTTTGTGGAGACAGGCAGTCTCAGGGGCACGGGCGCCGGCCGCTCCGCCCGCGGCGTCACGGTAAAGCCCAAGGCAAGGCCGAGTGGCTCCGGCGCGGCAGCCAAGCCAAAGGCGAGAAGGACCTCGGTCTCCGGTACGGGCTCCGCCAAGGTTGACGTTGCCGCAAAGATCGCCGCCGGCAAGGCCGCCGCCAAAAAGAAGTAGAAAAAACTTCTTGCCTTGGCGGACGCCGTTGGGTTATTCTATCCCTTGCTGCAACCCCAGCAGCGAGTCACCAAGCTTCGGGCGTTTAGCTCAGGGGGAGAGCGCTTCCCTGACACGGAAGAGGTCACAAGTTCAAATCTTGTAACGCCCACCACACAGTCTGCGCCCCGTCGGAGTCCTCCTCCGGCGGGGCGTTTTTTTGTCTGTGCGGCCGCCCTTGCGGCCCCTGCGATTCGCCTACGCCGCAGACGCAAAAGTTGCGCAACAAAAGCCCGCCAAAGTGGCGCCGTGGCCATTGCGCGGACCCTGTCTCTAGCTTGTCCAATCATGGCCGTACAAGCGGGTAGTTATTGCGGGTACATCCTAACCTACCTGCTGTTTTGCGGCCCTGCATTCACAAAACCCAATCAAAATCAAAAGCAAACGGCAGGTAAAACGCCACGCTGGCCAACCGGTTTCCAACCAGCCCCCCCAAGGCCAATTAGAAATAAGTTTATGTTGTGTGCCCCGGGGTACACGCGGTATCTTAAGGAAAGCAAAATACCCCCTCCCACGTCAGGACGGGCCGTCCGGCCAGACGTGGGAAAGACGGCCTATGGGAGAATCGCGCGCCATGACACTGTTGGAACTGTTGCACCTGCTGAAGAAGCACCTCAAGCTAGTAATCGTCTTGCCCCTGGTATGTGCCCTGGCGGTGGGCGGCTACTCCTTCGTGGCCATGAAGAACACCTACACCGCCTCGGTGAGCATGTACGTGCTCGTCCAGCATGACAACGCCAACAGTAGCTCGCTGAGCTCAGACCTCTCCGCCTCCCAGATGGTCACCAATGACGTGGCCACCCTCCTCAAGTCGGACCGCGTGGTGCTTGAGACCGCAAAGGCCCTGGGCCTTGAGGACCTCAAGGGCTACACCACCTCCATCACCAGCTCCACCACCTCCCGCGTCCTCACGCTCGAGGTCACCGGCACCGACCCCCAGCGCACCGCCGATGTCGCCAACAAGATGGCCGAGGAGGTCTCTGACGTGGCCCGCGAGGTCATGAGCGTGGACTCCGTCAACGTCGTTGACTCCGCCAAGGTGCCCACCAGCCCCAGCGGCCCCAAGCGCCCGCTCTACATTGCTGTCGGCCTTCTCGCCGGCCTCTTTGCCGCCGTGGCCATCGTGGTCATCGCCGACATGCTCAACACCAAGGTCCGCGGCGAGGAGGACCTCGAGGAGCTCCTTGGCGTCCCCGTCATCGGCCGCATTCCCGCCATGAAGGGGGGGCGATAATCCATGGCCAAGAAGGCACAGGACGATCGCGTCTTCATCCAGAACGCCGTCAAGACGCTCGCAACCAACATCCGCTTTGCCTCCGTGGACAACCCCGTCCGCTCCATCGTGGTGACGTCGTCCATCCCCAACGAGGGCAAGACCACCATCGCCACCAACCTCGCCCAGGCGCTTGCCTCCGGCGGCAAGAACGTGCTCATCGTGGAGTGCGACATGCGCCGTCGCTCCCTTGCGGCCGCCCTGGGCGCCCATGCCCGCAATGGCATCTACGCCGTGCTCTCCGGCCAGGTTGACCTTGACGACGCCGTGGTACGCACGTCCACCCGCAACGTCTGGTTCCTTGACTCCGAGCCCCACATTCCCAACCCGGTGGACATCCTGGGCTCCAAGCGCTTCCACTCCTTCATCGAGCGCCTCAAGGATGAGTACGACTACGTGGTCCTTGACACCCCGCCCCTCTCCGCCTTCATCGACGCCGCCGTCATTGGCTCCATCGCAGACGGCACGCTTCTGGTGGTGCGCCGCAACTTTGTGCGCCGCGAGGAGGTCCTCTCTGCCTACGAGCAGCTCAAGAAGGCCGAGGCCAACGTCCTGGGCACCGTCCTCAACTACTGCGAGGACAAGAAGTCCGAGTACTACTACGAGTACTACTCAAAGGACGGCAAGAAGCTGAGCAAGAGCGGCGCGGACGCTGACGCCCCGCAGCTCAGCAACGCCCCGGCTCAGCAGACCCCACGTTCCAGGAAGGCACCTGCGGCCCCCAAGAGCCAGCCCACCACGGCTCCGGGCCTGAAGCCCATCCCTCAGGGCCAGCCGGTGGCGTCCCCCGACTCCACCTCCCAGTTCCTGGCTCAGACCGGCTACACCCCGCGCACGTACACCGAGGAGTAGCCAAAGGCGAGAAGCCCGGCCACTCCGGCGCTCCGGAAGCCCCGCGCCCCCGCCGCACCCACCCACCACACGCACCCAGAAGGGAGTGACGCACGATGAGAGACATGCACTGCCACATCCTGCCCGGCGTTGACGACGGGTCCCCAGACATGGAGGCTAGCCTCGTCATGCTGGACGCCGCCAAGCAGGCCGGCGTGACCAGCATCGTGTGCACTCCCCATGTGCGCAGCCCCTACTTCAAGGACCTGGACGTGCTCTGGGACGCCTACCACCGCCTCAAGGAGGCGGCTGGCGGCTTCCCCATAACCATGGGCTTTGAGGTCAACCATACCAAGCTCATGGAGCTGGGCCTTGAGGAGTGGGCGCCTTACCTGGGCTTCGAGGGTACGGGCGAGTTCCTGCTGGAGCTTGACACCCGCTGCACCGAGGCAGACTTCCAGGACTACGAGCGCACCATCTTTGCCCTGCAGGGCATGGGCTATGACGTCATCATCGCCCACCCGGAGCGCTACCGCGCCATCCAGCAGAACACGGAGATTGCCCGCAACCTCCTCAAGATGGGCTGCAAGCTCCAGGCCTCCGCGGACTTCATCGCCGGCGGCCGCATGGGAAGAGAGAAGAAGCCCGCGCAGAAGATGTTTGACCAGCTCCTCTACCGCTACATTGCGAGCGACGCCCACAAGCCCGAGCACTACGCCCTGCTTGCCAAGGCGGTGGCGGAGTACCCCACGAGGGGAGCCCACATGCGCGTCTAGCGCGTGCGCGGGCAGGTTCCCTTGGGCTCACTTGGTCCCAGCGGACGGAGCGAGCCCAAGGGAGAAGGCCCACGCCTGATCCAACATATCTTGCTCCGAGGTGGACCGTGTCTGGTGCAGGACGCCTGAGGTGCCAGGAGGACGAATAGGTCTCTTACCCAGCGATGGAGTCAAGGGCGGAGCCCTAGGCATTGAGGGAGTTCCAAGGATGGCAACATCAAAGGTCACATGGTACGTGGTGCAGGTCCAGACGGGCCGGGAGCGCGCCATGTGCGAGCTCATAGAGCGCGTGGCGCCCAAGGGTCTGGTGAGGGAGTGCTTCACTCCCAGGTACCAGACGCAGAAGAAGTTCCAGGGAGAGTGGCTAGAGGTTGAGCAGCTGCTCCTTCCCGGATACGTGATCGTAGACACCGCCAAGCCGGAGCTCCTCATGCAGACGCTCCGCAAGATCCCGGACTTCACGCGCCTGCTGACCATGGGAGAGACCTTCGCACCCCTGGAAGAGCGCGACGTAGAGTGGATAGGAACCTTCACCCAGAAGGGCAGAAGGACTATCCCCATGTCAATGGGAGTCATGGAGGGTGATCGCGTCGTGGTCACCGAGGGACCCCTCGTTGGGCGAGAGGCGCTCATCAAGCGCGTCAACCGCCACCGCAGCCTTGCCATCTTGGAGCTCCAGATATGTGGCAGAACGGTCACGATAAAGGTTGGTCTTGGAATTGTTGGAAAGTCAGACACAGGCAAAGACTCTTGACCTGGACCTTGAGGCGCAGGCTGCGGCCGAGCGCCTGAGGACGGGGCGTTGGGCGTACCGCTTTGTAAAGCGCGCCTTTGACGTTGCCTTTAGTGCCTTTGTGCTGGTTGACTTCAGCTGGCTCTTCCTCATTGTTGCCGTTGCCATCAAGATCGATGACCCCAAGGGGCCGGTCTTCTTTGCCCAGGAGCGCGTTGGCCGCGACGGAAAGACCTTCCGCATGTACAAGTTCCGCTCCATGTGCGCAGACGCCGAGCAGAGGCTCGCAGAGCTCCGGGACCTCAACGAGAAGGACGGCCCCGTCTTCAAGATTGCCAACGACCCCGCATCACTCGCGTTGGCCGTGTGATTCGCAAGCTCAGCATCGACGAGCTGCCTCAGTTCATCAACGTGCTTGTTGGCGACATGTCCGTGGTGGGCCCCAGGCCGCCTCTTCCCAAGGAAGTCGAGAAGTACACGCCTCGTCAGGCCCAGCGCCTTTCCATCCGTGGCGGCCTTACGTGTTACTGGCAGACGCAACCCAATCGCGATGCTATTAGCTTTGATGAGTGGATTGATTTCGATCTTCTATATATCAAATGCTGTAGTTTATGGACGGATTTTAAGTTAATTGTTCAGACAGTTGTTGTGGTTATTACAGCTCAGGGTAATTAGAGTTTATTTGACATAGTTTGTGCTATTCCAATTAATTGAAGGTAGGGGCAATGACAGAGACGCCAATTCGGATCGCTCAGATCGTTGGCAAGATGATGGGCGGTGGCGTTGAGGCGGTTGTAATGAACTATTACCGCCACATCGATCGCTCTCGCGTGCAGTTTGACTTTCTTGTTGACGCGGACTCAACTCTCGTGCCTCGTGATGAAATTGAGTCATTAGGTGGTCGAGTCTTTGAGATACCTCCCTATCAACATGTAGTTGCTTACCAACGGGAGCTCCAGCACCTCTTTAAGCAAGAAGGCTGGAAAATTGTCCATAGTCACATTAACTCACTTTCCGTCTTCCCACTTCGAGCTGCCAAGAAGACCGGCGTGCCAGTGCGCATCGCTCACAGCCACAGTACCTCAGGAAAGGGCGAGTACGCCAAGAACGCACTCAAAACCATGCTCAAGACCCAGGCCAACCGCTATCCTACACACCGCTTCGCCTGCAGTAGGTACGCCGGTGAATGGCTCTTTGGTAAGGGCACCCACTTTGACGTCATCTACAACGCCATCGATCTTGAGCGCTTCTCTTTCGATACCGAGGCCCGTGCGCAGATGCGGGACGACCTGGGCCTAGATGTCGACCAGTTTGCCATCGGGCACGTTGGCCGTTTTACGGCCCAGAAGAACCACGGATTCCTGATTGACGTGTTCGAGCAGGTTGCCATGCGCCGTGATGACGCAGTTCTTCTGCTGGTTGGCACCGGCGAAGACGAGGACTCCGTAAGGGCCAAAGTGGCCGAACGTGGTCTTACAGATCGCGTGAAGTTCTTGGGGCAAAGGGATGACGTTGATCGGTTGTACTCGGCCTTCGACGTGTTCGTGCTTCCGAGTCTTTACGAGGGACTCTGCGTCGTCGGTGTCGAGGCGCAGGCTGCCGGGCTGCAGTGCCTCTTCAGCGACGCGATTACTCGCGAGGTCAACGTGTCGAGAGAGAGCGAGTTTCTCACGATTGATGACCCTGCGCCTTGGGTTGATGGACTGTGCAATTTGTCTATCAATGGCTTGGTGTCGCGGGAGCTGATTACTCCCGGTCGGTTCGCTAACTATGACATCAATGCCCAAGCCCATTTACTGACCGAGAAATACGAAAAGCTATATAAGGACTGTTAGATGGGGCCTAACGATCTCGTTTCGGTCATCGTGCCGGTATACAACGTAAAGCAATACCTTGAGGAGTGCTTTACCAGCATTTGTAATCAGACCTATCAACACCTGGAGATTATTCTCGTTGATGATGGATCGACAGACGGCTCAGGAGATTTGTGCGATGAGCTTGTAAAGAGGGATCTGAGATCAAGGGTGCTCCACAAGCCAAACGGTGGACTGTCTGATGCTAGAAATTACGGTCTTCGCTTTGCAAACGGCGACTGGGTCTCTTTTGTCGATAGTGATGATTTTATATCGCCCGTTTTCGTTGAGGTTCTTCTTAAAGCATGCCTTAAGACGGGTTGCCAGATATCTGCAGTTCCTTTTGGAAAACCCTTTGATGATGGTGATCAGTGCGCTCTTGTTAACTCAGCTGACTCTGTGGTGGCTGCAACAGCTCTGCTCTCATCAAATGTTCAAAACTTGATGCTATATCAGGCATTGGACACTGCCGCCCAATGGCGCCTCTACGCAAAAGAATTATTAGGCACTGATCCGTTTCCGAGGGGACTGTATTACGAGGATCTTGCCAGCATCTACAAAATTATTCACGGGGTTGATTCCGTTGCGATTGTCGACTGTCGTGACTTGTACGCATATCGCATGAGAAGCGATAGCATTATCAGACAAGAGTACAAACACATTAAAGGCGAGTCAGCGCTGAAAATTGCAGATCAACTTTATCGTGATATTTGCAATTGGTATCCGAACCTAAGCAAAGCTGCTGCATCTCGCTGCTTTTCAGTATGCAGAATGGTGTTTGCACAGATTCCTATACTTGCGAACGATTTTCTTGTTCGTGGGGATTCAGATGAACTTTGGCATGTATTAAAAGAATATCGTCGGGTGGTTTTGTTCGATGGCAGAGCCAGAAAGCGCGAACGTTTTGCTGCTGGAATTGCCCACCTTGGAAAGACTCCTTTCCGTATCTTCTGTTTGTTGTGCCGAGCTTTCGGATTGATGCGATGATTTATATAGTTATAATAGGGTTGCCGACTTTTCTCGCCCTTCTCTCCGACTATACAAGGGGCTTCTTGTCAAAACTCTTATTCTGCTGCGCAATGCTTGTTCCATGCTTCTTTGCAGGTGTTAGAGATTTATCTATCGGTACTGATGTGATGACATATGGTTACTGGACTTTCAACTCTGCAAAGTCGGCAAGCTTACTGTCTTTTTTAAATGCATATTCAAGTATTTCAGCTTTTGGATTTAACTTATTCAGCTGGTTAATTGCAAGGACTGGCTCGTTTGAGTTGTATCTAGCTTTGATACAAGGTCTCACCGTATTGCCAATCTGTCTCTATGCAAAGAGACGATATCCGAGATCATCCTGGGTTGCAGTTGCAGCGTATATGCTCCTGCTATTCCCTGTGTCATTAAATGCCATGAAGCAAATGATAGCAGTGGCGCTGTGCGTCCCCGCTTTTAAGTATTTTGATGAGAAGCAGCCCGTTGCTTTTTGTCTTACTGTTGCTGCTTCCGCGTTCTTGTTTCATCAAACAGCAGTTGTTGCGCTGTTATATTGGCCTGCATCCAAAGCGATTGAATCCATTGGCGAATCTAGAGCGTTTTTCGGCAGAGTTCAAAGCTTAGCGCTTATCATGATTGCCATTTTGATAGCTCTGTTTGTTTTTGTATTTGGTGAGCGCTTGATATCCGTGTTCTCCTTCTTAAAAGATTCCTACTCCTATCAATTGAATGCTTCTGGGACAAGACTTAATTACTCGGCAGTTGTGCTGTTACTTGGCTCAATGATAATATATCAAACTAATAAGCTTTCGTTAATTAATGAAGGAAAAGACAGGAGGGATGTGTGCGTCTTTGCCCTCTTCTCGATAATCGGCGCAGCCTTGATTCAGCTAAATCTAATTGCCAACAGCCTTATGAGATTTTCTTACTACGCCTTGTCGTTTTATCCATTGTTTGCATCGGGCCTAGCCAATAAGACTTCTCGAAAGAAATCGTACAGCACGGTATTTCTTCTACTGCTATTAATTGCCTATTTCGTTCAGACGACTGTAATTAATGGTGGTAATCAGGTATATCCATACACTTCAACGCTATTGGGAATTCGATAATGTTATTTTCTGTAATTATTCCAGCCTATAATGCCGAAAAATATTTCTCAGAGTGTCTGTCTTCAATCAAAGAACAAACATTTAAAGATTTCGAAGTAGTGATAATTGACGATGGATCTAGTGACTCAACTTCTGCAATGGCAGATAAGTTTGCTGACAGTCTAAGGTCGGTCAAGGTTATTCATACCTCGAATCAAGGTCTTCTTCTTGCAAGAAGAAGAGGACTTCTCAATGCGCAGGGCGAATATGTTGTCTTTGTTGACGCTGATGACTGTCTACGCAGTGATGCTCTCATGCTGCTATTTAAGACTATTCAGGAGACTAATGCAGATATCGTTTCCTTTCAGTACTCCCGTGACTCCTCATTTAAGACTATGTCCAGCCTCGGGCTTCCGGCTGGTCTATACGAGAATGAGAAATATGAGTCTGTAAAGTCTTACGTCTGTAGGGGACGATTTAACAATCTATGTGGCAAAGCCATACGGCTTTGCCACATAGATTTAAATACAACCTATGGGGCATATAGAGGATTGATGCATGGGGAAGACCTGTTTCAATTGCTTCCAATTGTTGACTCTTCTTCGTCGCTCATGCAACTCAACGATGTTCTTTATTACTACCGACCTAACGACTCGTCAAGTACAGCTCGATATAAACCTAGCCAGCTTGAAGATATTATTCGCGTAAACCGTCGACTTATCGATTATGGAAACAAGTGGGGCGGGCCCTGCTCTATAGAAGCATCGGTCGGAGAGGTAAATCAATACCTATATCTCCTGAAGCTAAGTGAGTTATCTGATTCGGATGATTCGGAAAAGAGCACGAACTTTTCATCCATTTCTTCAGCGATGAAACGTGAAGGTGCATTCGATCGCGTGTATTTACGAAACTTAAGATTTGACAACTTGATTCTCTGTGTTGCTCTTAAGTGCCGATTTAGAAAGCTTGCTGTGTTTCTAATTCTGTTGGTAGAGGCTCTGAAGAAGTGACCTGCAATTTAGCTTCAAGTCATTTATTGCACTAAGTTTTAGGGTTCTGGAAGTGTCAGTATGAAACATATTTCTTTTTTTAAAAATTTATTTTGGCAGTACGGACTTCAGGGACTGAGGTATATATTCCCGCTTCTGCTGGTTCCGTATCTTACACGAGTGCTCGGGACTGACTCTTATGCAGTTTATGCCTATGTACTTTCTTTTATGGGGATTATTCAGACGATAGCGGACTTTGGTTTTACATTGTCTGGCACAAAAGGCGTTGTAAAGAAGAGGGATGATACGATCTCCGTGTCCCAGCTTGTCGGGGCAATCACCTTTGCTCGTTTGTTGCTACTTGCATTTCTCGTAGCGGTTGTTTTAGTTGCTAGTTATTTTATCCCAATTATGAGTGAAAACATAACCTATGTAATGTTGGCATTTGTGGGGGTATCTTTAAGGGCATTGCTGCCTGATTTTGTATTTCAGGGCTACGAGCAGATGGGTCCTTTGACGACTCGCTATTTTGTCTCAAAAGGCCTTACTGTCGCGCTAAGTTTTCTATTCGTAAAAACACCGGAAGATTTGCTTCTTGTTGCTATTGCAGATATAGCAGGAGGCATAGTGGGGCTTATCTGGAGCTTCCTGGCGATGCGAAGGTTATTCCGAGTATGGATCTCATTTCCTTCAATCCAAGCAACGTTATGCGAATTGCGAACTTCCGCAATTTATTGCATTTCAAACGTCAGCTCATCGCTGTTCTCCGGGTTTACAACGATAATTATTGGACTCGCAATTACTGATAAATCAAGTATTGCTTTTTGGTCGTTAACTCTGACTACTGTTAATGCTGTTCAGGCACTGTATACGCCTATTACTAATAGTCTCTACCCTCATATGTTGAATAGCAGCGACTATTCTTTTGCAAAAAAACTAGCGCTAATGGCGCTACCAGTCCTTTTGATTGGAACCCTAGCCTATTGCTATTTATCTAAGCCCATAATGCTTCTGCTTGGAGGAACAGAATACGTGGCCGGAGCACGTATTATGTGCCTAGTTTCTCCCGTTCTCCTGTTCTCCTTCTACTCTATGTTAATTGGATGGCCAGTTCTCGGAGCCATGGGATATGTTAAAGAGCTGACCACATCAACCGTTTTTACTGGCCTTATAAACATTGCTACCTTGATGTGTCTGTATCTATCTGGTCGAGCAGATATCGAGGCTATTTGTTTTGTTCGTTGGGCAACAGATGCCCTTCTGCTTGCGTCTAGGTCTTACTACATACGGAAGATTCGCGCTTCACAAAATGGAATATCTCATTGATCTAAGGAGTATGGGTGTGCGAGAACTATCAACCAGAGAAATACAACTAGAGCTGTTTTCTATGCTTCTCTCACTTTCCGAGGTGTTTGATGAGCATGGAATTCGCTATTCTCTTGACGGAGGAACACTGCTTGGAGCGGTAAGGCACAAAGGATTCATTCCGTGGGATGATGATATAGATATCCTTGTCCCCAGGCCTGATTTTGACTTGCTTCTGAACAATCCTGATTGGTGTCCTGATGGGATGATGCTTGAGGGCATGGGCATTAATGGAAACCCACTTCCCTTTCTTAAGCTAGCTAATCCTAAATTCCGAGCACAAGAGGCAGCATATGAAGGGGCCTTTGAAGAGCATTTGTGGGTAGACATTTTCCCGGCAGACTCGATGCCTCAAGATCTCAATGAGAGGGCTGGGCTTATGCGTAAACAGCAAAAGCAACAGAAGGCAGCCGCTCGTTCGGTGATTAATATTGATGCTGCGATCTCAGCCTCCAGAGGAGTTATAAAAAAGAGCCTAAAAAAATTCTATCTTCCTATATATAAAGCTACTCACTCATCTTTGTATGAGTATCAAAAAATGACCGATACAGCGCGCGCGACACAATTTGGATCTACAGAAGAAATCGGTAATGTGGTGTGGGGACCTTATAAGCAAGATAAGCCTGGTTTCCCCATTGAAGATTTTAACAATCTTGTTGAGCTTGAATTCGAGGGGCATGTCTTTAAAGCCTGTCGACACTGGGATGACTACCTTACTCGTCTATATGGCGACTACATGCAGCTTCCTCCTGTAGATCAAAGAGTGACTCATGGAATGAAAGTCTGGGCTTTAGACTAGGCAAGGGAGTAAAAATGTCAAATTATGTGGTTCTAACTGCTGGTGGTATAGGTTCTCGTATGGCAAACGAAATCCCTAAGCAGTTTATTAATGTTAACGATAAGCCAGTCATTGTCTACACAATGGAGGCATTTCAGAGTCATCCGAGCATCGACGGAATTGTTGTTTCTTGCCTCAGCGGATGGGATCTAATTCTTCGGGCTTATGCAAAAGAGTTCGGTATTACCAAGCTGAAAGCCATTGTCCCCGGTGGGGAGACAGGGCAACAGTCAATTTTCAATGCGCTCACTAAATTGAAAGAGTTTGCTTTGGATGACGACATGGTAATCATCCATGATGGTAATCGTGCATACGTCTCCCATGACATCATCTCTAATGCCATTAGCGTTGCCGAATCGAGGGGAAATGCAATTGCATGCATCCCATGCGTTGAGGTAATTGCCAAGCGCGATGCGCCCGATGCACAGACTGCTCATGTCACGATTCCCCGGGATAGCCTCGAGCGTACGCAGACTCCACACGTTTTTAAGTTCGGAGACATCATGGAGCTACACAGTTGGGCTCGCGAGAATGGGGTAGAGGCCGCCGCCGCTCCTGAGTTGCTCACATTGAGTGGTCGCGCAATTAATTTTTCGTTGGGTGATGAGACTAATTTCAAAATTACAACTCCAGGCGACCTTGAAATGTTTAAAGCGTTAATTAGCATGAGGGAGCGATAAAGTTGAATGCGTATTGGAAGTATATAGAAGAGCTTTCGGAGAGTTTTGATTCGATTCTCATCGGCTCCTTAGAGGGTCAAAGGATTTTTATTACTGGAGCCTGTGGTCTGATTGGCTCATGTCTCTCTGAATCGTTTCTTGCGTTGAATAGAAACTTTCAAACTAAATGTCAAATTTATCTTGGTGCTCGAGATGCAAATCGACTCCGACAGCGTTTTTCTGAGTTCGTTGGCGAGTTTACCCCCGTGGAATACGATGCTCTGAAAGCCGATCTTCCTAAAGTAGATTTCGACTTCATCTTCCACTGTGCCTCTAATGCTCATCCAAAAGCCTACGCATCTCAGCCGGTTGAGACGGCTTTGACAAATACCTTAGGCACAAACAACCTGCTTGGTATGCTTCGCGCCTCCAGTGGTGGGCGCCTTGTTTATATTTCCAGTAGCGAGGTGTATGGACAAAGAAAGAGTGCCGAGCCGTACGTTGAAGAGGATTCCTATCCCGTCGATTCGCTGAATCCCCGTTCCTGTTACCCCGCTTCAAAGAGGATGGCCGAAAATTTATGTGCGGCATATCTTGCCGAATATGGAGTTGATTCGGTCATTGTTAGACCGGGACATATTTACGGACCAACAATGTCTACTTCTGATTCCCGTGCTCACGCTCAGTTTGCTCGTAATGCGGCTGCTGGCGATAATATTGTTATGAAGAGTGATGGACGACAGTTCAGATCTTACTGTTATGTTGTTGACTGCGTCACTGCCATTGTTTCCGTTGCTCTGAATGGGCGCTCTGGCGAAGCCTACAATATTTCAAATCCTGATTCCGACTGCACCATAGCCGAGCTTGCGGAGGCATTTGCCAAGGCTGGCGGAACAAAACTCGTCAGGTCTGAGTCGAGCTCAGATGAGAAGCGTGGATATAACATGATGGATAATTCCGCTCTTGATTCTTCTAAACTTCAAGCCCTTGGTTGGTCGGGACGCTATTCGCTTGAAGAAGGTACCAGAAGAACGGTTGAATTGTTAAGGGCTGGTTGTTTTAGCGGGGGCGTACTGGCAAACTGAGAGCGACTGCTATGCAGAGTGTGCCTCCAACAGTCCGCTTGAATTTATCTTTGCAGTGGCAACGATAACTCCCCGCTGGCTGCTAAGGTGCTCTCCGACATGGCCCGTGCCTCTTCCGCCTGTGGTTGATTGCTTGGTCGCTTGAAATCATATGCGGAGGCGCGGGCCATGCTCCGTTTTGTTGCCGCCAATTCGGGATAGATGCTTTTAGTTGTCGCCTTGCTTTCTATGGGTGCTTGGAAGAGCGCTAGCGTTAGGGCGTCATGGCAGTGGCATAAAGCACACTCTTTAGCGTTTTGTAAGATACCGCTCACGCAAGTAGTCCCACAACGAAAATATGGTGGCAACCGATTGAAAGTGGACGATGAATTACGAGAGAGAATCAAATATCAAAAGACTTCAAAACATCGTAAAAATCGCCATTACGCAATTTGACGTAAGTGATTGGGCTCTAATTGCCACGACCTTACCATTTGGCCATCTCGTAACGGACCATGATCGCTTGATTTGGAGCTACAACTCCGGCGACGGTACCGTCAAGGATCTTTCGCAAATCGACTCGCACGGCAGCGACCCCGCCACCTCTTAACCTTCCGCCTCGTCTATCTGTCCCTCGCCCCTCACCAACTCGCCCATCCCCTCCAGCCTCATCATGTCCAGGTACCTCCTCTTCCCCCACTCATTCTCGACTATGTATTTCAGCCTTGCGGTGACGAGCATGAGGGCAGAGTTGCCGTCGGGAAAGGCTCCGACGACCCAGGTTCGCCTCCTAATCTCGCGGTTTATTCGCTCGCTCCCATTGTTGGTCCGGATGCGGCGCCATTTCTCGGGCGGGAAGCCGGTGTAGGATAGCGTCTCGGCCCGCCGTCGCGCACGACCCCGACGGCGGCGCCCAGGCGCATCTCGTCGAGCGAGCCGGCTACCTCTGCGGCCTTCCTCTCGCAGGCTTCCCTGGACTCCTGGGCGTGGACCGCCTTGAGCATGCGGGCTGCCTCCTTCCGCTTGGTCGCGGGTGCCCTCCACAGCACGTTGCGGTAGAAGTGGACCGTGCAGTGCCGGTAGCGGGTCCCGGGGAACACCTCGGCTGGCGCTCCGAGCATCCCCGTGCACTTGTCACCGGCGCCCAGGCACACACCTGACAGCCCTCGCTCCCTGAGCCAGGAAAGGAACTTGCGCCACGAGTCTGCGGATCCCGTGTAGCCCTCGGCGCGGCCGACGGGTTCCCTCTCGCCGGAGGAGCTGACACCGATGGTAACCAGCACGGCAACGTTCTCATAGGAGCCGCCTCAGCTGCGCTTTAGGCAGGTACCGTCGACGAAGAGGTGAGGGCGGTCGCCCCCCCGAGCGGGCAGGTGCCCCAGGCCTCAATGGAGGCGAATGCCTTCTCGTTCGACGTGCCCTCGATGGTCCTCCTGACCAGCCCCTCTTTGACCGCAAAGATGTCCCCTGATGCGGTCCACGCTCCTTTCGTCTGTGACTGATTGCCTGAAGCCATATGATGAGACGCGGGCCATGCTCTCTTGTGCGGCTGCCAATTTGCGAATGATATTATGCGTCACTCCCGTTCTGAAGCGAGGATTGACGTGACAAGCGGGGAGGTGCTCTAGGTGGCTGACATGTTCAAAGGCTACGTCTTCCCGAAATACGAGAAGAGGCGCGTCATGAGGTCGCAGATGGAGGGCTTCGGGGACCCGGCGCTCAAAAGCTTCTCGCTGCTAGATTCATCGGCCCTGATGAAGGCGGAGCTCAAGGACGGGATGTTCGAAGACGAGTTCATTAGCTCGTTCCTCAACGCCGCCAAGGTGCTGGCTGCTGCAGGCAGAGAGGCTATCGACAGACCTGGTATGTACGTGATGTACTACCATTCCTATGCGATTCCCGTGTTGTTTCTAACGCGGCACTGCATGGAGCTCGCCATAAAACGGGCGATCAGGAAGTGCGGGCGTGAGCCAAAGAGGGACCACAGCCTTTCGGGGCTCTGGAGCTCGCTTCTCTCGGAGTTCTCAGGGCAGAGGGGGCGTGAGGACCGAAGGGTCATCAAGAACATGGGTGCATTCGTCAGGTCCATTGCCGACATCGACGACAACGGCATCAGCCTCCGATACCCGAGGGACAAGACGGGCGAGTTGACGCAGGACAGGCCGCTGTTCGTGAACAACGAGGAGGTCGTCTCGCATCTTGAGAAGTTCGTCAATCAGCTCGAACTGATTGACTTCGATTTGATTGGCAAAGACGATGGCTAAAAGGTTTGAGCTTGGCGCCTTGAGTTGTTAAATGGATAGCTGGGCGTGCTGGTTAAATGGCTGCTGGACCCAACCGGAAATCTACCGCCTCCCAACCATTCGTTTTATATAACCCGCTTAAATTAGAGCTCTTGGATGCAATTGACGGTGAAGCGGCGCTCGCTATCGCAACGAGTGATGAGGGCCTTTATAAGGTCTAGCTTATCGAAAGGAGCGAGGTGTGTAATCAATCCGAGCAAGACCAGCTTGATACGTTTAAACGCGCGTATTGGTCATATTACATGGCACTTGAAAATCGATTTCTGGAAACAGAGCGGTTCTGCGCGTTCTCCCCGTGCAATAAGAATGCGTATTCCATTGAATATCTGAGCCTCATCCTATCGACCTGTGGAGAAATAGATGTTCTCGGCAAGGCGATTGCATCTCACTTCTTTCCTGATATTGATTTGGACAAGGCCTCGATGCCTAAATGGGGATATTACGTTGGAGAAAGCCTAACTAACATTAGCAACGAGATTGTTGAGTTCAAAAGCGGTTACCAGTTCAGGCCATTTGATTGTTGGCATTTGCAGAAGGCAATCAATTAAAATGAAAAATAGAGTCATTCGCTCTTAAGCCGGAATCGAAGCGTTTAACTTGGTGGGCTGATTACAACAAAATAAAACATCAGCGGACTTCACTCGATGCTCGACGAGGTCTTGCCAATTATGCAAAGGCAAATCAAGGCACGCTCGTCAAGGCTATGGGCGCGCTGATCCTGCTTAACCGGCTCATGATGCGAGAGCTTGACAGAGACGGGTATCAGGAAAGCGAGCATTCAAGGCTGTTCAAAATTTGCGATGCGGTGAACGAAACGTTGACCACCATAGCCTATGACAGTGATGGCTATCCGTGCTATGTAATTAGCGAGGCGCCGAGTGCAAGGATACAGAAGCTGAGTAATGATTAATTGGCCGCGACTGAGGATGAGAGGATGCTGACAAGTAGTTGGATCAAATGTGGTCTGATTGAGAATCCGATTGCATTGGAAATACTGGGTAGACAACTGATTCCCGGTACGGGGGTGCGGGCGAAAAGTCGGACCGAATGAGGTCAATCTTCTCGCCCGCGCTCTCTAATTGCTTTGCTATGCGGATGCTAGAATCTGCTCCACCTGACGCTTTGAGTCGGCAAACAGGTTCCGCTCAATCATTTGCGCGGCATTGATTCTTCCCAGGCAACTGACGATTTTGCTGAGGTCGCCACTGCTAATCTGAGTGAGATTGCTGACCGTGGCTTCCCTTAGGGCGTTTGGTGCCTTCGGCTCTCCGCTTGGCGTAAGCGCGACGCCTGTGATTATCTTTGAGGTGCTCGCATCTAGGTACACTGTCTTCTCGGCCTTGATGCAATGTCCGTACTGCCTTGCGATGTGGCTGATAGAGCGTTCGAGGTTGCTTGGATTTGAAATGCCGCTTCTGGAGGAGAAAGTGAGGTCGTCGACGTATAAGGAGAATTTGCATTTGTAAAGGTCTGCGACGGCCTTGATTTCATCAAACATCTCCCTATAGGCAAGAAATGCGACGATTTGGGCCGAAGGGGAACCGGTCGGAATGATGGTCGAGCCATCCTGGAGCGTGTAGGTCGTCAGGTCGCATAGAGCTTCGGCGATGTCCGGGGAGCACTTCATGGTGTTCTTGAAGAACCGATATACGTGCTCTCTGTCGCAGTGGTCATAAAAGGAGGAAAGGTCTGACTTCACCAGGTAACGAGCTCCTTCGTGATAACGTGCGTTATCAACATAGCAGACTCCCTTTCTGGCAAAGAAAGCCCATGGAGGCATTTCAATTCTTGACAGCAGATTACCAATCCTGTGCTGGACCCTCTTGAGCGATGGATTGGGGTTGTAAATAGTGCGGAATGTTCCGTCTGCCTTTGGAGTCTGCGATATTCTGTAGCTAGCGTTTCGCAAAGTCCTCTTCAGCTCCTGGGGATTTGTGCAGAGCACCTCTGCAAGCTTTCTTTTGCTCCTGAGTTTGTAGAAGCGACTTTGGTCAATTGGATGAGTCAACTTGGCTTCCAATCGCATAGCTGTTGATAAGCTTTGACATGAGGCTTGTGATGAAGGCCTGAGCGGCGTTGTTGTTGTAGGCCTCTTCGTAGTCTTCGGAGAAACGGAGTAGGGTGGACGGACGCAGGCCAAATAGATCGGCGTATTTTTGAAGCAGGTCGATTGAGGCCTTCTTCTTCCCGTTCTCAATCTCAGAGAGATAGCTCTTTGAGATTCCCAGGCACTCGCTTAGTTCCTGGGCGGAATACCCGTATATCCCTCGTAACCGCTTTAATGTCTCGCCGAGCATGCCAACTCCCTCTATGTGCAACCCCGCTAGGGGTTAGATGTCAAAGACTGAGCGGACTGTCTGGAGTTCTAGGGAGTCAGCAGCTGCTTGAACTTCAAAAGAACATCAAGCAGGGGACCAAGGCATCCAATCAGAAGGCCGAGGCGTTCGAGCGATTTCATGGACACCCTAAAGAACATGGGCGCCTTCTTCTCGACTCGAACTCTGACTCCCGAGCGAACTCGGCGGTCTCCAGAACGAGATGAATTCTGCATGGAATGCACCTCCCTTCTCGCTGCGGCTGCAGCGTCCCAAAGAAAGGAGGAGGTACTTCCGGAGACGTCCGCTCAGCTTCGTGCGCCCGCGGTCCCAACGCGGGCGCCGGGGTCGGGGGCGGAGCAAAGGTAGGGCGCCGAAGCACCCCGCGGCAGATTGTCGGTCTGCCCAGAGCTGGGAAAGGACCTTTCACGGGTGCCTTGCTCCACCCGTGAATCACCTCAGGGGAGACTATAACACATTGATTCGCTAGCTGCGAAATTAATTCGCAAAATTACAAAGCAGAGTTCTGGTCTGATGCTGACAAATTTCAGCTATCGCAGATAGACGACCTTAAGTACCTCGATGACTTGTCGTGCGCTGACGCCTTTGATTTTGAGCGCTTTGGGATCGACGGGGTCTGACTCGTAGGCCTCCATGAAGCGTCTCATGTCGGCGCAGACTCCTTCGCTCATGACGGGACGCTCGTCACCCGTGAATAGGGTGGCGAGGCGGCAGACGTCGTTTCGGTGCTTCTTGATGCTCTTCTCGTCGACGTTCTGGCCGTCGGTCCGCCTAGCCGAAAGGTCGAGCCATGCCTTGACCTTGAACGGAATCAGCCCCTCAACAGACAGGACAGCGATGCCGGCGGCAGATGTCCTGTTGTCGACGAGCAGCCGATAATACTCCTCGTCCAGCAAGATTTCCGACAGACTGGAGACCTCGTCGTCAATGTGTATTGGCATGAGGCCCGACTCGACGTCGCTCAGGTCGACGTTGGTGCGCGCGAACAGCTCAATCATGGCGGGAAAGGCCGGATTCTTGGGCTTCGAGAAGCGATAAAACTGCGGCTCTCCGCCGCTTTTCTGCTTGTTCTCGTATCCGCCCTCCTGGACGAAGTCCCAGAAGTCTCGTCCAAACCCAGCGGTCAGTGCCTCCACCAAAAGGACCAGGTCAAGCTCCTTTGTCGCCCTGAAGCTTTGCCCGACCTCGTCGAACAGCAGATTGCACGCCCCGCCGCCGATGAGAACGTACTCGTCCTTGTGACCTGCGAAGAACTCTCTGAACCTATCGATTCCCCGCATCCTTGCCTCCAAGCACTCGCTTGATTACGTCCTCGATCTGGCCCATCACCCGTGGGTCGTTCCGCTCATCGTCGGTGAGGGAGAGGATAGCCGAAAGCGGGTCGATGGCGCGCCCTGGTCTTGGCATGGGGGCGTAGCGCAGCACTTGCACTACGCACGCCGGGTCCTCAAGCGCGTCGACACTGGTATGGCGCGTGTCGGATGTCAGTCCCAAGTCGCGCTCTTGCTTCTTGGTGGCGGCGAAGGTCGTCCAGGGGTTGTCCCGCAGCATCGAGAGCTCGCACAGCGCCGAGATTCCACCCAGGGGAAAGTCCGCGTTGGGCATGCGCTCCAGACGGTACTCCCTCGCGACTGGGCTTGCCATATGGGGCTCGAGGCGGCGCCATAACGCCAGTTTATCCGTGCCGGGGCGCAGAACCCGCCGGCGTCCCTCTGTTGCGACGAGCGATGAGTCAACGGCTGCGAGCTCATCGAAGGCGCGTGAGACGCTCATCTTTGTCGTGTCGAGCATCTCTGCCGCCTGCGTGACACAGGCGCCGTCAAGATTGCCGTAGATTGCCATGAGTGCGAGGCGCTGGGCCTGGGGCGAGAACGTCTCGACATTCGCTTGCGCGCGGTTGCGTGCGTGGCCTTTCCCGTCGGCCAGTGCGATTCCAAGGAACGGAAGGTACACCTGCTTGTTCGGGACGACGAAGGGGAGGCCAGCCTCGATCATTCGCCCGGCTCTGTAGCTGGTTGCGTCTTCCAGGGCGAAGGCCACGGGAATTTTCAGGGCTTTCTCCAGCGCGTCGCGGTGCTTTGCCATGGTCTTTACCGCTGGATTCTCGAGGGGATGTGCCACTATGAACGGCACGCCAAAGGCAGCCCACCGCTCCATGGAGTACAGCCCCTTCAGGTAGAGGGGGATTCTCGAGGCATCGATTTGCGCGGACTCGACCTCTGTGTGCAGCATCTTTTCGAGATATTCCCGCATGTCTTTCCTCTCTGTAACCAGATAATTTGCAATGTAACATTCGTATAGTACATTGCAAATTATCTGGTTACTTCTGTGGGGATGCCTGCGGGGTCAGGCCTTGGCATCTCCAGGGGATGGCTGCGCCGCCAATAGTCCGTGAGACCCTGGTTTTCGTCTTCGGTGTAGGGAACCGTTGCCTGCCGTTTGGGCAATCTGCCTGATGCGCTTCTGTAACGGCTCGGGAGCTAGGGATGCCGCAATCCAGTGCTGGTTGCGGGCCTGCACTGGATTGCGGCTGGAGGGAATCAACTCGGGTTTCTCGCCGAGTTGACCATCCAGTGCGGGGCGATTCGGGCCTTTGGACCTGCACTCATGAGTGCGGGGCAATCCAGTGCGGGCTTGTGCTGGACGCGGGCCATAGGACGAGCCTCCACCTCCTTTCACGCAACGTAGCACCCCACGAGTCGTCTGCTATGAGAGCCCTTCGTGATGTCATTGTCCGTTGCCGCCTTTCCTTCTATGGCTCCAAACGGTACGAGAGTCTTAGTTAACTCATAGCGTATGAACAAAAATCTTGTTTATAATACTCGTCGTGGAAAGGGGAAGCCATGCGGCTACTTAAGGTAAGGGTCGACGGCGTCGAGCTGTTTAGAAACCAGAGGCTCGAGATTGACTTTGTCGCAACCGACCGGGTTCCAAAGGATGAGGAGGGCAACATCGCGGATGTGACCAGGTTGCCCAAGGGCTCGTCTCTCTACACTCAGAATGTCATGGGCATCGTCGGAGTCAATGCTTCCGGCAAGACCACCGCTCTCAACGTGGTGAGGTTTGTGCTTGGCTACATGTCTGGCACGTATGCCATTCGACGCTTTGCGACTTCTTCGGACCGTCTTGGAAAGCTGGGGGATACGTTTTCCGTTGCGTGTGTATTCTACGAGGAGGGCAAGTTCTATCTCATAGAGTCGAGGCTTAGGCGGGTTGATGACGACCTGGGCTCTTCTCGTCTGAGGGACGCCTCTATGGCAGAGGCCTACGTGTTTGACGACGAATGGCTATGGTCTTGCTCGCTTCCCCCAATCAGGGTAACCAGAGGCCTGGTTACGGATATCGAGGCCTTCAAGCGGGCGTCTGAGCTGGTGCTTGTCCGCAACGGCTCGCCTGACGACGAGAGGGCCCTTGATCAGAAGCAGAGGACCTTTTTGGGCGACAGTATGTCGATCGTCTCGATTGTCACGGGCAGAAAATCGATTCCGCTCGAGTTTCCCGACAGGGCGTTGCCCCTCATCAGCATGCCAACTCCCGTTCTGCAGGCCTTTGACCCGAGCATCGAGTACCTCAACTGGAACGTGGAAAACCAGGTGTTTCACCTCAAGTTCAAGAATGAGACGGGGGAGCGAGTCGTTAGCGATTCCGTAGCCGCCTCCATCCTCTCCAACGGAACCATTTTGGGTGCTGAGCTGGTTGACCGTGCCATCAGCGCGCTCAAATCTGGAGGCTACCTCATTGTCGATGAGATCGAGACCGGTCTCAACCGCTCGCTCGTCGGCACAGTAATCGGGTTGTTTGCGTCGCCCGTCACCAATCCCCGTGGCGCTACGCTGCTGTTCTCTACGCACTACTCCGAGCTGCTCGACGCGCTGCAAAGAAAGGACAACGTCTACGTCCTGGTGCGTGACGATGCGTTCAAGACCGAGGTGGTAAAATACTCCGACCGCATTGAGCGGATTGAGAATAAGAAGAGCGATGTAATCATTAACAATGTGATTAAGGGGTCGATGCCGAAGTATCCTGATGTCCAGGCGATGCGCAACTACGTTTGCGAGCACGTCAATGGATAGCCAGGCGCTTGACGCCCTTATCAACCGATATGTGTTGTTCAGCTGCGAGGGCACCGCCGAGGGCGTTGTTGTCCAGGTGCTGTACGACAACGACTTGATGGTGGTGCCTCGGAGCCGTGTGGTGATGGACTCCGTAATCACAAACCGCCCGTATACGCGCAAGCGCAAGGCGGGGGAGATTGCAAACGAGTACTTCTCAATGGACTATGAAACCGATGGGGCTCAGGGGCTCACGGTTGCGCGGATTGTGGACAGCCATGCCGCCAAGTTTGAATTTCCTCGGCGTCAGCAGAACGGGACCAAGGTTCTCAGCTTTCTCACGCGTCCAGAGATCGAGATGCTGCTAATTCATGCGGAGTCCTCCTATTCCGACTGGCTGAAAGCATCGAGGAGGAACCGACAGCTCAAGCCTAGCGACTTCTGCAAACAGCAGCTTGGCTTTGCGGATGTCAAGAAGGGGGAGTTTCTTAGGGAGTATTGGGGCAACCCCGGGGACCTTGTTGATGCCATTCGTGCGTATGCCGAAAACTGCCAGCGCAAGCCCGGCGAGCTGGCGCTGGCCGATTTGCTTAGGTGAGGGCGCGCGGGCGAAGAGGTGGGCTCTTCCGGGCTCGCAATCCAGTGCGAGCTCCGCATGCCCCGCCCGCCCCATGCACCGGATGCTCTTCTCATCACCGTGTCAAAGGAAGAGTGGATTCAGCATTTGGCAACAACGCTCTGCCTGCATCAGAAGCTTGTTCCAGAGACGATGAAGCGGTGCCGTGGCGAGGAGCTTGGCAGGCTGATTGTCCGGCTGCTCACAATTGCGACTGGTATTCCGCACTGCGCAAAACGGTTCGCCGTCTTAAGGGGGGCTTCCGAAGGGGGAGTGCCCCTATTTTTATGAGATGAATAGCCGAGTTAATGGGCTTCCTAACAGCGTCTCTGAGTGAGGCCTTGCTACGTTTGCGTTTTGTTGTGACTTGGCGAGTAGCGCGGCGTTTTGCCCGCTCGCCAACTGGGCAAACGCAGGGGATTTTGGCGCTGTACTTGGGGTGTCCGGATTAAAACGCAAACGTAGGGATGTGAGGGCGCGAAGGCGGCGATTTCCGGCTCCGGACTTACAAAACTCGCCTATGTTTGGCTCTTGCTTTGGCTTTGGCGAGTATCGGACGCCGTTGACTTCTTGCCAACTGGGCAAACGTTGGCGATATTAGGCTGGTACTTGGGACTCTCAAATCAAGAGCCAAACATAGGCGAGTTCTGGCTGGGGCCTGCCGTAGACGGCGGTTTTGGAGAGGATGCATCGCATGGCGACCACGTTTGAGCCGCATAACGTCCTGGTCACGGGCGGCTGCGGCTTCATGGGCAGCAACTTCGTGCGCTATGTGGCGCGAGAGCACCCCGACGTGCACGTTACGGTGCTGGACAAGCTCACCTACGCCGGAAATCCCTCCAACATCGCGGGCTTGCCGCCCGAGCGCGTGGAGCTTGTGGTGGGCGACGTCTGCGACGGCGAGCTCCTGACAGACCTGGTTCCCGGGCATGACGCCGTCGTGCACTTTGCGGCCGAGACGCACAACGACAACTCCATCGCGGACCCGGCGCCATTCCTGCGCACCAACGTCGACGGCACGTTTTGCCTGCTTGAGACCGTGCGCAGGTGCGGCGCGCGCTACCACCACGTGAGCACGGACGAGGTCTTTGGCGACCTAGCGCTTGACGACCCGTCCCGCTTCACCGAGGACTCTCCCTACCGGCCGAGCTCCCCGTACAGCTCCAGCAAGGCCGCCTCCGACCTGCTGGTCCGTGCCTGGACGCGCACCTACGGCCTGCGTGCAACAGTCTCAAACTGTTCCAACAACTATGGTCCCTACCAGCACGTGGAGAAGCTCATTCCGCGCCAGATAACCAACATCATTGATGGACTCCGCCCCAAGCTCTACGGCACCGGGCGCAACGTCCGCGACTGGGTCAACGTCGAGGACCACTCCAGCGCCGTCTGGGCCATCTTGACCCGCGGCCAGGTGGGGGGGACCTACCTCATCGGCGCGGACGGCGAGCGCAGCAACATCGACGTGCTGCGGATGATCATGGAGGCTATGGGGCGCGACCCCGATGACTTCGACCGCGTGCCCGACCGTCCCGGCCACGACCGCCGCTACGCCATTGACTCCTCCAAGCTCCGCCGCGAGCTCGGCTGGCGTCCCGCCCACGCGGACTTTGCCGAGGGCCTGCGCCAGACCATCGACTGGTACGTGGCCAACGAGCCCTGGTGGCGCCCCGCCAAGGAGGCGACCGAGGCACGCTATGGGCGGCAGGGTCGGTAGGGGAACCTCCTAGTAGCTTGTCTCAATCCAGGGAAGGCTCATATCTTGATAATAGAACATATGTACTATACTATTTGAGACGGAGCGTGATGGGAGGCAATGATGGCAGAGGAAATCGTTCTATTTGAGTCGGGGGATGAGCAGGTCTCTCTGTCGGTTGGTTTTGATGGCTATACGGTTTGGCTAAGCCAAGCTCAGATGGCCGAGCTGTTTAACACAACCAAGCAGAACGTAAGCCTCCACGTGAACAACTGCTTTAAGGAGGGCGAGCTTGAGCGAGACGCAGTTGTCAAGGAATCCTTGACAACTGCGACCGATGGCAAGAGGTACAGGATAAAACTGTACAACCTGGATGTCGTTATCTCGGTAGGGTATCGAGTCAAATCCAAGCGGGGCGTTGAGTTCCGACGCTGGGCAACCGATGTGCTGCGCAAGTACATCGTTGACGGGAACGCGGTCAATGAGCGACGGCTGCGCCAATTGGGGCAGGTCGCCAAGGTAATGGCTCGTATCCCAGAGCAGCTCGAGACGCAACAGGTGCTCGATATCGTGCAGAGCTACACAATCGCGCTTGATCTGCTTGATGACTATGACCATCAGCGGATTGTCCTCCCGGAAGGCGGGAGAGCTACCTATAGGCTTACATACGATGAGTGTGCACGGGTCATTTAATCCATGAAGTTTGGGGACGAGAGCACCCTGTTCGGCGTTGAGAAGGATGATTCGTTCAAGGGAAGCATCGGCAACATTTATCAGACCTTCGCGGGCGAAGATATATACCCGTCGCTTGAAGAAAAGGCTGCGAACCTGCTCTACTTTGTCACCAAGAACCACAGCTTCCTAGACGGCAACAAACGAATTGCCGCGACCATGTTCCTCTACTTTCTGGACCGCAATAACGCCCTGTTTGTGGGCGGTCGTAAGGTAATGGATGACAGCACAATAGTTGCCGTTACCGTGATGATTGCCGAAAGCGAGCCCGATGAGAAGGACGCCATGGTTGCGCTGGTCATGAACTTCCTGGCTATGGGTCTTGGGGGACACGAGGAGAGGCGTACGCGGGAGGACCCGCTCTGAGGCACTTCCTGGAGCGCCCCTACCGCCCCTTGGCGGCCAGGATGGCGTCAATCAGCGCGGCCACGCCGCGGTCATTGTTGCTGGGCACCAGGTAGTCGGCGTGGGCGTGCATGTGCTTCTCGGCGTTGGCTACCACAAAGCTGTGGCCCACGGCCGAGAGCATGGGGATGTCGTTGTAGGTGTCGCCCACGGCGGCGGCGTCCCTGAGGTCGATGCCCAGCTGGCGGCAGAGGTGCGCCACGCCGGAGCCCTTGCTCACGCCCAGGTTCATGAAGTCAATCCACTCGCGACCGGCGTTGGTGGCGTAGAGCCGCTTGCCAAAGCGCGGCTCGTAAACGCTGGCAAAGCGCGGCTCGGCGTCGTAGTCGGGGAAGAAGATCGTGACCTTGTCCGCCTCGTCGTCCACCTCGTCAAAGCTCCTGACGTAGCGGATGTCCTTGTAGTACTTGTAGATGTCCTCGTGGTATGGGCGGTCGCGCTCCAGGACGTAGGCCCTGTCAAACGCGCAGAGCACCGGGGCGCAGCGTCCGTCGGCGGCGGAGAAGTCCAGCACCTCGTGCCAGAGCTCGGGCCTGATGAGGTCGCGGAAGGCGGTGCGCCCCTGGTAGATGACCCAGCCGCCGTTGTCCGCGCAGAAGGCGATACCGTCCGCGTGCTCGGGGAACATCATCTGCAGCGTGGGCGCGGGGCGCCCGCTCGCCGGGCAGAAGAGCACGCCCGCCTCGCCCAGGGCGTCGATGCGCTCGGCCATGCGCGGCGGCAGGGAGCCGTCCGACGCAAGCAGCGTGAGGTCCATGTCGACGGCCAAAAGCTTGATGTCGGACAGGTCCTTGTCCTCGGTGTAGTTCTTCACGGTGTTCTCCTTCTCGGCGGGCGCTCGCGGCCCGGTCCCGGTCTGGGTCTAGTCGATAAACCCGGCGTCCTCGGTGCGTCCCTCGCGGTCGTCCGCGGCGGCCGTGGCCAGCGCGTCGCAGCGCTCGTTCTCGGGGTGGCCCGCGTGGCCCTTGACCCACTGCCAGCTCACGTCATGGGGCTCCACGGCCGCCAAGAGGCGCTTCCAGAGGTCCACGTTCTTGACCGGCTGCTTGCTGGCCGTCTTCCAGCCGCGCTTGATCCAGCCGGAGATCCAGTGCTGCCTGAAGGCGTTGACCACGTACTGGGAGTCCGTGACCATGGTCACGGTGCAGGGGCACCGCAGCGCCTCCAGGCCCACGATGGCCCCCATGAGCTCCATGCGGTTGTTGGTGGTGCGCCGGTAGCCGTGGCTGAACTCGCGCTCGTGCACGCCGCCGGCGGGGTCCACGTAGCGCAGCACCGTGCCGTAGCCTCCCGGCCCCGGGTTCCCCCGTGCCGCACCGTCGGTGTATATGTCTACGTGCATGAGAAGCGCCTTTCGCGTCCGCC
>OKRW01000910.1_pt1 | contig 27721 bp, 17 predicted proteins | sample 1601151 | NCBI WGS metagenome assembly OKRW01 (sample SAMEA3541471, study PRJEB24748) | human gut metagenome | biome: human gut; feature: human-associated habitat; material: faeces | place: China | collected 2012 | reverse complement strand
ACCAGAACAGCAAAGGAGCCAGCGGCGGCCTGACGGGCAGTAAGGCGACGGGGAAACTCGTACTTCTCCTTAAGCGCGTCAAAGTCGCGGACAAGCCAATCCCAAACGGCCTGGGCGCCAACGACCGCCAGAGGCAGGGCAACGATGCAGACGTTTGCGGCCAGGCGGTGCGCATCCGTGTACCAGAAGCCGCCAAGCAGGTGCTTAAGCGTTCCCTCAGTCGAGATGTTGACGATGTAGGTTATGCAAACGAAGGCATACGAGATGTCCAGCCAGCGCAGCTTCTTGCTCTGGGCAACGCGCACAAAGCCCACAAGCACGAAGACCGCAAGGCCAAGCTGCACGGGATGCCAGGTGAACGAGAGCAAGAGGACATCCACAAGGCCCTGGAAGCGTGAGGACGTCTTGGGCCAGTTGAACTCAACAGTGCCTCTGAACTGGGGAAGCGAGTAGCAGAACACCCAGAACGCCACTATAAGAAGGGCTGTGACGCAGCCGACCGCCCGACCAAAGGCCTTGCCGCGCCCCTCCCGTGCCACCTCGGCCGCACGGCGCACGCAATAGGGGGCCAGGAAGGCGCCCAAGAGGAAGATACCTGCGGGCTGCGCAAGGGCAACTCCGATGCAACCCACGGCAAAGACCAGAAGCGAGGCCAGCGCCCTCGAGCGAGAGGTCTCGCGACCGATTCCTCTGATGAAGCAGGCAGAAACGGACGGCACCAGGGCATAGGAAAGAAGCATGGGGTAAAGCGGGCCAAAAGTCACAAAGTCCCAGACGGAGGCCGTGAAGGCGACGGAGAGAAAGGCTCCGAGAAACAGCAGCCGCTTGTCCCTGGTCAGGACCTTGAGAAGCTCATAGACGCCCAGCGGGAAGACCACGCAGAGGAGCATGGCGTTAACAGCATTGATGCCAACGGTGATGGGAATGTCAAGCGCCTGAACGACCATAGAGACAAGGCCATGCCAGGCAGAGGGGTAGAAAGAGTTCGATGACCACAGGTACGGCGAGGCGAGGGAGCCAGCGGACTCCAGGTAGACAGCCGAGTTGAAAGAGGAGTAGTTGCCAGAGTCCACAAAGGAACGGATGGAATTGAGGTGGTGCACGTTATCGAATGCCTGGTAAAAGGAGGCCGCAGTGTCGAGGTTGCGCACGAAGACGATGGTGCCGACCGCAACCCCAACGATTACGTAGAGCATGGGCAGTCCGACTGAAAGAACCGCACGCTCGCGGAGATCGGTAGCAAGCCTGAGCCGTCTTCTCCTTGCGACGAGACAGACCACGGAAACCAGGAGGGCAAGGGCAAGCGCCGGGCAAAAGAGAGAGCGGAAAGAAGCACTCACACCCAAAGCGGGATAAAGAATAGCCAGAACGGCATAAGCCGCCACGCAGAGAGCCGGTGCGCAGGCCAGAGAGGCGCCAAAGGACGCTCCCGCCGAGAGCAACGCAACAAAGCCGGGCACAAATAGCGCCACCAGGCACAGCGCGCTGGCACAGAGGAACTGAAACCACATAAGCTAAGGCCCTTTTCAGTCAGCTGATACAAAAACCTAGCAATTATACGTTCATTACTCCCCCACCATCAGATACCGACAGTTGGCGCAGGCTCAGTGCAGTGGTCGCATACCCCAGTGGCCATTAACATCAACCCAAGCGGGGGAAGACGCGCGTTGCGTACCGTATAATTGTCGCAATTCGATTTGAGTACATCCCTCCCCACGAAGGGTTGCGCAACATGACCATTGCCATAGTTGGCCTCGGCTACGTGGGGCTTTCCCTCGCATGTCTGCTCTCCAAAGACAACAACATCATTTCCGTTGATATTGACCGGAGAAAGGTGGGCCTCATCAACAGGGGCATCTCGCCAATTGCAGACACAAAGATCGAGGCATACCTCAAGTCCGAGGCCGCAAGACTCCATGTAACCAGTGATGCCCTTGCCGCCTACAAAATTGCAGACTACGTCGTGATTGCCACGCCAACCGACTATGACGAAGGCACCCACCGATTTGACACTTCGAGCATTGATGACGTTCTCGCCACGGTGGAATCATGCAACCCCAAGGCCATGGTGATTATCAAGTCAACCATCCCCGTCGGCTACACAGAAGCAGCCTCACATCGCCACCCCGGCCTGAGCATCATTTTCTCGCCCGAGTTCTTGCGAGAAGGGCACGCCCTGGAGGACAACCTCAACCCATCGCGCATCATCGTGGGCATTGCAAAGGAGGGCGATCGTACTGCAGCAGAGCGGTTCGCGCGTCTTCTGCTGGAGTCCTCCGAAACCAAATCAGCTCCCATCATGGTCATGGGCTCTTCGGAAGCCGAGGCCGTCAAGCTCTTTGCCAACACCTACCTCGCCCTCAGGGTCTCATTCTTCAACGAGCTGGACACCTATGCGGAATCCCGCTCCCTGAGCACCCAGCAGATCATCAAAGGCGTGTGCCTTGACCCGCGCATTGGCGATGGCTACAACAATCCCTCCTTTGGCTACGGCGGCTACTGCCTGCCCAAGGACTCAAAGCAGCTGCTGAGCAACTATCGTGACGTTCCCCAGAACCTCATCCAGGCCATCGTGTCCTCAAACGAGACCAGAAAGCGCTTTGTCGCCAAGCAAGTGCTTGCACGCCACCCAAAGGTCGTGGGCGTCTATCGCCTGGCCATGAAGGCCGGCTCTGACAACATCCGTCAGAGCGCCTCAATCGACGTGTTGGAGCTTCTCAAAAAGCTTGGCGTAGGGGTTCTCATCTATGAGCCCAGCATCAAAGATACAAGGGCCTTTGACTGCGAGGTGGTCAACGACCTCACGGCATTTGCTGCGCAAAGCGACGTCATCATTGCCAACCGCTGGGAAGACGTACTCACCCCCTTTGAGCAAAAGGTGTACTGCAGAGACCTGTGGAGAAGAGACTAAGCGGCTAGCGCCCCATCGGATTCAGGAGAATGATCGTGAGCAACCCAATCGTTTCCGTGATTGTCCCCGTCCACAACGCCGAGAAGTACTTGGAGCAGTGCATAGAGTCCATACTCGGCCAGACGCTCAAGAACATTGAGGTCATCTGCGTCAATGACCAGTCGACCGATGGCTCTGCCGCGATTCTCGACGGTTATGTAGAGAAGGACCCTCGCGTTTCTATCCTACAGAGCCCTGGCTTGGGCGCCGGCGGAGCCAGAAACATTGGCCTAGGGGTTGCCAGGGGAAAGCACCTTTCCTTCCTTGATGCGGACGACTTCTTTGAGCCCGACATGCTTGACGCCGCAGTTGAGCAGGCCGAGAAAGACAGCAGCGACATCGTTGTCTACGGAAGCTGGGTCTACGACACGGTCAAGCAGTCAAACCGTCAGGCAAAGTGGAGATTGCAGGTGGATAGGCTTCCGCCGGAATGCCCATTCAAGCCATCAGATATCTCGGACCGTCTGTTCGACGTCTTTGGCAATGACGCCTGGAATAAGCTGTTCCGCGCATCGCTCATCAGGGAGAACGACCTTCTCTTCCAGGAGATTAGCCGAACCAACGACCTCTTCTTCACCTGCAAGGCCCTGACCAGAGCCCGACTAATCTCAGTGATAGACCGCTGCTTTGCCCACTACCGCGTTGCAACCAAGACCAGCCTGCAGTCGACCAACGATCGCGACCCTCTCTCCTTCCTCAAGGCATACGACGCCCTCTATTCCTACCTAGAGTCCAGCGACCTGCTGTCGCAATACGAGGAGACCTTTGTCAACCATCTCGTGGACGGCATTTGCACAAATGTGAGCTCCGTGCACACGATGGATTCCGTCAGTCTCATCAAAGAGGCCGTCATTGCATCCGTTGAGACAAAGCACCAGATTCTCGGACAGCGGCGTAAGTTCGTGCATAACGATACTCAACTAGCAGAGTACGAAAGTCTCATAAAGGACGATGTCCCTACGTTCTTGTTCAAGCAGACGGTCTCCCTGCGCGCGGAGCTCGAGGATTCCTACTGGTACGCCGACTGGTGTGACTGGAAGCGCTGGGCGCTGGAGAACGAGGCCGACGAGCATCGCGAGCAAATCGAAGAGCTTCGGCAAGACCTCGCCGAGCGTGAACGCGAACTCGACGACCTAAAGGCCACGTTCGCGGTGCGCGCGAGAAACAAGGTGCTGGCGACCAAGGCCCACCTGGGCCGCCAATAAGAATGGGGGTCGCGACCGGCAAAAGGTCGCGACCCCCAAGTCTTAGCGAGCAGCTCCTGCCCTACCACTTGATGTCAACGTGGAGCTTATCAATCATAAGGCGATAAAGCCCCAGGAAGGCAGGCATGGCGTGAGCCTTATAGACCTTCTGGACCACCAGGAGCTTTGAGAGAGCACCGCCACGAGGCCTGACGTAGGACCAGCTGATGTACGGGGACTTACGCCAGGTGGGGAAGTTCTTGTCCAAATAGGCAGTCATGTCGGAGATGACGGCCTTGATGTCAACGTCCTTGGAGCACGAGAGACGGAAGACCAGGGAGACGCCCAGGTGCAGGAAGGCAACGGCATCGAGCATGCCCAGAAGCTCGGGGCGAGCCTCCTCGTAGTAGCCACGAATACAAAGGAACGCAGCAAGGATGGAATCGAGCTGTTCCTTGCGCACGGTGTTGATGATGGAACCGGCCCTCACCATGTAGTGAACGAGGGCGTCCGGGACAAAGACGACCTTGCCGTGCATGTCGCAGTAGGCAAGCAGGTGGAACGCGAGGTCGTCAAGGACAGTGGGCGGGTTCTCGAGGTTGCGCATGTTCTTGAGGACGCTAGCCCTGAAGCACTTGTTCCAAGGGGCTCCGTTGAGCTCGACGAGCCTGCCGGGATCCTCGTCGATGACGAAGGAAGCGCGAGGTGAGGCCATCTCTCGGGAAAGGCGCTTGTTGGTGTCAAGCTCGATTCGGTCAAAGCCGCAGACGGCAATGTCGGCGTCGTTGTCCTTGGCAGCGCGATAAAGGGACTCCGCAAAGGTGGGCATGGCGTAGTCATCGCTATCAAGGAAGCCAATGTACTCTCCCCTGGCGATGGCGATGCCGTCCCAGCGACCCTTCCACACGCCCTCGTTCTGCTTGTCGATGACGACGACCTTGCCAGGATAGCGGGCCTCGTAGTCTCGAAGGATGTCTATGCAGGAGTCGGGCGAGCCGTCGTTGATGCAGATGGCCTCGATGTTATCGAGCGTCTGGTTGACGAGGGAGTCAAGGCACTTGGGCAGGTACTTCTCGACCTTGTAGCAGGGGACGATGATGCTCAAGGCAATGGGCTGAGCGTCAGCCATGGGGCAAACCTCCAAGAACAGGCCGGGGTCACCGCCGCCAGCCACGCGTATCGACAAATTTTAATTATAGAGTCTGCATTGGCTTTTTCCACCGCGATTGCTTTCTTCGTGAGCCGAGCAGACCAATCAGTATCATGGATAAGTTCATAAATCACGCCCCCGCACCTCGGATTGGTTACCTTATGGCTCACGCTCAGACAGCCCCCTCTATGAAGGCAAACATTGCATGGAACACCATTGGCTCGGTCTTCTATCAGGGATGTCTATGGCTCATGACCGTCCTTGTGGTCAGGCTGAGCGCCGACTACCAGAACTCAGGCATGCTGGCCTTTGCCATGAGCATCGGCAACATCTACACGGCCCTTGGCACCTACACCATGAGGACCTACCAGGTGTCCGACGTCAACAACGAGAACAGCGCTGGCAACTACGTGGCCCTAAGGTTCGTCACCGTTTTCGGCGCGCTGATTGCCTGCGGCATCTACGGCGTTGCCGTCAGTCCAACACCTGCCACGCTCATCGTCGTGGCGGCATTCCTGCTCTTCAAGGCGGACGAGTCCTTTGTCAACGTCATGTACGGCTGCGACCAGAAGGCCATGCGCCTGGACTACGTGGGGCAGTCGCAAATCATCAGGGGTTGCCTGGTCGTGGGCATCTTCGTGGGCGGAATGCTCCTCACCGACAGCCTAGCCCTCACCCTCGTCCTCATCTTCCTGGGCTGTCTGAGTGTCACTGTCTTCTTTGACACCAGAAAGACGTCTGCGGTGGTGGACTCGCTTCGCCCGCGCATCACGCGCGAGCGCTGCCTCAAGCTTCTAAGGGTCTGCCTTCCCTCCGTGGCTGGAAACGTCATCGGCGGCTTGGTGATCTCTACTGCGCGCCAGTACTTTGGCATCTCCTTTGGCGAGAGTGCCCTGGGCATCTATGCCTCCGTGGCCACCCCATGCGTCATTATCCAGGTGCTTGCGCAGAATCTCTACACGCCTCTGCTTGGCCCCATTGCCGAGAAGGTCAGCGCCAGAGACGCCAAGGCAGCCCGCTCGAGCGCACTGCGCCTCTTCTTGCTCGTGGGCGGCGTGGCGGCGGCACTCTCCGTCGCGCTCTCAATCTTTGCCGAACCCCTGCTGACCCTGCTCTACGGTGAAACCATCGTGCCCTACGTAGGCCTTCTGCCCTTTGCGATGATCGTGACCACCGAGGTTGCCCTCAACTTCGTCCTGACCGACCTGCTCATCGTCTACAAGAGGCTGACACAGACATTCGTGGTCAATGGCATCGCCTTCGCCCTCATGGCGCTCTCGGTCAAGCCCTGCACCGACCTCTGGTACATGAACGGACTCAACTACTCGCTCATCGTCGCCTACACCATCTCTGCGGCATACGGCCTGGTCGTTCTCTTCCTGGCATCGAGGGGCAAGAAGGACCAGGCCGTCATCACCAAGTAGGAGCTCCTAGTAGGGGCCAAAGTCCAGTCGATACGGATAGTGGTTCTTGCGCTTCTCGACGGGGGGAAGCTTCATGTAATCGCCATAGCCTCGGGTGAGAATGGCATCGTATGCCCTGGGGAGCTTAACCGTAATGTTCTCGAAGGGCACGTCGATGGTGTCCTGCAACTCCTCCCTGGCGACGGCCCAATCAAGGGGGCTGCGATCAGAGAAGTCCGCGATCCAGGAGGTCTGCCGGCCCTCGCAGGCCCTTGCTGCCGCTTCCCACTTGCCCTGAATCCAAGGCGCCTTGGCCCCAAACAGCTTGAGCGCACCATGGGCAAGGCCGCACGCGGCGAGCACGACGGCCTTCTTCACCCCGTCAAAGGGGAGGTAGGGCGCCGGCGTGGCCCTCAGGAACATGAGACGGCCCCAGATCCAGGTCTTGCGAGCTTGACGCTTGTACTCGCGCTGGTCATCGGAGGCGGCATCCAGCGGAAAGACGTCAATGCTGATGGGCTTCTCGTAGGTGCATGCCCTGTAGAACTCGGGAATCATGACGGTGTTCTTGAGGGTCAGATACGAGTAGGTGCAGGGAAAATCATCCCTCGTGCGGGAGTTGACGATTTCAAACTCATCCCCCAGCTCGGAAGGGGCCTCGCGCAGAAAGCGCTCGTACTCGGAGCGCTCAAGGCACACATCCACGTCGTCGTCCCAGGGGATGAAGCCCCTGTGCCTCACCGCGCCGATAGCGGTTCCGCCGTAGACCGCGTAGTTGATGCCCAGCTTGCGGCAGACGCGGTCAAGCTCGCCCAGGATGCGCGTGGAGAGCTCCTGCACCCTGACAAGCTCCTCGGGGTTCTCGTATTCCTTGAAAGCCATCGACTCCTCCAATACCTACGCGTCTACGCGCCCAGAAGGGCACCCGTCGGCCCAAACTGGTACTCAACGCCATCAATCCATTCGGTACCCATGACCATAGCACCGTCAGTGCCCAGGTAGTACCAGCTGCCGTCAAGCTCAAGCCATCCAATGTTCATCTTGCCGGAGCCTGAGAAATGGTACCAAAGGCCGCCAATCTTCTCCCAGCCAGTGACCATAGCCCCGTCCGAACCAAGCCAGTACCACTCCCCCGCCACCTTCTGCCAGCCAGTGGCCATAGCACCAGACCCGCCAAGAAAGTACCAGGAATTGCCAATCAGCTGCCATCCCGTGCGCATGGCTCCCGACGGGGCAAAGAAGTACCAGGTCCCGTCAACACGCTGCCACCCAGTCCGCATCTCTCCCGAGACGCCTAGCCAGTACCAGCTGCTATGGTCAAGCACCCAACCGGTCTGCATCTGGCCAGAGGGAGCAAAGTACGACCAGGAACCGTCCACCTGGCGCCACCCGGTTGCCATGGCGCCGGAGGCGTCAAAGTAGTACCAGCTTAACCCGATCCTCTTCCAGCCACTGCACATGAGGCCATCGGCGCCCACGTAGTACCAGGCGCCGCCGTCACTCACCCATGAGCTGAGGACAGGCTCGCTCGAGCGGTCAAACCAGAGCCAGCCGCCATCCCCGCGAATCCAGCCCGTAAAGGAGGCGTTTGGCAGACCGCCCTGGTAGCAGCGGTAGGCGCCAGCCTCCTCGGAGTAGTAGACGCGAGGCTTTGAGTAGTCAAAGTTGGTGGTCACGCCCGTAGCCGCGAGCGTAACCACATAGGCGTCAATGCCATCGGCACACACGTCATCCGCCGAGGCGTAGCGCAACCCCAAATTGGCCAGGGACTGCGCGGTCTGAGCGGGAAGTATGGAATATTTGCCGGTCTGGAAGACGTACAGGGGGGACAGCGCATCAAGATAGGCCGTTGTGTTTGAACCCGAGCAGCCATGGTGCCCCATCTTGAGGAAGTCGACGCTGCCAACCTGGGAGGCGAGCTCGTCCTCAACTCCGGCGTAGTTATTGATGTCCCCGGCCAGGAAGGTCGAGTGAATGCCAACGGTGACCTTCACGCCTAGAGAGAAGCAGTTGGCATCAAAGACCCCCGTAGTCTGATAGTCCGTTCCCGTGTTGTACAGCTGGATAAGCGCGCTGCCGAGCATGAACGACCTGTTGAGATAGGTGAAGTTCTGAATCAGCTGGGCACCGTACTCGTCCTCGGCCTCATGGGCCGCCTCGATGAGGCGGTCGTATACGTACTGGTTGTCCCAGAGATGGTCCTCGTCGGTGATGTAGCTATCATCGTAACTAGGCGTGTAAATGCGCGACGGCTTGAACATCTGGATGATCTGGCTTGCAGAGCCAATGTGGTCGCTATGAGGGTGAGTGCCAATGTAGAAGTCCAGGTTTCCAGGCCTGACGCCAATCTTCCAAAGGTACGGGATGACCTTGTCCTCAACGCCGCCCCCGATAATGGTGCCTTCCCTCAGCGGATAGCGCTGATCAGAGCCGTCCGGGTAGGAGTTGTCTTCTCCAGAGTCAACGATGCCAAAGCGCCCATTGCACTCCACCACGATAGCCTCTGTGTAGTTGAAGGGCAGCACATGAATCTTGGCCTCAAACGGCGAGGCCAGGGCCTTGGCGGGCAGCATGAGCGCGCCGATAAGCACGACAGAAAAGACAAGCAGACGGGCAAAAGGCGTCCGTCCGCGCATTGGAGCATGAGGCATTGAGCGAACCCGTTTCCAGAGTCAGAGACCATCATCGCAGACCACCAGGGTCGTTGATAGCATACCGTATCGAAGTTTATGAGCTAATTGCCGAGGGCATCCCGCAGGCACCGAGCAGAGGAACTTGTTAACCGATGACCAGGAACAATCTCAAGGTCATCGCAATTTCCAAAAGAAAAGGTCGACTGTCCATATGGAACAGCCGACCTTTAGCTGGATGCAGAATCCGTAGGTTACCCGTATCAATACCGTTTACCTGTAACGCTAGCAATCGTCCGCATTCGAGAGTCAACATTGTCCATAAGCGGGACCATGAAAACAAACTAGCGCGCCAAGCAAGGAGCCCCCGACGTTAGTTTCTTGAACACGTCAAACAAACTCGCGCACTATGTGCCTAGCCGACCCACTTGCCGTCTGCACCAACCCACCAGGAACCAATCCACTGGCTGGTGGCCATGGCGCCGGAGGAGTAGAGGTAGTACCAAACGCCACCAACCCTCTGCCACCCAGTAAGCATGGCGCCAGAGCTGGAGAGAAGGTACCAGCTGCCGTTAACCCACTGCCAGCCAGTTGCCATGGCGCCGGAAGCGTCAAGCCAGTACCAGGCATCGTCGACCCGCTGCCAGCCCGTCTTCATGGCGCCAGAGTCATCCAGAAGGTACCAAGACCCGCCGACCTTCTGCCAGCCAGTCAGCATGACTCCTGAGCAAGAGAGGTAATACCAGCTGTCATCAACCATGCACCAACCGATAGTCATGGCACCGGAATCGCCAAGGTAATACCAGAGGCCTCCGTTGCTGACCCATCCAGTCTGCATCCCGCCAATCACGTTGGCGTAATACCAGGCAGAGCCGTCCCAAATCCAACCCGTGGCCATGGCTCCCGTATAGGGGTCAAACCAATACCAGGATCCACTTATGCTGCGCCAGCCGGTCTGCAGCTTGCCGGAGCTCATGTAGTACCAGTTGAGGCCATTCATCACCCAGCCATCGCCGACGGCCTTGCCGTCAACGTAGGGCACCCAGGTATCGATGGAGCTGCCCCTCCAGGTGCAGTACTTCCAGCTGGACTGACGGTAGAAGTCGTACTGATAGGAAAGGCGCCTGGTCATGTACGTCGCCAAGTCGTCAACATAGGAAGACCAGCCCTTGCCGTCGACCCTGTTGTAGGAGACCCACTCGTCTTCCAGGGGCGCTATGCCCCAAACCCTCTGGTCCATTGCCTGCGAGGCGGCAATCTGGTTGCGATAGTACGCAAGGGAGTGCAGCGAGCCATCTGCCGTCTGCGCGTCCTCACCACCAAGCAGAACGCCCCAGATCACCGGATACAGCCTCGACCTAAAGCCCTGCCCCGCCTTTGCCAGAAGGCTGGAGTTGCCGCTCAGGAAGGACTGCGCAAAGGCGCTTGAAGAAGAGGCACTGGCGAGGTCGAAGGTCCTGTCGCAATCCCAGACGGGCCCAACGAAAATCTTTCCGCTAGACCTCGGAACGTAAAAGTAGCTCGAGCTGTAGAGATAGTCGCCATCAACGACAAAGTCCTCGGTCAGTCCCGTCGCAAGCAGAGAGCCGAGGTCAAACAGGTCCTCGACGCTAGTGCCCGTCACCGGATCGGTCCCGCCGTTGATGGCGGCGTCTATTCCCGCGCCAACAAGCTCGCTGACATACACGGACTCCTCGTATGTCGCGTACTCGGGCGTATGAACGGTGAAGAAGTGGGTCTTTGAGTAGAACATGGAGACCTCAGCACTGGGCAAGGCCTTGTCGTCAAGTTCCACCAGATAGCCGCCGGTGATGTCGTCGGGGTTGCTGAGCCCGGCCACATAGCTGAACTCGCTGCCGCGGTACTCGCCGTTGTAGTAGAGGTCACAAGGCTCGCAGCTGGGAGTTCCCTCGGAACCCATGTAGAGAGCAAGCTTGAAGGGGATCGTGTTACGCAGCAAAGTGGGGTCCGCCGCATTGGCAATGAGAAGCCAAGTCTTGGTCTTCTCGCCGGTGCCCAGAAGGTCCGCCTTCTTGGAAAGCTTCATCTGGTAGGGCTTCTTTTCGGAGTTAGTCCAGGTGGTGTTGCCACGGCCTCGGATTGCGTCAAGCGCTCCGTCATAGACGACGCCATCGACGTCCGGAGAAAGAACCGTGACCGTGCCGCCGTCCGAGACGGAGTGAGACGCGCTTGAATTGACATAGCTGATGTCATGGTTGGCGTTGACAAACACCGAACGGATGCCGGAAGACTTCATGACGGTAAGCCGCACCTCGGAGGTGCCGTCAAGCCTCACCCAGTTGACCTGAGAAATTATGACAACTGTTCCCGAAGTTTTGACATGGGATCGAAAGGCAGGAAACAGCCCATTCATCCGTTTTGCAATTACCCAACGGCGACGTTCAATTTTGATTAGCACCAATTCATGCTTGAACAGGACGTTCACAATCGTTAGACTAATCAATGATTTTGAACGCAACCACAAGGAGCCGCAATGCTCAGCAAGAACCAGTTCGAGGTACTGAACGCCCTCAGGAAGGCCCCGGGAGCCAGCCAGCGCGACGTGGCCTCCGTCTCCGGCCTCTCCCTCGGCACCGTCAACTCCACCCTCAAGTCTCTCCAGGAGGAGGGCCTGGTCGAGGACGGCAAGCCCTCCGCCTCCGGCATGGAGGGCCTCGCCCCCTACAAGGTGGACAACGCCGTCATCCTGGCGGCAGGCCTTTCCTCCCGCTTTGCCCCCATCTCCTACGAGAAACCCAAGGGCGTCCTCAAGGTTCGCGGAGAGGTCCTCATCGAGCGACAGATCGAGCAGCTGCGCGAAGCCGGCATCGAGGACATCACCGTAGTGGTGGGCTACAAGAAGGAGTACTTCTTCTACCTGCGCAAGAAGTACGGCGTCACGCTCGTCAACAACGACGAGTACGCATCCCGCAACAACAACGGATCACTCTGGCGCGTTCGCGAGCATCTGGGCAACACCTACGTGTGCTCCAGCGACGACTACTTCACCCAGAACCCCTTTGACGCCTACGTCTTCAAGGCCTACTACTCCGCGCAGTACGCCGAGGGCGAGACCAAGGAGTGGTGCATGGAGACCGGTGTGGGCGGACGCATCACCAAGGTGACCGTCGGTGGCGCCGACTCCTGGTACATGCTCGGCCATGTCTACTTCGACCGCGCTTTCTCCGATTGCTTCGTCAAGATCCTGGAGGCAGAGTACGACCGCCCCGAGACCACGGACATGCTCTGGGAGGATCTCTACGTCGAGCACATCAAGGAGCTTGACATGGTCCTTCGCCCCTACCCCGCCGGCGTCATCAACGAGTTCGACTCTCTCGACGAGTTGCGCGCCTTCGACCCGCACTTCCTGGAGAACGTGGACTCCGAGATCTTCGACAACATCGTGGCCGTCCTGGGCTGCACCAAGGCGGAGATTCATGACGTCTACCCCCTCAAGCAGGGACTGACCAACCTCTCGTGCCACTTCGCCACCAATGACGGAGAGTACGTCTACCGGCACCCCGGAATCGGCACAGAGCTCCTCATCAACCGCGCCGGCGAGGTGGCCGCCCAGAAGGTGGCCAAGGAGCTGGGCATCGACGAGACCTTCATCCACGAGGACCCCGAGCGCGGCTGGAAGATCTCGCACTTCATCCCCGACTGCCGCAACCTCGACCCGCACGACCCCGCCCAGGTGGCCCGAGCCATGCGGATGGCCCGCTCGCTCCACGAGTCCGGCGTTGAGGTGGAGACCCGCTTCGACTTCTACCAGGAGGCCAAGCGCTACGAGAGCCTTCTCCTGGAGAAGGGCCCCATCGACATCCCGGGCTACGCCGAGGACGCCGCGGACGCAGACGCCCTCGAGGCCTTCGTCGTCGCTGACGGCGCTCCCACGTGCCTGTGCCACAACGACTTCTTCATGCTCAACTTCCTCATCGACAAGGCTGACAAGTACTACCTCATTGACTGGGAGTACTCCGGCATGAGCGACTACGCAAACGACTTCGGCACGTTCTGCGTCTGTTGCCAGCTCTCCCCCGAGGAGGTCGACGCCGCCCTTGAGGCCTACTTCGGCCGCAAGCCCACCCGCGCGGAGCGCGCCCACAACCTGGCCCACATCGCCCTGGCCGGCTGGTGCTGGTACCTGTGGTCCCTTCTCAAGGAGGCCGAGGGTGACTTCGTCGGTGAGTGGCTCTACATCTACTACAACTACGGCCGCGAGTACCTCACCCGCGCCCTTGCGCTCTACCAGGAGGAGAACTAGATGAAGTACGGACTGTTCAGCGGCATTCTTTGGGGCCTTGACACGGTGGTCCTGGGCATCGCCCTCTCCATGAGCCCCTACATCGGGACTGCCGAGGCCATCGCCTTTGCCGCCATCGCGAGCTCCTTCCTGCACGACGCGTGCTCCGCAATCTGGCTCATGCTCTACATGGGCGCCAAGCGCCGCCTCAAGGACACCCTCGCCGCGCTCAAGACCAGGAGCGGCAAGGTCGTCATGCTGGGCGCCCTTCTCGGCGGTCCCATCGGCATGACGGGCTACGTCATCGCCATCAACAACATTGGCGCGGCCTACACGGCCATCATCTCCGCGTTCTACCCCGCGCTCGGCGCCTTCCTCTCCTTCGTGCTGCTCAAGGAGCGCATGGACGCCAAGCAGATCGCGGCGCTCGTGGCAGCCTTGGTGGGCGTAATGGCCATGGGTTACATCTCCGCCGGTGACTCCGAGATGGGCAACGCCACGCTGGGCCTGGTGGGCGCGGTCCTGGCCGTGGTCGGATGGGGCTCCGAGGCCGTCCTTTGCGCCTGGGGCATGAGGGACGACGCCGTGGACAACGAGACGGCCCTCCAGATTCGCGAGACCACCTCGGCCTTGGTCTATGGCATCGTGGTGCTGCCGCTCTTTGGTGCCTGGGGCTTCGCCGCCAGCGCCGCCCCGAGCCTGGCAACCGGCGTAATCGCGCTCTCCGCGCTGGCCGGCACCGCCTCCTACCTCTTCTACTACAAGGGCATCTCCGTCATCGGCGCCGCTAAGGCCATGGCGCTCAACATCTCCTACTCAGCATGGGCCGTCGTCTTTGGCTTCGTGCTGCAGGGCGTCGTTCCCACGCCCGCCACGGTCTTCTTCTGCGTGCTGATCCTTGCGGGCACCGTGCTGGCCGCCTCTGACTGGAACGAGCTCTTCGGCCGCAAGGAGGCATAGGCCGGGGGGTTCCATAGCTCTCGCCGATGTGCCGTTCAAAACACTTGTTGTGCGTTACCATCGGGTCGTCCGGGGTCTTCTCCCCGGAACGTCCCGTTTCTTCATGGCACAAGGAGGAAGAGAGATGAGAAGAGCCCAGCTAATGGGACTCGCGCTGACAGGTGTCCTTGCCCTGGGCGCAGGCGCACCGGCGGTGGCCCTAGCTACTCAGGGGTTCACGGGCGGCGGCATGGCAGCCACCGTTCAGGCCAATGAGGACTGGCAGCAGTCCGGCACCTGTCTCTGGCGCATCACGGACGGTCTGCTTGAGGTCAAACCCGCAAACGGAGCCAACGGCATCCTGGACGGTTTTGGCTGGAAGGATTGAGCCGCGGAGATCACCTCAGTCCGAGTCTTCCCGGGCGTTACGGCAGTCGCCTCTTGCTACGGCATGTTCGAAGGATGCTCGTCCCTCAAGACGGCCGATCTGACCGGGCTTGACACCTCGTCGGTAAGGACCATGGGCAGCATGTTCAAAGACTGCTCCTCCCTCGTCTCCGTGGTCTTCGGAGGCATAGATACCTCTTCGGTGCAGAGCATGAGCTCCATGTTCAATGGGTGTGAGGCGCTTACGTCCCTCGACCTCTCGGGGTTTGACACCACAGAGGTCAGCTCCATGGACCGGATGTTTTACTACTGTGAAGCGCTTGAGTCACTCGACCTGTCGGGCTTCAAGACCGGCCTCGTCGAGACCATGAACGGCATGTTCGGCCACTGCAAGTCCCTCTCCTCCCTGGACATCACGGGACTTGACCTCAGGGACGCAACGGACCTTGAGTTCATGTTCATCGGCTGCACCTCACTCAAGAGCATCGATCTCTCTGGCGTCAGGGGCTCAGGCACAACCAACTACAAGAACATGTTCTTCGGCAGTTCGGTGGAGCAAGTCACGGCGGACACCGAAACCTCAGGGCCAGACTTTCCCCAGCTAGCCTATGACACCGTAGGCTGGATTGACACCGAGGGAAACACCTACGATGCCGGAGCATGCATCCCCTCCAGGACGGCTACCTACAGGCTGATGCTCAACCTATCAAATGACATGTTCGAGAGCATTGACCTCTCCAGCACCGACTACACCGGCCAGCCCATCACCAAAGAGGTCAAGGCAAGGCCTTCCATCGACGCAGACGAGTACGAGGTCTCATACGAGAACAACCTCAACGCTGGCACAGCGACCATCCTCATAACGGGCAAGGGCAGGCTAGTCGGCACGCTTACGCACCAGTTCAAGATCAACAAGGTAAGCATCGACGACGCGAAGGCCTGGCTGGGCTTCTCCCACGTGCAGTACGACGGAACCTCCCACGACGTCATCCCCTCGGTGACGGTCAACGGACGTGAGCTCGACTACGGGACCGACTTCACGACCGGCTATTGGAACACCACCGATGCCGGTACGGCAACGGTCGTCATCACTGGCACGGGCAACTACTACGGCACCACCCGCGTGACCTTCCAGATCGATCCCGCCCCACTGGACCAGAGCGCCACGGTGGCCATAGCGGACCAGCCCTACACGGGCACTGGCGCCACCCCCGGCTTTGAGGTCAGGGACTGGAACGGAAACGTCCTGACCGCTGGAATCGACTACCAATACTCCTTCTCGGAGAACGTAGATCCGGGAACCGCCACGCTCACTTTGACGGGCCTTCGCAACTACAGCGGCACGCTCGTCGCACACTTCCAGATAGTCCGCCAGGAGGCAGCGGGGAGCTGGCAGACCACCGGCGGTCGCTGGTGGTGGAGAAACGCCGACGGCTCCTATCCCCGCTCCTGCTGGAAGCAGATTGACGGCGCCTGGTACCTCTTCGACGGCTCAGGCTACATGCTCACCGGCTGGCAGAAGGTCAATGGCACTTGGTTCTACCTGCACGGCTCCGGTGCCATGGCAACCGGCTGGACCAAGGTCGGCGGCAGCTGGTACTGGTTCAACGGGTCCGGTGCCATGCAGACCGGCTGGCTCCAGCTCGACGGCACGTGGTACTGGCTCAGCTCCTCCGGCGCCATGGTCACCGGCTGGCAGCAGGTGGGCGGCACCTGGTACTACTTCTACGGCTCGGGCGCCATGGCCCAGAGCTGCTGGGTGGGCGACTACTACCTGACATCCTCCGGCGCCATGGCAACCAACCAGCGGATCGACGGCTGGTGGGTCGGTGCGGACGGAAAGTGGGTCGCCGGTGCGTAGAGCCTAGCCACTAATACCGACTTGGGTATCCGATCCTGAGGCCCCAAGTCGGTATTTCTCATCCCTAAACCAAAAATGCCGAGCTGGGCATCCGTCTGCGAATACCCAGCTCGGCTTTTATGGCACTTCCGGCAGCGCCGCAGAAAAGAACTTCTCGCCTTCTCCCCTACCAGATGACGACCTTGGTGCCGTAGGGGATGTTGTCATAGATCCACTTGGCGTTGTCTATGTCGAGACGAACGCAGCCATGCGAGAGGTGCATGCCAAGGCGCCCGTCCATCACGCGGAAGCTGTTCTGGTAGTAGAGAACCGAGTGGTACAGGTAGTCACCATAGAACTGCGTGTAGTAGTAGCAGGTGAAGCCGTTGCCAAAGGAGTAGCCCTTGCCGGTAACGGTGAACTCACCGGTAACGGTAGGCGTGGCGAGGGCACCAGGCGAGCAGATCCACTCCTTGACGGGTTTCCATGCACCATGGTGGCCGTAGTAGATGGCGGTCCTGCAGCCGCTGGTGTCCGTCAGCATGAGCCAGTTGGTACTGCTGTAGTAGGACTGCGCCCACTGGAACATATCCCACCACGTGCAGTCCACGCTGCCCAGGGAGCCGTCCTCGTTAAACCAGTAGTACTGGCCTCCGGCCCAGGTCCATCCGGTGTGCATGTAGCCGCTGTCGTAGTCCAGGAAGTACCAGGTGCCGTTGAGGCTCAGCCAGCCGGTGTGCATGCCGCCCCAAGACTCCAGGTAGTACCAGGCACTGCCGTCCCAGGCCCACCCGGTGTGCATGGCACCGGAGGACCCCATGAGGTACCAGGTGCTGCCCACGTTGTTCCAGCCGGTCCGCATGGCGCCGGAGCCAGAGAGCAGGTACCAGGTGCCGCCAACATTGACCCAGCCGGTCTGCATGATGCCGGTCTCGGGGTCAAGGTAGTACCAGGCGCCGTCCCAGACCCAGCCGGTCTGTGCGGCTCCCTGGGCATCGTAGTGGAGCCAAGAACCGTCAGCGGACTTCTGCCAGCCCGCGACAGCCTCTCCGGTCTTCTCGTCAAAGAGGTGGGTCTTGCCGTCCACCACCTGCTCGCCCGTCTGAATGACGTTAGTTTCCAGGAGGTACCAGGTGCTCCCCACCTGCGTGAGGCCGCTCTTGACGGAGCCATCCGCAAACGTGACATCCAGCCCGTCGATGGCGGCAACAAGGGCGCCGTCCGCGCCATACCAGCGCCAGACGCCCGTGGCGTCCCGCACCCACGTGCTTGCTACCATGGCACCGGAATCGTCCAGGTGGTAGGACTTTCCGTCTACCACGGTGTCCCCAGTCGCCATCTTGGCGTCAGCGGGGCTGAGGTAGTACCACGTGCCGTTGACGCGCTGCCAGCCGGTCTTGAGGGCACCGGAGCCCTCGGCAAGGTACCAGGACCCTCCCGTAAGAGCCCACCCGGAGGAGGCCATGTGCCCGGAGGCGTCAAACGCATACCAGGCGCCGTCCACCTGGGCGGCGCCATCCGTCACCGTGCGGCCGTTCTGCGCGGGATCAAGGTAGTACCAGTTGCCGCCCAACCAGGCCCAACCCGTGTGGAGGGCGCCGGAGCTGCCCAGCCAGTACCAGCCCCCGTCGACAAGGGCCCACTGGGTCTGCATGGCGCCAGATTTGGCCAGGTAATACGTGAAGCCGCCCTCCTGTTGCCATCCGGTGAGCATGAGGTGGTCGGCGCCCAGGAGGTACCAGGAGCCATTCTTCTGGAGCCAGCCCGTCCTGAGGGCACCATCCACATCCGCATAGCACCAGCTGCCGGTCTTGGGGTCAATACCCCAGCCGGTTGTCATGACGCCGTCTTCCCCAAAGAGGTAGTCAACGCCGTCAACGGTCTGGATGCCAGTCAGCCTCTGGCCATCCCTCCAGTACGTCCTCTTGCCGGACTCCTCCTGCCAGCCCTCGGGAGCCGCAGGCTCATCATCCCTGGGCAGCGTTTTGTCCGGAGCCTCGATGACGTTGTCGGGTGCCTCGTCAGCGAGAGCCCTCTGCAGGCACGCCGCCGGAGAGAGCGAGAGCGTCACAGCCAAGGCCATCACGGGAATGGCAAGAGACGCGCGCACGCTCGTCCTTCTCATCTGGCCCTCCTTTCCCTGTTGCCAGTTGCCACGGCCTCTCTGCGCCTAGCAGAGGGGCACACCGTCGTACCAGCCCCACAGGGGCTGATAGGTCGTATCGTAGTACGCAAGCCACTCGTAAAGGTCCTTGACGCGGATCTCTCCGTAGCCGGCGTTGTCCATGACCTTGCCGTCGCCAATGTAGATGCACACGTGGCCGTAAATGGAGCCCAGGTAGCTGTGGGTGTGAGACGGAACGGCAATGATCATGCCCACCTTGAGGTCGCTGATGTTTCCGCTGTTGCAGAACCACCAGTAGTCATCGCACGCATCGGCATAGACGTGACGGTAGCCCGCCTCGGCAAAGACCATGGAGACCCACTCGGAGCAGAGGCCGCCGCCGGGTGAGGGCACGCGTTGGGCCGCGGCTACCACACGCTGCTGGGCATCGGTCGCAGGCGTCATCTGAGGCTCGTACATGCGACCGCTGGGGGCAAACTGGTAGATGTGCTCGGAGATCTCGTACCAGCCGGTGACCATGGCGCCGGAGCCACTGAGGTAGTACCAGGAGCCCCCGTCGTAGAGCCAGTCTCTCCTCATGCCGCCCCAGGACTCGAGCCAGTACCAGGAGCCATCAATCTTCTGCCAACCCGTGAGCATGACACCGGTCGAAGGATCAAGGTAGTACCAGGTGGTGTTGATAAGCACCCATCCGCCAGCGTCAAGGCCGTTCTTGAGGTAGTGCCAGTTGCCACCCTGATCCGTGTACCACTTGGAGACGGCGGCGTAGGTGGACTCGTCAAACTCACGGACCTTGCCGTCCTCGCAGGTTATCTCACCGCCCTTGAGAAGGCCAGTCTCGGGGTCTGCGTAGTAGACGGCGTCCCCAATGGCGGTAAGACCGGTGGCGGGAGCGTGGTTGGCATCGGCGTAGGCGATCTTGTCGCCGGCGACGGTCGCCACGAGGGCACCATCGGCGCCGAGCCAGTGATGGCCGTTCACGTCATCCAGCCAGGCCGAGGCAAGCATGTTGCCGTTGGGCGCAGAAAGGTAATAGGTTGAGCCGCCCTGCTCAAGCCAACCCGTCACCATCTTGCCGGTGGCAAGGTCAAGCCAGTACCAGGAGCCGTTGGACTTCTGCCAGCCGGAGAGAAGGGCACCGCTCCGGGAGGCAAGGTACCAGGAGCCGTCGGAGTCCTGCGCCCAGCCGGTTGCCATGGCACCAGAGGAGGTCAGGTAGTACCAGACGCCATCCTTTTGGACCATTCCAGTCATCATGGCGCCGTCCGCGTCCATGAGATACCATGAGCCACCCGTATAGACCCACTCGTCCTTGGCAAAGGCACCATCGGAGAGGCCACAGTACCAGGTGCCGTCTTCCGCCAGGACCCAGCCCTGCTTCCAGGCGGGGGGGGTAACGGGGTCCTTTGCCTCGACGTCCAGAACGGCCACCTGCTGCTCGGGCGAATCCGACGGCTGGTCGGCCGTGGTCTCCGCCAGGGCAATCGCCGGACTCTGGGCCAGCGTTGCCCCCAATGCAACGGCGAGAAGCGCCCTCGCGCCCATTGACGTGCGTTGTCGCATAAGGTTCTCCACTTCAATTGTTGTGCAACATACCCGGGGGTAATGATAAGACCGCACACAAAAAACCGCCCGTCCAAATGGGCGGGCGGTTTGGGGGCGTGAAACGTGGACTATGCGAGCAAGAATCAGCCGCTAATGACCGCACACTTTGCAGAGATCACGGGTTCCAACCTGAGAAATCGTGCCCTTAATAACACTACTGTTGGAAAGCGTCGGACACGAGGCGGACTTGTGATACTTGGTACCGGACTTCGTCCAGTAAACCGTCACGCCATCCCAGCCACTGCCGGTGGAGCTGCCTCCGCTGCTGGACTGGTCGTAGCCCGAGACCCAGGCACCGCTGCCGTTGACGTAGGAGCCGTCAATCCGCGTGTTGGTGGCCATAGCACCCGAGTCATAGAAGTAGTACCAGGTGCCGCTCACCTGCCGCCAGCCTGTGACCATGGCGCCAGAGCCGTCAAAGTAGTACCAGCTGCCGCCGATGGACTGCCAGCCGGTCTGCATGGCGCCGCCGTCGTTGAAGTGATACCAAGTGCCATAGAGGTTGAGCCATCCGGTCTGCATGACGCCGGAGCCGTTGAACCAATACCAGCTGCCGTTGACGCTCTGCCAGCCCGTTGCCATGGCGCCGGAGCCGTTGAGGTAGTACCAGGCGCCACCGAGGTTGAGCCAGCCGGTCTTCATGGCACCACTGTCGCCAAAGTAGTACCAGGCGTTGCCAATGTACTGCCAGCCAGTGACCATCGCGCCGCTGTTGTTGAACCAATACCAAGTGCCATTGAGGCCGAGCCAGCCCGTCTGCATGGCGCCGGAGCCATTGAACCAGTACCAGCTGCCGTCAATGGACTGCCAGCCGGTCTGCATGACGCCGTTCTTGTCGAAGTAGCACCAGGCACCATTGATGGACTGCCAGCCCGTCTTCATGGCACCGGAGGTGCCGAAGTGGTACCAAGACTTGCCATCGAACTGCCACCCGGTCTGCATGACGCCATTCTCGTCAAAGAGATAGTCGTGGCCGTCGATATGCATGAAACCGCTGGCCATGACACCGGCGAATGTTCCGTAGGAGTCATCGAGGAACCAGTACCAGGAGCCGTTGATCTTCCGCCAACCCTTGGTCATTACGCCGTCGCTGCCGAGCCAATAGAGACCCATGCCATCGTGCACCCAGCCGGTCTGCATGACGCCCTTGGGGTTGAAGAAGTACCTGTTGCCGTCAATCTCCTGCCAGCCGGTCTGCGTAACGCCATCGGCATTGAAGTGGTACCAGCTGCCGTCAATCTGCTTCCAGCCCTTGCAGAGGACGCCGTCCTCGTCGGCGTAGACATAGTGGTCGCCGGTGCCAATCCAACCGGTAAGGCGGTAGCCGTCCTCGTCGAGGACGTAGGTCGAGTCTCCGTCACCATCGCCAGGCGTGAAGAACAGGATGCCCATCGCGTTGTCGGAGTAGGCGTAGGTGCCGTCCTCGTACACGTAGCGGTGCTTGCCGTTCTCCTGCTGCATCCACGTGCCGGGCTCGTCCTTCTGCCAGGCCAGGGCCGCAGTCGGAGCAATTCCCGCCAGGGCGAGCGTCGCCGTAAGCGCCAGGCCGAGGAATCTCTTTCCCCTCATCTCTTCTCCCTTCATCAGGGGCTTGCGTTTGGGGCTGGTTGCTTAGGGCCAGTCCGCTTGGCTTTCAGCGTAGCACCAGGGGGGTGCTGGCGAGGCCCCGCTCGGCGGACGGACGTGCCCGAGCACGTTAAATAAGCCGAGCTGGGTATTCGCAATTGGATACCCAGCTCGGCAATTGTGGCAGCAAAGCCCGCGCAGGCGAGAAGAACTCACGGCTCTATGCACCCGGCACCCACTTGCCGTCGGCGCCCACCCAGCAGCCGTCAACGCGCGCTGGTGGCCATGGCGCCGGAAGAGGTGACGTAGTAGTCCCCCAGCCAGCGGTCGTGGGCCATAGCGCCGGAGGCATCCGCCCAGTACCAGACGTCACCTTCCTGGAACCAACCCGTGCCCATGGCTCCGGAGTCTCCTAAGTAGTACCAGGTGCCGCCCAGTCTCAGCCAGCCCGTTACCATGGCGCCGGACGAGTCCAGCCAGTACCAGGTGCCGTTGACGCTCTGCCAGCCGGACAGCATGGAGCCAGAGCCGGAGAGAAGGTACCAGCTCCCGCCGACCTGCCGCCAGCCCGTGGCCATGGCACCGCTATCGTCAAACCAGTTCCACGCGCCGCCGACCTTCTCCCAGCCGATGCGCATGACGCCATTATCGGAGCCACCCAGCCAGTACCAGACGCCGTTGACACTCTGCCAGCCAGACAGCATGTACCCTGCGCCGTCAAAGAGATACCAGGAGCCACCGATCTTCTTCCAGCAGGACCTGGGATAGGTGCCGTCGAATCTGTTCCACCACCAACCGCGGCCATCCCGCGCCCATGAGCCATCGCAGTCGATCTGCACCCTCACCACCTTGGTGACGCTCACGTAGTTGCGCGTGTCCTCCGGGGTGAAGGTTGCCCGGGCGTCGACGTAGTCCGTGGAGGAGGTGACCACCAGGTCAGGATTGTCCCAGGTCCAGTCCTCGGGCAGCGCCACGCTCGAGAGCGTCTGTCCCCAGGCGGCCATGATTCCCTCCGGCGCGTCTACCTCTGGCACGCCCTGCGAGATGTCAAAGTCAAAGGTCAGGCTGCCAACGTAGTTACCAATGCCCTCGAAGGTCACCGTGCCGGTGCCCACATCGACGTTGTTGGCGTAGCTCGTAGTGTAATCCACGCCCTCGGTGAGGCTCGTGGTAAGAATCAGACTGACGGGGGAGCCGCTGTAGACGTAGTATCCTACTGAAGAGGCAGACGAGGTCCGTGTCAAGCACAATGCCAGACCGGTACGTGTCCGCCCGGTTGGCCGGAATCTCGGACGCGGCATAGACCTGGCCGGAGGAGCTTCTCCACCCAATGGCGTGCGTACCCGCGTTGCTGGGCAGCAGGCACAGAGGCGCCTCCCCGACCCCGCAGAAGGAGAAGCCCCGGCCAAGGTGAACCTCCCTGTGCGAGGCGTCATTGCCAAACATGTCATCCATCTGGAGGGCGGCGGAGGTGTCAAAGCTGGAGAGATCAAGCGTCTTGAGCTTGCCGCAGTTGTAGAAGAGGTAGCTCAGGTTCTTGGCGCGCGAGGTGTCCAGCGCCGTGAGGCCAAGCTCCTCTATGGAGGAGCAGCCCATAAAGAGGTATTTCATCTCCTTGGGAGAAGACCCCGCAAGGCCAGAGAGGTCAACGCGCTCAAGGCTGGAGCAGCCCGAGAAGAGCGAGTCCATGTCCGTAACGCATGAAGCTCCCAGCGCAGAGAGGTCGAGGCTGGTCAGGCTCCTGCAGCCTCCGAACATGTTCTCCATGTTAGAGAGCAGGGGCATGTGGACGTCGGAGAGGTCTAGCGCGGCAAGCTTGGAGCAGCCAAAGAACATGGCCTGCATGCTCGTAGCCACAGAGGCACTGAGGTCTGGCAAGGCAACAGAGACCAGCTCAGAGCAGGAGTTGAACATTCCCTCAAGCGAGCTGATGCTCGAGCCGTTGATACCGGAGAGGTCGACGGAGACCAGGGAGGAGCAGCCATAGAACATGCTGTCCGCCTCTTCCGGGGAGGAACCCGAGAGGCCACCGAGGTCAACGGACGTCAGTGAGGCACAGCCATCGAACATGTCCGCGAGGCTGGAGACCAAGGAGCCGTCAAGGCCGGAGAGGTCCACCTTAGTCATCTGGTCGCAGCCCTGGAACATGGCCGCGCAGGTGGTTGCCCTCACGCCGGGGAGAAACGCCGCGGACTTGATGAGGGACTTGTAGCGCAGCCAGCCAAAGTCACCAAGCACTCCGGTTACGCGGCCGTCCGCCGGCCTGACCTCAAGATGGCAGTTGACGATGCGCCACTGGCAGGTCCCGGAGACCTGCCAGCCTGCTGTTCGCTGAAGGCCCACTGGGTGGCGGCTGGACTCGTAGGGGTCGCGCTCTCCCCCGCCGGTGCCGCTGCCGGACACGCCGCCGCGGCAAGAAGCACGCCAAGCGCCAGCGTTGTGGCCGCCCTTGTAACGCTGTTTCTCTCTAGCCGCATCGGCCATCCTCCTTTTGGTCACGACACCGCAGGTCAATATGCCCTTCGACACTACCGTATCTGGTGGGGATTGGGCAAATGGGAACACCTGCTGCGGCGCAATCTGATGATATCAGTTGTTGAATTTGATTCTGATGCTCCGCTAAAGGTTCCTGAACACGCGGCTCCTTTCGGTTGCGGACATCCTTAGCCTGAGTCTCGTTCTCTGAAAGTAGCCTGAGTGCACCCCCTCCCTCACAATCGGCGAACAGGGCACCGTTAAGTTATCAGTATTAAAACATTTATATATAACACTTATATAATGAATCGAATGAGCTCCTGAGCGGCGGTTTTGCTGAGGGCAGCCGTATCGAGTGCAGGAATTTCTCGCCAGTGTATCAAACTAGTAATACGGATAAGCCCACGGACATCCGACGTCGAGAAGAACGCGGGACGCTCCGGTCGATATAACCAGAGTGCCTCACAATGATAGGCGTCAGATGCCCACTATGTGCGATGTCGGTGAGCGGAGGCCGTACGGGCCTCATGGGTCCAATTGGACTGCACCCTCCCCCGCCACTCAAGAATTTGATGGCTATCATAAGAGGGACCTGAAGGCGTTTCTTCTCACCGCACCATTCGGAGGCATTGCACACCATATGTTGCGAATCAATCAAAAGCTGAATCTGGGCATCGCTGCCGCAGGACTTGTGGCCGCGCTAGCCTTGGCACCGTTGGCCCCCGCCCTGGCCATACCGGGCGATACTGACTGCACGGATACCCCCCCCCCGAACGATAACTACCAAGAGCTACCAAGACGGCTGGAACCAGACCGAGGAAGGCTGGGCCTACTACAGAGACAACCAGAGGCTCTGCTCGCGTTGGATTCTTGACGGCGGCTCCTGGTACTACCTTGGCCAGGACGGCATCGCGCTCACCGGGCTTCACGAGATAAACGGCGCCTTCTACTTCTTTGACGCCCAGAGCGCCAGGATGGGCACCGGCTGGATCGCCAACGGAGACGATTGGTACTACGCCAACGCCTCCGGCGCCCTGCAGACCGGCTGGCAGAAGGTCAACGGCTCCTGGTACTGGCTCGACCCCACCACAAACGTCATGGCAACGGGCGTCACGCAGGTCGGCAACGCGACCTACCTGCTCAACTCGTCTGGTGCCATGGCAACCGGCTGGGGCATTGACCCAGCTACGGGCAGCTGGTGCCTGGCTGACGGTTCCGGTGCCCTTCAGCGCGGCTGGCAGAAGGTCGGCGGCTCCTGGTACCTCATGGGCGATGACTACCGTATGCTCACTGGCCGCCAGCAGGTGGGCGGCTCCTGGTACTGGATGGCCCCAGGCGGCCAGATGGCCACCGGCTGGGCAAAGGCGCCCGAGGGCTGGTACTTCGCCTCCGTCTCCGGCACCCTAGCCTCTGGCTGGCAAAAGGTCAACGGCTCTTGGTACTGGCTTGACCCTGCCTCCAACCTCATGGCAACAGGCCTCACGGAGGTCAACGGGCACACCTACCTACTGCAGGACTCCGGGGCCATGGTCACCGGATGGGTGAGCGAAGGCCCCCTCGAGCGCTACTTTGACGAGAGCGGCGCTCTTCTCGCCACCGTTGAGGACGACGTCATTACCTGGGCAGACGTCTGCAAGCCTGCGACAACGGGCCTGGTGCAGGTCGGTAGCCGCTGCTACTACGTTGACCAGCAGACGGGCAAGGTCCACCACGGCAGGCTCTCCATCAACGGCCTTGAATACGTGTTTGACGAGAAGACCGGCATCCTGCACAGCAGGTGGGTCCAGGGCTCGGATGGCCAATGGAGCTACTACGAGAATGACGGCACGCCACGGACCGGCTGGTCCCACATCGGCAGCCACTGGTACTGGTTTGACTCCGCCGGAATCATGAAGACCGGCTGGCTGCAGCTGGGCGGTACCTGGTACTACCTCGACAACAGCGGAGCCATGGCAACCGGCTGGGCGAAAGTCGACGGCACTTGGTACCTCCTGAGCGACTCCGGCAGCATGCTCACCGGTTGGCAGAGCGTCAACGGAACCTGGTACTACCTGCGCGGGTCCGGCGCCATGGCAACCGGCTGGATTTGGGACGGCACCTGGTACGAGCTCTCGGGCAGCGGCGCCTGGGTCACCACGCACTACCACAACATTGAGTGGGCCGGGCAGCCCAACAACTACTACTGCGGCCCCACCTCGGGCTACATGGTGCTCCGCAACGTTGGTGTCTGGCGCTCCGCCAGCGGAGACGAGCTCAGCATCTACAACGTGGCCCAGTACATGCACACTGACGAGTACGGCTACACCAGCTTCCAGGACCGCTGGTTCAGCCGTGGCATGAACGCGTGGCTGGGAAGTGACGTCTACACCTCCGTGCACACCCCTTCCTACGAGACCGTGCGAGACGCCATCATGAGCTCTTATCGCAACGGCTACGCCACCGTGGTCGATGAGCAGGAGCGACGCGGCGGCCCGCACTTCAACGGCCACAACAACGGAACGTTTGCGCACCTCATGGTCGTGGACGGCTACGACCAGAGCACGGATGCCGTCTACATCGCGGACCCTGGCGCGCCCACGCTGTGGCCTTCTGGCTCTTCCCACTTCTGGTACTCCAGCCTGAGGGAGTTCGTCCAGACCTACATGCAGAACGAGATCAACGGCGCGCGAGAGCGCATTGGCGTCCACTACGCAAAGTAACGCGAGCCAAGGGAGCAAACCATGAGCATGCCCTCCAGACGAGAAGTCCTTCTTGGCGCAACGTCCCTGGCGGCAGGCCTTGCCGTTGCCGGTTGCAACGCGGCCCCTGCCAACGAGCCGGCTTCGGACGATGCTCGCGTGGCCAGCGACAAGGCGGACGTGGTTACGTCGGCGTCCGACAACATGCCTTTCAGCCTCAGCGGCGTGCCCTGCGAGGGCGACGTCATCCAGGCGGCCAGAGGCGAGACCGAGGCGACCCTGGCCGACGAATGGACCTTTGGAGGCGACTACGCCCAGATAGGCTCCTTTCCCATAGATGAGAAGACCGTCTTTGGCTCCGCAACGCAGACACCCGACGACGTGACCTCCTATGCCGCCGCGCTTATAAGCCCCGACGGCTATGAGCTCCTTGAGGAGCCGCAGCTTGAGGAGCCCTGCTCTGAGCCACAGGACGGTACCGGCACCGCTGACCTGCTGGTATGGCGCTGCACAGAGCTACTGAACGTCCCTTCCGCGGGCACTGAC
>OKRW01000909.1_pt1 | contig 27727 bp, 24 predicted proteins | sample 1601151 | NCBI WGS metagenome assembly OKRW01 (sample SAMEA3541471, study PRJEB24748) | human gut metagenome | biome: human gut; feature: human-associated habitat; material: faeces | place: China | collected 2012 | reverse complement strand
GTTTAGGATGCGGATGAGCATCTTAAACACAGCGACTACAGAGCAGATGGGATATAGTATTTTTTCTTTTTTCGTCTATACCAAATCTACAAATCAGAATTCTTCGTACATTCTTCGCAAAGTCCATGAAGTAAATCCCCACTACATTGTAACTGAAAATGATGCTCTGCCATAACATGCTTTCTTAATTCATCCATAAATCCGCAGTCTAAATGCATTACTTTTCCGCATTTTATACACTTCAAATGCAAATGCTCCCGGCAATGCCCCTGTTCTCCTGCATATTGATAAACTGCTTTATCAGAGTTTACATCCGAATACTTTATAATAATATTTTCCGCACAGAGCTTATCAAGAAAACGATATATGGTCGTTGTATTTACACTGATTTCTTTTTCCTCAAGGTGCTTTTTTATATCTGCCGCACTTATTGTAGAGGAACAGTTTTTTTTGAGATAATTAAGAATTTCTGATCGGTTTTTCGTTGTGTAAGGTTTTCTTTCTTTCATAATTTATATATACTTCCTTTTTTGTTCTTACAATGATATCTATATCGTTTATAGTCATGATTTTATCTTTATTTTACTCATATTTCTCTTTCTAGTCAATCTTCACCAGAAAAATTCAAGATGTATTAAATTGACAAGCTTCTATATTATGCGTAAAATAAGGTTAAGTTTTCTGACCGACTGTTGAATCAACAAAGATGAAATCAAGCGAACTATTTGAAAAACAAACAGTTCGTCTATTCAAGAAAGAAAGAGAGATTTTAATATGGTGTTACGTCAAATTTATGCATTGTATTTTAGTCCCACAGGGGGCACAGAAAAAATAGTATCTTCAATCGCTGATACTTTATCTAGATTATTGGAACTTCCGGTACATTCGATTGACTTTACATGTTTAGAAAATAGACAAAAAGAATATCATTTTTCAAATGACTCTCTTGTCATTATCGGTACTCCTGTCTATGCTGGAAGAATTCCGAATAAGATTCTTCCTGATTTCAAGAAATGTATCGTAGGTGCAGGACACACTCCGGTGATTCCTGTCTGTGTTTATGGGAATCGTAACTATGATGAAGCATTGCGTGAATTGTTGCTCCTATCAGAAGAGAATGGATGTATTCCTGTGGCTGCGGCTGCAATGATAAGCCAGCATGCTTTTTCTGACACTCTTGCAATAGGAAGACCTGATATTCAAGATTTTAAAAAACTAAATTTCTTTTCTAAAAATATCGCACAACTTTTGAAAGACGATTCCACTGCTGTGGCAATAGATTATGACCGCGCAACTCCTCTTGCCCCTTACTATACACCGCTTAAAGCAGATTTGACACCGGCACGTTTTTTAAAAGCCAAACCACTTACAGACCTTCAAAAATGCTCTCACTGTGGTCTCTGTGTCAGAAAATGTCCTATGAACAGCATTTCGGAAGAAAATGTTTCAAAGGTAACCGGCGTATGCATAAAATGTCAGGCCTGCATTAAAATCTGCCCGGCTCATGCAAAGTATTTCGTAGACGAAGCGTTTCTTTCTCATGTGGAAATGTTAGAAAACACATACACTGAACGAAAAGAACCAACGTTTATAATTACAAACTAATTTCTCAAAAAATACTAGACAAAACAAATACTAACAGGAACAATTCACATGGAAAAATCAGTTTTAGATATAATATGTGCTTCGTTAGACAGCTTTTTTGAATCTGAAAAAAAGAGTGGCATTCCGGCGGTATCCGGTACAATCCGGGAAACACAAATCGGCTATACTTATAATATGACAGCAGATGATGTTAAAGTTATTTCTTACACTATCCCTTTACCAGTATGTTGACCGAAAAACAACAACAGGATATAATAAGATAAAAAGGGCGGAGGTTACTTATGAATAAATATTTAAAACGTACTCTGGTTGTTTCCACGATCATGATTATCATCTTTGTCATAATTATGGTCTGGCCACTTCCTCTTCGTAAGGTTCTTAGAAAAGAAGCAGATACAACAGCTATGACAATCAGCCTGTCTGAACATGACACAAATGTATCTTCCTTTTCTCTGTCTGCGAACTCTGTAGAATATCGAAAAATTATAGAGATTCTTGAAGATTACACATATCACTGCACCTGGTACAGTTTTATTCCTCATGAATCTTTTACCGGACATGGAGAGAATCTGATTATTTATACAGGGGACAGCGGAATTATTGTTGATGTTGATAAGGGACGAGTCTTTGTTGACAAAGGAACCGCAGAACATACCTATCGAATTGATTATTTTGGACATAATGATGCAGCACAGCTTGCAGCACAAATAAAAAAAGTATTAAAAATCTAATCTATCGTTTACAAAAACGAAATAAAATAATCCTCTTACAGCATTTATTTTGGATGGTTATACTTATGGATACTATTTGTATTATAAATCCACACCAGAATTATCTGCTATAAGGGGATTTTTTTAATATTTTTTCAGAACAATTTGTAACTTTGTCTTTTGAATAAATTTCAACAGATTCTATATACTATGGTTATCAAAAATTTAAAAGGAGAAACCAAATGCATACAGATTCTACAAAACTTACAGATACCGCAAAACTTTTAAAAGAATGCGATGCCGGAACTAAAATGGCGATTTCATCTATTAATGAAATTTTAGAGAAAGTAGAGGATCCAAAACTAAATGAAATCCTCACCCACAGCAGGAATGCACATGAACAATTAGAATCAGAGATTCATTCTCTTCTCAATTATCATGAAGAAGACCAAAAAGAACCAGATCCAATTGCAAAGGGTATGTCTTTTATTAAAACAAATTTTAAAATGGGTATGAATGAAAGTGATACTACTGTTGCTGAGCTTATTACTGATGGCTGTAATATGGGAATTAAATCTTTAAATAAATATTTGAATCAATATAAGATGGCCGATGAAATATCCAAAAAGGTTACAGAAAAGCTCATCCGCCTTGAAGAAGATCTTCGCAAAGACTTAAGAATCTATCTTTAAATTCATTCACCACAGAAAAAATGAAAATGAAAGACCCGCCGGAAATGAAACACAAAAGAATAAACTCACTTCCGACGGGCATATGCAAAATGCAAAGTACTATTGTATTATATATTTTTTCTTATCTATTTTCAATACTAATAACATGAAATGTCGATTTCATGTCATGAACAACCATTTATTATTCATTATATACTTGCAAACTACCAAAAATATTATATAATATAAACTATATTTATAAAGAAAAGAATACTATATAATATAAAATAGATTTTAGGGGGAAAAATTATTTTATGATTTCAATTGCAATTTGTGACGATAATGAAATTACTACTCAGGAAATTGCCAAAAAGGTGGAACAATGCTGTCCTGTCGAAACTGAATTTTCTATTTTTCATCACCCTAAGGATCTCTTAGATTCTATGCATGGCAAAGAGAAAGCTTATGATATTATTTTAATGGACATTGAATTTGAGTCCGCTTCGGGTATTGAGGCTGTAAAACAGATTAATGCCTGGCATCCGGATTCCCAAATTATATATATTACGAATCATGTTACTTATTTTTCTTCTGTTTATGAAACCTCTCACATCTTTTATATTTTAAAAAAAGATATAGATAAATATCTTCAAATTGCATTGAAAAAGGCAATCCGTCATCTAAAAAAGATAAATCAACTTTATTTAATCATCCATACAAAACAGAATGATATTCGTCTTCCACAAAGCAAGATATTATATTTGGAACGAATCATGCGCACAACAAATATTTATACAGCAGATGGAGTCTATCAAACGCCGGAAAGATTAGATTCTATCAGTGAGCGCCTTTGTCCATGGTTTTGTCTCTCCCATCGCAGTTATCTTATAAATGGACGGCATATTATAAATTTAGACCGGCATCACGCAATCTTATCAAATGAAATTTCCATCCCTGTGAGCAGAACCTGCTATGAAAATGTAAAGAAAACCTTTGCCGGATGTGTCTGGTCAGAAGAATTTTACACTACATAAATAAGATTTTTCTTGACAATATATTATTTAAGTGATAATATATAGAAGTTGGTTATGCAGTTTTAAGAATTGTTAACATCTGCCGCTGTGGCGGAATTGGCAGACGCATACGACTCAAAATCGTACGGGAAACCATATGGGTTCGAGTCCCATCAGCGGCATCATTTTTTTAGTATATATTATCATATAGTACAAAAGTATTTGCAGAGTTTTTTAGATAACCGTATGTTTTATCTAAAAGGCTTTTTTTATTTTATGAAATTATATTCTTTTAAAACAAACCACTCCGCAAGGATGTGCACTTCTAAACATAGTTTAAAGATAAAAGCTGCCGCAATAGCGACAGCCTCTTTTAAAAATACTTTTTGTTCCCCCACAGTCCTGCTTTCTTTAATTCAATATACTGCTGGTAGGCATCTTCTAATATCTGCCGTTCGTTAGGAAATCGAAGCAAATGATACGCTTCATGGTACTTATAGTAGCCGGAATCTTCAAAATATTCTTCTTTTTGAGGCTTGGAGTAATAGCTGTCAGCCATCATCAAATACCAATGCACCTGTTTTACAACAACATCATGTGCCGTATTAAAAGTATACTGGCTCTTTCCTACATACTTTATTGCAGAAGCCTTTACTCCTGTCTCTTCATGAACCTCTCTTAAGGCAGTTTCTTTATATTCTTCTCCTGCCTCCACTGTTCCTTTTGGAAGAACCCATCCGTCATATCTGTTCTTATAATTCTTATATAACAGAAGTATCTTTCCCCGAAATATTACAACACCACCGCAGCTTGTCGCCTTAATCATTGCTCTATCCTCCTGTGCTGACAATTCTGGTGTGTTCTACACTTATATTAAGTATACCAAATCGACAGAAGGTTTGCAAGAACAGCCTTTTTATACAGATCTTATTCATCTGACTGTGCAGTATTCTTTTTTTCTCCGTAGTACTCTTTCATATTATTATTATAATAGGAGTTAAATATCTTTTTCGCAATGGGAACTGCATATTTACTTCCTGCACCTGTATTTTCCACAAGCACACAAACTACAAGATCCGGATCTTCTACATTAGAGTACCCTACAAACCATGCGTGAGCATATTTCCCTTCATTTTCTGCGGTTCCTGTCTTTCCGGCAGCGGTATACAGGTCGGTGTCAAGGCTGTATCCTGTTCCATCTGTAACTACTTCACGAAGCATTTTCTGAAGCTTTTTAGCATCCTTTTTAGACATAAGGTCTGCATAGATTTCAGGGATATTTTCTTTGACAATTGTATTATCTGTACCTTCTATATGATCTATAACATATGGTTTCATAAGTACTCCATCGTTGGCAACTGCACACATTAACAGTGCATTATGAAACGGTGTCATTAGCGTATTTCCCTGTCCGATTACTGTTTGTGGAATTTCTCCTTTATCGGAATGTTCATTTAACTCAAAACGACTTTTCTTTACAGACAGATCAAACGGTATGTTCTGATTAAAAAGGCACTTTTTATTCAAAGCTGCAAACTGCTTTATATCTAATTTACTTCCAAGTGTAACAAAGGCAGTATTACAAGATTTTGCAAATGCTCTATCCAAGTCAACTTCTCCATGTTCTTCGTTTTCATAGCAGCTGATCCGCACACTATTTATAATTGTTTCTCCCTCACAATCATAGCTGAACTTTTTATAGGTGGTTGGACGTTCTTCCATATACTCTAAAGCCGTCAATATTTTATAGGTCGATCCCGGTGGATATAATCCCTGTGTTGCCCTATTTAAAAGACAGCTTTGTGAAGAATCAGACGTAATCTTATTCCACATATCATCTAATTTATTAGGGTCAAAGTCCGGCTTAGAAACCAGCGCCCTTACTTTTCCTGTTTTCGGCTCGATCGCCACTACTGCTCCTCTATAATCATCTAATGCCTCATACGCTGCCTTTTGAAGTCGGGTATCTAATGTTGTTATGACATTATCCCCAATATTTTTCTGGCTTGCTACACCATTACTAAGCTGTTTCATTAACTTTTCATGAGAAGTCAGCAACTCTTTATTACAGACCGCTTCAAGACCCGCTTTTCCATAACTGGTATATCCAATAATATGCGCAAACATATTTTCATAAGGATAATGCCGAATCTCATCTCCCGCTTCATTGTTCTCTGAAAATGCAAGAATCTTGTCATTGGCACTGATGATCTTGCCTCTCTTTGTCTGCTCTGACAAAGAAGAATTCCTTTTATTATAAGAACTCTCCGAAACTTTTACACTATCTTTTAAAGTAAATCTTACTACATATCCAGCCAGACCTAAAAACAAAGCAACTACAATCACACTGGTCTGAAGCATATACCGGTTTGTTTTTAACTTTTTTCCTCTTCTTGGAGTAAAAATTTCTTTTATACCAGAAAAACCTTCTCTCTTTTGATTATGTTTACGAGACTTTCCGGCTGCTACTCTATTTTGGCTGGTTACTCTCGTTTTTCTTGTTTGATTGCTCTTCTTCATCTTCATCATCCTCTTTATAGGCAATGATAAATATGCCCTGCATTACTGCAAAAATTATTAAAGTACTCGCTACCGAACTTCCTCCATAGCTGATCAGTGGCAGTGTTACTCCTGTAGACGGAATAAACTTTGTCACACCACCGATTGTTAAAAACACCTGGAAAATAAAACAAATAGAAAAACCGTAAGCTAGAAGCTTGTAGAAACGCCCTCTTACATCCATTGCTATTTTCAAAAAATGTACAAACACCCCTAAATAAATCAAAATAAGACAGATTGCAAAAAGAATTCCAAACTCCTCTGTGATTGCTGAAAAAATAAAATCACTTTCCACAATTGGTATATCATTTGGTCTTCCCTGTGTAAGACCCTTTCCAAGCCAGCCACCAGCAGCAATCGCAAATAAAGACTGTGTAACCTGATAACCGCTTCCTTCTATTACTGACCATGGATCTTTCCATGCAATAAAACGGACTCGCACATGTGCAAAAAGCATATATGCAAGATTAGCCGCTACCGCTCCGGCACCAAGTCCTCCAAATAAATAAATTCCTCTTCCCGTAGCAACATAGCAAAGGAAAACATATACAACAAAATAAATAAGTGCTCCACCTAAATCCTTCTCAGCAATCAATATCATGACATGACAGGCTGAAAATATTGTTGTGATAAGCATTGTTTTAAAATCTGGTGCTTTTGTCAACATTGCCGCAATAAAAAACACGAACGATATCTTTACAAATTCTGATGGCTGCAACGCAATACCATGCCCTAGTGAAATCCAGTTTGTCGCACCATTTTGTGATGTACCGATTACAAATACACTCGCTAAGAACAAAAGACCTAAAATCCCATATACCCATTTCAGACGTTTAAGCCCTGCCGCTTTTTGCATAAAATATGGAATAAATAATACGATAACTGAAGTTCCTGCTGCAATGGCAAACTGTTTTACCGCCTTATCAAAGGATAAGCGAGTCAGCATAACAAAACCGATCAGTAATAAAAAGCATGTGTGGTTCATTAAAATTCTGGAGCAATCTACATATACTCTGGAATAAATGAATATAAGCAGTTTAAAAAAAGCAACCTGTACTGCATACAAAAAAATCAACTTCGTATCTAATGTTTTTACGAACAAAACTCCATAACAAATAAAATGGAACAAAAACATAAAAAGTTCCTGCCTGTCCATCCTTTTTGCCTGTACCTTCTCAGAAGACGGAAGAAAAACGGTAAAACAGGAAATTGCATAGATGACACCCATGATGATAATAATATAATTGGATCCTGTTGAAATTAAATTCACCATACTTTCTTTCCCACCTTTCTATTCTATACCGTAGTTCCAGTGATGTTCTGTATCATCCTTTTGAAGATCACACATAAAATGATTCTCCTGCCAGATCAGATACCTGTCTTTCATCTCTTTGATTTCCTTTTCTGACATATGGAATAAATCAAATCTATGCCTTGTAACATAAGGAATACTTCCCGTAAGGTCTTCACCGATAAGATTATATGGTTTATCCTGCCAGATCAGATTATAACATTCCCTGCAATGTGTTGTAACTGGAAGCTTTCTTCCTTTTTTATCTTCAAGCCATATTTCTTCCGAAGTTTTATTACAATGTCCGGTTGTCTTTTTCAGACACTGTGTTGACTGCATTACAGGAATTCTTCCATGAATAAGAACTTCAAATGCTTCTTTCTTCTGTATATCTTTTATATTTCTTATATGTTCAGCCTGTCCTAAACACTTCTCATAACTGTGTTCCAGCATCGCATTAACTTCTCTGCCGGACAATTCTATTGGTATCTCCCTCACTGTCATCTCTGGATACAGTGCCGCTGTTTCAGAAACTGCACTGGAATTCCAGTGATACAGAGAAGCTGCTGCGATAATCTTCGCTGTGCGGCCTTTCAGTTCATGCAAAAATTCTGCTTCATTTATAGTATATGCATATATTCCATTCCAAATAGAGGATACACATACTTTTTCTAAATTCAAATTAGTTCTGAACACACGTGGTAAAGCTAAATAAACGTTCTTACCTGCATCTGATACTGCCTGACCAAATTGCAGTAATTCTTCCTCTGAGAAAAATTCTGAAGTAAGACAAATCCCATCAAAAAAGGAATCTTTGCAACATATCATACACTGTTCCCCATTATAAACTGTTGCAATTCTTTCATCGATAGATATTTTTCCTGTGAAATTCTCTGTAAAATCTTCTTTCATGCCTTCTTTCTCTAAACATACAATCTTATTTATTTTATTATTTTCTTTATCCTTTTCATTATTTTCTGATACGCTTCTTCTCTTCGTATTCTTCAATCTTTCTTTTAACAAAGAAAAGCCTTTTTGCCGCACAGTTTTTAATACAGACATAGGAAGGAAACAATCTTCCTCCATATTCACCTCAAAATTCTCTAATTCAAACGGAACTGTTCCTGTTTTATGCATCTGCCTTAAAATATCTTCTTTTGTAACAGGTCTTTTCTTGGATAATTCTACAACAGGCCCTTCTACAAACGCATATTCTTCACGACAAAACAGCTGGAGCATCAGCGGTTCTCCAACTTTTAAAGTAATATCTCCGCTTACCGGATATTTTATCACTTTATTTAAAATATTTTTTCCGATATGATCCGAAAGCTCAATATTCTTCCTTCGATATACCAACGTCCCCTCTTTCAGTCCCTGTGTCCTTGGAATATTTAATGTAATCTGTCCCTTTTTCTTTCCATCTTCCTGACATTTAGATGGTACCGTAAGAACAAGTTCCTCCTGCCCATCCAAAGATACCGGTATAACTAGAATATCCTTCGGATGTAGTCTGTCTTCATAGGAAATCCTCACTTTATTTTTAGAAACAGAACATACTTCGCCAATTCGCCTGCCCGTATTCTTAGGAGAAAGTACTGACATCATATTCTGCCCATTATGTTGCTTCCAGTAACCGGTTGTAAAGCTTCCTCTGCAATATAATTCTTCTAGCGCATGAATATCTGATTCTTCTGGTTTAAAATGTTCTCTCTTTTCCCAGTTAGCAAAAATTTGATCGAGATACTTTCTATAAATAGAAGTAACCCCAGCTACATATTCTACATTCTTCATTCGTCCTTCTATCTTTAGAGAATCCACCGGAAGTTCCATTAATGAAGGCAATAGAGAAAGGGAACATAAATCCTTGGGGCTAAGTAAATAATTCCCCTGTTTTGATGTATGCAGATTATTGCCATTATGATCTTTTACTTTATATGGCAGTCTGCATGGCTGTGCACATCTGCCTCGATTACCGCTTCTGTCTCCATACACACTACTTAAAAGACACTGTCCTGAATAACAGTAGCATAATGCTCCATGAACAAAAACTTCTATATCCAGTCCTGTCTTTTCTTTTATTGCCTTTATCTCCTCTAAAGATAGTTCTCTTGCAGGCACAACTCTGGTCATTCCCATTCTTTTTGCCGCAACAGCTCCATGAATATCTGTTACTGTCATCTGTGTGCTTCCATGTATCTCTATCTCAGGAAAATGTTCACGAATAAAACGAGCAGCTCCCATATCCTGAACAATTACTCCATCTAATCCATTCTCATAGTAAGGGAAAAGAAACTCTCCTAATTCTTCAAAAAGTTCCTCTTCCTTCATCAAGGTGTTCACAGTAAGATATAACTTTCGTTCATGAAAATGCGCAATTTGCAATGCCTCTATCATATCTTCTCTGGAAAAATTCTGTGCGTAGGCTCTGGCACCAAATTTCTCTCCGCCCATATAGATCGCATCGGCTCCTGCTGATACCGCTGCCTTTAAATGTTCCAAAGAACCTGCCGGAGCAAGTAATTCCGGCAGGTTCCCTCTCTTAACGAAACTCATGGTTTGTCTCCAGTCCAATCATACGTTTTTGTAACTCATTTACCTTTGTCTTATAATCTTCTACCAGCTTATTCGCTGTATCAATCTGCAGCTTTTTATCTACGACTTCCTGCTTTAATTCATAAAGCTCCTGTTCCCTGTCTCTGCTATCCTGATTAAATACTTCAATCTCCTCTTTCAGCTTGAACACTTCTTCGGCAATAGTAAGTGCCAGTAAAATATCTCTATACTCTGTAGAAAGCTTATTATATCCTGCCTGTGTTTTTAACTCACTTATCTTGCCATCGACATAAGAGGCAAGTTTCTGAAGATAACTATCACTTCCACCGGACAGTCGATATACTTTACCATCAATTACTACTGATAATTCTCTTTTTCCTTCCATATTCATCATTCATCCTCCTGTGATGCAAAATCAGATCTTCTCTTTAAAATACTTCCTCCGGTACCGGATAGCCAAGATGTTCATAGGCTAAAACTGTTAATGCCCGTCCTCTAGGTGTACGTTTAATCAGTCCTCTCTGAATCAGAAATGGTTCATACACGTCTTCTATCGTTCCAGAATCCTCTCCAATCGCTGCTGCCAATGTATCTAGACCGACTGGTCTTCCCATAAACTTTTCAATCATTGTCTCTAACAGATTGCGGTCTGTGGCATCTAATCCCATAGAGTCTACTTCTAATAAATCAAGCGCTGTCTGCGCTACTTCATAAGTAATCATCCCATCATATCTTACCTGAGCAAAATCCCGGACTCTTTTTAGCAGTCTGTTTGCAAGTCTTGGTGTTCCCCGGCTTCTCTTACCAAGTTCCATCGCTCCTGCCTCATCAATCTTCACACCAAGAAGTTCTGCTGAACGTTCTACGATTACTTTCAACTCCTCATCTGTATAGAACTCCAGACGATTCACCACACCAAAACGATCACGTAATGGTGCCGTAAGCATTCCTGCTCTTGTGGTTGCTCCCACTAATGTAAAATGTGGCAGATCCAGACGAATTGACTTAGCCGAAGCTCCTTTACCAATCATAATATCTATCGAGAAGTCTTCCATCGCCGGATAAAGCACTTCCTCAACCTGACGGTTTAAACGATGAATCTCATCAATAAACAAAACATCTCCATCTGAAAGTCCATTCAGTACCGCTGCAATCTCTCCAGGTTTTTCAATCGCCGGTCCGGATGTAATCTTTAAGTTACTGTCCATCTCATTCGCGATAATACCTGCCAACGTTGTCTTTCCAAGACCGGGAGGTCCGTATAATAATACATGATCCAGTGCTTCTCCACGCATCTTCGCAGCCTCTATAAATACGCGAAGATTCTTCTTCACTTTCTCCTGCCCTATATATTCTGTTAAATTCTGTGGTCGAAGACTGCCTTCTACCGCAATGTCTTCTTCCATAAGCTCTGTGCTAATCATTCTGTCCATGACATCACCTTACGAAAATGTTAATATAATTTTTAATGCTTCTTTTAATAACTGCTCTGCATCCATTGTATCTGCATCAGATACACCTCGCACTGCACGATAGGCCTCCCCATTAGAATACCCCAGTGCAGTTAATGCCTGCACCGTATCTGAAATACTGTCTCCATCTCCTGCCTGTAAGCTTGCTCCCGTCTCTTCTTTCATGGAAACTGATTCCAAATCTTCTAAATTCAACTTATCTTTTAACTCGATGATCATCCGCTTCGCACCCTTTGGACCAATCCCCGGAGTTTTTGCGATACTCTTTGCATCTTCACTGAATACCGCATAATATAAGTCTTCCACTGTCATCGTAGAAAGTACAGATAATGCTGCCTTAGGTCCAATACCTGATATACCGAGCAAAATCTGAAAAGTATCTAATTCCTGCATAGAAGAGAAACCAAACAATGCCAAAACATCTTCTCTCACATACAAATACGTGTGAAGCATGACATTCTCTCCGCTCTCCATACTGTCAAGAACTCTGGATGGCACTTTAATCTGGTAACCTATTCCATGATTCTCAATGACAATGTAATCATTTCCTTTAAACGCAACCGTTCCTTTAATATATGAAATCAAATGAAATTCCTGCCTTCTTTTCAAATTGTTACCAGAACTTATATTCTGACTTCTGACATGATACCATAGTTTCCATGATATTACAACTCTTTTACTTTAACGACATTTACCTTGAAACCTTCTGTAAAATCTTTCAGAAATCCGTTTGACATATAAAACGTTCTCTGCTATGGTTAGTAAGAAATTTATACGACAGCACTTTGCAGCACTGGAGGCATCATGTTAACAATCAACAAAGTATTCCCGGAAAAAACAATACCGGAAAAAACAGATTCTTTTTTATTCTTCGATATAGAAACTACTGGTTTTTCAAAAGATAATACGATCTTATATTTAATCGGTTGTGGATATTTTATTGAAAATGGATTTCAATTTATTCAGTGGTTTAATGACGATGGAACAAGCGAAGAAGAAATTCTTCTTGCTTTTCATGACATTTTAAAACAAAAAGACTGGCAGCTTGTTACTTTCAATGGCAATAGCTTTGACATTCCCTATCTAAAGCGCCATTACGAATTAAATGAGTTACCTTGCGATATAGAAAATTTCCCTTCTCTTGACTTTTATCAATTTTTAAAACCATTTCAAAGTTTATTTCAAATGACACATGGAAAACAAAAAGACTGGGAACATTTTCTTGAATTATATAGAGAAGATATTTATGATGGGGGACAGCTTATTGCTGTATACAAAGAATATCTCATGAACAAGGAAGAGGCTTTACTCCATAATCTTCTTCTCCATAATGAAGAGGATCTTCTCGGAATGAAGTATCTCCTTCCACTTTTTTCTTATCGTATGCTACTTTCAAAGGACCTCTCTCTCATACAGGTTTCTCCAGGAGAAAGCCTCTTTGAGAAAGGAACAGGCAGCATTGCGATATCTTGTAAACTTCCGCTTGCTTTACCGAAACCATTAAATTTTTCTACTTCGATCGGCAGTATTTCTACTGATAAAAATGATTCTTCTATTTTAATCATTTCTCTTCCTTATATAGAAGAAACATTAAAACACTTTTTTAAAGACTATCGCAATTATTATTATCTCCCGGAAGAAGACAGAGCCGTTCATAAAAGCGTCGGATGTTATGTAGAAAGAAAGTACCGCCGGGCAGCGAAAGCGTCCACTTGCTATATAAAGAAGGAAGGAATTTTCCTTCCTATCCCCAAAACACAAAAACATTATGGAATTCAGATTGAAAGATATCCTTATCAAGATTCTTTTCCTCTTTATAAAAGAGAATTCAAAAGTCCTCGTTCTTTTGCAGAATTCGATAATCTCTTTTCTGATAAAAATGAAAGCCTCTCTATCTATCTTAGAGATGTCATAAAAGAACTTTTTATCATTCATATACAAGAAATTAATGATTTAATTTAGAAAAAAACAGCCAAAAACAAGAATTTCCAGCCATAGCAACATAGCTATATAACGGTTGGAAATTCTTGTTTTATGTTTATTGATGCTGCATAGCCTGAATGTATTTCAGAAAAATTGTTCTTTAAACCCACATTTCTTCTTCAATCCAGTCAAGTGCCTCTTCATAATCTTTTCTTGCTTCCTCAATCTTTAACGGATCCTGGCGATCAAGAATCCTCTCAAATTGCTGGGTTACCATCTCAAGCTGTTCACGAAGTTCACCTGTCGTTTCTTCGTAAAGTCGTTCTCCCCGCAAAAGCAGAACTTTATTCTTTTCCTGCTCTCTTGGTGGAATTTTAAGGTAAGAAAGTTCTTTCATACGAGCTTTCATCTCTTCTTCTGTCATACTGTTTTCCTGATTCTTTATAAGGCGGGTTATCGTTTCTCCTGTAGAGACAATTTTAGCTTCAACTTCAAGTAACGCATTAATATCATAAGTATAAGTAATGTCAATCTGTTCCTTTCCAGCCTCATTATCCGGAACAGTAAGTTTTAATGTTCCAAGAGAAACATTGTTTGAGGCAAATCGGCTTTCGCCCTGTAATATGTGTATTTCCACCTGTGTCTGATGATCATAAACCGTAAAGAAATGCTGCGTTCTGCTTGCTGGTATTACCGTATTTCTCTCAATGATCGGACAGAAATGATTTCCCTCTATATGATCATTCTCTGCTTTAACAGAAACTTCGGTTCCAAGAGTAAACGGGCAGACATCTGTAAGAATCACTTCTTTTACTGCTTCTTTTCGTTCTTTCATCGCTGCCTGGATTGCTGCCCCAAGTGCAACTGCCTCATCTGGATTAATGCTTGTATCCGGTACTCTGCCAAATAACTTTCCAACAAATTTACGAACAAGCGGCATCTTCGTTGTTCCTCCAACTAATACAACTTCGTCAATTTCTCCAGGCTTCACACCGGCATCCGAAAGGCTTCTTCTTACCGGAGTTTTAATACGGTCTAAAAGCTGGCTGCTCATTTTTTCAAATGCCCCTCTTGGTATAAGGGTTTCTACCTTTTCACCACTTACCGATGCCTGCATACGATAAAAAGAATCTGCTGTATTACATTTACACTTTTCTGCCTGATTACGGTAATATGCTTTTTCCTTTGCAGAAAGACTCTCTTCATTTATTTCATGTTCTTTATAAAATTCTTCAACAATCAAATTTGTAAAGTCTTCGCCACCAAGATAATTATCCCCGGCAACCGCCCTTACCTCAAGAATATCATCAAACAACTCAAGAATGGAAACATCAAAAGTTCCTCCACCAAGGTCAAAAACAAGAAAACGCGTATTATCATTTTTCTGGTAAAGTCCATAGGCAATTGCTGCCGCAGTTGGCTCGCTGATAATTCGTTCCACTTTAAGTCCTGCTAATTCGCCTGCCTGTTTTACTGCTTTTCTTTTTACTTCATTAAAGTATGCTGGAACACTGATAACCGCTTCCGTTACTTCTTCTCCAAGATAGACTTCCACATCTTCTTTTAAAGAACGAAGAACCATTGCAGAAAGTTCCGTCGCTGTAAATGTTTTATTACCAAGTTTAAATTCTTTTCGGCTTCCCATACTTCTCTTAAAGAGATCTGCTGTCTGGCCCGGATACACTGCCATTCGTTCTCGCGCCGTTTTACCTACATAAACCTGATCATTTTCATCAATACTGACTACTGACGGTGTCAGTCTTTCTCCTAATCGATTTGGAATAATTTCAGGTCCATGTTCTGTATAGTACGCCGCAAGTGAATTTGTCGTTCCTAAATCAATTCCAATAATCACTGTATTTCCTCCTGTAACATTTTTAAAATCTGCGTTTTTCGATACGAGATTTCTGTCCATTCTTCCTCATCCATCTCGGACTGTAAAGACCATCCTTTTTTCTCAAGTCTTTCAAGAATGGCATATGCCTTTTCTAAATCTTCCCGGTTTTTTGCTCTTATTGCAATATATCTTGCTCGAAGAAGTTCCAGTTCATCACTGTTTACTTCTCTTTTCTCTACCACATCCAGGATATCTTTTACGCTGTCAAGCTCACCAAATATCAGATACATTCGAATTAAAGTACAATATGGTTTTGCATGATATGGATATAATGTGGTTGCTCTTTGATAGTCATTGACTACTTCCTGATATCTTCCAAGATACAGACAAGCTTCCTGTCTCAAAAGATATGCCGGGTAGTACTGCGGATCTATAGCAAGCATCTTATCACAAATATCAAACATTTTAGCATATTCTTTTTTTCTGCGCCAGATATCTGCTGCCGTATGGTAATAGCTTACTTTTTGTGAAACATCTTTTTCCGCTGCTACCGCCTTTTCTATGTCATTCATTACCTCAGAAAGACTGCCTTCTTTTCCGTCAAGAATCATATCTGCCTTAGCAGAAGCAATCGTATAATAAGCATAGCCAAGACGAGCCATCTGCCTTGTCGTTTTCTTCGTTCCATCCGGACGAAGCTTCTGTATGGAATGAAGCCACAAAACCAGATGTTCTAATGCCTTTTCATCTTCATTTACTGTGAGATAAATTCTTCCCTTTAAATTATGATAGTCAAGGGTATGGCTCTCATCCGGAACAAAACGATCCAATAACGCAATACCATCCTCAAATCTCGAATTCTGATAATAGCACCATGCAAGTTCCATCAGACTATCCTGATTTAAATGATTCTCTTTATAGTCTGGCTCTAACTCTGCTATAACATACACATTCGCTTTGTTAAGATCTGCCACTAAACGCTCATCTACCGGACTTTCTTCGAGCAGATCAAGAATTGCCTCTCTTGCTTCCCGATATCTTCCTTCCTGAAGTACTGCTTCCATCCTGCCGGTTCTTGCAAGAAAAGACTGCGGATGTGCTTCTAATACTTTATCATACAGCTCTATCATTCCATCCCATTGATTCTTTTCCTGGCAATACCTTCCATAACAGCACACAATACGCTCTTCCTGTGGGTATTTTTCAGCAAGCTGCCGAAAGATAGTTCCTCCTTCTTCCTGCTTCACTTCCTCTTTTTCACTATAAAGAAGCCTTGCCTTCTCTAACTTTGTATATGGATGATAAATCGTATATTTTTCTTCCATGAGCTCATACTCTTGCCAGGCTTCTTTTTGCATACCAAGATCTGCATACTGGCGAAGCTTATGATAATGCTCTATGTAATCATCAATATCCTGACTGACTTCACCTTCAAATAATTCATAATTTAACGCACCGTTATAGCGGACAACCTGTAACAAAAAATCAACATAAGGCTCCGGAAAAAGTTCTAAAAGTTCCTTTCGATTACCTGTAATAGAAAAAGTACGATCAATCTTCTTCCATACTGCTGCCGGCAAACGGAAATGTTCCATTAAAAATACTAAAAATCTCTGCCGTACTTCTTCACCGCTTTCTAAACTGATACAGATATCTTCTGAAAAAAGACTCTCCCACTCCTGCTCATCAATTCTCCGATAAAAATCATTATAAAGCTGTTCACAGCGAAAAATAAAATCTTCAACTGGTGACAGCCTTTTCTCCTTCTCGTCTTCCTTTTGCCTGGCGTATTTTAATGCTTCCTCATAAGCTTCCCTAAGAATCTTAAACCCATTTGGATCATCCTCCGGATTTACAATATGGAGCTTCTCTCTATATGCTTTTTTAATTTCTTTTTCTTCTTTTGTCGCTTCTATTCCTAATGTGTTAAAAAAATCATTCATCTTTATAACTGCTTAAATACTTCTCCTATCTTATCATTAATTATTAAATCTGCCTGAGAATCTCTCTCTGTCTTTGACTTATTAATTAAAATGAGATGACTTCCCTTAAAATAATCAATCAGCCCAGCTGCCGGATAAACAACAAGAGAGGTTCCTCCAATAATCAGCACATCTGCCTGACTGATATACTGTACCGTTTTTGAAATGACTCTCTGATCAAGTCCTTCCTCATATAAAACAACATCTGGCTTTATCAGTCCTCCACATTCATCACATTTTGGCTGACCCTCGCTGTTTTTTACATAAGCAGCATCAAAAAACTTCCCACAGCTCATGCAGTAATTTCTGTGAATACTTCCATGGAGCTCTAATACATTTTTGCTGCCTGCCATCTGATGAAGTCCATCAATATTCTGCGTAATAACCGCACGACATTTTCCCTGTTTTTCCCACTCTGCAAGCTTGTAATGTGCCGCATTCGGCTTAGCATCTAAGGCCATCATTTTATCTTTATAAAACTCATAAAATTCCTTATTACGTCTCATAAAAAAGGTGTGGCTTACGATTGTTTCCGGTGGATAATCATATTTCATACTATAAAGTCCATCGGTACTTCTAAAATCAGGAATACCACTTTCTGTAGAAACTCCCGCTCCTCCGAAAAATACCAGATTATCTGTTCCATCAATAATTTCTTTTAACTGTCTGATCTTCTCGTTCATAATAAACCTCCTATGCTGTGCTGATTAATACGATAATAAACCAGTATCTTACCATATCCATACACCGGGCATCTATGCGTGAAAATAAGTTTGGGGCAAAATACCTTTTGTCCCTCATATCATAACATCAGATTATAAAAATAATCACATTAATAAGTCCTAATATAAGACCAATAACTGCACCAAGATTTACAATAGCACCAAGTTCTTTATTCATAATCGAAAGAACCAGTTCTTCGACCTCTTCTACCTGCATCGCATTAATTCTTTCTTCAACTACTAAAGAAAGTTTCAAAGATGAGAGCAATGCTGGCAGCTTATCTTCAATAACTTTTTTATAAAGTCCCCATAAAAATTCCGGATCATAAATTCCCTTCTCTTCAAGAAAGGCTATCACTTCCGGCATTGGCTTTTCCTGCAGTTCTTTCGATTCTTTCACAACTGCTTTTCCAACATATTCTCTGGCATTCTCCTGTATATATGTATCAATTCCATCTTGTACCTGTCCGGCAATCTTTTCAAGAAAAGAACCGCCAAGCATCATTCCAAACATAGATTCCGAAAGCTTATTCTGTGCTTCCTGCATCACTTTATCTACAATAAGCTTTCCCGGTTCCATTGCAATAATCTTTTCTGAAAGAAAGTCTGACAGACTTTCTTCTGCCGAAGCGATAAAATTATTAAGTCTGTCCTCTTCAACTATATTTGATATAGAAGAATAAAGCGTACCTTCGGATGCTTTCTGACTGTCTATCCAGCTTTGGACATGGCTTTTAAATTCTTCTTCTGATTCTTTTGAAAGAAGCTTCTCTCCCAAATATTCCGGGGTTAAAAGCTGTGTCTCTACAACATTTCCAACTGCTCTTGCCAGTCGTCCCTGTCCCCTTGGGATAACTCCTGGTGTAAAGGGAAGTCTCTTCCCAAATACACGAATCTCTTTTCTTGGACGGAATAACATCTTTACCGCAATCCAGTTTGTTACATACCCAATGACAGCCCCAATCAAAGGGGTTGCTATATATTTCCACATACTCTTTACTCCTTTTCTTACAATATATCATATCTTATCACAAATGCAAGAATCAACTCATGATTCCCTTCTTCTTCGTTCTTCCCAAAAGTCCTTTAAAACTTTCCCGTAATTTTGTCTGTTCACTCCATAATAACTGTCCCATTCTTCTGGAAAAAGCTTTTGATTTTCTCTTTCTAAAAAACGTTCATCCATCAAAAGAATCGTACCTGTATCTTGTGCTGTCCGAATCACCCTTCCAGCGGCCTGCAATACTTTGTTCATTCCCGGATACCGATACGCATAATCATATCCCTTTTTTTGCTGCCTGTCAAAGTATTCCCTGATTACTTCCCGTTCATTGCAAATCTGAGGCAGCCCAGTTCCCACAATTACTACTCCAATTAAACTTTCTCCCGTAAGATCAATCCCTTCTGAAAAAATACTTCCAAGAACACAAAAACCAATCTGTGGTTTTCCTTCTTTCCTACGAAACTTTTCCAGAAAATCTTCTCTGCTTTTTTCTTCCATAAAAGGTTCCTGCACAACAAGTTCAGATACTAACGCAAGATTACTATCTCTTGCTATATCATATACTGCTGAAAGCATTTCATAGGATGGGAAAAAGATCATATAATTTCCTGTCTGCTTTTCTAGAGAAAGCTCCAGATAACCCACCATCTTCCTGTATTCCCATTCTCCTCTTCTTGTATAGCGACTTGTCACATCTTCTGTAATTGCTAAAAGACGCTTTTCCTTTTGAAAGGGAGAAGCAATTTGATACGCTTCAAAACGATTGCCTCCGAGAAGCTGTCTGTAATATTGTACCGGCAAAAGAGTTGCAGAAAAGAAAATACTAGAACGACTGTTTTCAATATATTCCTCTATCTGCTCTGAAGGATCCACACAAAAAAGCCGTAAAAAAAAGTCTCTTCCTCTTTTTTCACTATAAATTTCATAACCGCTGTCCATGTTATCTAAAATCATATAAAAATGACTGATTTTAAAATAAAACTCTACAATCTCTTCTCTTTCCTGAAAATTATCGTGTTCTGTCAGATACTCTTCTAACGGACCTATCAGATGAAAAATTGGGAAGTACATCGCATCCGCATTTTTATGCAAGTGAAATCGTTTCTCTTCATGAAATTCTTTTTCCAGCTTTCGAAGTGCAATAATACAATTATTCAATTTTTTAAATAAAAAACGATTCCTATCTTTAAAATACTTTTTCGGCACCTTAAAATCACTTTTTGCAATATCCGCGCTGTACATATCTCTGGCTCTGTCAAGAAGATTATGTGCCTCATCAATAAGATAAATATTTTGCCGCAAACTTCCTTCTATCAGACTTTTTCGATTGACATGTGGATCAAATACATAATTATAATCACAAATGATACAGTCCGACCATACTGCTGCTTCAAAAGACAGCTCATACGGACACACGTTATACCTTTCCGCATATAAAAGAAGATTTTCTCTGCTGATGTCACAAGCAGAATCCAGTAAAGCATAAAGTGCTTCATTAATTCTGTCAAAATGTCCTTTGGCTCTCTCACAGCTTTCCGGATTACACTGCACTTCTTTTTGAATACAAATTTTTTCTTTGGCTGTAATCGTTACTGCTGATACAGATAATCCCTGTTTTTTTAAAAGCTTTATCGTATCTTCCGCCACCGTTCTTGTAATTGTCTTTGCTGTAAGATAAAAAATATTTTCTGCCTTTTCTTCTCCTAATTCTTTCAAGGCTGGATAAATTGTAGAGATTGTCTTTCCTACACCTGTTGGTGCCTGTAAAAAAATATGCTTTTTGCTTTCCACCGCCTGATAGGCAATCGCTGTCATCTTCTTTTGACCCGGTCTAAAATCAAAAGGAAACTTTAATTGTTTTATGCTTTCATTCCGCTGTTTTCTTGCCGCCACATAATACGATGCCCACATTCGGTAAGAATCTAATAGATCTGCAAACCATAAGGAAAGCTCTTCCATGCTGTATACGGAAAAAATTCTTTTTATTTCTTCTGTTTCTAAATGACAATACGTAATCTGTATACCAATTTTTTCCAAATTGTGTTTATGTCCGTACATATAAGCATAACACTTTGCCTGTGCAAGATGCAAAAAATCTGCTTCTTCTATTTCTTCTATATTTCTGTAAACACACTTAATTTCATCTACATAAATAACATTTTCCTCTTCTAAGTTCATACGGTCAATTCCATCTGCCCGTCCCTCTAATACAAGAATATACCCTTCTTCCTGCCACTCCATTTTTAATGGAACCTCACTCTGATAAGTTGCCTTCTGGGTCCGTTGGATTTTACGATGCAGCCTTCCCCCTTCAAGCATTGCTTCTGGATTCGCACTCAGTGCGGAACCTGTTGTGATACTTCCGGTTCGTAATAAAAATTCTACCAGATGGCGCACTGATGTTTTTACAATCCCCTTCTGATAGGACAACATAATACAGTCCTCCTTTTTTTTCGATGCCTTCTAATACTTTTTTGCATTGTTTCTTATCTTGAAAAAATTTCTTTTATTATTTTCCTTAATATTTTTACGTTTTGTCTTTATTTTTCTTTCAAATGAAATATTATCGTAATTATTTTATTTTTTAATTGTTCTTTCCTTATTCTTCCCTATAATTTCACCTTGAAATTCCATGTATCTGACCTTTAGAGAGATTTAATAATATATCTACATAAAAGAAAATGCCCACAATGAGGGGCAAAACTCATTGTGGACATTCTCTGTATAATACTAACCTTTAACTTAGGGGATTACTTTAATTATAATACAACACTTTTCTAAAAATTTCATGCCTTCGTAGTGGAATATTTTGTTCAATTTTAAAGAAATTATTGATATTCGTATTCATATAACAACATTCTTTCATTTGAAACAAAAAAATAGTCCTTTATTCACTCCATTTTCAAATTTTTCTGATTCGTTTCCCTAAAAAAGATTATCTGTTTATGATAACTGTCCAAGAATTGCAGGAATTAACTGCTTCTTTCTGGATACTACACCTAGAAGTTCTGCAGAACTGCTTTCTACAGTTGTCTCAAATGCATTCTCTATTACTTCTTTGCACATATCACCTACCATTAATAATTCTGTGGACTCATTAATGATATCTGTCATCATAAAGAATACCATATCAAGACCGTAGGAAGTACGAACCTCTTCCATGTAAGGGAGAAGTTTTCCTTTACATGCAGAAAGTTCTTCCTTATTCATGGAACTGATCTGACCTACACCAAAGTTAATGTTAGAATCATTAAACTTTTTAAAATCCTGATAAAAGATTTCTTTTGCAGACTTCTCTCTTAAGTTACTTCCTGCATCAAACATATCTCTTGCATACTTTTCAATCTCAATATGTGCGATAGCTGCAAGCTTTTCTGCAATGATACGGTCAATCGCTGTACAGGTTGGAGAACGGAACATTAATGTATCAGAAAGAATTGCAGAACATAAAAGACCCGCAATCTTTTCCGGAATCTCGATACCATTTTCCATGTACATCTGTGTAATAATTGTTGCAGTACATCCTACCGGCTGATTTCTGAAATATACCGGAGAGTTCGTCTCAATATTTCCAAGACGATGATGATCAATAATTTCTAAAATTTCTGCTTCTTCAAAACCATCTACTGCCTGCGCTTTTTCATTATGGTCAACAAGGATGAGCTTCTTTCGATCTAAATCTAATAAGTTTCGTCTGGAAATCATTCCTACATAATTACCCTGGTTATCTGTAATAGGGAAATCGCGGAATCTTCTCTTTGCCATAGTTTCCTGAATATCATCTACATAATCTGTTGTATGGAATGTAATCAAATTCTCCGTTGTCATGAAATAACGAACTGGCATACTGTGGTTGATCAGTCTGGCTACAGTGTAAGTATCATATGGACTTACAATGATTCGACAGCCATGTTCCTTGGCCATCTTACGAATTGTCTTTGAAACCGTTGCTCCCATACATACAACAATACACTGTGCATCCATCTCAATCGCGCAAAGCTGGGATTCATAACGGTTACCTAAAATAACCATATCCTGCGGTTCAATATATCCTTCCATCATGTCCGGATTAGCTGCGGCAATCAAAACATGACCCTCCTCAAATTCACCTTCAAGATCACCAACAATCATCTCTCCGTCAATCGTCTCAACAATATTCTTATAGTTTGTTCCGGCTTTGGATAAGATCATATTGTCATATACATCCATATCAGAATAGGCGATATCACTGACAGTGATGATTCCTGCAAGTTTACCCTCTTCAATGATAGGAAGGGAAACAATACGTGCTCCTCTCATGATATCCCACGCTTTTTTAAGAGATAAACCAGCATCCACACCTTCTGTTTTACGAATCTCAATATCTGTAACCTGTGGACGGATATCATTCACAAATAAAGGGGCTTCCTGTTCAAAATAACGCAGAACATACTGTGTCTCTTCATTAATATGACCGGCTCTTGTAGGGATATACTTACATTCTTCTTCCTGCTTCTGACTTAATTCATTCTTCAGATATGCATAAGAAATTGCAGAACAGATACTATCTGTATCTGGATTCTTATGACCAATTACATAAATATTATTCTTCTTACTCAAAATTCCTGTATCCTTTCTATTATCTTTTATTTATGGTAATCCATTTATAATAAAGAGCTTACTCTCTTCCACCATCTATAATTGTAAACAAATTTTTTCTTTTTTTCAATTGTTTCTGATGAGATAATCGTTTATATTCCTCTCTGGAATATCCCTTGTATTCAAAAACCGGGACACTTTCAAACAACTGACCCACTGCCTGTCTTGTCTCTTCTTCCAATTCTTTATTCTTAAAAGGCAGTCCACTTAATCTTTCCTGTAGTTTATCATAACTACATCCGTTCTTAATCATAATCAACAAAGTTCTTAGCAGAACCGTTGCACGATAATAATTTAGTCCCATCTTATCAATGAATAAATTACCAAGTTCACTAACTCCTGACCATCTATTATCGATCCCGGCTGCATCGCTGACATAAATTAAATCCTCAATTTTAACTGGCTTATATGGTAATTCCTCATGCTCTCTGATATATGTAAGCAATAAATCAGCATTCTCTACACTCAAATACTGAAAGTATTCATTCTTCCCTGTAAAATCTTTAAGAATCGCCCCAAATGCCCACATAGAACTACGACATTTAATGAATAAAATAAACTCTTCATAAGAAACTACTTTTTTAGAAACTTTTAAAAATAAAGAATATAATGTTCTCGTCTCTATGAAACCATAATAATACATATATCCAGTAATGATCTTTTCCCATTCCTCATAAACAGACAATGCTTTTTGACTTTTTCTGCTTTTTAACAGGAAATAAAAACGGTCTTTCATCTCATCTACAACGAGAATCTGATTTGGTTCATCTGAAATAGAATTGCCCATCCGATATGCTAAAAATCCAAATATCTTTAAATATTCAACATAATTCCATCTTTCTTCTGACATCTCAACGACAGGATTCTCCCAGACTTCCATCAGAAAATCAAGCATCATTTTGGGCAGCATAAGGAGAACCCACTTAGGTTCAGAACAAAATTCTTCTTTAAAAGCAGCAATATATGCCTCTTTGGGCAGTCCCTCTTCATATTCTATTCCAATCCGTCCAAGAATTGACGTCACTGTTGACACAGGAGTACTTTTCATAACGGTTTCTGCTTCCAGACTACTGATATTTACCTTAGCCTCGTCTGCTATATATCTGTCCTGCATATTCTCTCCAATCCTCTTTGCTGCCTGTTATGTTTTGATCTATATTTTATAGCATTGACATGAAAACAGCACCCTGCAAACACAGGATGCCGCACACAAGGCATACTATGCCTTATAGTAATTCGTAATTAATTATTACGTCCACAACACTTCTTATACTTCTTACCACTTCCACATGGACATGGATCATTACGTCCAATCTTAGGTGGCTTAACAACTGTTGTAGAACTTCTCTGTTCCTTATATAACTCCTTACGTCTCTCAGAAGTTAAAAGATCACTCCACTGCTCTAAACCATATAACCAGTCTGCCTTAGCAGCAACCATATTGTAATAGAGTTTCTCTTTATCGTAGTCTAAAGATACTACTGTATTCGCATCCATATCCTCAATAGGATTTGGATTCTTTAAACTATCATTAATTCCATCTAAGAAACCTACAAAATATGTAAGCTCCATATTATATTTCTGTGCCAGTTCTGCAACTGTTCCACTTACTGGTTCTTCTGGTGTAGCAAGAATCTGTTCGTATACTGCCTTCTCCTGATTGAAATATCCAATCCAGAATTCCTGTCCTTCTCTGGTTCTATCATCATGGCTATACGCAAATTCTCTCCAATCTGTTAATAAAGACATCTTTCTTTTCCTTTCTTTTTAAACGATTCCCATAAAATCACTGTGTATGTCCTTTATGGTATCATATATTACAACAGTATACCAAAATCCCCAAAGAAATTCAATATATATTTTTATTTGCAGGGTTAAAAGAAACAATAAACAAAAAATAAAAAGAAAAAAGAATCTAATTCCTCTTGCTCTATTGTTATTGCTGTGAAAATACTCATTCGTATTTAAACATACTCCCAAACTTGCAAGCCGGATAGATTCTTTTTTGTAATTTAAATCCTGTAAATCAGCAAAAAGAATTAAAATAAAAATACTTTTCCTGAATTATTATCGTTGATTACATAGTAAGCGGATGCATCTTCTGGTTTTAAGTAAATTTTTAAAGACTTGATATCGCTTTCTTTATGGCCTTCTTCAACATACTGCTTTTTAATTCTTGCTGTAATCGCAGCTAAATCTGATTCGTTACCCTGATACTGTACATATACTTCTGGTTCTGCTACTGCTGCTTTCACCTCTGCTACTTTTTCTTTTACAGTTTTCTCAACTTTTTTTGTAACTTCTTTTGCTTTATCTACAACTTTAGCTCCAGTATCTTTTACTGTCTCTTTTGCTGCAGCTGCTACTTCTTTAATGTCAGCATCTACGACTTTTTCTTTCTTTTCTTCTACTTCCTCTACAACTGCTTCTGCTGCTGTAGTTTTTGCTGCTGTTTTAGCTGCAGGTGCTTTTGTTGCTGCTTTCTTCTTTGCTGCTCTTGCTGTTGTTCTTGCCATAGTTAATTCCTCCTAATTTGAATAAGGTTTTCTTAATACATACGTTGCTATTATACATCGGAAATATTATTTTGAAAAGTAGTTTTTCCAACTTCTTACTAATTTTTTCTATAGTAATTCTACAAAATAACATTATTTTTTATATTTTATGAAATAGAACGAAGAAAATTCAATTATTGATTTGTATATATATAGTGTGGATTGAGATTTTTGTCATTCTTATTTAAATCATAAATAATGTTATTGATAAAACAGCGTACTCAATGTGATAAAATATGCTTATATGGAACATAAGGATTCTCTCTTATGAAATTAATTTAGGAGGTAATTAAATGGGAAAAAAATATTATGCTGTAAAAGTAGGACGTATTCCAGGTATATATCAAACATGGGATGAAGCAAAAGAACAGATAAATGGATATTCTGGTGCAGTTTATAAGGGATTTACAACGTTACACGATGCAGAACAATTTATTTTAGAATCTAACGAACAGGCAAGTGATAATAAAAAAGAAAATGTAACTTCTGGAGATTTAAATAATCAAATTGAAGAAAAAATTGCAAATTTATCTGAAGATGAAGTCGTTGCATTTGTTGATGGTAGTTATAATGTTGAAAAAGAAAAAGCTGGATTTGGCACTATTATTATTAGTAAGGGTGGAGAGAAGTACACATCATATAAATCTTTTGGCAAACAGTTCAACGAAAATTTGATAGCATTAAGAAATGTTTTTGCAGAACTTGAAGGAGTAAAAGAAGCTGTGTTGGTTGCTGTAAATAGCAATAAAACTAAAATTACTATTTATTATGATTACGAAGGTAGTGAAAAGTGGGCAACAAAAGAATGGAAAGCAAATAATGAATTTACTCAGAATTATATAGCATTTATGCAAGAAAAAATGAAATACATAAATATTGAATTTGTAAAAGTTCCTGCGCACTCAGGTGTTATTTATAATGAAGAAGCAGATGCTTTGGCAAAGAAGTCTTTGTTAGCAAAAGGTCATAAAACGTATAAAGATGGTTCTGTCTATTTTACGGGTTATTCTACTGATGATTGGCAAACAATAATAAATTATATAAATGAAGAGAATAGGGAGTCTTTGGGAAATCAAAATGAAATCATTAAAATTCAAACAAAAGAAATCCATGAAACAAAAAAACAATTGATTATTAATTTGAATACCCATAATCAACAGGTGACAATTTAAGAGAAATGCGGAGCAGAAATA
>OKRW01000907.1_pt1 | contig 27749 bp, 29 predicted proteins | sample 1601151 | NCBI WGS metagenome assembly OKRW01 (sample SAMEA3541471, study PRJEB24748) | human gut metagenome | biome: human gut; feature: human-associated habitat; material: faeces | place: China | collected 2012 | reverse complement strand
ACCGAACACAGAAGTTAAGCTCAGTGGTGCCGAAAATACTTGGCTGGTGACGGCCTGGAAAGATAGGGAAATGCCAACACAGGCGAAACACCTAATCGGGTGTTTTGCACTATATTCCTCCATAGCTCAGTCGGTAGAGCGCATGACTGTTAATCATGATGTCACTGGTTCGAGCCCAGTTCGGGGAGCCTTCGGACAAGGTCCGTCGGGCCTTGTCCTTTGCATAGGGGTATAGTTCAGCTGGTAGAATATCGGTCTCCAAAACCGCAGGTCCTGGGTTCGAATCCTAGTGCCCCTGGCTCACAGCCTTCATCGAAAGATGAAGGCTGTTTTTTATACACATCGCTGTAGAAAACCACCAGGGCTACAGGGCGCAGGCGCAAGCAGATCGGATGCGCGAAAAAATTATGAAAGCCAAGGCCGAAAAGCGTCCCCTTCCCTGTTCACCTAAACGTGCTAGTGTGATATCATGACAGGAGAATATCTGACAATGGAGGCAGGATCGACCATGAATAAAAACGACCTTTTACTATATGTGATCACCGATTGTGACAACCTGCAGGGAGAAGCGCTCCTGGCGCGCACAGAAGCCATTCTCGCCAGTGGCGCCACCATGCTGCAATACCGCGACAAGCACGGCAAAGCGCGCCAGAATGCAGAAGCACTCAAGGCACTCTGCCATAAATACAACGTGCCATTTATCGTCAACGACGACGTCGCCCTCGCCCTTGCGCTCGACGCAGACGGCGTCCACGTTGGCCAGGAAGACACCGCCGCCGCAAGCGCGCGCGCCCAGCTCGGCCCTGATAAGATCGTCGGCGTCACTGCGAAAACCCTCGAACAGGCCAAAAAAGCCGTCAGAGACGGCGCAGATTATCTTGGCGTCGGTGCCCTCTTCCCAAGTGTCAGCAAAGATTCCAGCCTCACCAGTCGCGATACGTTGAAAGCGATCTGCGCCAGCGTCGACATCCCTGTCGTCGGCATCGGTGGTGTGAATGAGAACAACGCTGCCATCCTCGCCGGAACCGGCGTCAGCGGCGCAGCGGTGATCAGCGCCCTCTACAGCCTGCCACAGCCACAGCTCGCTACGAAACGCCTCGCACGCAAGCTCGATTACATCGTCAATGGCGATGCGCACATCGCCGGCATCCTTGCCGATGTCGACGGTACCCTCACCGATACCCTGGCCTATTATCAGGATCTCGTGCCAGGCTATCTGCGCGCCCATGGCTACCGGCCCGGCGGCGATCTGCCACAGATCCTCGCCGAATACAACCTTCCTGAAAGCATCGGCTATGCCAAGCACAACTACTCCGGTACCTTCGGCGTCGGACAGGTCGTCGACGAGCTCGAGGCCGATCTCGAATGGTATTATCACACCGAAGGCACCGCCAAGCCGGGCGTCAAAGATTTCCTCGCTGCAGCAAAAACGCGCCGCATTCCCGTCGTCGCAACCAGCATCCACGATGCCGAAGTTTGCCGCACCCTCTTTGATCACGCTGGCATCGCCGCAGACATCACAGCCATTGCCAGCGGCTGGGAAAAACGACTCGGCGGCGGTGACTCTGCTCTTTTCCGCCAGGGTATCGCTCTCTTAAATGCCCCTGAGGGCCGCGTATGGGCCTTTAACGACGGTGCAGAAGGTGTGTTCGGGGCAAAGGGCGCAGGCTGCATGATCGCCGCTATTTACGACGAAAATCACAGTGACAGAGAATGGCAGCAGATCACGAGCAGCGCCGACGTTGCTTTCATGGACTGGCACGAAGCCACCGCATGGCTTGCCGGATGCAAGCATTCCCTGTAAGAGCGAAACCATTACAAAAAAATGCGGGATTAAAAAGATAAATAAATCTTATTGAATCTCTAGACAACGCTCGATTCCTATGATATACTAAAACCATGAAATAAGTGGTAAGTAATATGCGAATATGCAGTATTAGCAACCAAAAGCATACCATATGATACTTAGGAGGAGAAATTAAAATGGCAGTACTTGTTAGAGAAGTAATGATCAAAGATCCAGTAACCCTGAAGGACACCGCAACCATCGGTGAAGCAGTAGAAGTTTTTGCAGAAAAGAGAGTCGGCTGCCTGCCAATGGTGGACGCTCAGGGCAACCTCACCGCATTCCTTTCCGACGGTGACATCGTAGACTATGTCGTTCGCAACGTTCGTCGCCGCAACGCACAGTACAACCACGTCAGAGCATGGTATCAGGTTGACTGCTTCGGTTCCTACCTGAACAAGTGCGTCAACGACGGCGCATACGGCGCAGCCACCCATCATGTTATCACTGTTGAAGCCACCGATACCGTTAGAAACGTATCCAAGCTCATTCAGAAGAAACATCTGAAACACATCCCAGTTGTTGACGAAGGCAAATTTGTCGGCATCATCACCCGTAACGATATCATCAACGGCCTCTTCAAAGAATATCTGGCAAACCCAGATGCTGAATGCGTTGAAGGCCCACAGGATGACGATTTTTAATTCGTTCGCGTAGTTAATTTAATATCCCCTTCTGCTTCACCCAGAAGGGGATTTTTCACATCACAAATAATATAATGGAGGGATTATGATGGCAGAGAGCACTTTGGCAAATGTATCAATGAAAGACATCATGGTGGAAGACGTGAAGTATCTCAAGGAAACCGACACCATCGGCGATGCAGTGGAAGCATTTTCCAAGTATCGCGTTGGCGGGTTCCCAGTCGTAGATGATTCCAACCGTCTCGTCGCTTATCTTTCCGATGGCGACATCATCCACTACATCCTCTACAGAGCAGGCGCTCAGGGGCTCGTCTTCTTCAAGCACTGGTCCGATATGGACGTCGACGCCCTCGCAAAAGCAGCCGACGCTGTTTCCGACGAAACCGTCATGGCCTGCGCCACCCGCAACGTACGCGCAGCAGAAGCAGACGAAAACCTGCGCGAAGTCGCTCAGTACATGGATCGAAAAAAACTCAAAAACATGCCAGTCGTGCGCGACGGCGTCCTCGTCGGCGTGATCAGCCGCAACATGCTGATCAAGAAATTCTTCGAGCACTACGCCAGCGCCAAAGCCGGCAAATGATCGCATCATACGCGTGATCGCAAACCCCGCTTTCAGCAATCGCTGAGAGCGGGGTTTTTGCGTCTCGCTGAGCGGTCATTTTGCGACGATTCGTCATCATTTTTCGTGAGATTTTCCACCATCACGCCGCCAATTTTGGCAGGAATTGACCATTGTTCATCATTTTTCACAAAAAATCAGCCTGGATAATGAAGATGAGCCTATCTGTTTTTTGTAAAAATAGAAATTAACTTTATTGTCATGCAAAATATAAGAAAGACTGATTCTCCCATCAGAGGCCATTGTTGCAAGTGGATAACGCGAAATCTTCTGATAAATGACAAAAGCGCAAGCCCTGAAAAGCGCTTTGTTAAGGCCTTGTTACAAATTGCACAAAATGCACAAACAGTTGTGAACGGTCGAGTTTTTCTCCGGTGAACGCGCGTCTGTCGTGAGCGGATTTTTCGAGAAACGAATGTGCTTGACAATTCTGAAGTATTTTGGCAAACTAGTCTTATACTAAGATTCTGAAAAATCGTTCAACAGTGATCATCGCATGCGGGCAAGAAGGCTCTGCTCGACAGCAATCATCCATCATGAGCTGAACGAAGAAGGAATCTCGTCACGACAAAACACCATGCCGGGGAAAAGACATGATGCTTTGTCGTAAATGCAACATTTTGAGACAGTGTGTGTAAAAAGATTGGAGGAGAAACTATGTATGAAATGTTGTTAGGCCCTGAAGGGATAGAGCGTACATTAAACGGCTTTGTCTGGGGGCCAGTCATGCTGACTCTGTTGGTCGGCTTCGGCTACATCATGACCTTCTGGAGCAGAGGCCAGCAGTTCAGAAAGCTGGGCTTCGTATTCAAACGTACCATCGGTGGAGCGCTCAAGGGCGGCTCCAAAGAAAAAGATGGTAACAACATCACCCCTTTCCAGGCGATGGCGACCGCTCTAGCGTCGACCATCGGGACTGGTAACATCGTAGGTATTGCGACCGCTATCGTAATGGGGGGGCCTGGGGCCATCTTCTGGATGTGGATCGCAGCTGCCGGCGGTATGATGACCAAGTACTCTGAAATTACTCTCGCTATGAAATATCGCGAAAATAACGAAATGGGCATGTACACTGGTGGTCCTATGTACTACCTCCGCAACGGCCTCGGTTCCCGCGAAGGCTGGCAAGGCACCCTCGGTAAGATCCTTGCCTTCCTGTTCTCCCTTTTCGCAGCGATCGCCTGCTTCGGTATCGGTAACCTCACCCAGGGTAACTCCATTGCGTCTTCCCTGAATGATACCTTCGGCGTACCTGTTCAGATCACTGGTGTTGTTCTGGCAATCGTCGTAGCAGTCGTTATCGTCGGTGGTATCAATGGTATCGCAAAGGTTACTGAAAAGCTCGTACCTTTCATGGCATTGTTCTACCTCATCTTTGCACTTATCGTGCTGATCATCAACATCACCGAGATTCCTCATGCGTTCTACAGCATTTTCGTCGGCGCCTTCAATCCTGAAGCAGTCGGCGGCGGCGCAATGGGTGTTACCATCGGTGCTGCTATCAAATATGGTATTGCACGCGGCGTCTTCGCGAACGAAGCTGGTCTTGGTTCCGCTCCTATCGCCCATGCATCTTCCTCCACCAAGGACCCTGTAGAACAAGGTCTCTGGGGTATTTTCGAAGTATTTACCGTATCCTTCCTGATCTGCACCCTGACCGCACTCGTTATCCTGACTTCCTTCGATACCGATGGTGTCACCCCAATGTGGCAGTCTGGTCTTGACGGTGCGCCTCTGTCCCTCGCTTGCTTCAACTCGGCGCTGCCTTGGTTCAACCTCGGCGCCATCGTCGTTACCCTCGGTATCATCATGTTCGCTCTGTCCACCCTTCTGGGCTGGAGCTTCTATGGTGAAACCGCTCTGCTCTACCTGTTCCATGGCGCAAGCGCCGGCACCAAACGTGTGCTGACCCTGTTCTACCGTGCACTCTACGTCGTTGTTGTATACATCGGCTGCATCGGTGGCCTGCAGACGATCTGGAACGTATCCGATACCTTCAACGGCCTCATGGCCCTGCCTAACTTGATCGGTCTGTTCTTCCTGTCCGGCGTTGTTATGAAGGAAACCAAGCGTTACTTCAAGAACATCGATGCTGGTCTGCCAACCCTGACTGGCGCCGATGGCAACTACTCCGCTGAAGACATCGCTTCTACCGCTCCAAAAAACTGAGCTGAGAAGACGAATCGCGTAGAATAAACCCGAAACCCCTTACTATCGGTATATGGAAAGGAGGAATTCTTCATCACGAATGTGTTGAAGAGTTCCTCTTTTTTCTTATATATTAAAACGTTGTTAAAAACACTTGCAATCTAGTAGTATAAGGAGGACATTCTATGGACAAAAAAACACCGTTGTATGACACCCACGTCGCTGCCGGTGGGAAAATGGTCCCATTCGGCGGTTATTCCATGCCAGTTCAGTACAAAGCCGGTGTCATCGCTGAGCACATGGCTGTGCGTGAAAAGGCTGGGCTTTTCGATGTCAGCCACATGGGCGAGATCACCCTCAAAGGGCCAGACGCTCTGGCAAATCTTGAAAAGATCCTCACCAACAAATTCGGCAACATGGTTGACGGCCAGGCGCGCTACACCGTTATGTGCTATGACAACGGCGGCTGCGTCGACGACCTCATCGTCTACAAATACGCCGACAACGATTATCTCCTCGTCGTCAATGCCTCTAACAAGGACAAAGACTTTGCTTGGATGAAAGAACACGAATTTGGCGATGCCACCTTCGAAGATGTCAGCGATTCCTGGGGACAGCTCGCGCTGCAGGGACCAAAAGCCATGGACATTCTGCGTAAGCTCACCAGCGAAGAAAACATCCCTGCCAAATACTATCACGCAGTGATGAACGGCGAAGTTGCCGGCATCCCATGCATTGTTTCCAAGACCGGCTACACCGGCGAAGATGGCGTAGAGCTCTACTGCCCGGCAGATAAAGTCGTCGAGCTCTGGAACAAAGTGCTCGAAGCCGGCGCAGAAGATGGACTTCTGCCATGCGGGCTTGGCGCACGCGACACCCTGCGTATGGAAGCAGCCATGCCGCTGTACGGTCACGAAATGAACGAAACCGTTTCCCCGCTCGAAACCGGCCTCGGTTTTGCTGTTAAGATGGACAAAGAAGACTTCATCGGGAAAGCCGCTCTCGAAGCGCCAGCCACCCGCAAGCGCGTCGGCCTCAAGGTCACCGGTCGCGGCATCATCCGTGAAGAAGAACCAGTCTTCGTCGGCGACAAGCAGATCGGCATGACCACCTCCGGCACCCACTGCCCATACCTTGGTCATCCAGTGGCCATGGCCCTCGTTGAAAAAGACAGTGTAGAGCTCGGCAGCGCCGTCGAGGTTGAAGTGCGTGGTCGTCGTGTGGCAGCAGAAGTGGTTGAACTGCCATTCTACAAGAGAGCAAAATAATTTTTTTCACGGACCCGCGTCCGTGCATCATCAACACCATTTATTTTAGCTATATAAGAAAGGATGTATTTCAAATGGAAATCAGAGAAGAATTGCGTTATTCCGAAGATCATGAATGGGTACTCATCGATGGCGACGTTGCCGTTGTCGGCATCACCGACTACGCTCAGAGCGAACTCGGCGACCTCGTATTCGTTAATCTGCCAGAAGTCGACGACGAAGTCGAAGCTGGTGAAACCTTTGCAGATGTTGAATCCGTTAAGGCTGTCAGCGACGTGCTCTCTCCGGTGAGCGGCACCGTTGCTGAAATCAACGAAGAGCTCCTCGATTCCCCAGAAAAGATCAACGAAGCGCCATACGATGCATGGTTCATCAAAGTCAGCGATTTTGAAGAAGCCGACGATCTGATGAGCGCAGACGAATACAAAACCTACCTCGAAGGCCTCGAATAATAAGCAAACGAAACCGTTCCTCATAAAATGAAAAGGATGGTGATACCCTATGGGCAGCTATGTGCCTAATACCAACGAAGAACGTCAGGAGATGCTCAAGGCCTGCGGCTACGAATCTTTTGACGACATGTTCAGCGTCATCCCTGAAGATATGAAGCTGAAAGCACCGCTCAACCTGCCAGAAGGCAAGAGTGAGCTCGAAACCCGCCGCATCGTCACAGCGATCTCTGAAAAGAATAAGATCTTCCCACACATCTTCCGTGGTGCCGGCGCGTACAACCATTACGTTCCAGCAATGGTCAAGAGCGTGCTTTCCAAAGAAAATCTCCAGACCGCTTACACCCCTTACCAGGCTGAGATCAGCCAGGGGATCCTGCAGTCCATCTTCGAATACCAGACCTACATCTGCGAGCTCACCGGTATGGATGTTTCCAACGCGTCTGTTTACGATGGCGCCAGCGCAGCTGCTGAAGCACTGTCCATGTGCTATGGCAGAAAGCAGAAAAAAGCCGTCGTCAGCGGTGCGATCAATCCATACGTGCTCTCGACGATCCAGACCTACACCTTTGGGAACGACATGGAAGTCGTCGTCGTTCCACCAACGGCAGACGGCCTGACCGATATCGAAGGAATCAAAGCTGCCGTTGACGCCAACACCGCAAGCGTCTACATCCAGCAGCCAAACTATTTCGGCAACATCGAAGACGCTACTGCTATCGGCGAGATCGCGCATGCTGTGAAAGCGAAGTTCATCATGGGCGTCAACCCAATGACCCTCGCGCTCTTAAAGAGCCCACGCGAATACGGCGCAGACATCGCTGTCGGCGATGCCCAGCCGCTCGGTCTGCCACTCGGGTTCGGCGGTCCTTATGTTGGCTTCATGGCCACCACCACCAAGAACATGCGCGCGCTGCCAGGCCGCATCGTTGGTCAGACCCACGATGCCAACGGCAACGTCGGCTATGTTCTGACTCTGCAGGCGCGTGAGCAGCATATTCGTCGTGAAAAAGCATCCTCGAACATCTGCTCCAACCAGGCGCTCTGCGCACTGGCTGTTGGTGTGTATCTCTCCACCATGGGCAACAAAGGCCTGAAAAACGTCGCTACCCAGTCCATCTCCAAAGCCCATTATCTGGCAGAAGGACTTGTCGGCGCCGGCCTCACGCTGGAAAACAAGGGCGAATACTTCAACGAATTCGTTACCACAAGCGACATTCCAGCAGAAAAGATCCTCGCAGCCCTTGAAGCAGAAGACATCCTCGGCGGTTATCCGCTGGATGATAAACGCATCCTCTGGTGCTGCACCGAAATGAACACCAAAGCAGAAATGGACGACGTGGTCCGCATTGTGAAGGAGGTGGGCTGAGATGTTGGTCTTTGAAAAATCGAGACCGGGTCGCGGCATGGACATCATTCCAGCCTGCGATGTACCCGTTGTTGAAGTAGCGCAAAAGGATGCGCGTGAAAGCGCGCTGCATCTGCCAGAGATCAGCGAAGTCGATCTCGGCCGTCATTACACGGAACTGGCGAAAAAATGCCACGGCGTCAACGATGGCTTCTATCCACTCGGCAGCTGCACCATGAAATATAACCCTCGCATCAACGAAGAAATGTCCAATCTTCCAGGTTTTGCAGCCATCCATCCGCTGCAGCCTGAAAGCACCGCTCAGGGCGCGCTGGAAGTGATCCAGACCCTGGAAAAAGATCTCTGCGAGATCACCGGCATGGATCGTCTCACCCTGCAGCCTGCAGCCGGCGCCCATGGCGAATTCACCGGGCTTCTGCTGATCAAGGCTTATCACACCGCCCGCGGCGACAACAAGCGCACGAAGGTCATCGTGCCTGACAGTGCCCACGGCACCAACCCAGCCAGCGCTAACATGTGCGGCTACGAGATCATCAACGTCGAATCCGGTCCGGATGGTTGCGTCGATCTCGACAAGCTCAAAGAAGTCTGCACCGACGAGGTTGCCGGCCTCATGCTGACCAACCCAAACACCGTCGGTCTCTTCGATCCGAACATCAAAGCCATCACCGATATGGTGCATGAATGCGGCGGTCTCTGCTACTACGATGGTGCAAACCTCAACGCCGTCATGGGCTGGGCACGTCCTGGCGATATGGGCTTTGACGTTGTGCATCTGAACCTGCACAAAACCTTCTCCACCCCTCACGGCGGCGGCGGCCCTGGCTCCGGTCCTGTCGGCTGCAAAGCGATCCTCGCAGATTATCTGCCAGGTCTGCTCGTTGAAGGCGAAGAAGGCAGTCGCCATTTCGTCAAGCCAGCACATTCCATCGGCGATGTCAAAGCCTTCTACGGCAACTTCCTCGTCTATGTCCGCGCCCTCACCTATATCACGACCCTCGGCCGTGATGGTATTCCAGAAGCCAGCGCCAACGCTGTGCTCAATGCCAACTACATGCGCGTCGGTCTGCACGATCTCTATGACATGGCTTACGACGTCACCTGCATGCACGAGTTCGTCATGGATCTCTCCCGCATGAAGAAGGAAACCGGTTGCGTCGCCACCGACGTTGCCAAAGGGCTCCTGGACAACCACATCCATCCACCAACAATGTACTTCCCGCTCATCGTTCACGAAGCGCTCATGGTCGAACCAACCGAGACCGAATCTCGCGAAACCCTCGACCACGCCATCAGCGTTTTCCGCGAACTCTACAAGATGGCTTACGAAGCGCCTGACGCCCTGCACGCCGCTCCAGTTACCACGCCGGTCGGCCGTCTCGACGAAGTCGAAGCAGCGCGTCATCCAGTTGTGAAGTACGATTTCGAAGGGTAAACAACGCACATGACAGAACGGTTAACTGTAGTAACAGGCGACAGCACCGATCCATACAAAAATCTTGCCCTGGAAAACTGGCTGCTCGATCATGTCGCAGCAGATGAGGTCATCCTCTATCTCTGGCAGAATCAGCACACAGTCGTCATCGGCAAGAACCAGAATGCCTGGAAAGAATGTAACATCTCTACCCTGGAAGCCGACGGCGGGCGCCTTGCTCGCCGTCTTTCCGGCGGTGGCGCTGTCTACCACGATCTCGGCAATCTGAATTTCACCTTTGTCGCCCAGAAGGACCACTACGACGTGGTCAAACAGCATGACGTGATCCTGAAAGCGCTGCTTTCGCTGGGGATCCAGGCAGAAAAAAGCGGCCGCAACGACATCCTTGTCGATGGGCGCAAGGTCAGCGGCAATGCGTTTTACGAGCACAAGGGACGCTGCTATCATCACGGCACCCTGCTGATGCAGGTTGACGGTGAAAAAATGGCACGCTATCTCAATGTCGCCGAGGACAAGCTCGCCAGCAAAGGCGTCGCTTCCGTGAAATCGCGGGTGCTAAACCTCGTCGAGGTTTTGCCGACGCTCGATGCCGACACGCTGAAAGCTGCTCTCGTGCAAGCCTTCGCCGAAGTGTACGGCGGAACGCCGGAAAATCTTCCCCTGGCGGCCGTGGACAGCGACGAATGGCAGACGCTCGAAGCGCGCTACAGCGCCTGGGATTGGAATTTCGGGCGCAGATTTCGCTTTGATCGTGCCATCGGCGAACGCTTCCCATGGGGGCGCGTGGACATTCAGATGCAGATCGATCGCGGACACATCAGCGACGTGCAGGTTTATTCCGATGCGCTTTTGCCTGATTTTATCGATGCCCTCGGGCCAGCGCTTTTGGGCGCGCGCTATGAGCGGCAGTCGATCATCGCAAGAGTGGCAGCAGTGCCAGTAGAATCAGCAGCGGCAGAAACGCCGAAGCAGGAGCTGGCAGCCTGGCTCGGAACGCTGGATTATTAATACGCTTCTCTTTACATTGTGAAGGAGGTATGAGAATTGGAAAATCATTTTGAACTGATCGTCGTCGGGGCCGGTCCCGGCGGATACGTGGCAGCGATCAAAGCAGCGAAACTCGGACTTTCCGTCGCCGTCGTTGAAGAACGCGAAGTCGGCGGTACCTGCCTCAATCGCGGCTGCATCCCAGCCAAGGCCATGATCCATGCGGCGACCCTTTACGAAGAAATGAAAGATGCTGAGCAATTCGGCATCATCGCAGAAAACGTGCATTTTGATTACGAAAAGATCATCGACTACAAGCAGGAGACCATCAACCAGCTCGTCGGCGGCGTCGAACAGCTCTTCAAGGGCAACGGGGTCACCCTCATCAACGGGCGCGGCGTGCTCCATGCGAACAAGACCGTGCAGGTCACCGCTGCCGATGGCACAGTGACCGACTACACCGCCGACAACATCATCCTCGCCGCTGGCTCCAAGCCAGTCGTGCTGAACATTCCAGGCATGAAGCTGCCAGGCGTTATCTCCAGCGATGAGCTCTTCAAGCTGCGCGAGCGTCCAGATTCCATCGCCATCATCGGCGGCGGCGTCATCGGCGTTGAATTCGCCAACGCATTCTCCTATTTTGGCACCCAAGTCACCATCATCGAAGGGATGGACCGCATCCTGCCAAATATGGACCGCGAGATCAGCCAGAATCTCAAGATGATCATGAAAAAACGCGGCGTCGAGATCTACAACAACGCCATGGTGCAAGGATTGGAAGAAGACGGTGAACTCACTGCTGTTCATTTCAAGCAGAAGGACGAAGACAAGACCATCTCCGCCCAGTATGTGCTCTGTTCCGTCGGTCGCGGACCAAATACCCAGGGACTCTTCGGCGACGACGCCACACCAGATATGGAACGTGGACGCATCCTCGTGGATGAGCATTTCCAAAGCTCCATCCCAGGCGTTTACGCCATCGGCGACTGCGTCATCGGTATGCAGCTTGCACACACCGCCAGCGCTCAGGGCATCGTCACTGCAGAATATCTCGCCGGTCACGAACCATCCATCGATCTTGCCGTCGTTCCAGCCTGCGTCTACACCGATCCGGAGATCGCCTCCGTCGGCATCACCGAAGACGAAGCAAAGACCACCGGTCTCGATGTCGTCGTTGGTAAGTACATCATGGGCGGCAACGGCAAGAGCTTGATCACCAAGGAAGACCGCGGTTTTATCAAAATCGTCGCCCGCGCAGACGATCACAAGATCGTCGGGGCACAGATGATGTGCGCCCGCGCCACCGATATGATCAGCGAAATGGGCGTCGCCATCGCCAACGGCATGACCGCTGAAGAGGTGACGAAAGCCATTCGCCCTCATCCAACTTACAACGAAGGCGTCGGCGAAGCTGTGGAAGAGATCTTTGGCGAAGCCATCCACGTCATGCCGAAAAAGAAGAAAAAGAAAAGCAAATAAGCGTGCAGACATTGGCAGCTGCGCGCTCGCAGCCGCCGATGTTTTGTTGCTTGCAGAAAATGTCCGCGCACAATAAATGCGAGCTTATAAGTGTAACAAACAGAATTGATGAGTAAAGAATCGCTGAATCATGTAAAGTTGAAGGTGGAGCCAAGACTCCACGACCGTTATCCACTGTTTTTATCAAAAGGAGCGTGTATCAATGGGATTCAAATCTGATATTGAAATTGCACAGGAAGCGACCATGCAGCCGATCAACGACATCGCCGCAAAGCTCGACATTCCGGATGAATACATCGAAAACTACGGCAAGTACAAAGCCAAGATCGATTTCCGCTACTACAACGACGTGCTCAAAGATCGTCCAAATGCGAAAGTCGTTCTCGTTACTGCCATCAACCCAACGCCAGCCGGCGAAGGAAAGACCACCACGACCATCGGCGTTGCCGACGCGCTCAACCGCCTCGGTAAAAAGACCATGGTCGCGCTGCGCGAACCATCCCTTGGCCCAGTCTTCGGCGTTAAGGGCGGCGCAGCCGGCGGCGGCTATGCGCAGGTTGTACCAATGGAAGACATCAATCTCCATTTCACCGGCGACCTGCACGCCATCGGTGCAGCCAACAACCTGCTCGCAGCCATGCTCGACAACCACATCTATCAGGGCAACGCGCTGAACATCAACCCTAAGCGTGTCGTATGGCGTCGCTGCCTCGACATGAACGATCGTCAGCTGCGCAATGTTATCGACGGCATCGGTCGTCCAGTCGACGGCGTCACCCGCTCCGACGGATTTGACATCACCGTTGCGTCTGAGATCATGGCGATCTTCTGCCTGGCGACCGACATCAACGACCTCAAGGAACGTCTGGCACGCATCATCGTTGCCTACACCTACGACGGCCAGCCAGTCACCTGCGGCGATCTCAAGGCTCAGGGCGCACTCGCAGCGCTGCTCAAGGATGCGCTGAAGCCAAACCTCGTCCAGACCCTCGAAGGCACACCAGCGTTCATCCACGGCGGCCCATTCGCGAACATCGCCCATGGCTGCAACAGCGTCATCGCTACCCAGATGGGCATGAAGATGGCCGATTATCTCATCACCGAAGCCGGTTTCGGTGCCGACCTCGGGGCTGAAAAATTCATCGACATCAAGTGCCGCATGACCGGCATTCGCCCAAGCGCCGTCGTGCTCGTTGCCACCATCAAAGCCCTCAAGTACAATGGCGGCGTCGCCAAGAGCGATCTCGCAGCAGAAAATCTCGCTGCTCTTGAAGCCGGCCTGCCAAACCTCTTGAAGCACATCGAAAACATCACCACCGTTTATGGTCTGCCAGTTGTTGTAGCGATCAACCGCTTCCCAACCGACACCGAAGCAGAGCTGGAACTCGTGCGTACGAAATGCGCTGAGCTCGGCGTCAATGTTGCCCTCTCCGAAGTTTGGGGCAAAGGCGGCGCCGGCGGTGAAGAACTTGCCAAGGAAGTCGTCCGTCTCTGTGACGAAGCGAGCGAAATGAAATTCGTCTACGACGAAAACACCACCATCAAAGAAAAGATTGAAGCCATCGCCACGAAAGTTTACGGCGCTGACGGCGTGGATTACACCGCCAAGGCTGAAACCGAGATCGCGACCTTCGAAAAACTCGGCTTCGGCAATCTGCCAATCTGCATGGCCAAGAACCAGTATTCCCTCACCGACGATCAGACCAAGCTCGGTCGTCCAACTGGTTTCCGCATCACCATCAGCGACATGACCGCATCCATCGGCGCAGGTTTCCTCGTTGCTCTCACCGGCAGCATCATGAAGATGCCTGGTCTGCCGAAGGTTCCAGCCGCTGAAAAGATCGACGTTGACAACGACGGCGTCATCTCCGGTCTGTTCTAAGAGGTGAGCCTCATGAAAATGCTAGAAAAACCGGCAACTCAGTTTCTTTCTGAGCTGTCCTCCAATGCGCCGGTTCCCGGCGGCGGCGGCGCGTCCGCTGCCGTTGGGGCATTTGCCGCAGCCCTCGGCATGATGGTGACCAATCTCACCATCGGCAAGAAAAAATACGCCGACTACGAAGAAGAAGTGAAAGCCGTGCGCGACCGTCTGGAAGGTCTGCGCGACCAGCTCATCGATCTCGTCGACGGCGATGCTGTCGCTTTTGAGCCGCTCTCCAAAGCCTACAGCATTCCCAAGGACGATCCTGAGCGCGACACCATCATGGAAAACGCCCTTTACGAGGCCAGCGTTGTGCCAATGAGCATCATGGAAACCGTGCTCGCTGCTGCAAAAGAGCTTGAAGTCCTCGTTGCAAAAGGCAGCAAGCTCGCCGTCAGCGACGTTGGCGTCGGTATCCTCTTTGCTCAGGCTGCCATTGAAGGCGCATCTCTGAACGTCTACATCAATACCAAGTCCATGAAAGACCGCGAACGCGCCGCCGCGCTTGACGCCAAAGCCGATGCCATCATCGCCGAAGGCGCCGCGCTGAAAGCGCGCATCTATGACGGCGTGCTCGCAGCCATCAAATAAGGAGGTTTTGCCAATGGCTCAACAAATGCTCGGCAAAGAAGTCGTCGCCAAAATGGAAGCGCAGCTCACCTCTCTCACCGAAGATCTGCGCGCCAAGGGCATCGATCCATGTCTGGCCATCGTGCGTGTCGGTGAGCGTCCGGATGATCTTTCTTACGAACGCGGTGCCATGAAACGCATGGCCAACATGAACGTCAGTGTGAAAAACGTCGTCATGCCGGAAGACGTTGATCAGGCGGAGCTGGAAAAAACCTTCGCCGCTGTCAACGACGATCCAGCCGTGCACGGTATCCTGCTCTTCCAGCCGCTGCCAAAGCATCTTGACGTCGAACCGCTGAAAGCCATGATCAATCCGCTCAAAGACGTGGACAGCATGAGCCCTGCCAATGCAGCAAAAGTGTTCGCTGGCGACAAGACCGGTTTTGCCCCATGCACGCCGTCTGCCGTGATGGAGATCCTTGCCCAGTGCGGCGTTGAGCTGCGTGGCAAGCGTGTCACCATCGTTGGCCGCAGCATGGTCGTCGGTAAACCACTGGCCATGCTCATGCTCGGCAAAAACGCCACGCCAACCATCTGCCACACCAAGACCGTTGATCTGCCAGCGCGCTGCCGCGAAGCCGACGTCCTCGTCGCCTGCGCCGGCAAGGCGAAAATGATCACCGGCGACATGGTCGCCGACGGACAGATCGTCGTCGATGTTGGCATCAACATGGATGAAGCAGGCAAGCTCTGCGGCGACGTCGATTACGATGCCGCAGAATCCCACGCATCCATGATCACCCCAGTGCCAGGCGGCGTTGGCACCGTCACCACCGCCATCCTCGGCAAGCACACCATCCAGGCAGCGTATCTTCTGAACGGACTGGAGATGCCAGAGTAAAACGTCATCCCCTCGTGGAAATCCCACGAGGGGATTTTTGTATTTCGGCTCTGATGATCGCCAAATAAGACGGAAGAATCGTCGCAGTGTAATCCGTTTGGCGTTTCAATATTGGAAGGAGGTAGTTGCATTGGAAAAAACAGCGATATTTAATTTGCGCGTGAATCCTACAGTAAATGCTCATGTGCCATAAAGTAACACACAATAATTTGATAGACAGTAGCCCGCTGTTTCATGCTGTATGCTGTTGTAATCACATGTTACGGGTTGTTTTCCATTTCCCGATAAGCCTTTGGAGAACAGCCTGTTTTTTCTTTGAAGCACTTTCCAAAATGGCTTATTTGATGGAACCCAACAGCAGCGGCAATATTTCCGATAGGTTCATTCGTTTTTTTCAAAAGCTGCGCGGCTTTCGAGAGGCGGTATTCTATCAGATACTTATAGGGTGTGGTATTCATGCTCAGTTTGAAACAGCGGGAACATTCTGATTTGCTGATATTGGCACTCATGGATAGGTCAGTCAATGTAATATCTTCCGCATAGTGTTCTTCAATGAAATGGAGAATTTTTTGCATACGGAGCCGGACTATGCTTTCCCTCTGTTCCTGCGGGAGTGTAACATGTTTTCTCATAACCAGCCATAGCAAAGAGAGCCGGACTAAAATTTCGTACACATAAAAGTCGGTCTTATTCTTTTCAATCTGAACCAACTTCTTTAACTGCGCTATGACTTCTTTGTGCCAGTCAAGGGCAGTTGTAAAATGGATGAAGGCCATTCGGTCATTTGATGTTACGCTATTTACAAAATCCTTTGCTGGACTTCCGGCATAAAATTCGAGGAAATAAGCCGGGAAAAGGAAACTGTTGTAATGACAGTTTTCCAGCCGCCGTACATTATGTACCACATTCTTGTTGATGAACAATCCCTCTCCGGTGCGGATCAGAACAGAGGTATCAAGTGTCTGCACCTCTATTGTACCGTCCAGCACCAAAATGAATTGCAGATCCTCATGCCAGTGCATGACATGAAATCCGGGGTTTCTGGGAAAAGCATTGTCATTGATAACATCGAGGACAAGGTACGGAAAATTCGTGTCAATGTTCAGGTTGACCGAGTTGATATATTGTTCTCTGTCAAAATCCATTTTCGTTCTCCTTTGGGAATATAATAATAATATCCGGCGATTTTTTTATATCATGAAGCATTTCTTTGTGATAAAGTCATAGTGTAAGGAAATAAAAAAGTCAAGGCGGCAGGAGGTGGATGGATTGTATTTCTGCTATGGCGAGCGCGAAGTAGAATATCTGAAAGCTAAAGACGAGCGTTTGGGTGAAGTCATTGAAAAAATCGGTCACGTTGACCGTGAAGTAGATACCGACCTGTTTTCGTCTGTGGTACATCACATTATCGGCCAGCAAATATCAACAAAGGCACAGGCAACAATATGGGCGAGGATAAAAGCGCAGTTTGGAGAAGTGAACGCGGAGAGCATTTCGACAACCGATATAGACACGTTGCAGTCTTTTGGAATGACATTCCGTAAGGCTGAATATATCAAAGATTTTGCTGAAAAAGTAAAGACCGGGGAATTTGCTTTACAGGAAATTTCCCAGTTGTCGGACAATGAAGCAATACGGGCGTTGGTTTCTTTGAAAGGGATCGGCGTGTGGACAGCGGAAATGATTTTGCTGTTCTGTTTGCAGCGGCCTAACATATTCAGCTTTGACGATCTGGCAATCCAGCGCGGGCTTCGCATGGTCTATCACCACAGGAAAATAGACCGAAAGCTCTTTGAAAAATACCGACGGCGATTCAGTCCTTATTGCAGCGTAGCAAGTTTGTATCTCTGGGCCGTGGCAGGCGGGGCAATCCCTGAAATGAAAGACTATGCGCCGAAAAAGAAAAGGGAGGAAAGATAATTGAATGATAAGATGGATTTTTTACAGCAGAATGTTCCCTGTTATCTCTATGAGAAAAATTTGATTAAAGAACGTTGTCATACTCTGTTGGATGCAATGCCGGAAGTGGATTTTCTGTATTCTGTCAAGACCAATCCGTTTGCGCCGGTATTGAAGACGGTCGCTGAACAGGGCTTTGGCGCGGACGTAGCCTCTGCAAACGAGGTGTTGCTGGCGCAACGGGCTGGTATTCCGTATGATAAAATTTATTATTCCGCGCCGGGCAAAACCTTACAGGATATACAGAAGGCGTGGGGCAAATGCACGATTATTGCGGACAGCCTTTCCGAACTTGACCGTCTGGAGCAGTGTGCGGCAGCGAAAAACGATCGGATCTCTGTCGGCGTTCGCGTTAATCCGGATTTCTCCATGAGCGGCGCATCTGCCGTAACCGGCAAGTTTGGTATTGACGAAGAGCAGTTGAAAACAGCCAATCTATGCTTTCAACATCTGAAAATTACTGGCATTCATGTGCACCTGTGTTCACAGATCTTGGAGGCAAATATATTGTGTGAATATTATCGCAACTGTTATCTGCTTGCGGAGCGCGTGAATGAATTGAACGGTGTGGAAATTCAGTTTATCAATTTTGGTAGCGGCATTGGTACGGTTTATGATAGCGCAACCGAAAAACCGCTCGCTCTGGAAAAGGTCGGTCAGACATTGCAGGTACTGAGAGTGAAAAATAACAGCAGCTTGCAGGCAAAGTTCATTCTGGAAACCGGACGATTTGTAGTTTGCAATGCTGGTACTTATTATACACGAATCGTAGACCGCAAGATATCCTGCGGAAAAACCTATCTCGTGGTACAAAATGCAATGAACGGCTTTCTCCGCCCGGCCATTGCAGAGTTGCTACGGCAAAATGTCGGAAAATTTCCAAACAATGGACAGGAGCCGTTGTATACCTGCGGTGCACAGAGTGAATTTCGTATCCCGGGGCGAGACGGGAATTTTGAAACGGTGGATATTGTCGGCAATCTCTGCACCGCATTGGATGTGATGGCGAGGGATATTACGCTTCCACACGCAGATATCGGAGATATTCTGGCGGTTTCCAACGCGGGTAGCTACGGCTACACGCTGACACCGCTATTGTTTTCCAGACAGGAACAGCCAAAAGAATTTTTATGGACAGAAGGAGAATAAATCATGGCGAATATCATTGTTTTGTTTGAAGTGAACCCGACAAAGGCCGGAATGAAGAAATACCTTGACCTTGCGGCCATGTTGAAACCAATGCTTTCCGGATTTGAGGGCTTTATCCGGGCAGAGCGGTTTTCCAGTCTAAACGAGGATGGCAAGCTGCTGTCCATGAATGTGTGGACGGACGAAACAGCTGTAGAACGCTGGCGAAATGTCATGCAACATCGCATGAGCCAAAAAGAGGGACGGGAAAAGCTATTTGAAAGCTATAAAATTACAGTCTGCTCGGAAATCCGTTCCTATACAGACACAGACCGGGCGCAGGCTCCGCAGGACTCTAACAGATACTTTGGTACGGAGAAATGATATGCAGTACATCAGTCATTACCGCTCACCTATCGGGAATATATTATTGGCTGCCGATGAGATTGGCTTGACCGGTCTCTGGTTTGAGGGACAAAAATATTTTGCCCTTTATTTGGACAAGGAGCATGAGGAAAAAGAAATTCCCATTTTTGAAAAAGTAAAAGAGTGGCTGGATATTTATTTTTCGGGAAAAGAGCCGGACTTTACTGTACCGCTTCATTTTACAGGAACAGACTTTCAAAATGAGATATGGGGAATCCTCTGTACCATTCCATACGGCCAGACGATGACATACGGGGAAATTGCAAAGCAGATCGCCATCAAAAAGGGATTGCCGCGTATGTCAGCACAGGCCGTAGGCGGCGCGGTAGGGCACAATGAAATCTCAATCATTGTGCCTTGTCATCGTGTCGTGGGGACAAATGGTAGCCTTACCGGATATGCAGGCGGTATAGAGAAAAAAGTGGAACTATTGAAGTTGGAAAATGTGGATATGAAACAATTTTCTATCCCCAAGAAAGGGACAGCATTATGAAACCAGCAACTTTAGAGGCATCCAACATTCTTTTACCATACAAGCTCCCAATTCAGTCATTTGCGCCGCTGATACAGAGCATTGTATGTTTGGACGCAGCCCCTCGTGGATTTTCGCGAGGGGTTGTTGTTGATTTCTGGTGGCTCTGGCTTTACAATAGAGAAAAATGTGTCGAGTGTGAAGTTTTATTGACGGAGGAGGGGGAAGATGACGCAGGTGGAAACCAATATTTCCATACGACCACTCAGCGGTGGTGATATTCTATTGATGGAAACGTTTCTCTACGAAGCGATCTTTGTGCCAGAAGGCGTCACAAAACCACCGTGGGAGATTATTCTGCAGCCAGAACTTGCCATATATGTGCGGGGATTCGGTAAATGTATTGGTGATCATGGTGTTGTTGCAGAGATAAATAGTGAGATCGTTGGTATGGCGTGGACGCGCATCATGGCTGATTATGGCCATATCGACGACGCCACACCTTCGCTTGCGATTGCCGTGCTGCCTGAGTATCGTGGACGCGGAATCGGCACAGCATTATTAGAGCAACTATTGGAGCAGTTGCGCGCAGCCGGGTATGTTGCGGTATCGCTTTCCGTGCAGCAGGAAAATCCTGCGTTGCACCTGTATGAGCGCTTGGGATTTGAGCCGGTGCGTGTGGCAGATGGTGAGGTTGTGATGAGGTGTGCGCTGTAAAATTTTAGGGGGCTTAATATGCTGGAACAAATTCCTGATGAAAAAGCAATGGTTGCTTTATTGGGACAATCTTTGTATGATTTATGGGCGCAGCTGTGCCTGCTGATCGATGAAAAATATGATATGGAACATTTGTGGAATTCTGGCGGAAAGGCATGGACTTATGAATACAAATATCGTCGTGGCGGAAAAACGTTGTGTGCACTTTATGCGAGAGAAAATTGCGTGGGCTTCATGGTCATTTTGGGAAAGAGCGAACGGCAAAAATTTGAAGTGGAGCGGCAGGATTTTTCTGAAGAATGTCGCTCGGCTTATGATGGTGCGCAAACCTATCACGATGGCAAATGGATCATGTTTGAACCAAAGGATGACACCTTGTTTGGTGACTTTATCAAATTACTAATGATAAAAAGAAAACCAAATAGAAAAACAACTGATTGATCCAGCGAAAAAACTCCCCCGTGGCGAAGAACTGTTCTTCTTTACGGGGGAGTTCTGCATAATATTATCTTTCTGTAAGCCAATCGTCGATGGTGAGGCAGTGAATTTCACAGAATTGTCGGAGCTGCTTGTCGTTTGTGAGAAAAGCGTCGCATCCATATACACAAGCGGTTGCCAGTTGTAATGCATCCAATGATTTGAAGTCCTTGTAAGCAGCGCGAATTTGCGCTGCTCTTGTAGCAATTTCGAGATTAATTGACAGGACAGGGATGTGACAATCGTTCAGAAAATCCGCGCATGCTTTGATTTTCGCCTGATTATTTGTGCGATATGGATGAACTAGATATTCCATACAGGTCAACACAGATGTTAATAAAAGTCGATCGTTATACAGAATCTCTTCGAAAATCTGACGTGTTTTGAGCCCAAAATGAATGTCATCGTCGAGAAAGTAAATGAGTGGTGTAGTATCAAGAAATACTTTTTTATACTCGGTCATCGTTGCGTAATCCTTTAACATAATCTTGAGCATCTGTGTGGAACAGTTTTTCACCGCGACCCATATATTGTTTTAAATCAGGCTTGCTGTGTGTTTTATTTTGTTCGTCTAAAAGTGTGATGATGACTTTTTGACCGGTGGTCATTTTCACATCTTCATCAATAACGATCTGAGAACCATCATAGTGGCCGTTTACAGCAATCAACATAAAATGACCTCCTTACTAAGATTTCTTAGTTTTTCTTAGTATTATTATACAAGTTGCTGAGATATAGTTCAATCTTCTTGAACCATTTGAAATGATCTTGGCTTCTTTTACTCCACCGCTTTCTCCAAAAGCACGAGCTCGACGCCGTCGATGCCGTTGAACTGGCAGGGCACAATGGTGACTTCGCGATAGCCGAGTTTATTATAGAGGGTGCGTGCAGGAATGTTGCGCGCATTGGTATCGATGCGCAGGGCGGTGCAGCCTTTCTCGCGAGCGGTGCGCTCGTAGAACTGAGCAAAAGCGGTGCCGAGGCCGTGGCCTTTGGCGGCTGGATCGATGACGAGGGTGTGCATGACGAGCACGTGGTCGTCGTCGGCTGCGATTTGCCACGGAGCGTCGGTGTATTCGTCGCCCTGCAGATGATTGAGGATGGCGGTGCCGACGACGGCGCCGTTCTGCTCCTCCACGAAAAGATCGCCGCGGTCGAGCGCAGCTTCGGCGGTGGCGCGGGTTGGATAGATATCGCGCACCCAGCCGATGGTGGTGCGGCCGGCTTCCTCTTCGGTATGGATGTGGTCGTAAATGGTGCTTACAGCGTCGAGATCGGCGGCAGTGGCTTTGCGAAAGGTAACGGTCATGGCGGAATGCTCCTTTGTTGGTTGGGATGCGAGCACTTTTTCGAGAAGCTGCAAACGGATCTCCGGCAGTCCTTCGAAGCAGTGCGGATGGATCGTGATACGCTGGAAGCCGGCGCTTGCATAGAGGGCGAGGGCGCCGCTGTTGCGTTCGTTGGTGTCGATGCGCAGTGTGCGGCAGCCCTCTTTGCGTGCGTGGCGTTCGTAAAAATCCAGCATGGCGCGGGCGTAGCCCCGGCGACGAAACGTGGGATCAATGGCGAAGGTGTGCATGACCATCACTTCGTCAGGACGCGCATCGATCTGCCAGGGCGCTGGTGCGTAATAGTCGCTCTGTAGTTTGTTGAACACCGCCGCGCCAACGAGCGCGTCGTCGGCTTCCTCGAGAAAAAGATCGTCGCGCAAAAGCGCATCCTCGAGGGTCTGGCGCGTTGGGTAAATGCCGCGCACCCAGCCGACGCTTGTGAGCCCTGCTTCTTCGGCGGTGAACACGCGGTCGTAGAGCGCCAGGAGCGCGTCGAGGTCGCCTGGCGTGGCTTTGCGGAATGTGATCATGGAATGGCTCCTTCCTGAGAGATAATAATTTAATTATACGCGCAAAATGCGTCGCGTTCAACTCTGGCCGCGAAAATACAACCGCGACAATCCTGAGCGGACCGTCGCGGTTTGTTTAAGCGTCTTCTGAATGATAAGCAAAGGGCAGCAATTCACGCGCCAGTATTTTCACGAGCGTGCCGTCGGCGTCTATAATGACGGCGCAGTCCGGTGCGTAGTCGGAGAGGATCTGGCGGCAGTTGCCGCAGGGCGGGATGATTTCCTCGCCGTTTTCGCCGCGCACAGCGACGATGGTGGTGAAATCGCGCTGGCCAGCGGTGATGGCGGTACCGAGGGCGACTTGTTCGGCGCAGGCGCCGTGGATGGCGTAGACGTTGACGCCGCAGAAAATGCTGCCGTCGGCACAGCGCACAGCGGCGCCGACGGTGTGGTTTTCGTGGACGCTATCATAATTGCGGCGAATGGCGTCGCGCGCTTGAGCGATGAGGGCATGATCGTCAGGGGTGAGTGGAAGCATGGCGTGCTCCTTTCTTACACCCGCTGCCAAAGCAGACGGTTGTCGGAGAAGTTGGCGGAAAGGTTTTCGCTATCGAGCAACCAGCTGAGATAATTGCGCACGGTGCTGCCGACGAGGGCGTATTGCTCGAAAGTCATGGCGAGGTCGTAGCTGGTGAAAAGGTGCTGTAAAACTTCCTCGAAGGTGTGCGGCGCGGCGCAGAAATCCAGTATGTGCCCGGCGATCTCGTTCACCTTGTCGATGTTGTATTGCGCCAGCGGCGCGATGTTGTCGGTGGCGTCGGCATGAGCAGGCACGAAAAGTGCAGCGTGCATTTCTTTAACGTGCTCGAGGGTGTCGAGATAAGCGGCGACGTCGTAAACATAGCTGATCTGGTATTTGTCGAGGGTCGCCTGGCTGGATAGGCAGTCGGCGAGAAAGACGACATCGTCTGGCGTGCGCAGACCAACCATGTCGAAGAAATGACCCGGCAGCGGGATCAGCTCAAAGCCAGCAGGAAGATGTTCTGGCGTCAGCGGCTGGGCGTTGCTTTCTTGGGCGAGAAGAAACTTGTGGCGCAGCGCCTTCATCGGATAGCCGCCGTAGAGCAGCGCCGGTTCGAGGATCGGGTGCTGAGTAAATGCGGCCTCGATGCCTGGCGCGTAGAGGGCGCAGTCGGTCTGTTTGGCGAGATAAGCGTTGCCGCCGATGTGGTCGGCGTTGGAGTGGGTGTTGTAAATAGCGTCAAGCGTCCAGCCCTGGCGGTCGAGATGCTGGCGCACTTTGCGGCCAGCTTCCTTGTCGTTGCCGCTGTCGATGAGCACGACATGGCCGTCGCTGGTCTCAACGACGCCGATCTTTGCCGGACTTTGGATGTAATAGGTGTGCGGCGCGACCTGGATGAGTTCGTACATGGAGAATCCTCCTTTTTTCATTTTCTATCAGTATAGCACAAAGACGCCTGCAAATGGATGGGAATGAGCGGAGAAAGAGTCCCTTCACAGAAAATGCTGAGACGATGCAGGGCGCGGGTGGCTGTGATATAGAGCAGGTTGCGATCGGCGTCGTCGTGGTAAGTGTTTGCGTCGGCATCGGCAAGGATCACAGCATCGAATTCGAGGCCTTTCGTGAGCGCCACGGGGACGATCAGCGTGCCTTGAAGATCTTCGTTCTGCAGACGCAGCTGGTGTACGTCGGTGCGGGTTTTGAGCTCGCTGTAGAGCGATTGGGCAGCGGATTCGGTTTTGGTGATCAGGCAGATGCTGCCATAATTTTTCGAGCGACAGCTGTCGATCTCCTGCACGAGACCGGAAAGCCAAGCGCTGTGATCACTGAAAGCCTGACAGCGCACAGCGTCGCCGTGACGGTTGAAGGCTTCGACCTGCGGCGCCTCGTCAAGAAAGTTCAGGGCGAATGCGAGAATCTCGCTGGAGCAGCGGAAGCTTTTCGTGAGCGTGTAGCGCAGGCTGTTTTCTTTGTCGAAAATGGCGGCGATATGGTCGTAGAGCGCAGCGTCAGCGCTTTGCGTCAGACGCTGGTTGATATCGCCGAGGATGGTGAGTTTGGCATTTGGAAAAAGCTGGTGAAAAATCTCGAATTGCAGCGGCGTGTAATCCTGCGCTTCGTCGATGATCACCTGGCGGATGCGGCGCCAGGCGCGGTTGCCATAGAGCTTGAGATGGAGATAGAGCAGACAAATGGCGTCGTCAAATCCAATGCGGCCGTTTTCGAGAGCGGACAGGGTGCGGCGACGGATCGCGGCGAAATTGTCCGGCAGCCCGGCTGGATCAAAATAGCGATCTTCCTGCCAGAGACGGCTGTAGAGCGCAGGCAAATTGAGATGGGTGAAGTGGGCGAGCTTTTCCTGGGCGGCGGCGCGTTTTTCTTTTGATAGTCCGCTGAGCCCATCAAGTACACGACTTTCCACATGATCGAGCCGCGTACCAAGCAACAGGTCGTCGCGGTCGCGCACGCGCTCTTCCAGCTCACGCTTGCTCACAAGCAGACGTCCGGCAAAGCGGATGTCGTGGTAATTGATGTAATGCTGTGGAATGTCCTCTGCAAAACGATCGAGGGTCTGGCGAAAGGCCTCGCTCGTTTTGAACGTCAGGCATTGATTGACGAACACTTTCTGGCTCGAACCAATGGCGCGCTCCAGAAAACTGTGCTGCGCTTCGATGCGCATATCGTCGCCGAGGATATCGTGCAGAAGCTCGTCGAAAGTCAGCGTGCGCACATTATCCTCGCCCAGCTCTGGCAAGACACCTGCGATGTAGCTCGAGAAGGTACGGTTTGGTGAGAGGATGAGGATGTCCGTCGAGGCCAGCTTGTTCGCCAGCCCTTCGTACATAAGAAAAGCTGCGCGGTGCAGGGCGATCGCGGTTTTTCCACTGCCTGCAACGCCCTGGATCATCAGAAGATCCGCGTCGAGATTGCGAATGATCAGATCCTGATCGCACTGGATCGTTTCCACAATGGCGCGCATTTGTGGCGTTGTGTTTTGCGAGAGCAGCGCCTTGAGGATGCCGTCGCTCACTGTCATGTCTGTATCGAAGAAATATTGGAGCTGACTTTCGGTGATCTCGTACTGACGCTTGCGCGTAACCTTTCCCTTGATGCGCCCGGCAGGCGCGTCGTAATACGCGTCGCCAAGCAAAAATCGGTAGAATACGCTGGCGATCGGCGAACGCCAGTCGATGATCAGATTTTCTGCCGTGCCTTCTTCTAAAAGAGCCGTGCGACCAATGTAGAGCGGCTCAGGCTTTTTCTCACCATCAAAGAGAAAATCAATGCGACCAAAATATGGCGATGGCCGCAGCGCTTTGAGACGCGCAGCTTTTTTCGCGAGGTTGTCCTGCGTGACCGCCATGTTCGTCAGCGCCACCATGCTCTGATTCAGCTCGACAAGCGATTCAAATCCGTCGGCGCTGGAAAGACTGCCGCCGCTGCGTGCGCCGTCTTCAAAAACATCGCGCTGAACGCTCATCATTTCCGCTTCGCGGCGCGCCAGCTGATCCTCCGCCTGGGCGATCTGGCGATCCGTTTCTGCCAACACCTGCGCAAGATATGCTTCTTCTTTCATTCGTTCCTGTTCCTGATCGTTGTCGTTCATCGTCTGCGCCTCCTTGTAGATTTCTTGCCTCAGTGTACCGCATTTTTCCGCAGGTGACCAGTCTTGTTCGCAGCGGACAGAGTGTGGTATAATAGATGTGCAAAAGGCGCTCGGGAAACCGAAGCGCCTTTTGCATTGTCAGCAGGAACATGTTATACTGAGAACACGTAAGTTAACGTGTATGTTAGCACACAAGTAAACGAGTAAGTGGAAACGCTCAGCAGCCGATTGGTTGCTGAGCGTTTTTTGCTCACAAGGCTGTGCCTTTCTTTGGCACGAAGAAACGGGACATTTCCACGCCTTCCAGTTTTAGCAGGGCGATCTTTTTATCGAGGCCGCCGGCGTAGCCGGTGAGACTGCCGCTAGCGCCGACGACGCGGTGGCAGGGCACGATGATGCCGATGGGATTGTGGCCGACGGCGCCGCCGACAGCCTGCGCAGACATGCGTGAGCGCTGTTGCAGACGCGCGATTTCCTGAGCAATGGCGCCATAGGTTGTCGTTTCGCCGTAGGGAATGGCGAGGAGCAGTTGCCAGACAGCGCGCTGAAAATTGCTGCCGCTGGCGTGGAGAGGCGGTGTGAGCTCTGGATTTTCACCAGCGAAATAGCTGTCAAGCCAGCGCTGCGCGCTGATGAGAATGGGATGCGACGGCATTTTCTGCGCGTTCGTCAGCGCTGGAAAATATTTCTGCCCGTCGAAAGCGAGATGGGTCAATCCTTCGTCGTCGCTGGCGAGCAGGATCTCGCCAAGGGGCGAGGTGTAGGTCGTAAAATAATGCATGTTGCGCCCTCCTTTGAAAAATATGATATCAATATTGTAGCACAGCACGAGTACCAGCGGACAGCAGAAAGCGCGCTCGCTGAGAAAATGGTGTCGTTGACACAATGGAACGGTCGGATAACGAGCAGCAAAAGATATAATATCGAAAAACACAATATCATGATGTGGTAATTAAAAAATGAAAGTGGATCACACAGAAGAGCGGGGAAAGATGAAGATACGCGTAAAAGTCGATGAAAAGCGACGAGAAAGTTCAGAATACGATCGCGCATCGTCCACTATATGGAAACAAAAGGCCTGTTGCAGTGCACGCCTGCAAACTTGGTTGGGTTTCAGGTATTGAGTTTTTTGATCGAAAAAAGATGACAAACTGGCAACGATGTGGTAATATCATTATGACAACAGGAGTTTTCTTTTAATCTCTATACCCCCAGATTTTTTAGGAGGCATTCATGAAAAAAATCAAAACCACCATTGTTATCGTTGCTGCCATCGCTGCGATGGCCGTCAGTGTTTGGGGCGACCGTCAACTCGACGCGCGCTACAGCGATGCTGGAACCACTCCGGCAGCCGTTGTTGAAACCATAGCTGAATAAGGAATTTACAAAAGCAAAGAGCCGTTTGCCGATCTGATATGCTCCCCATAGAGTAGATACTCGAAATAACAAAAATCGAGCCTAC
>OKRW01000901.1_pt1 | contig 27876 bp, 19 predicted proteins | sample 1601151 | NCBI WGS metagenome assembly OKRW01 (sample SAMEA3541471, study PRJEB24748) | human gut metagenome | biome: human gut; feature: human-associated habitat; material: faeces | place: China | collected 2012 | reverse complement strand
TATGTGTTGTGGTTGCCAAAAAGGAGGTGCCGCAATGTATGACTACATGAAAGCCTTGCAAAAGCGTTTCGACCAGCAGTCTCATCCAGAATTGGACACCCAGATCGAACGTGCCCAAGCGGAACTGCGGCGGGACATGGACGCCGCGGGGTGCAGAAAGCTGCTGCGGCTGTTGGACGCGCAAAACACATTGCTGGTTGAATCCAAGCTGATAAGCTTCGCGGCGGGCTTCAAACTGGCGTGGGGCATGGCGAAAGAGCTGGAGGCAGATGGGCTCTACTCCTTCGAACGGGAGGAAGAAGAACACATCTGCCATCCAGCGGAACAGGAGGACTAAATGGCAAAGCGAAGGCCGTCCGGTGACGGCATGGTACGCAAGCGGGAGGATGGCCGCTGGGAGGGCCGTATCGTGGTGGGGCACAAGAAAAACGGTACACCCATCTTCCAGCATGCCTATGCTCATACACAAAAAGAACTGACGGAAAAGCTCCATCAAAATATCGAACGCTATCAGGATGTGGAGCTGACCGAGGACAGTCGCATGACCCTGGGGGAGTGGCTGGACCGTTGGCTGACGGACTATAAAGAGAACACCGTCCGCCCCGGCACCCTTGCGGGTTACCGAAGCTGCATCGAAAACTACATCAAGCCGCAGCTCGGCGGCAAACAGGTGTCGCTGGTGACATCGCAGGATGTGCAGAAGCTCTATCGCAGACTGAAAGAGAATGGCCGGGTCAGGGAGCATCCGAGGTTTGGTTCCGCTCTGTCGGACACCACCATCAACCGCCTCCACGCTATCTTCCACCAGGCGATGGAGGACGCCCTCCATGCGCATATCATCGCCAAGAATCCCACCGTGGGCGCAACGGTGCCAAAGGCAAGCCATGCGCAGAAACGTGTCCTGACCGACAGGGAACTGGACACCTTTCTGGACGCCGTGCGGGAAGACAAGATATGGGGTGACTTCTTCTATGTGGAGCTGACCACGGGCCTACGGCGGGGCGAAATTTGCGGACTCATGTGGCAGGACTTTGACGTGCGGAACGGTGTCCTGCAAGTACGCCGCACCCTTCATAGCCGAAAGCTGGGGGTCGATATGCTGGGCAAGACCAAGACCCGCAGCGGTGAGCGCACCATCGTCCTGCCCCGCAGCACGGCGGAAATTCTGCGTCGGCGGAAGGAGAATGCGATCACACAATGGATCTTCCCAGACCCTGTCCGACCGGAGCTGCCGCTGTCTCCGAACTGCGCCTACACGCACATGAAAGCGATCTTACACAAGGCGGGATTGCCGGACATCCGCTTCCATGACCTGCGCCACACCTTCGCCACCCATGCCATCGCCAGCGGCGTGGATGCCAAAACCCTGTCGGGGATTCTGGGGCATACCAACGCCAGCTTCACGCTGGACACCTACACCCACGTCACACCGGATATGCAAAAAGCCGCCAGCGGTATCGTTGGCGGCTTCATGGAAGATCTGCTCGGAAAGGGGCTGAGACCTTGGCAAAGAAACGGAAAAACGGAAAAGCGGAACCGGCACCGTAAGACAGCGCGGCGACGGCCGGTGGGAGGGCCGCGTTGTCATCGGCTATGATGACAGCGGCCTTCCCAAGACGAAGAATGTCCTCGCCAAAACAAAGCGGGAATGTCAGGAGAAGCTGCGGCAGCTCACCGAAAGCATGGTGGGGCGAAATGACCGAAAGGTCAAACCGGATATGCTGTTCGGGGACTGGCTGTGCTATCTTGTTATTACAACACCAGACAAGTGCAGCGCAATTTAGGGGTGAGGTTCCCCTTAAAAAGCACAGACTATCTCTTGCCGCATAAAAAGCGGCCAGCAGTTTACTCTGCTGGCCGGGAAAACTTTATATTTTTCACTGTCCTCTTGACGGGTAGCAGTTCAACTGAACCGCTGCGCTTATTTTGGTATTCAGAAATTGCGCTGGATGAAGCGCCGCAGCATCGCCGCGACCTGCGCGCGGGTGGCGCTGCCGGTGGGCTCCAGCTTATCGCCGGTCCCCTGCATCAGCCCCTCGCCGACGGCCCAGTTGAGCGCCGAGACAGCGTAGGCGCTGATGGCGGCCTGATCCTGAAAGCTGGAGAGGTTTTCGCGCAGTGTCACGGCATCCATGCCGCGATAGGCCGCGAAGCGGAACAAGATGGCCGCCAGCTGCTCACGCGTAATCGCCCGGTCAGGTGCGAAGGTGGACGCGTCGAAGCCAGTGACAATACCGTTTTCGGAGGCCCATGCAATCGCCTGCTCATAGTAACTGCCGCGGCGCACATCAGCAAACGGGCAGCCATGCCTGGCCGCGGGCTCGTTTTCCATGCGCCAGAGGATGGTGACGATCATGCCGCGTGTGGTGGACAGATTCGGGCCAAACGCCGTGGCCGTCAGGCCGGTCATCAGCCCCGTGTCATAGACATACGCAACATCGTCATAGTACCAGCTGCCGGACGGAACATCTGCAAACGGCAGGCCGCTGCCGCTGAAGCGGACATAAACGTTTGCCGTACCGCTCGGCATGGTGAAGGAATACGTGCCGTCGCGGTTTTCGGTGAGTTTGAGGCGCTGGCCGTCTTCGTCCGTGACCGTGATGCGCTGCACAGTGGCGTTCCGACCGGGCGTGACAGTGATCGTGACCTTGGCGCCCGCGCTGGCGTAGGACTTGTCGACCTTGGCGACACCGTCGCCGCTGTTCGAAATCTTCACAGGGAAGCTGGGCTTGGCGGGCTCGCCGCCGCCGGACGAGCGCTGCTGCACCTTCACGGTTGTGAAATCCGTCTTCGGCGCAATCGTCTGGCTTCCGTCATAGGCAGCGATAAAGGTATAGGTCTGCGTCTTGTTGGGAAGCGTGGCCGAATACGTGCCATCGCCGTTGTCCGTCATGGTGACGGCATTACCGGCCTCGTCCGTGCCGGAGACCGTCACAACCGCGCCATCCGGCAGATTGCCGCGCTTAAGCGTCAGCGTGACCTTGCCGCCGCCCGAGAGTGTGTCGTGGTCGGCAGTCAAAATGAACGTCGGCGCGGTGCGGTTCTTTGCCACAAGGTTGATGGCCAGTGTAACCGGCTCATAGTTCTGCGAGGTATACTGGACGGTGATGGTGCCAACCTTTCCCTCTTTCGCCGTCTCGTTCTTGAGAATCGGAATCGAGACGCCCTGCTTGCCATTTACCGTCTTCAGCTCCGCGCCGGAGCTATAGTACCCGTCGGCCGAGACGTCCAGAGTGCCATAGGGCGCGTCATTACCGAAGCGCAGCCCCTCTGCCAGCGCCGGCAGCGCCGGGAACGCAACCTCGTAGGTACCGGCCCAGCCGTTGTAGATCGTGAGCGTCACGGGCGCGGGGTCTGTCAGCTTGGCCCGCTTGACGATGATTTCGGCCGTTCCGGAAGCTTCCGCGTAGGTGTAATTGTCCGGGGTAAACTTCCAGCCAAGATCTGCGTGCCTACCGGCGTCCAGAATTGCGTCCGGCGTCTGCCAGACGAAGGTTCCTTGAAGCTTTGGTGGGATTGTCTCGCCAGAAAGCGTGATGCTGCCAAGCTTCTCGCCGTAGGTGAGCTCGGATTTGCTCGGTGTGGCAGTAGCTGTGACCGTCGAGCGGTCCTTTGTTTCCACACGAACGAGAATGGTAACATTCGAATAATTCTTGCAAGCTACAGCGATGGTAAATTTGGCAGCCACTGTACCTGGGGCCGTAACTACAGCATTCACAGGAATCTTCAGACTGTGGCCTTCCAAGACAACCTGGTTTGCGTCAATCAACTTAGATACTACGATGTCCTTTTCCGTGATCTGATAGCCTTCAAAGCCCAGGTCCTGAAGGTTACTCAGGCACGCATCCAGATCAACCGTGTACGTGTGCGCAACGCCGGAGTAAGCATCAACTGTTTTCGTCTGCTCCATATGGGACGTGTTCTTCGTAATCGTGCCGGTTATCTTGAACGTTTTCTCCATGATCGGATGCTTGTTCGCGTCATAGCCGAAGCAGTAGTTGCGGTTCGTCAGCGTGACCTTGACGGTTACTTTCTTACCTTCTCCGGCGTTCGCGTCCTCAAATTCTGCCGAGATGGTGTAATCCGTACCGGCCGTCAGGCTGCTGCTTCCGATGCTGCTGGCTGTAACGGTTGCGTTTGCCGAACCGTCGTAGGCGCGCGTCTGAATGGTGGCCGAAAGGGCCGCGTTGGACAGATCAATCCGCTGAACGGTCAGCCGCACGGTGTTCGACGAAAGCGTATAGTTATCTCGGGTTACTTCGCAACGGTACGTGTAGTCACCTACAGGTTCGTTAGCGACCAATGTATTCGTTGTGGCGTTTTGAATTGCAACACCGTTGCGATACCACTGATAGGTTATGCCGCTGCTGCTATTCGACTCAACTGTTGCCGTGAATTTTACAGACGTGCCGTAAGGAACTGTCGTTTCTCCATCGGCCGAAATCGTCACGGAGCGAAGCGGCAGGATTTTTACCTCCTTGGCCGTATCCGATGCAAAGCTCGCCGCTATAATGTCGCCCTTTGCCTCCCAGCCCGACGAAGTCTTAAAGGCATAACCGCCAGGAAGCAGCCGGCCGTAGTTTTCATAGGTCGAGCCTGCTACGTCGATGGCGTAGTATTTGCCGCCGTTGAGCGTGAGCTTGCCGTCGCCTGTGACTTTCAGCCGGCCGAACGTGCCGTCACCGATCGAGACCGTACCGCCGCTGAATTTGAGCGCAGACGAGCTGGAACAAGTCACCTTGAATCTTCCGCCCGCAATACTGAAATTGCCTTCTTTAACTTCCGTATCTCTGATTATGGTTACATCTTTTAGCAAGTACACGCAGGAACCATTGTTTTCCTCCGCCAGGGCCAACATCTTGTCAAAATAACCATAACTTCGCTGGCCGTCCACCGACAAATACGCTTCGGCTTTCTCTCCGCACGCGCATGTTCCGCTGTTGCTAAAATCGTGCTTGTGCTTTCTAATCGTAATATATGTGTCTTCGCCTGCTTTGAGTTCTGCCTGATTTTTCGCGTTTGGCTGATAATCTTCGCCAATATAAAACACATCTAAGGTATTATTGCTAAGTTTCCCAAGCGTTGCCCCTTTTGTAATAATATGCTTATAATTTCCATTGGTTAGCATTCCACTGCCGTAAGGTTCGAATGTGAGCTTTCCGTCAAAATACGCACTCTTACTTCCGACAGCCAGCAATGCATGATCATCTACAGTAACATCTCCTACAGTAACATCTCCTTGAAATTTACCGTTGCTCACCTCCAACGATCCACCATAGGTAACCTTTGCATGATCATAGGTTCCGCCGTTGACGGTCACATTTCCGCCGATTATAAACAAGCTTCCAAAATTAGACTTCTCGTCACCGGCAATGTATGCATATCCTCTCCCTGAGTTCGAGGAGGATCCATGCACCATAATACTTGGCGCGTTTGCGCCTTTATTTTGAATTGTTCCGTCGCGAACGTTCAGATAACCGCCAGCCTCCACTTCAATGACGCCCTGAACAGAGGTATGCTTGGATGTGTCCCCGATCACCGTTCCGTTTGAAAGATTCAGCTTCCATTTGTCCCATTGAACGCGGAACGCCACACCTTTGCTCGTAAGCGTTTTTTTGTTCAAATCCATGTAGAGTGTTTTTCCGGAGAGGTCACCCAGATGCTGGTATTCAATCGTCCCAACCTGCGCGTCCTGGAACATGGTAAACCAGCAATCTTGGGATTTTAGCATCTTCCAGGCTGCGTTCATCGCAAGGTCAAAGGTTTCATAATAGGTTCTATAATCGACAAGCGCACTAGGAGACACGCTGGCCGCCATCTGCGATTTGCATTTGCTACAGAACCCGGTTTTCTGGTCAACATCACCGTGCCTATGCTCGCAAGTCTTGAATGTCTTTTTAATTGTCTTTACAACCGTAAAACCGTCGGCGGTAATCCTCGCCCGAATATAATATTGTTTTTCTCTCGGAGTAAATTCAACTGTAAACGCCCGATTGGCGTCGAGCTCAATTCCATCATAACTAGTTTGGTAGTTCGAACTATCACTCACGAAATAGCTGCAAGTAGGCGTTGTACCAGACAAAGATATACCCCAAAAGATTCTAACTGAGATTCACACTCGCCTTATCCGAAGAAATGTTCTTTTATATCTGTGACGCCGCCATCCTTGTCGCAGAACCACTCATAATTAGAGTGGCAATTTTGGCAGCGAGCTATCACATCAAAGCCACCAGGCGAGTGCCGGTTGCTGGTAATACTCATAACTTCCAATGGCTTCCCACAGACCGGACAAAGCCTAATTTTTCTCGCTTGACGAGTAGCGCGCTCCTCCTGCTCTGCTTTGAGTGCATCTAAGAGACTGCGCCAGAGATTTGAATTTGGATCACATTCTGCATAGTCTTCAAGCTGTCGACGAATATCATCGGTAGCCAAAACGAGAAACTTATCATCCAAAAACTGACGGTGACGCTTGATATAATCGGCGACTACTATGGGCATATATGTGTTTCTGTCCATCGCATACCGCATTGCCGATAGCAGGATCAAGCGAAAATTAGAATCGCAGATTGGGGCGAGCAGATCCTGTGGGAACAGCAGGAGCACCTTGCCGTCATTCATGAATACGCGCAGCGGGTGCTGTTTTTCTGTTACCCGGTCCAGTAAGTTGTTGGTTTGCTCTTTCAACTCATCAATGGTGATGGATTCATAGTCCTGAAATGTGTCTGATTCGTAATTCATCATCTGACCTCCGTTCACTTTGTCCTCGCTATCAGGTGTTGGCATTGTAGCTCTGACGGAGAGGTTAAGCAACTCCTTTGTGCAGGGATAGGAGGAGCAAAATTTGTATCGCTATAGGCAAAGAATAAAAACTTCCCTTAATTCTGATGGCATCTTAAGGGGCAGCTTGTCAGAATATGGGGAAGAGGCTTGAACACGCGAAATGCAATTGACTTTAATCGTGATTTCAGAATAAATATTTTACGATTGACTCCCAAAGGACGTTGACTTTTATCATAACTGCAAATATAATATTATTGAATCGTTGTAACCGAGGTGATTGTGTGGATTACATGACTGAGCTCTCCGCTATTGCCAAAACACATGGTGGAATTATCGAGACGAAAATAGCTGCACAGAGAGGTATCTCAAAAGCAGTGCTTTACAAACTGTGCAAGGAAAATAGAATTCATCGTATCGTGAAGGGCCAATACATTCTGCCCGATGACATACAGGACGAGCTGCTGGCCATCAGCAACCGTTCCAATAAAGTTATTTTTTCGCACGAAACGGCCCTGTACCTTCACGGCATTTCCGACCGCACACCATTTGAACATACGGTCACTGCACCGTCTGACTGTATTCCGTCTGCGGCAATCAAGTCGGAATGTAAGGTGTATTATATCAAGCCTGAATTGTTTGAACTCGGTAAAACAATGCTGAAAACACCTGCCGGAAACGAAGTCCCCACATACGACTTAGAGCGCACGATCTGCGACGTAATTCGCAGCCGCAACAAACTCGGAACAGAAACGTTTCACGCTGCCTTGAAGTTATATGCGGCAGATCCCCAAAAGGATCTAAACAAACTGAACTTTTATGCAAAACAGATGCGGGTGGCCAATGTCCTGCGCCAGTATTTGGAGGTGCTTCTATGAGTAATGCAATGAGCTTGAAAGCGAAAATCCGAAACATTGCAAAAAAGAAGAATATTCCTGCACAGGTCATTTTGCAGAACTATATGTTCGAGCGCCTGTTGGTGCGCCTGTCTGTCTCTGATTACAGGGAAAAGTTCGTGTTGAAGGGCGGTATGCTGGTGGCTGCCATCGTCGGGCTGGATAATCGCGCTACAATGGATCTGGATACCACTCTGAAAAACCTGCCTCTCACACCGGATGCCATCCACAGCGCACTGGAGCAGATCTGCGCAATTCGCTTTGACGATGGTGTCTCTTTTGAGATCGGAACCATTTCACCCATCCGCGAAGATGACATATACGGCGGATACCGGGTTATGTTGAACGCATGGTTTGACACAATTGTTACTCCGCTGAGTATCGATGTGTCCACTGGCGATGCCATCACGCCTCATGCAGTACAGTACAACTTCTCTGAGATTTTCGATGACGAAAAAACCTACGAGCTGTGGGCATATAACATCGAAACTGTCATGGCGGAAAAAGTGGAGACCATCTTGCGGCGCAGCGTGTTCAACACCCGTCCCAGAGATTTTTATGATGCCTATATATTGGCTACAACGCAGAAATTTGATCAAGCAGTATTTGAAAATGCACTACAGGCAACAGCCAAGCGCCGTGATACGGCTCGACAGATCGAGGATGTTCCCGGCATTCTTCGGAATATCGAAGAATGCCCAGAGCTCAAGACAATGTGGGAAAGGTACCGCAAACAATTCACCTATGCAGCGGGTATTGAATACGAGCAGATTATAAATGTGCTGAAAACGCTGCTGGGAATAAATGCGATTGCCAAGAGAGAAGCGCCTGTTACAGATAAATGATTCAAATCTGACGGTAGATGTAGGAATGTGGAGATCTAAGGCTGAGTCCCGTTTTTCGTACAGTTTATAGAAATTAGAGGTAGTCTTGCGCCTCGATGGGGTGATGAAATGCTGATTATAGATAACATAAACAAAACAGTTAAAGAAGACTTGCAAGCAGGTATTCAAAAGGGCAGCAAGATGTCTGTCGCGGCGGCCTGCTTTTCAATCTATGCGTATCAGGAACTCAAAAAGCAACTGGAAGGCATAGAGGAACTGCGTTTCATTTTCACCTCTCCGACCTTTATCACTGAGAAAGCCTCCAAAGCGCAACGGGAGTTCTATATCCCTCGCATTTCCAGAGAGCGCAGTCTGTATGGTACGGAGTTTGAAGTAAAACTCCGTAATGAACTGACGCAGAAAGCGATTGCGAAAGAGTGTGCAGACTGGATTCGGCACAAGGTGGTTTTCAAATCGAACGTCACCCAGGAGCAGATGATGGGTTTTATGACGGTTGATGAAAGCACCTATATGCCTATTAACGGGTTTACCACAGTCGATCTCGGCTGTGAGCGCGGCAACAACGCCTATTATCCGGTGCAGAAGACAGAGAGTTTTGAAAACGCCAACTACTTCCTCAAGCTCTTCGAACAGCTCTGGAATGACAAGAAGAAGTTACAGGAAGTCACTGACGTCGTAATCGAGAATATTTCCGCTGCATATCGTGAGAACGCCCCTGAATACATCTACTTTGTTGCGCTCTATAACATTTTCAAGGAGTTTCTTGATGACATTTCCGAAGACGAATTGCCGAATGAGGCAACAGGTTTCAAGGAAAGCAAAATCTGGGGAATGCTTTATAACTTCCAGCGCGATGCAGTTCTTGCCATCATCAGTAAACTTGAGAAATTTAACGGCTGCATTCTGGCAGATAGCGTAGGTCTTGGTAAAACCTTCACTGCGCTTGCCGTCATCAAGTATTACGAGAACCGCAACAAATCTGTGCTTGTTCTCTGCCCCAAAAAACTTTCTGAGAACTGGAATACATACAAGGGCAACTATGTCAACAATCCCATTGCCACAGACCGCCTGCGCTATGATGTGCTCTATCATACGGATCTTTCCCGTGAGCATGGACAGTCGAATGGCATTGATCTTGACCGTCTAAATTGGGGCAACTATGACCTTGTTGTCATTGATGAGAGCCACAACTTCCGCAATGGCGGGGAGGTGTCCGGCGAGGACGCAAAGGAAAACCGGTATTTGAAACTGCTCAATAAAGTCGTTCGCACTGGTGTGAAAACAAAGGTGCTGATGCTCTCGGCAACACCTGTCAACAACAAGTTTATCGACCTTAAAAATCAGCTTGCACTCGCCTATGAAGGTGATGCTTCGCAGATGAACAAAAAGCTCGACACGACCAAAAGTATTGATGAAATTTTCCGTCAGGCGCAGAAATCTTTCAATACATGGAGCAAGCTCCCTGCTGACGAACGAACGACGGACGAGCTTTTACGGACACTTGATTTTGATTTCTTTGAACTGCTGGACAGTGTAACGATTGCGCGGTCAAGAAAGCACATCGAAAAATATTACAACACTTCTGACATCGGCAAATTTCCGGAGCGTCTGCCGCCGATTTCGCTGCGTCCCTGCCTGACAGACCTGAGCGACGCTATCAACTATAACGATATTTATAATTTGCTCATGTCGTTGAGCCTGACGATCTATACGCCGTCGAATTATATCATGCCGTCGAAGTTGGCAAAGTACATCGACATGACGCACCACAAGGGAAACAGCCTTACCCAGCAAGGACGTGAAGCAGGCATTCGGCGTCTTATGAGCATCAACCTTCTCAAACGTCTGGAAAGCTCGGTTGCTTCTTTCCGCTTGACGATTGACCGCATCAAAAAGCTGATCAACGATACGATTGGGACGATCAAAAATTATCAGTCTGGGGACTGCGTCCTGAATCTGACGGAGATTTCCGGCGCAGAAGATTTTGATTACGACGATCAGAACACTGATTTCTTCTCCGTCGGCAAGAAGGTCAAAATTGACCTCGCTGATATGGACTATGTTTCATGGATGCGCGAGCTGGAAAAGGATGCGGAGAATCTGGAACTCCTGTCCCTCATGATTGCCGACATCACGCCGGAGCATGACACAAAGCTGCAAACGCTGTTTGACTTGATCCGCAAGAAAATTGAGCAGCCAATCAATCCCGGTAATAAGAAGATCATTATCTTCACTGCATTCTCTGATACCGCCGATTACCTCTTTGCAAACGTCAGTAAATTTGCAAAAACAAACTTCGGGCTGGAAACGGCAGAGATTACCGGCACAGTTGACGGAAAAACTACCATACCAAAGCTCCGAGCAGACCTTAATACGGTATTGACCTGCTTCTCTCCTGTTTCCAAAGGAAAGTCTGTTCTTCTGCCCGGAAATCAAGACGAACTTGATATTCTGATTGCGACCGACTGTATTTCCGAAGGTCAGAACTTGCAGGATTGCGACTATCTCATCAACTACGACATTCATTGGAACCCTGTTCGCATTATCCAGCGGTTCGGACGAATTGACCGGATCGGCAGTAAAAACGACCATATCCAGCTCGTAAACTTCTGGCCGGATATGGACCTTGATGAATACATCAACCTGAAAAGCCGCGTGGAGACCCGCATGAAGATTTCGGTCATGACCTCTACCGGTGACGATGACCTGATCAATGCCGAGGAAAAAGGCGACCTTGAATACCGCCGCGCACAGCTCAAGCGGCTGCAAGAAGAAGTCGTGGACATTGAGGACATGACCAGCGGCATTTCCATCATGGATTTAGGACTCAACGAGTTCCGCCTTGATCTGCTCGAATATATGAAGCAGCACGAGGACATCGAAACCGCGCCAAAGGGTCTGCACACCGTTGTTGGACAGACGGAAGATTCTCCTGCCGGGGTAATTTTCGTCCTCAGAAATATCAATGACAGCGTGAACATTGACAACCGGAACCGGATTCACCCCTTCTACATGGTCTACATCAGTGAAGAAGGTGAAATCGTCTGCGATTATCTCAATCCGAAGAGATTGCTCGACACAATGCGTCTGCTCTGCCGTGGCAAGAGTGAGCCTTGTGCGGAGCTTTGTAAGCGGTTCAATGATGAGACAGACGACGGGCGCAAAATGGGTGAAATCTCTGAGCTGCTGAGCGAAGCGATCAATTCTATCATTGACGTGAAAGAAGAAAACGACATTGACAGCCTGTTCAAGAGCGGCGGCACATCCGCCCTGCTCAGTGCAGTGTCAGGGCTGGATGATTTTGAGCTGATTTGCTTCTTGGTCGTAAAATAAGGAGGGCTTGCGATGCTTGGATTTCCTGCATCTACGGAGTTCAACAAAAAAATCCCAAAGCAGAAGTTCTATGACAACCTTGACATTTCCCCTGCCCTGCGCCGTGTGTTTGTCGATCAGATTCGGCTGGTGTACTGGCGAAACAAACTGGCAGCGTCCACGCTCAACATCGCAACAGGAGAAGCCGTGACCGAAATCGAAGTGTTCGAGGTGCGCCTAAACGATCCGCAGCTTGACGAAGCCGTGCTGAAACAAATCGACAAAGAGATCCCCTACCACATTCTCTTTGTTCTGACCTGTAACGGCAAGGCTCAAGCCTGGATCGGCTACAAGGAAGCTGCCGCATCCGGCAGCAACGCCTTCAAGATCAGCCGCTATTATCACACCGACTGGATGCCGGAAGACGAGCTGCATCTCCATATTGACGGCTTAAACATGGATGCCGTCTATGAAAACCTTGTCCGCCAGATCGCCGGGGACAAGTTGCAAACGGATTCCGGCGAGAGTTTGAAAGAGTCTGTCGAGCGGGATGAAAAGAAGAAGCAGCTCGAAAAGCAGATCGCCGCGCTGGAAAGCAAGATGAAGAAAGAGAAGCAGCTCAACCGACGGATGGAGATGAACTCAGAGTTGAAAAAGATGAGGAAGGAGCTAGATCAACACCATGTCAATTGAGTCTTACCGAAGAACTATCGCTTCTTTAGATAGAGAAATTGCCGCATTAGAAAGGGACAAATCTGTTGCTGATAAAAATGCCGCTGCTCAAAAAAAGAAGGCTAGCAGTGTTTCCATTAGCAAGAACGCATCTGCATCGACTATCAGAAGTAAACACCGACAGATTGAAGGTTACAATAAGGCCGCAATAAAGTTTTCCGAGAAAAGCGCTGCTCTCTCTGCTAAAATTGCCGAAAAACGAAAGAAACGAAATGACGTCGCTGCTCGTCTTCAAAAAGAAGAAATCAAAGACCAGAAAAAACAATACCAAGCTGCTGATGCCATGCGACAGTCATATGAGCATCGAATTTCCGAATTGGAGCAGCAGTTACTGTCATCTATCAAAGAAAATATTAATCTGAGTGAGGAAAATTCTATGGAAGAGTATGACGTTTTTGTTTCCCATGCTTGGGAAGACAAAGAAGATTTTGTAGACGATTTAGTAGATGCTCTACGCAAACTGAATATAAAGGTTTGGTACGACACCAATCAAATGAAGTGGGGAGATTCTATGAGGCAACGTATCGATGATGGTCTACGTAAGTCTCATTTTGGTATTGTCGTTCTTTCTCCTAGCTACATCGCAGAAGGAAAATATTGGACAGTCGCTGAACTAGATGGATTATTTCAATTAGAAGGTAGCTCCGAGATAACTCTTCTGCCGATTTGGCATCGATTAACGAAAAAAGATGTAATTTCTTACAGTCCCCTTATCGCAAACAAGAAAGCATTACTCAGTTCTTTAATGACACCAGAAGAGATTGCCACGGAATTGCAAAAATTACTACCAAAAAGCCAGACGAAGTAAAATCATAACAGAAGAAAGGTGTATAACCTTATGGATATATCGGAACAAGTTTTTACCTATGCTACTAAACTAATGGCTCATATACGAATCATGTTTGCCTATCTGGATACCTATAAAGCTCTGTGTACCAGCAAAAAATCATTCCATGATACAATGTCACAGGCACCTCTTTTCTTTAATGTGGTTGAGAAATCCTTAGTGTCTTCTCTGATGATTGATCTTTGTAAATTGTTCGAGGATAGCTCTACCGTCTTAAGTGTGAAAAAACTGTACAGTATATGTGAGCAAAACCAAAAACTGTTCCCCAAATATCGAACATATAATGGCATAGAAACAGACATTCCATTTACTCTCTCAAAAACGCTTGACCTGGCCAAACAAGATTTTGAAGATAACAAGAAAGTTATCTCTAATCTGAAAAAACAACGAAATACTCTATGGGCACATCATGACAAGAGATACATCTTAGATCCTTCTCAGATTGAAGATAGTTACCCTATAAAATGGCAGGAAATTGAACACCTCTTACAGTTTGCAAGTGATTTTACAAATTCAGTAATTTCCAACTTTTCTAGCTCAATTGAACTTCCATTTTTTAATAACGCAGATGCGTGCTTTGATAATGTGCAAACTGTACTCAGCCTTATGGAAAATGGGATGAATAAAAGGAGCAATACCAATGGATAAACTACGCATGGAATCCCCCGACCTAACCGCCCAAAACATAGAAAAACTCGCCGCCCTCTTCCCCAACTGCATCACCGAAGCCCCCGACGGGCGCGGCGGGATCCAACGCGCCGTCAACTTTGAGCTGCTCAAACAGATGCTCTCCCCCGACGTAATCGACGGCGACGAAGCATACGAGTTCACCTGGGTCGGCAAAAAGGCATCCATCGTAGAGGCCAACAAACCCATCCGCAAAACCCTGCGCCCCTGCCCCGAAGAAAGCAAGGACTGGGACACCACCGAAAACCTCTACATCGAGGGCGACAATCTGGAAGTCCTCAAGCTCTTGCAGGAAAGCTATCTCGGCAAGGTCAAGATGATCTATATCGACCCGCCCTACAATACCGGCAACGACTTCATCTATGCCGACGATTTCATGCGCTCGCAGGAAGAAGAAAACGAGCAGATGGGAATGTACGACGAGGACGAAAACCGCCTGTTCAAGAATACCGACACCAACGGACGGTTTCATTCCGACTGGTGTAGCATGATTTATTCACGGTTGATGCTAGCAAGAAATCTGCTGACGGATGATGGGGTTATCTTTATTAGTATTGATGATCGCGAATTAGATAACATACTTAAAGTCTGCAATGAAATATTCGGGAAAGACAACTGTGTTGCAAATATAATATGGCAGAAAAAATATTCACCGCAAAATGATGCCCGCTATTTTTCAAATATGCATGACTACATTTTATGTTACGCAAAACACCAAAACAGAATGGATTCCGAAGGAGGCTGGGTTAGAAACCTTCTGCCAAGAAACAAAGAACAGAACAACAGATACAAAAATCCGGACAATGACCCACGAGGGCCATGGAAGGCTGCGGATTTAACGTCAAAAACCAAAGCGGCAGGACACTCATACGCTATTGTTACACCTTCTGGAAGAAAAGTATTTCCTACACAGGGCAGACAATGGGCTCCTGCGTATAGTACCTATTGCCATTTGTTAAATGATAATCGCATATGGTTTGGCACTAATGGAGATAATGTGCCTTCACAAAAAGTGTTTTTGAGTGAAGTGCAGGATGGTCAAGTTCCAAATACGATTTGGTTTAGAGATGAAGTCGGAGATAGCCAATCAGCGTTAAAGGAACTTGTTACACTGATGAATGGAAAGTATTTCGATACTCCAAAGTCTGTGAATTTGATAAAGCGAATGGTGTATTTGGGCACAAACAGTGGTGAGATCATTCTCGACTTCTTCTCCGGCTCCGCCACCACGGCCCACGCCGTCATGCAGCTCAACGCCGAGGATGGCGGACACCGCAAATTTATCATGGTACAGCTCCAAGAGCCGTGTAATGAAAAGAGTGAAGCCTACAAAGCAGGCTACAAAAATATTTGCGAAATTGGCAAGGAGCGCATTCGTCATGCTGGGGAGAAGATCAAGGCGGAGAGTCCGTTGATGACGCAGGACCTGGACGTTGGGTTCCGTGTTCTCAAGCTTGATGATACCAACATGAAGGACGTTTACTATGCGCCGGATGAGTATGATCAGGAGATGCTGGCCGGGTTGGAATCCAACATCAAGGATGACCGCACCGACCTCGACCTGCTGTTCGGCTGTTTGATCGACTGGGGGCTGCCGCTGTCTTTGCCGTATACTTTGGAACAAATCGACGGCTGCACCGTCCACACCTATAACGACGGCGATTTGATCGCCTGCTTTGACGCGAATGTTCCCGAAAGTGTGGTCAAGGAGATCGCACAGCGGAAGCCGCTGCGTGCTGTTTTCCGGGATGCTGGTTTTGCATCCAGCCCGGAGAAGATCAATGTGTTTGAGATCTTTAAGTTCTATATGCCGGAAGATGCCGATGATATCGGGAAGCGCGTGAAGGTGATTTGAGGGAAGAGAAGAAAAAACGCAACCAGTGGTTACGATTTTTCTTCTTCCAAGAGCGTACTTCATCCCAGCGCGGGAAGGATGTGCAGTGATGAAAAATAATCAAGAAAATACAGCTATCAAAAGTGCTTTCTTAAAAAGTGTTTCTGATGTTCTTGTGCGGGCACGGAAAAATGCCAAAACTGCTGTCAACCTCTCTATGGTGTACGCTTATTATGAGATTGGCAGAATGATTGTTGAGGAAGAGCAGCATGGTGAAAATCGGGCAATTTATGGCAAGCAGCTTTTGAAGGAACTTTCAGCATATCTGACAGGCCAGTTTGGAAAGGGCTATTCCGCGGAAAACCTGAAACTCATGCGGCGGTTCTATCGTATCTATTCAGATGATCAAATTGGGGAAACAGCATTTACCCAATTCGATCATCTTCCGTCCGTCAGTACGGGAAGAAAATTCTTCCTGAGCTGGTCGCACTATCTGAAGCTCATGCGGATCGAAAACATTGACGAACGGCACTTTTATGAAATTGAGTCTGTCAAAAATGACTGGAGCCTCAGCGAGCTAAAACGTCAATATAACAGTTCCCTTTATGAACGCCTTGCCCTCAGTACAGATAAAGACAGGGTTTACCGGCTGGCACTGGAAGGGCAGAAGGTCGAGACACCGAAAGATGCAGTGAAAGACCCATATGTACTTGAGTTTTTGGGACTAAAAGAGCTTCCGGAATACTCGGAAAGCGAGCTGGAAAGCAGAATCATTGACCACTTGCAGCAGTTCCTTTTGGAGCTTGGCACCGGCTTTGCATTTATTGGGCGCCAGGTACGCTTCACGTTTGATGAAGAGCACTTTATCGTTGATCTGGTTTTCTACAATCGGTTGTTACGCTGCTTTGTCCTGTTTGATTTGAAAATTGGTGAACTTAAGCATCAGGATATCGGGCAGATGCAGATGTATGTCAATTACTATGACCGTAAAGTAAAGCTAGCAGACGAAAATAAAACGATTGGAATCATTCTCTGCCGCGATAAAAATAATGCAGTTGTAGAAATGACATTACCGGAAGATAATTCTCAAATATTTGCCAGCAAGTATGAAACAGTCCTGCCCAAAAAGGAGGATCTGAGAAAGCTACTGGAAGAACAGATTGTAACAGATACCAGAGGTGAAGACGATTGAAGCTCCAATTCAAACACCAAAAATTTCAGGCAGATGCCGCCAAAGCAGTCGTTGATGTTTTTTCGGGCCAGCCGTATCGTACCTCCACGTATAGAGTGGACCGTGGTGATGATGATCAGCAGACACTTCTGGACGATTTCACCGGTTGGCGCAACGAGCCGATTGTCCCAGAGCTGAACGATGGGATCATTTTAGAGCATCTGCAAAAAGTACAGCGGGCCAACCAGATCAAACCTTCAGAGCGGCTGGAGGGGCGTTATAATTTGACCATTGAGATGGAGACCGGTGTCGGTAAAACCTACACCTACATCAAGACCATGTATGAGCTGAACAAGCACTATGGTTGGAGCAAGTTTATCGTGGTCGTGCCCAGCATCGCCATTCGAGAAGGCGTCTATAAGACCTTCCAGGTAACGCAGGAGCATTTCGCAGAGGAATACGGCAAGAAGATCCGGTTCTTTATCTACAACTCATCACAGCTGACAGAAGTCGATCGCTTTGCTTCAGATAGTGCGATGAACGTCATGATCATCAACTCGCAAGCGTTTAATGCCAAGGGCAAAGATGCTCGCCGAATTTATATGAAGCTCGATGAGTTCCGTTCTCGTAAGCCTATTGATATCATTGCTAAAACCAACCCGATCCTGATCATTGATGAACCGCAGTCTGTCGAGGGAAAACAGACCAAAGAACAACTAAAAAAGTTTCAACCCCTCTTAACCCTGCGCTACTCTGCCACCCATAAAGCCGACAGCATCTATAATATGATCTACCGGCTGGATGCAATGGAGGCCTATAACAAACGGCTGGTCAAAAAGATCTCTGTGAAGGGCATCACCCAGTCCCGCAACACAGCCACCGAAGGCTTTGTCTACTTGGAGAGCATCAATCTTTCCAAAGCAAATCCCACAGCAACCATCCAGTTTGATTATAAAGGGGCAACGTCGATCCGGAAAAAGACAGCTACTGTCAACGAAGGATACAATCTCTACGATCATTCCGAAAACTTAGATGAGTACAAGGTTGGCTTCGTGGTAAAGGCCATTGACGGCAGAGATAATTCTATTGAATTTTTGAACGGAACCAAGCTTTATGCTGGAGATGTGATCGGAGCTGTCAGTGAGGATCAGATTCGACGAATTCAAATCCGAGAAACGATCCTCTCCCACCTAGAACGGGAGAGGCAGCTCTTCTATAAAGGCATCAAGGTCTTGTCCCTTTTCTTCATCGATGAAGTTGCAAAGTATAAGCAGTATGATCCGTCAGGCCATCCCTATAATGGTATCTATGCCGACTTATTTGAAGAAGAATATCAAGATATTGTCAGCTCTATGCAGCGCGAAATCGGCGACGAAGATTACCTGGCCTATCTAAATGCTATCTCCGCCCACGATACCCACGCTGGTTATTTTTCTGTGGACAAAAAGGGAAAACTTACAGACAGCAAGCTGAACAATCGAAAAGAAGGAACCACCAATGACGTGGACGCCTATGACTTGATCATGAAAAATAAAGAGTTGCTTCTGGACCGTAACCCGAAGCGCTCCCCCGTGCGTTTCATTTTCTCTCACTCTGCGCTGCGTGAAGGCTGGGACAACCCCAATGTGTTCCAAATCTGCACGTTGAAGCAAAGCGGAAGTGATATCAGAAAGCGGCAGGAAGTCGGCCGTGGCCTGCGACTCTGCGTCAACCAGGATGGAGAACGGATGGATACAACGGTTCTGGGCAGCGACGTTCACAACATCAACGTCCTGACTGTGATCGCCAGCGAGAGCTATGATAGTTTTGCCAAAAGTCTGCAAACTGAGTTGGCTGAAGCTGTCTCTAATCGTCCGCGGGCTGTCACTGCCGATCTCTTCAAAGAGAGAGTCATTACAGATACCTCTGGAAACGGGCAGGTCTTGGATAGCGCTACCGCAAATGCTATTTATTTTGATCTGGTCGTCAATGGCTATGTCAATAAAGAGGGTGCCCTGACAGACAAATACTATGGAGACAAAGCCAACGGTGCAGTGAAGCTAGCAGAAGAAGTGGCCAACTGTGCTGCTTCGATTTTGAGTATCCTCGATTCGGTTTACGATGACCGTGTTATGCAGCCGGATAACGCCCGTGACAAAAATGTTGAGCTGCACGTTGATCCAGATAAACTCGCCATGCCAGAGTTTCAGGCTCTTTGGAAGCGGATCAGCCCCAAGTCTGTCTATGTAGTCAACTTTGATACAGAGGAATTGATTCAAAAATCTATTGATGCGCTAAACCGCAAGCTTCGCGTGTCAAAACTCTTCTTCAAGGTAGAAACAGGTTCTCTGGAAGAAATCAAATCCAAAGAATCTCTCTTAAACGCTACTTCCTTCTCAAAATCTCACTCAAACACTTACGATGTCAGCAAACGAGCAAAAACCAGTCAAAGCGTGAAGTATGATTTGATCGGTAAGCTCGTTGAAGAAACTGGGTTGACCAGGAAGGCAGTCGTAGGCATCCTGATCGGCATCGAGAAAACTGTTTTTCATCAGTTCAAGGAAAATCCAGAGGAGTTCATCTTGAAAGCAGCTGCTTTGATCAATGATGAAAAAGCAACTGCCATCATTCGGCACATCACATACAATATGTTGGATGAAACCTATCACACAGATATTTTCACAGAACCAACTATGAAAGGCAAACTCGATAGCAACGCAATGAAGGCCCAGCGTCATCTGTACGATCATATTATCTATGATTCTACCAACGAGCGAAATTTCGCTGCGGACTTGGATACCAATGCCAACGTTGCTGTCTACGTAAAATTACCAAATAGCTTCTACATCTCCACCCCTGTTGGCCGCTATAACCCAGACTGGGCCATTGCATTTTATGAAGGCACTGTAAAACACATCTACTTCATCGCGGAAACAAAGGGATCCATGCGTTCTATGCAGCTGCGTTTGATCGAAGAATCCAAAATTCATTGTGCCCGCGAACACTTCAAGGCAATCAGTGATGAAAGCGTCATGTATGATGTTGTAGATAGCTATCAAACTCTTCTAGAGAAAATCAAAATTTAAACCATAAAAAAACTACTCTCCCCCGCTCTGAGTCAATTTGATGGCTCAGAGCGTTTTTTACCTTAAAATGTATGTATGTTTACATACGTACATACAAACATACATACATTATATTCTCTAAGTTTTTTATTTGTTCTTATATTATAATTATATAAATCGCTGATTTTTTGAATTTTTGTTGACTTGAAGTGTGAAAAATGCTATTCTATAAATAAAATATGGACTAGATTTAAGGAGTGTTGCTATCAACACTCCTGTCATTATTAAGGTGCAGATTGCGAGTTAATCGCTTAGCTTGGACCCCGCTGGTGGAGTCAAGGTAACGAGAGACGCGCAATCTTTTTATTTTTTAACAGTTATTGAGGCTATGAACTCATGCATATAAGAGGATGATCTTGTATAAGATTGTATTGCAATGATTTTATTGTAATATATAATTAAATGATGTATCGTTCTATCTGCCGCCGGAGGTAGCCCATCCACTACCTCCACCCACTATTCCCAAGAAAGAAGGTGATGCGTATGCATTATATCCATATCGCATATCCACATATCCATACGTTACATCGCCTCCGGTGGCAGAACGATTAATGGTTAAGGCAAGTTAGTCATACTAAGCATCAAAATAGGACGTTTTTCTCGCGTCAAATTATAACTTAGTAACTGATAAGCCTAGTATAAATGCTTCTTTTAGTGTTTATACTTCCTACTATAGAGATAGAGTAGGATTATCTGAAAATAAATTAGCTATTTGTTCAAGAGTAAATCAATCTTACCTGAATAAAATAGTTAATAACAACGTCAGAGATATCCCTATCGAAGTCCTTGTGAATATATCATTGGCACTCCGATTAACGTCAGACGAAGCAATAGATTACTTTGCTCGGCGCGAGCGAGCCTTTTCTCCCGCCAATCCCGTACATAAGCACTATTTATATTTAATTAATATTTATTCTCAGAAGTCTACAAATTATACGCATCTATCAACGGTAGCTTTATCTGCGATTCTAGCTGACGCTGATAATTATCTTATAACACACGGCTTCCCACCTTTGCCAAATTGCAACCTGTGATTTGACCTCTAGCACCCACAACAGTTTGGATTTTTCCATTCTGGTGTGGGTGTTTTTCATTCGTTTTACTTGCATATTTTCCCATTTATTTAATCGAAAAATTATTCCATTTCGGAATAGGTTTTCCATATCTGTCTGTGCTATCCTGTACTTGCAATCGCGATTGATCCCCTGGCATTACAACTGGGCTGGCCAGCCCGACATTATGTACCATAACAACTACATCAAAAGAAAGGCTGGTAAATATGAAAATTACCGATCTGAAAATCGACCCCGCCTCCCTCGGCAGCAAGCAGTGGCTGGTGGAAGTCGTCCCTGCGTATGCTTATCAGGATAACCGCCGCACGGATACCGTCATCGGCTACCGCTACACGGTAGCGCTCCCGGAGCGCAACCTGGACAAGATCAGCGTGCGCATCGATGGCGCCAAGCGCATGGATTCCCCCAACGGCTACGTCGATGTTCGCTTCGAGGGTCTGGAGCTGTATCTCTACTGGTCCCGCGGCGAGTATCAGCTGGGTGCCCGCGCCACCAACATCCACCCCGTGGCGGCAAACACTAAGCCCTAATCTGTTAGGGCTGGGCTGGCGATGACGACAGGGTCGGCTAGGCCCCTCAAGGGCCTGGCCCCCTGGCGGTGGAGCTAGGCCAGTCCTTGCACCTAGGGGGTAGTATTACCCCCTAGGTGTAGCATGTAGCATGTAGCACCCACACTGATATAACACTCAGGAGGCCAATTATGGGCTACAACACACAAGGCCGCAAATGGGCCTTAGTCATCAACAATCCCCAGGAGGCAGGGTTAGATCACAAGGCTATCGTTGATCTTTTGAAACTCTTCTCCCCTGCCTATTACTGCCTATGCGACGAGATCGCAACGACGGGGACCTATCACACGCATGTCTTCTTCTATGCTCCACCTCCGGTACGTTTTGGAACTATTAAGGGTAGATTTTCTACTGCTCATATTGAAAAAGCGTATGGTTCGGTTCAGGTAAACCGTGACTATTTACGTAAGGAAGGCCGTTGGACTGATTCTGAAAAGGCAGAGACTTCCGTCCCTGGCACCTTTGAAGAATGGGGTGAAATTCCCACGGAACGATCCGAAAAAAATCCCGAAATGTCCCACTTAATTGACAATATCCAGGCCGGAATGACCACCGCAGAGATTGTCTTAGACAACCCTAGCATGGCTTTTAAAGTCAACGAAATTGACGAGCTTCGTCAGGTCTTGTTGACTGAAAAGTACACGCCTAAATTCCGGCAGGTAGAAGTGTCCTACTTATACGGTGCCAGCGGTACCGGCAAAACGCGCGGTATCTTCGACAAACACCCCGCTGAGGATATTTGCCGGATCACAAACTACCGGGCCACCAAAGGGATCTCTTTTGATTCCTACCATGGGCAAAAAGTTCTTGTCTTCGAGGAATTTGATTCCCAAATTCAAATTGAAGAGATGTTGAACTACCTGGACGTCTACCCCCTGCACCTGCCCGCACGGTACAGCGACCGAATGGCCTGCTATACGACCGTCTACATCACCTCCAATTTGCCGTTGGAGGAGCAGTATCGTTCGGCTCAGGAGTACAAGCCAGAGACCTGGCGTGCCTTTCTCCGACGAATCCACAATGTAGTGGAATACCTACCGGACGGCTCCACAGTAATTCACAAGGCGGTGAAAAATCCCTATGGCTCAGAAACCTGAACACGAAGGGATCAGCAACCACACCACCCGCCGTCATCTATTGCTGCGCTTTCGCGCAGGTCTTGGGGTCCTGCAACAGGACCCCAGGGCGCGGCGGATTCTGGTTGGATTCCTTTTCATCGACCTGCTTCTCTTTTCCCTTCGCAAGCTCTTCTTTGGTTTGGATAGCATGGGAGACTTCGCGGGGCCGGTAGATGGTCTTCTCCGGTTGACCTTCTTCGCTTTGACTATGCTGGGTATCCTGGGTATCATTCTCTACCTGGGCACCCCAAGCGGCAGTCTCGCTTCTCGCGAAGCCATGCGGAAGATCGGCCTGGTCAACCACGCCGGGGAAGTTCCTCTTCTTGTTGCCAAAGAACAGGACAAACTCAACCCCCGCCTGACAATCTGGACCTTCGACCCGTGCGGCATCCCGCTCAGCGAATGGGAAGACCATCAGGAGAATCTCGAAGCTGGTCTAAACGTCACCATTGCAAAAATGGCCTGGGCCTCTGGCCGGGAATTGATCCAGGTCTATGCGGTCCCTGCTATGAGTGACTTGCCCAGCAAGCTGCAATGGAGCAACGACTACCTCTCCCCTACCAGCTTCGTTCTGGTCCTGGGGCAAGGTCTAGCTGGACAAGCCACCGTAGACCTGACTAAAATCCCCCACGTTCTGCTCGGCGGCTCCACGGGGTCAGGCAAGAGCGTCCTGCTCAAGCTCCTGCTGATGCAGGCTTTACGCAAAGGAGCCTCTGTCTTTATTTCTGACTTCAAGGGCGGCGTAGACTTTCCCCATGTCTGGCATGAGAGATGCCGGATGTGCTTTGAGGAGCACGATCTCCTGGAAATTCTATCCAGGCTCGTCGATGAACTGGAAGGGCGTAAAGAGTTATTCCATAACATGGAGTGCCCCAACCTGGACACCTATAACTCGCGCGTCGATCCGATGCTTCGCCTAGGCCGCTTTATTTTCGCGTGTGACGAAATTGCCGAAGTGCTGGACAAGACCGGTTTGAACAAGGAGCAAAAAGAGCTGCTCAGTCAAATCGAAAGTAAGCTCTCCACCATCGCCCGTCAGGGCCGGGCTTTCGGCATCCACTTGATCTTAGCCACCCAGCGCCCAGACGCTAACATCTTGCCCGGACAGATCAAGAACAACATCGATTGCCGGGTCTGTGGCCGCGCCGACAATGTCCTGTCGCAGATCATCCTGGACTGTGCCGATGCTGCCGACCGCGTCCCTAAGGATATTCCAGGCCGCTTTCTCACGTCCGACGGCACCCTGTTTCAAGCCTATTGGTTTGATGACAGCAAAGTATGAATAAGCTCGCCCCGACCTGGGAAATCTTACTATACCACCAAATACTAGGAGGTGTCTTTCCGTTGGCTCTCACCGCATGGGAGGGACAGGAGCGCCTGGAACAGCGGCTGCTCATGACCCAGTTACTAAAACTCAACCAATATGCGCTAGAACATGATCTGATTACAACTGAGATTTATAGAAAAATGGAACAAAGTATCATCGAAAAATATGGAACAACATAAAAACAGCGTATACGGCTGAACAAAACGGGCTGGAGAACTTCTCCGGCCCGTTTTCTCTCAATAGCAAGCAATAATAAGGAAACTTTGCGTTTTTAATCATAAAAGTAGTTCCAAATACTGCCGAAGCAGTTTTTCCACTCGGAAGAGCTGCGCGTAGTGCATCAGCTTCCGCAAGTCCTTTTCTCGGCGGGCCACGTACTGCTTGAGGGCACCTTGAAAGGTCTGCATCTCAATACCGCTTCGGCTGCGGACAATGTCACAAATGGTCCGTTCAGCATCGTAGACAGGGACGGGGTTGCCGAAAGGCGTCTTCATGGTGATCAGGCCCACGTCATGCAGTTCTTTCTTGATGGTATAGACTCTGATCCCGTCGGCTTTCAAGTTGGTGGGATTGTAGCCGGTTTTTACCGTGATGGAATATTGCTCCGGCTCCCGATCCGTCAGGTCATGGAAAAGCAAGGCGCTCTCATGGGAAAAAACCGCCTGGGCACAACGGAGGTGGAGCAGGTACATGGCATCCGTCCAGGCATCGGGGGAGAGATAAACCCCGTGGGCAGCTTGTTTCAGGCCGCGCTGTCTGGCATAGGAATAGAACATGGGCTTGGTCACGCCAAGCTGCAACGCCTGACTTGTTTTCAGGATGCCACTGTTTCGCTCAAACAGAGCGTCTAACTGCTGAAAGGTCGTCATGCTTTCACTCCTTTCCTGCTAATATTATATATGAAATTAGCAGGAAAGTAAACTTTCCTTTCTGACCAAATTTTACACCCGTACTCTCTTGCATAACCAGCCCATAACCAGCCATTCTAAGCCCAGAACGACACAAGCTCGTTCCGGGCCGGTGCCAGGCACGATGCCGGTGACACCGCCGCCCGTTCTTGTTTCGGTCAACCCGCAGCTGCGTTTGACCGACCAAAATCCAAAAACAAGGAGTGTATGGTTATGGCTACCAAACAGTCTTCCAGCAGCAAGATCATGGTCCCCCAGGCTCGCGCCGCGATGAACAAGTTCAAGATGGAGGCCGCCAACGAAGTCGGCGTCGATCTCAAGAAGGGCTACAACGGCTCCATGACCACCCGCGAGGCCGGCTCCATCGGCGGCCAGATGGTCAAGCATGTGTGTCCAGTACGGACACTCGTGATCGAGCGCCCCAATCGCCGGGCCGCAGGCCACGCAACGGTGATTACATATCAGTATCAGCTGGAAATCTGAGTAAAAAAGAGCTTATCCGCAGCAAAAAATACTGTGGATAGGCTCTTTATATTGTATTTTATTTCAAAGTGTTGAAGTTACGGAAATTCTCGTGTAAAATAGAGGCGAAATTTACTTGTGCGAGGTACTTCCATGCAGATGATCGACAATATAAACAAGACCGTCAAAGACGATCTGCAGTCGGAAATCCATAAAGGAAGCAAGCTCTCTATTGCAGCAGCTTGCTTCTCCATCTATGCTTACCAGGAGTTGAAAAAGCAGTTAGAAGAAATCGATTCTCTGCATTTTATCTTTACCTCGCCCACTTTTGTGACGGAAAAAACGCCAAAAGCGCAACGTGAATTTTATATTCCTCGCATTTCCAGAGAGTGCAGTCTTTACGGCACGGAGTTTGAAGTAAAGCTCCGTAATGAGCTGACACAAAAAGCGATCGCCAAAGAATGTGCCGACTGGATCAAACGCAAAGCGGTTTTCAAATCCAACGTCACGCAGGAGCAGATGATGGGCTTCATGACGGTCGATGAAAGCACCTATATGCCCATCAATGGATTTACAACAGTCGATCTCGGTTGTGAGCGCGGCAATAACGCCTACTATCCGGTGCAGAAGACAGAGAATTTTGAGAATGCTAACTACTATCTCAAGCTCTTTGAACAGCTCTGGAACGACAAGAAAAAGCTCCAAGAGGTCACGGATATTGTGATCGAGAATATCTCTGCCGCATATCGTGAGAACGCACCAGAATATATTTATTTTGTCGCACTCTATAACATCTTCAAAGAATTCCTTGATGACGTTTCAGAGGATGAGCTGCCTAACGAAGCGACAGGCTTCAAGGAAAGCAAAATCTGGAGAATGCTTTATAACTTCCAGCGCGATGCAGTTCTCGCCATCATCAGCAAACTCGAAAAATTCAACGGCTGTATTCTGGCAGACAGCGTTGGTCTCGGCAAGACGTTCACTGCGCTTGCGGTCATTAAGTATTATGAGAACCGCAACAAATCTGTGCTTGTTCTCTGCCCGAAGAAGCTCTCTGAGAACTGGAATACATACAAGGGAAATTATATCAACAATCCCATTGCAGCAGACCGACTGAGATACGACGTCCTCTATCACACCGACCTTTCCCGTGAGCATGGACAGTCGAACGGGATCGATCTTGATCGCCTGAATTGGGGTAACTATGATCTCGTTGTCATCGATGAGAGCCACAACTTCCGCAATGGCGGCGAGGTGTCCGGCGAGAATGCAAAGGAAAACCGCTATCTGAAACTGCTCAATAAAGTCGTTCGTGCTGGTGTGAAAACGAAGGTGCTGATGCTCTCGGCAACACCGGTCAACAACAAGTTTATCGACCTCAAAAATCAGCTTGCACTCGCCTACGAGGGCGATGCCGCACAGATGAGCAAAAAGCTCGATACGACCAAAAGTATTGATGAAATCTTCCGGCAGGCACAGAAGGCTTTCAACGCATGGAGCAAGCTCCCTGCCGAGGAACGCACGACGGACGAGCTGTTGCGGACGCTGGATTTCGATTTCTTTGAACTTCTGGACAGTGTGACGATTGCACGGTCAAGAAAGCACATTGAAAAATATTACAACACTTCTGACATCGGCAAATTTCCGGAGCGTCTGCCGCCGATTTCGCTACGTCCCTGCCTGACAGACCTGAGCGACGCGATCAACTATAACGATATTTATAATCTGCTCATGTCGTTGAGCCTGACGATCTATACACCGTCAAATTATATCATGCCGTCGAAACTGGCAAAGTACATCGACATGACGCACCACAAAGGAACCAGCCTGACCCAGCAGGGGCGTGAGGAAGGCATTCGCCGCCTTATGAGCATCAACCTGCTCAAGCGTTTGGAAAGCTCAGTCGCCTCTTTTCGGCTGACGATTGACCGCATCAAAAAGCTGATTGAAGATACCATTGAAACGATCAAAAGCTATCAGTCTGGCGGCTGTGTCCTGAATCTGACTGAGATTTCCGGCACAGAAGATTTTGATTACGACGATCAGAACACCGATTTCTTCTCGGTCGGAAAGAAGGTCAAAATCGACCTTGCTGACATGGACTATGTTTCATGGCTGCGCGAGCTGGAAAAGGACGCCGAGAATTTGGAACTGCTGTCCCTCATGATTGCCGACATCACGCCGGAGCATGACACGAAGCTGCAAACGCTGTTT
>OKRW01000900.1_pt1 | contig 27899 bp, 18 predicted proteins | sample 1601151 | NCBI WGS metagenome assembly OKRW01 (sample SAMEA3541471, study PRJEB24748) | human gut metagenome | biome: human gut; feature: human-associated habitat; material: faeces | place: China | collected 2012 | reverse complement strand
TGAAGTTTTTTTCCTACATTTGTAAGTGTGTTGCACTTGACACTGGAATGTGCGCTTTAGTCAAACGTTTAGGGCTCTTATTAGACCACTTGTGTACTATTTTATTTTTGCATACCTTTGCGGAAAGGCTTAAGAAAATATACTGTTGCATAAGCAAAATAGAGCCTCCCATAGTTGTAGCGTGAGCTAAGCTACGCAAGGGTTCGAGCGACACACTTTAGTAAAAAACAGATCAAACACTATATAGTTATGAGACGAAACTATCTCCTCGTGATGCTCCTAGGGCTACTAGCACTAGCTACAGCTCACACTACCTTCGCACAGAGTGATCAGCAGATGGTCATACATACTAAAGATGGTAAGACACATCGTTATCCCGTTAGCAAGATAGACAGCTTTAAGTTTGTCGTACAGGAGTTTACTACCCTAACCTTCACACAGGCGGAGGTGCAGGCAGATCGCTCTACAGAGCCAGGGCATTACTTTATCTCCTTTAGCAATGATACATGGAGTGAGACGATGACCTTAGACTTTTATGCCGATCCAGCCAGTGATAAGTTGCCTAGTGGCACTTATGAGGTCAATGAGCGTAAGGAGGCGAATAGTATCTGTGGGTCTTGTAGTCAGCTCACAGTGATGGACCTAAGTAGTGGATCATCAGAGACGGTAGCCCTAACGGGCGGTCGTGTGGTCGTGGTCGCTGGCGAAAGTGATCAGTACACTATGACTATGGATCTGCAGGGGGACAATGGCAAGAGCTACCTTAGCGAGCTGACCACAACGCTCAAGTGGAGCGAGCTACTGGTCTCCACCTTCACAGCAGTCTCTGCCTCTGCCCAGCTGACGGGAGATACTAATACGATGGTTTCGCTAGTTAGTGCTGAGGGGTTGACACTCCGATTAGACTTTTACCACAAGGCTCAGAAGTGGCTCCCAGAGGGTGACTACACCTTTAGTACAGAGTGTACCGAGGGTACTATCTCTAACTACTCTGCACTCATAGGCACCGACTACTCTATGATCCGCGCAAAAGCGGGGTCAGCAAAGGTGAGCATAGCGAAGAATCAATACACCATAACGGCAGAGTTGGAGCTGGAGAGTGGTGCTAGGTATCAAGTCTCCTATACGGGCAAGGTGGATGGTATCCTAATTGGTGGGCAGAAGGAAGATGAGTACGAGTTTGACACAGATGCAGCCCGTGTCTTGACCCCAGACGACCTCAAGGCAGGCGAGAGTATGATTAAGTTCAACGATACGAATTGGCATCAAGAGATGACTATCGACTTTCACGGGCAGCCTGAGGACAAGACGCTACAGCCTGGCACCTACACTTACAGTGAGGTGGTTGCTCCGATGACAATCTCACCAAAGAGTACAATCTCGTTTTACGCTCCAAAGAATAAGGACGTACGATTTGCCGAAGGCTCTAAAGTGCAGGTCTCTATCGATGAGGGGGGCTATACGATAGACTTTGACCTAATCGGCAAGGATGATCAGATACACTACATAAGCCAGTTTAGGGGTACAATTGACTTTACAAACAACTAACTATACAGAAGCAACAATGAGAAAATCAATCGTGAGGGAGCTACTCGCTCTCCTAGTCTTATCGTTCTTTGCGCTCTCTAGCTGTCACAAGAGTGAGACAGTCCTAGAGCCAGAACCATCCCTTCGTGCGATAGCTGTCGAAGCGACGGCAGATGCAGTCACCTTCAAGGTCTCTTCGGAGGCTGTAGAGCGTGTTGCATACATCTGCCAAGAGGCTACAGCTACAAAGCCTAAGGATAACGAGGTCATGGCTAAGGGTAAGCAGATCGAAGCTAATAAAGAGAAGACCATCAAAGAGGAAAACCTAAAGGGCGATACCGAGTATGTGGTCTACGTCGTAGCGCAGAGCAAGAAGGGCCTGATTGCAGCTACACCTCTCCAAATGAAGACGAGTGAGCAGGGACAGTCACAGTCACAGATACTCCTAGACAGAGTACTCGCCTCTTACTACTCTGTAGAGGATGACGAGACTGCCAACTATGTCGTTAACCTATCTAATGCTGACCCCAATCAAGCAGGGAACCCAGTCAATCCAGGCGATGTGCAGATAGTCCTGTCTCTCTACAATGTCAAGGATGAGAAGCCTAAGTCACCTTCGCTACCTGAAGGGATCTACACGCTGGGCGAAAAGAACCCCTTCGAGATAGAGTCGGGGCAGTCGGCCGTTTACTTTGTCAATGAGCGAGGTGAGGCTCAGGCTCTACCCTTTTCCTCTGGTGCCGTAGAGGTACTGAATACAGACAATAAGTATCAGATAACGATCAGACTGACTGACGGCTCAGGACGTCCAATATGGGCATACTATGAGGGTAGCATAGACTTTCCACTCGTTGGGGAGTCTTCCTTTGAACCTTTTGAAGAGCCGCAGAATGTTACCTTCACTACAGCTCAGGCTCGATACTATGGTAACTGGTTTGCACCACATAGTGACAACTATCACATAGACTTTTTCGCTGGTAAGACTAGACGAGGTCAGCTCCTGTCGGGATATCAGCTGAGCTTAGATGGCTTTATGCACAAGGTCGCAGACTACAACGACCCCAACATACGTATCGAGGCGGGTACCTATAAGGTGGACGGACGTAATGTCAAGTCTTTTGACTGTCTACCGATGACGATCAAGCGTGGTGAGCTAATCCCACTCTTTGGTACCAAGCTGGCCGTGGGCTCTTTCCTAAAGTACATAGATCCCGAGACGGGTGTCGGTAAGATTGGCTACTTTACCTCTGGTACGATGACGGTCGAGGATAAGGGCGATAGCTACAAGATTGCTTTTGACTTTAAGACACCTGAGGGACAGTCGATCAAGGGTTCCTTTGACGCACCTATGACGATGGGCAACTTCAACGACAATGACAAGACAATGCCTAAGAGACCTTGGAGCCAACTGAAAGAGGATCATCAGATCTCTTACCCGACAGACGCCAAGCTGATTGCATACTTCCTAGGTAACTACCTCGATCCACGTTTCAACGAGTGGATGCTCGTACTAGCCTCTGAGAAGGGTGGAGAGATGATTACCACGGAACTAGTTACGCCTCTAGCGGCTGGGATGAAGTTACTGCCTAGCACCTATCAGATCGCCTGGGGAGTAGCTCCCTTTAAGGCATTCCCAGGAGCGATGACCTTTGGGTCACATGACTTTATCTATAGCTGGTTTGGCGATACATCTAAGGCTGATGATGAGGGTAACTCCACCTTCTACGCTCCGCTGGACAAGGGCGCTATTACCGTGCAGCAGGCTGGTAGTGACTACACCATAGTGGTCGATGCTCAGGACGATGCTGGCAACAATATCAAGGGAACATGGACTGGCCCTGCCGAAATAAAGGACGCTAGACAAGCGACTTCTGAGCAGCGGGCTGCACTCCTAGCGAAGTATCGCAAGATGAAGTAGACAAAGTACTCTTTGGCTTGACCAGTTGCCTTGTTAGTCGGTGACTCAAGCTGAGGAGTGACGATAGACTTTCGTAGCAGGGCTTAGTTTATCTGCTAAACGAACTCACAGCAGTAGGGACTTCCTAAGGGGTGTCCCTATTGTGTTTTTTGCTACAGGGAGCGTAAGCTACGATTGTGCGATATTTGCAAAGTCGTGATATGGCGGGGAGATCGATACCAAAGGGAAGATTGTGGTATATTTGCACTGTCGGTCACGGCTATGGATATACTATAAGTAGCTATACCCACGTTATTAGAATGCTTATGAGACATAGACTCCTATATATATACAGACCTATCTGCCTGCTACTGGTCACGCTGCTTACGGCTCTGCTGGGGCTGGAGGCGCAGTCCGCAGACTACGCACCGCTCCGTGAGGGACACTGGGCGCGTCTCTCGGTGACACGTACGGGTGTGCATAAAGTGACCTTTGCGGCACTGCGCGAGGCGGGCATTGCGAACCCAGCCGAGGTTCGTCTCTTCGGGCGGGGCGGAGCGATGCTCAGCGAGGTGCTGGAGGATAATAGTTTGCAGCTCACGCCTGTCCCCATCTATGTGGCTGATGAGGCGGTTTACTTTTACGCTACGGGTACGACCGAATGGATCCCAGAGCTGTCGCAGCAGACCTTCCGCCACCAGCAAAACATCTACAGCAACAAGGGGTACTACCTAGCGACCGATCGCACGGATCTACCGGCACAGAGCATCGTGGTGCCACAGGGAGCGCAGCAGGCTACGGAGACGGCTGTACGGACGAGCTTCTTGGCGCATGTGGTACATGAGGAGGATCGTCACTCGCTACGTGCCTCGGGGCGTAAGCTCTTTGGCGAGCCTATCGGGGGGCATCCGCTTTCGGTGTCGCTCTCGCTACCGACGCCATTGGTGCCAGTAGCTGAGGGACAACTAGGTGTGGCTTATGTGGGGTTGCCAGCTAAAAAAGAGACGCTGGAGCTGACAGCGCAACTAGGAGGTGAGACGTACCGAGATATTATCAAGAGGAGTGAGGATGGCTCCACGAGTACCTATCTGGCGGGGATCTATCACGCTAAGCGCTTTGCTACCCACCTGACCTCTGAGGCTCAGAGCGTGGAGGTGCAGCTGCAAGTGTCGCCAGCGGGACGACCCACTTATCTAGACTATGTGACACTGGTGGCACCAGTCGCTTTGCAGTATGGGGGCAAGGGGCAGTTAGCCTTTCGCAATTTCTCTGCAACCCCAGGAGCTATCGCAGAGCATCGTATCGGGGTGACAGGCTCTGCTGGTGCGCTGCAACTGTGGGTACGTACGGCCGGGGGGCAGGTGATGAGCTTGCCTGTAGCTGAGCAGGGAGGTGCCTTGACCTTTACGGGAGCTGTGACTGACGGAGCAGGGAGGCCTGTGGAGTACACGCTCTTTGCCCTGACAGATGCTTACCCTGTGGAGCAGGTGGTGGCACTTTCTCACAGTGGGGTGCGTCTAGACACGGTGCCGGACTATCTGATGATTACGACGGAGGCTTTGCGCCCCGCAGCGGAGCGCTTGGCAACTTACCACAGAGAGCACTCGGGGCTACGGGTGCAGGTGGTGACGCAGCAAGAGCTTTTTGATGAATACAATGGCGGTACACCCGATGCAACGGCTTATCGCTTGATGCTGTGGAACTATAAGCAGCGCTACGAAGCGGAGCATGGTGCGGGTAGCTACCACCCGTTGCTGCTCCTCATGGGCGATGGCGCCTACGACAATCGTAAGGTGTCGCAAGACTGGAGAGCACGGGACTTTCAGCTGACGGAGTTCTTGCTGACCTATCAAGGAGAGAACTCGACCAACATTTACAGTTACTCGACGGATGACTACTTTGGTCTCCTCTCAGAGGGTCAGCGTGGTGTCGGTATCGGAGCGCAGACGCTCTCGGTGGGGATCGGTCGTCTGCCTATACGGACTCTAGCGGAGGCTGAGGCGGTAGTGGATAAAATAATCCGCTACGATAGCGAGCAGGTGCCAGGCGTGTGGCGTGCGCGTGCTTGCTATGTAGCCGACAATATGGATGGCTACTCGCACCTAAGCCAAGCAGACAGCATTGCCCAGCTTATGGAGCGGTTGCAGCCAGAGTTGATGGTCTCTAAAGTCTATATGGATGCCTACGCACACAAAAATGTGGGCGGGCGTACCTCGGTGCCGGAGGCACGCCGCAAACTGATGGACGAGCTACAGAAGGGGTTGCTCCTCCTAGACTATACTGGACACGGAGGCCCCGCAGCGTGGAGCGATGAGCAGATCTTGACACAGACCGATATCATGCGCTTTGACTATCCCCACCTGCCCGTGTGGATCACGGCGACCTGTGACTTTACCAACTACGACCACCCGCAGACCTCGGCTGGGGAGTCGGCTATGCTCAATCCGACTAGTGGGGCTATCGCACTCTACACGACTACGCGCGTGGTGATGGATGTGGCTAATGAGCATATGAATAGAGCGCTGCATGAGAGTCTCTTCACACCTCAAGAGGATGGCTTCCTCCGTCCTATGGGGGTCGTGATGCGTGATGCGAAGAATGAGTTGATAAGAGTCGATAAGACGAATAAGTTGAACTTCTTCCTGCTTGGTGACCCAGCTCTGCGCCTTCGTATGCCAGCCTACGAGACGGTTATCACGGAGCTAGCGGGTGTCTCGCTTGACAACCTCTCGGAGGGGGAGGCGGTGGCGCTCCACGCAATGGATAGTGTCCAGGTGCGGGGCTATGTGGCGAACAGTCAGGGGGTCGTGCAGGGTGACTTCACGGGTCGGCTCTTTGTGACGGTTTTTGACGCTAAGGCTCAAGTCAAGACGCACATTGACAATGCTCCCGGCAAGGATCCTGAGAAGATTACCTCTTTTGAGGACTACCCAGGGATGCTTTATGCGGGTATCGCTGAGGTAAAGGAGGGACACTTTGACTTTTCCTTTGTGGTGCCTAAAGACCTCCCTTATAGCGGGGGCAATGGCAAGATCAATCTCTATGCTTACAGTGATGCGAAGGGTAGCGAGCCATACGAAGCGATGGGCGTGAGCCATGCGATCTGTGTCAAGCCAGGAGTAGGGCAGCACAGCGTGGTCGATACGATACCGCCAGAGATACGAGAGCTCTACCTAGGTCATCCAAACTTCTCGATGGAGAACCCAATCGGCTCGACGCCACTCTTCGTTGCCACGCTGGCTGATGCCTCAGGGATCAACCTTTCGGGAACGGGCGTAGGGCACAACATGACGCTGGTTGTGGATGGTCGTGAGGACTTGACCTTTAACCTCAACAGCAGCTACACCGCCTCTGAGATGGAGGCGGGTGTGGGACGGGTGCTTTACCTGCTACCTGAGCTGCCCGATGGCGACCATACAGCGACCTTTACGGTGTGGGACGTGTGCAACAATGTGACGGAGCATAGCTTTGCCTTCCGTGTGCGTGCTGGTCAAGCGCCGACGGTGGTTGAGAGTCGTGCTCGTCCTGGGGTCTTGACGGCTGATGATCCGCTGATTGTGGAGGTGTACAACAATGCGCCAGGCGTGGAGGTCGATGTGACTATCGAGCTATACGACTATCGTGGTGCACTCGTTGCGCTCTCACCTCAGATGGTGGCGCGCTCTGGTTATGATACGCCGGCGCTGATACGCTGGGAGCCTAAGCTACAGTCGGGTGGCGCTTTGCTGCCGGGGCTTTACATCTACCGCTTGCGGATGACGCAGGGTGACTCGGTGCCAGCCTACACTTCGGGCAAGGTTGTGGTGCGCTAAGATACTCTGACCTAGTAATCTGTTTCGTTATGCAGTCCGATCTCTTAGCTCTAGTCTCGGGTTCAACGCCTTTTGTGGCGGTGGTGGTGATGGCGCTCCTTGTGGCGATCAATCCGTGTCCACTGGCGACGGAGGTCTCCTCACTGCTCTTCTTGACGGGGCGGCAGACGAGTAGACGGCAAGGGTGGTGGATCGCTACGCTCTATGCACTAGGACGTGCGCTACTCTACTTCTCGCTCGGACTGCTCTCGGCTTGGCTCTTGCGTACGAGCATTCAGACGCTCCAGCTACAGGAGCAGATCCTGTATGGCTTGGAGCATTGGCTGGGACCGCTGATTATTCTATTGGGAGTGTTGCTATGGCTGTTCGGTCGTCATAACCATCACGACCATCATAACCACCAGGACGAGGAGCCGACGCATCAAGCGGAGGAGTATGATCTGGAGCAGAGGCAACCGCTAGAGCGACAGGGTGCGTGGAGCTGGCGGGCCCTCTGGCTAGGCTTTAGCTCGGCTCTCTTTTTCTGTCCTGCTACGGGACTGATCTACTTCGGTATGCTGGTGCCTATGACGGCTCAGGCGGGGGGCGCTGTGGGGTTGCTCTATCTGGGACTCTTTGCGCTCCTAACGGGTAGTGTCGCTTATCCTGTCTATGGGCTGATACGTATGGGGTTGAGTCGCTTAGCGCAATTTGCTGGCGATATGCAGCGGTGGCGCAAGTGGCTCAATGTGGGGATCTCGCTTCTTTTTGTCGTGTTGGGCATTGTGATGACGCTCGTTCACCTGTTGCATGGTCACGAGTCGGCTGCACTGGTTGGATCCTTGTAAAGCTTGATGAAGCAGTGCGTGGCGAGGACCACGTCGTGGTGAGACTTGAGCTGGTAGATGATCTCTATGTTCTCGCGACCCCACAGGAGCTTGCTGTAAAGCGTTTCTAGGCTGATGCGTGTCTGTAGAGGATCGGCTTGGTAGTGCGAGATGAGGTAGTTGATGCCTTGGCGCATAGTGCAGAAGCGTCGCTTGGACCGCAGGCTCTCACTGGGCAACTGGTAGTGCTGCAGGTCGTGTGCTAGGACAGCTAAGTGAAAGGCGAGGCTGTGCCCCACGATCATCTGCGTAGTCTCTAGATCTCTGAGGAATAGCTCTAATACGGCTTGGGGTGGCTCGCCATGCCCTGCGACAAACTCGGTCGTCAGCTGGTGGTAGTCGGTTGCTTCGCTCGTGATAGGCACGCCACTGAGCAGTAGATGGTCTTCGCTCCGTACGACACGTAGCTCTTCGTCTAGGAGGAGCCACGAGAGACTCGCTAGGAGGGGTGTGTCGATGGCGGAGAGCTGTGTCTCGTCGAGCGTGTCGTGCAGGTAGCGTATGGTCTCGGTGTCTACCACTAGGTAACGGGGTGTGGCTCCTTCGCGTGCCGTGCTGAGCTGCAGGAGCGGTGACTCCTCGATGCTGAGCGCACAATGCGAGGCGAAGTCACGCTCTATGCCTTTGTAGACGGGATTGTGCTTGCGCAGTCGCTTACGGCCGAAGGTGGTGATACCACCAGCTAAGATCAGTAGGAGCAGGAGGTCAACCCAAGTCATAGTCTAGTTGAGGGTCAGGCGGTGGCATTGGGTCTCGCCCTCTTTACTTATTAAGGCTCTCCTCGATGATGCGACGATCGCTGGCGATCGCTGGCGTAGCTTGCTCTTTAGGGATGAAGACCCAGTTGTTGTAGCGAGGCGGTGTGAGCGGCTGGTGCGCCTTTGCCCACTCGATGAGGTGATAGCGCAGGTCATAAGGCGAAACCCAAACGACGCGCTGGCGCAACTCCTCGGGCGAAAGTCCCGCTCCTTGCGTCAGATGCCCACCGCCACCGATAGCTCGGTAAGAGTTGACCGCCACCGTGTAGACGCTGTCGGCCGAGAAGGGGCGTCCGTCAGATAGGCGCTCGATGGAGATCCGCTCGCCTTGAGCTTTGCGCAGATCCACCGTGTAGTCGATGCCGGCAGCTGCGCTGAAGTTGAAGGTCGGCTTGACCGTTGGGAAGCGTTGCTCGTCAGCTTGATCCTTCAGATAGAGCAGATGCTCGCCCGCGCTGGCATCGGGACCGCACCACAAGCCGTAAGAGTACTCTAAGTAGTCCTTGATCTCTTGCCCTGATAGGCGCAGCGTGTAGAGGTGGTTCTCGTAGGGATAGATGTCGAAGAAGTTTCGTACCCGTAGCGTGTCAGCAGGCTGTGACAGGGAGAGACGATGCGGTGCGGAGAAGGAGATGTCTGCCTCGCTCAAGTCTAGCTGTAGCTGGTGAAGCAAAGAGATATAAGCGGAGGGCCCGAAGAGTGCGTCCACACCTACTAGAGGCTCTGTGAGTCGTGTGATAGGCTCAGCGATAAAGCTACGCACCGTGTCGGCAAAGCCCGAGAAGTAGCTGACGAAAGCGGAGTCTACTGGTACGGAAGCCATTGAGACAATCTCTCCTTGGAGCTTTTTGTCGATCACTTTGTCGCGTTGCTTGGTGATGGAGACCGTCACGTCCGCCACGTTTCTCGCATGGCTCCCAGGATTGATTAGCAAGACGGGAGAGCCTGACGGGCTCTGCACGGTCGTCTGATTAGCCTGATGATCGTGTCCGTAGAGGATCAGATCGATACCAGAGACACTGTTTGCCAACTGCATAGCAAAGTTCTCACCTCCCTCCGAGTCGCCTAGTCCCGAGTGCATCAGGACTATGAGCAGGTCGGGATGGACATGCTCCTGGATCGTAGGAATCCACACATGAGCAGTAGCGATTGGACTAGCAAAGGTCATCCCCTCGTAAGAGGATTGGGGGATCCACTCTGGAACGGATGGAGTGATCAGCCCGAGAACAGCCACCTTGACCCCGTCGACCATATGTACGCTGTAGGGCGAGTAGTAAGGCTTGCCCTTGAGGGGACCATCGCTGTGTACGATGTTGGCGGCCAGCAGAGGTGTCGCCATATCGTGTTGCCAGCGGTGGTAGACGCTCGGCGTAGCCTCTAGATCATGGTTCCCCACGACGGCTGCATCATAGCCCAGCAGCGTCATAGCGTCAGAGATGAAGTGCGTACGCACGGTGTCGACGAAGTTGGAGTAGTAGACCGCCGCATTGCCTTGTAGCACATCGCCTCCGTCGAAGAGCAACGTACTCGTCGGGTAGTCACTTCTCACCTGAGTCACATAAGTAGAGACACGTCCCAGCCCGCTAGGGGTAGAGCTGTCCTGAACGAAGTCATAGCCTAGTATGTTGCCGTGTACATCAGTCGTATGTAGGATACGAAGCGTGTGCGTCTCCCGCTCTGCCTGCTTGCAACTGGCGAAACTCCCTAGCAGGAGGAGTGTAGCGAGACAATAGAGTAAGGTGCGATGCTGAAGTTTGATCATAACGTGAAGGGCTTTCTTAGGAGAGGTAAGGGTTGTGCTGGTAGATGTTGCGAATGAGGCGCACGACACGCAGGGCATCCTCTATCTCCACCGCCTGAGCGGTCGGGTCTCCCAGCAGAGCACGTGCCGTGTGGTCGATGACGAAGTGATGGTTTTGTGCCGAGCCACTGTAGGCTCCGTAGGCATTGCCAGGCTCGCTCTCACCTAGGTCGGGGCGGTCGTAGCCGTCGATGACGCAGTGCGTTAGCTTGTTCATAAAGGGACCATCGAGGACGATGCACCCACGCTCGCCAAGCACCGTGAGGCGCACCCCGCAGTTGGTCCCGTAGACCGCTGTCGAGTAGGTCAGCAGTCCCGTCGTGTCTTGCGGGAAGGTGAGCTGCACCACGCCCGAGTCCTCAAAGTCTACCATCGTCTGGTGATTGTAATTGTAGAAGCTCCCGCCCTGCACCTCTGGCATGCCGAAGCACCAGATCAGTAGATCGAGGAAGTGTGAGTACTGCGTGAAGAGCGTCCCGCCATCTAGCTTGAGGTCGCCATGCCAGCGACGAGGCAGGTAGTAGCGCTCGTCACGATTCCAGAGACACTGCAGCTCGATCTGGTAAAGCTTGCCGAGGCGCTTCTCTTCGATCACCTGATGGAGCCAAGCTGAGACGGGCGTAAAGCGGTTTTGCAGTACACTGTATAGGTGACAGCCGTGCGCCTTCGCTAGGGCGATCAGCTCCTCGCCCTCGTCGGGGTGTAGCACGGCGGGCTTCTCGATGAGGAGCGACTTGCCCGCTTTGATTAGCTCTAGCGCAATAGGGTAGTGCAGTCCGTTGGGAACGCAGATCGATGCCACATCAAAGGTGTCTCCCCCACGCTCCAGCAGCTCCTCCACGCTTGGGTAAAAGGGAACCTCAGCATACTGTGCAGCGCCACACTCCGAAGCGGGCAGCACGTCGACCATTCCGACCAACTGCGTCTGCGGATGCTTCGAGATATGCTCCATATGTCGGCGCCCGATGTGTCCGCACCCCACGACTACCCAGCGGAGCGGGCTGTGGAGTGGCGTAGGCGATGAGGTTGTTAGGGCGCTGTGGTTCGCTGTCATAGTGGAGGTGAAGGCTTTTATAGTAGAAACTGTTTGATTCGCTCGCAGATCTCTCTAACCTGCAAGTAGAAGGTCGTCGGGGCTATTGGTAGCGAGAGCATCGTCTTCTGGAGCTCCTCCGCTACGGGGCAGGAAGCCTCAGACGAGCCAGCGTTGTAGGCCACTATCTGGTGAAGCATCTGCGGGTAGTAGACTCGTGCGTCGATGCCCGCTGTACGCAATTCGTTGAGTAGTCCGTCTCGCTTGTCAGAGGGTACGCAGATTGTGTAAAGGTAGAGCGCCTCGCGCGACTCCTCGCCACGCCACGGACGTTTCACCATCGGGAGGTTCGCCAGTAGTCCATCGTAAAGGTCGGCTAGTGCGCTACGTCGTCGGTTTGCCTCGTCTAGGTGACGTAGCTTAACCCGTAGCACGGCTGCTTGGAGCGCGTCTAGACGACTGTTGTAGCCGCACCGCTCGTACTGATAGCGTGTGCGCTGACCGTGGTTGGCCAGTTGGCGCAAACGCTCCGCCAGCTGCTGGTCCTGCGGTACGAAAGCAGCGCCCCCATCGCCCATACAGCCTAGCGGCTTGGTCGGAAAGAAGCTCGTCGTGCCGATCGTAGCACGTGTGCCTAGCGGTGCGGTAACTCCTGAAGCCATCTCGCCTATGCCTCCCATCCCCTGTGCATTGTCCTCAATCCACGGGATCTGGTGAAGCTTGCAGAAGTGCGCCAGCTCTACTGCGGGGCAGGGCATACCATACATATTGACCGCTATGAGTGCCACTGTGCGAGGGGTGCGAAGAGACTCTAGATAGTCTAGCGAGCCATTCATCTGAAAGGAGACACGCCCATCGCTACTTGGCGAGGGCATCACGTCAGCCCAGACAGGTCGGAGCCCTAGATGACAGACCGCTTCGGCAGCCGCCACATAGTTGTGCGTGGCGATGATTACCTCGCCACCACGGGGCAGGTCTAGCGCAGCCAGAGCCAGCAGGAGCGCATCGCTCCCGTTGCCACAGCTGATTACACTCCACGGCTCTAGCCCCAGATAGTACGCTAGCTCCACCTCAAAGGCACGCACCTCCTCACCGCCAATGTAGCCACCCGAGGCGACAACTCTCCTGATGCCCCTATCAAGCTCAGCTTGGTAGGGGCTATGTTCTTCGGGGAGGTTGACTAGAGGGATGCGCATACCGCTGTGGGGCTAGACCAGTTTGCTGCCAGGAGCTATCGTGTCAGGTAGCGTGACCACTTGTAGCTGTCCCGTCTTGTAGTCCTCGACCGAGAGGATCATACCTTGCGACTCGACGCCACGTATCTTACGTACAGGCAGATTGGCGACGAAGGCAACTGTCTTGCCGACCAGCTCCTCTGGCTTGTAGTACTGAGCGATGCCCGAGACGATCGTTCGCCCGCCCATACCATCATCGATGGAGAAGCGTAGGAGCTTGTCCGCCTTGGGTACCTTCTCGCAAGCTAGGATACGTCCCGCACGCATATCGCTCTTGATAAATGTGTCAAACGGCACATCCTCTAGTAGAGCCTCGGGGTGACGGCTCTGCTCCTCGTTGAGCTTCTTGATCGCTGCGAGCTTGTCGAGCTGTACTTGAATCACTTCGTCCTCAATCTTCTCAAAGAGCAGCTCGGGCTTGCCCAGCTGATGTCCCTCGGGAAGTAGGTCTGTAGCGCCAAAGCGGGAGAAAGCAAAGCCACCCTCCTCGACTTGTAGCATAGCGAGGAGTCGACGTGTCGAGAAGGGAGTAAAGGGCGCAAAAGCAATCGACAAATTGCCCACCAGCTGCAAAGCTAAGTGCAGGATCGTAGCGACACGGTCGGGGTCGCTCTTGATCACTTTCCACGGCTCTGTGTCAGCGAGGTACTTATTGCCGATGCGAGCCAGCAGCATAGCGGTCTTGAGCGCCTCTCTAAAGTGGAAGTGCTCCAGTTGATCATCTAGCGCTGCGGGTATGGATGCCACCTCTCGGAGCATCTCTTCGTCGACCTCCGTGAGATGACCCAGCGGAGGCACCTTGCCGTCGAAGTACTTGTGCGTCAGCACCAAGGCGCGGTTCACGAAGTTACCGTAGATAGCGACCAACTCATTATTGTTGCGAGCTTGGTAGTCCCGCCATGTGAAGTCATTGTCCTTGGTCTCAGGCGCATTGGCCGTTAAGACGTAGCGCAGTACATCCTCCTTGCCAGGCATCTCGTCGAGGTACTCGTGAAGCCAGATCGCCCAGTTGCGACTAGTCGAGATCTTGTCGCCCTCGAGGTTGAGGAACTCGTTGGCGGGTACATTGTCTGGCAGGTTAAAAGAGCCCTCCGCCCGTAGCATAGCGGGGAAGATGATGCAGTGGAAGACGATATTGTCCTTGCCGATGAAGTGGATCATACGGGTCTCGGGGTCGCACCACCAGGTGCGCCAGCTGTCGGGAAGTAGCTCCTTCGTATTAGATATGTAGCCGATAGGCGCATCAAACCATACGTAGAGCACCTTGCCCTCAGCACCTTGGAGCGGTACAGGGATACCCCAGTCTAGGTCACGCGTTACGGCACGTGGCTGTAGTCCTAGATCCAGCCAGCTCTTGCACTGACCGTAGACGTTGGGCTTCCACTCTTTGTGCCCCTCGAGGATCCACTCGCGGAGGAAGCTCTCGTAGTCACCTAGTGGTAGGTACCAGTGCTTCGTCTCGCGTAGCTCCGGCTTGGCCCCTGATATAGCGCTATGGGGGGCGATCAGATCGGTCGCTGAGAGGGAGGTGCCGCACGCCTCGCATTGGTCGCCGTAGGCGCGCTCGTTGTGGCAATGCGGACAGGTACCCGTGATGTAGCGGTCTGCGAGAAACTGCTTAGCCTCAGGGTCGTAGTACTGCTCCGAGGTCTGCTCGATCAGCTTGCCCGACTCGTAGAGCTTGGTAAAGAATGCGCTCGCCGTCTCCTCGTGTGTCTCAGAGGTAGTGCGCGAATAGATATCGAAGTCGATGCCTAGGCGAGCGAACGACTCTTTAATCAATGTATGGTAGCGATCTACTACCTCCTGGGGAGAGACACCCTCCGCTTTTGCCTTGATAGCGATAGGTACTCCGTGCTCATCGCTACCGCCGATGAAGAGGACCTCGTCGCCCTTCATACGCTTGTAGCGAACGTATATGTCAGCAGGAACGTAAACCCCTGCGAGGTGTCCGATATGTACAGGTCCATTGGCGTAAGGTAGCGCCGTAGTGACCAAAGTGCGTTTGAATTGTTGCGTACTCATAGAGTTCTTATGATGATTAACGGCTTAGCGCCGAATGTCTACCACAAAGGTAGCAAAAATGGGACTGTTGCGAGGGTTTCCAAAAAGTTTCCAGCCTTGGAAACTTCTCGCTCCTGTGTAGAGGTCTTCAGATGAGTCCGCTTTGAGGGGGCGAATCTCTTAGGAATTAGTGACTCTTGGCGCAGGAGAGTCGGGGAAGAGTGCCTTGAGTACTTGCGTCATAGTGCGACGGGTGTTGCCTCGATGGCGCATATCGTTCGCTAGTAGGGAGACGCAGTAGGTGTGGCCGTTGTAGCTGACGTAGCCCGCATAGTTTTGCACGCCTCGTATGGAGCCACTCTTGAAGTATGCGGTGAGCTGCGACGCTGGGAGCAAGTTGCGGACAGTGCCCTCACGACCCACTTGAGGTAGGGAGAGGATGAATGGGTCTGAGATAGGGAGTGGCAGTCGGTAGACTTGTCGCAAAGTGGCGGTCAGCGCATAGGGCGAGAGCTTGCTGTGGCGTGATAGACCCGAGCCGTCGTAGAGTGCCAGCTCGTCTGCCGAGAGGCTGCAGGTCTCCCTCCAGTAGTTCATCTCTTGTCGTAGCGCTTCGCTTGTCGAGATACAGCCGCCCTGCTGCACGGAGCCAAAGCGGTTGCCTATGCTACGGAGGAGAGCCTCAGCGTAGAGATTGACACTGTGATAGTTGCAGGTGCGTATTAGCTCGCTCAGATGCGGGCTTAGATAGATGTCTAGTAGGGTGGTGAGTGTCGGAGCGGACTTGTCATAATAGGCTACACTCTGGCAGTCGGAGAGCTCTATGCCACGTCGCTCTAGATGCTCAGCTAGTTGTAGTGCGAGTGCCATAGCGGGGTTGCTCAGGTCGCAAGAGATGATCTGTCGCTTAGAGTTGCCACGAGCTAGGCGACCTGAGAGACGGCGTGTGGTGCGGGAGTCTCGATCTGCCGATATGGCTAGTCGATTGCCACGCTTGACCAGCTGTATATCCATCTGCCACGCATGACCAGGGGTGGTGGGGTAGAGGAAGGTGGGAGCCTTAGCTCCTTTTGCCACCTCCTGTGCGGAGATGCCGACCTGCATAATATTATCGCAGAGGTTGACTCCATAGACGGCTGGAGCGTAGCGCCGGCCCCAATCCTCCCGAGGCCAAGCATCGAGATAGCCCTCGTCGCAGTAGGCTGAGGCGTCTACGACGATGCGACCTCGTATCTGGCGAATGCCAGCCTGATGTAGCGCTAGGTAGACCTGCTCGTAGAAGATCCCCTTGCGACGTGGGTAGTGCTTCGACTCGAGCGAGGGGTCGCCATGCCCTACGATGATGAGGTCGCCTTTGAGTACGCCATCGCTTGTGATGTCTCCACGATAACCGATCTCTGTGGGAAACTGATAGTCGGCTCCTAGCGCTATGAGTGCCGTGGCAGAGGAGAAGATCTTGGTCACGGAGGCGGGGGTAAATCGCTCCCTACCTCGGTAGTCCAGTAGTGGCTTGTCCTCATCGATGCGCCACACGGAGACTCCATAGCGTGCCTCGCCACGCTGCTCAGCTTGTTGCAATATCTGCACAGCTTGCGTGGTGTCTATGTAATCTTGTTGCGCCCGCCCAGACCAAGGGAGGAGCAGTAGTAAGAGCAAGGGATAAAGTGTGGTGTGTCGTAGTTGCATCGGTATGGACGGATCAAATGTGACGAGAGCAAAGTGCTTCCGAAGAGTCACCTTGCTCTCTTAGTTTTCATTGCATCTGCTATGTGCGTCTCTCTCGGAGGGGTGATGTGAGACAGCCCCTTTTTAGTTTAAACTCTAGAGAGATCTCAAGTTGTGTGTATGCTAATACTTCAGCGCTTGCCCTGGGCGTAGCGTAGCTCGTGAGGACATATTGTTTGCCTTGCAGAGATGGCTCACAGAGGTTCCCGTCTTCTTAGCAATATGCGAGAGGGTGTCTCCCTTCTTCACACGATATATGCGAGGTGCGTGTGATGCGCTAGCACGGCTCTTCTGAGGCTTTGCCTTGTACTTAGCATCCCCAGCCTTGCTCTGTGTGTCACCCTCCTCGTAAGCATAGGTCTTATACCCCTTAGGTGCGACAAAAGTGTAGTAGTCGCTCTGAGGCGCTCCGACCTCGAAGTCGATAATCCTAGCAGGGTTGATGTCGATGCCTAGGAAGCGGGTCTCGAAGTGCAGGTGCGGTCCTGTGCTACGACCAGTACTGCCGCCCTTACCGATGACCTCGCCAGCACGGACGATCTGTCCCTCCTTGGCGATGCAGCGGCTCATATGTCCATAGACGGTCTCAAGTCCGTTGGGGTGACGAATGACTATGTAGTTACCATAGCCACCACGCTCGTAACCGCGGATGCGTACCTTACCATCGAAGGCTGCTCGTACGTCATCACCTGTGCGGAGAGCGATATCGATGCCTTTGTGCTGGCGACGATAGCGAGATCGGTAACCATAATTGGAAGTAATACGCAGATTGCCCTCTAGAGGCATCACGAAGCCCGAGCAGTCGATATTATATGTAGCGGGGACACGTGGGCTACTTTTACCCGCAAAGGGGTTTACCCAGTCAGTCCACGAGTCTTCGCCATATAGATCTATTGCAGGGTATTCGAGAGCCTCTCTCTCGAGTGCGCGCTCCATCTCAGCGCTAGAGATGCGTGCTTCGGCATCTTTTGCTGTCTCTATCGTGTACCCGTCTGCTAGCAAGTTTCTACTAGTTAGGGAGTCACGAGACGCTACAATCCTTGTGGGAGACACAAGTTTCATTGGTGGTTGTGTGGTCTTCTGCTGGGGTGATGGCGCTGCAGCCAGTTGGATACAGGCTACAAAGAGGAACCCCACGAAGGCGACAAAGCTGTTACTCTTACTAATCATGAGTCTAGTCGATGTTTTGATGAGCTTCTGTCGATAGTTTGCGAATTAAAAAACTGATATACAGTAGGTAGTGTCTCTTGTCCCTCTCACTTATGGTCGAAAACAATACCTACTTTCCCGCCAAAGGTCGGAATAAATTTCGAAACAGCCAAATTTTAGCCTGACTAATTTAGCCCATTTGCCCCTTAAGACTGGCAATAAGTGAACGATTTCGATCCGGAATTATTGTGGCGCTAGGGCATCGCTGACCCGCCTGGTGGAGCTTGCTGCGTAGCTCGATACTAAAATAAGAGTCCCCACATCGGTCTCTAGGACTGGTATGGGGACTCCCGTATTATCTCGCAGGGTCGATTACTTCAGACCGAGCTTCTTAGCAATTGCTGCGGGGATAGCGTCACGATGTACGACGATATTCATCGTGCGGCCTGCTACGTAGTTCTTAGATACGTACCAGATGCCCTTGTACTGACCGCTCTCACCCCAAGAGTTCTTGATCATATAGAAGGGGCGACCGTTTTGGTTCTGAGCCTTGCCGATCATGACCATACCATGGTCGTCGGTGAGGGTGAAGTTGTCAAAGCCCTCCTGACGGAACTCCTGTGTAGGCTCGATCTCGGGGCAGTCAGCGCTATTGATCATACGACGGATCTCAGCAGCCTTGTCGCTATGGCTGAGGCCGACCCAACGTGCCTGATCAGAGCCCTTCGTCTCGATAGCCTCTACGTCAGCCAGTACGCCGATACCATCACGTGTGAAGCCCACCTCGCTCACATCAGCGCCCCAAGCGATGGGGTAGCCATTGTCGATAGCGTTGTCGATGACCTGCATAAGCTCGTCGATGGGTAGATTCCACGAGCTAGACCAGCGCCAATTGTCCTCGATCTCGATGGGGAAGGCGGTGTAGAACGGGTGGTGTGTGTAGCTCGTCAGAGAGACATAGTCCGAAGCCTTGATGCCGAGGCTCTCAGCAAAGCTCTTGGGAGTGTAGCGCTTGCCGTTGTAGGTAAACTCCTCGGGTATCTCGCCTAGATAGGTGTCTACGACCTTGTCATAAGCACTCTTCCACGCCGTGGAGAGACGACCATTGGGGTTCTCTACGACAGCATCGAGCATACCCTTGAGGACAGCCTCTAGCTCGCTGTGTGCATTCTTTTTTGTGCCGTAGTTGAGACCACTCATTAGCTCCTCGGGAACAGCTCCGTAGTGATCAAAAACGTAGAGTACATCGTAGAACGATCCACCCTGAGCGATATTGCCCTTGCCATGTAGGCGCACATACTTCTCCGCTTTGTCACGGTAAGTATGATTGACGACAAACATATTGGAGAGGTTTACCTCGGGACCTCCCTTACGAAGGATCTCAGACTCGAGGAAGCCAGTCGTAGAGTAAGACCAGCAGGTACCACTATTTGCCTGATCCTTGATAGAGGTCATCGGGAGCTGCTTGATGATGGTAAACTCATTGCTCTCACCGCTCGTCTTGGGAGTCTGAGCGACCATAACGAGACTTGAGAGGAGTGCGATGAGGAGTAGAGAGAATTGTCTCATAGCTTATTTCTGTTTTATAGTTAGAAAATGAATTGTCAGTGAAGCGGTCGTGAAGACCGTCACAAAGATACGAATAAAAAACTATTGCCGTCTGACATCGGATTAAGCTACTTCAAGCGCTGAGAGGATAGGGTGGAGCAGTCTGTCAGTAATAGTAGCTCTCCGTACTCCTCGAGTTACCTGGAGGAAGAACCTCTCAATCCCCACGTGGAAATTTGAGAAAGCCCACGGAGCAATCAAAGATTCTCCACGTGGGCGAGAAATAAAACTTCGGAGGAATCAAATGAAACTTCGAAGGAAATGATTCTCGCCCACGTGGAGAATAAAAGATATCCCCGTAGGAATTTGGGATTTCCTACGGGGATATTTTAGGCTTAGTCTGAAGTTTCAATGCCTCAGACCTGACTTAATGATTATCGGTTGCGAAGGATTACCTTCTCTCCATTGACAATGTAGATGCCGTCGGGCAGCTCTCGTAAATCGTCGGAGAGTCGCAAGCCTTGGAGATCATAGACGCCTGAAGGCACTGTGGACTGCGTGGACGTTATAGACTCGATGCCGTCTTCCTTCTCACGTGCGATGGTGACTAGGTCGGTGACTATCTTGCCCTCTGCGTCACAGAGGTTGTAGAGGTCGCTCTTGTTTTTGCCCCACTGCGTATTGCTGGGAGCTGTGATAGAACAACTGGTGAAGGTGGGCTCTGCGTCTAGTGCTCCGAAGCTAGCTCCGTCGGCACCTCCCTGTGTGCGGACGTTGCACTTCTCGAAGGCCCACTTGCCACTCTTGAGTCCGTACAACCCAGCGCTCACCTCGAGAGAGCAGTTCTGTACGGTTATTTTCCCCATATTTAGTATGCCGTATCGATAGGAGTCCTTGCCTGTGGAGGTGCCTGTGATCTTGAGACTGCCCTCGCCTGTGAAGGTGATGCTCTCACCATTGGCTATGCCACCGCTCTGCTCGGATACGATGCTGTTGTCGCCGATGAGCTTGATGGTCAGTCCTTTGGTCATATTGTAGAGTCCACGAGCGCTACCCCAGCCGTTCTCTGCTTTTGTGTTGAGAATGCTGGCTCCGTCGAGTGTTAGGGTATTGGTCTCGGGATCGTAGCTAGCAGTGCCTGTCACGCCCTCTATGGTAGAGAGGTCGGCGCAGTTGTCTGAGGAGACCTGTACTCCAGCGATGTACAGCTTGTACATCTCTTGCGCATAACTGGGCAGTGAGGTGAGTGTGAGTAATAGTGTGACGAGAGTCACTTGAAGTAGTCGTGTCTTCATAAGCTTATGTGCCTCCCTACTACCTCCTCCTGTTCTATAGGTTCTGTTTGGGAAGGAATAGCTTCAGGCGCGAGGACACCTTATCGAAGGCTCGGGTGTATGGTTGAGATTAAGATTGTTGAGTAAAGAGAAGATGGCTACACCTCCTCAGCGAGCGGTGAGCCCCCGAGGAGGTGTGAGCCGGTTGCTTACTTAAATAGTCTGATGGTGAAGCCACAAGTCTTGGGGTTACTATTCCCAGAGTCGGCACAGTGGCTATAGTAGCCCATACGCCAGCCACGATCATCGTTTTCCTGATCGACAGCCCAGTAGTATCCGCTCGTCTTGATGAGCCGGATCTCGTCCTGACGCTTCCAGCCACAAGAGGGGAAGATGCGTACGATGTCTTCTGCTGTAGGCTCCCAATATTCTGGCTGAGATACATCTTCGATACTGACATCCTCTGAGATGGGTCGGCATGTTATCTTCATCATCATACTCATTGGGCTATCATCATCGGGGTTGACTATGTATTCATATCTCCAAGCTGAGAGCAGGTCGGTACCCTTAAAGCGGATAGCGTAAGTGGCCTTTATCTTGCCAGTAGATGCGGAGTAGTAATCGCTTGTAAAGCTGATCTCTGTGCCATGAACCATAACAGTCTCCTCGATGTCTCGGAAGTCGCAATCGTGGTCAAACTCTACGAAGTTTGGCATACCTCTGTATCGTGGCACGATGGCTTGCCACTCAGCTATCGTGGGGAGGTGATATTGTCTGCCAGCGATTGTAATGGAGGCAAACTTCTCAACAGCCTCTGGGAATGTGAAGTAACCACTGGTGTTGTTGGCATGGGTGGTTACAAAGGCATCGCCCGCCTGGTTGACATTGTACTCGGTCACATAGGCTAGTGGGAGTTGTAGCTGATTAGACTCGCGATGTATGGTAATCAGCTGCGTGAGATCGGGGTGCTCTGTCACGACAGCCTCGAGGACGAAGTCTACCTCATCACTGCCCTCCTTTACGGCGAAGCGCTTTTGGGCATCGTCGATGGTGATCTCAGAGGCGTTGCCCTCCTTGAGACTGATGGTGAAGTCTTCTGCCTTGAGTTGCTGCTGACTGATGACCTCTCCATCGGAGCCGATCTGCTCGAGGATACCTTCGATATGACCTGTCCCACCCTCTCCAGGGAATGAGGTTGGGGTGGCCGTAAATGTCGCTCTGTAGGTCTCACACTCCGTAGGGTTAGGCTCTGAAGTGCAAGAGACGATTAGAGCAATGCACATAAGTAAGGGAAGAATTCGTTTCATAGAGTTGTAAATCTGTTTACGTGTAAGTGTAGAGCAAAAGTACAAAACGAATTAGATAAAAGCAAGAGACGCACCGCCCTCTCATCTGCTGATGAGGACGATGCGTCTCTTGTGTATGTTGCTAGCTCTATTTCTGAGGCTTAGCGGCGCCTCTTGTTCTTCTTTTGCTTCTTAGCTTGAGGACGACCGAAGCCTCCGCTCTGCATCTTGCGCATCACCTTGCTGACTTGGTCAAACTGCTGTATGAGCCTATTGACCTCGGCAACGGAGGTACCGCTACCCTCAGCGATGCGCTTGCGTCGTGAGCCATCGAGGATACTGGGCTTGGCACGCTCCTCGGGGGTCATGGAGTAGATGATTGCCTCGATGCCCTTGAAGGCGTCATTGCTGATGTCTAGGTCTTTGACCATCTTGCCTACTCCAGGGATCATGGAGACGAGATCCTTGAGGTTACCCATCTTCTTGATCTGAGCGATCTGTGCGAGGAAGTCGTCGAAGTCAAATTGGTTCTTAGCGATCTTTGCCTCTAGGCGCTTTGCCTCCTCCTCATCGTACTGCTGCTGTGCACGCTCGACGAGTGAGACGATATCACCCATGCCGAGGATACGATCGGCCATACGTGAGGGGTGGAAGACCTGCAGTGCCTCCATCTTTTCGCCAGTACCGACGAACTTGATCGGCTTGTTGACGACACTGCGTATCGAAAGCGCAGCACCACCACGTGAGTCACCGTCGAGCTTGGTGAGGATCACACCGTCGAAGTCGAGTCGCTTGTCAAACTCGGCAGCCGTATTGACCGCATCTTGACCAGTCATAGAGTCTACGACGAAGAGGGTCTCATCGGGTCGGATCGCCTCCTTGATGCTACTGATCTCATTCATCATCTCCTCATCGACCGCTAGACGACCAGCGGTATCGATGATGACGGTGTCTAGTCCCTCCTGCTGAGCGTGGGCGATCGCATTGCGAGCGATCTGTACGGGATCTTTGCTGTCTGGCTCACTATAGACGGGTACGCCGATTTGCTCGCCTAGTACGTGTAGCTGCTGGATAGCAGCGGGACGGTATACGTCACACGCTACGAGGAGTGGCTTGCGCTGCTCCTGCTTCTTGAGCATATTGGCGAGCTTGCCTGAGAAGGTTGTCTTACCCGAGCCCTGCAGTCCTGACATAAGGATGATGGCGGGACTTCCCTTGAGGTTGATAGCTACCGCCTCGCTACCCATCAGTGTGGCCAACTCGTCATGGACGATCTTGACCATCATCTGCCCTGGATTGACCGCTGTGAGGACGTCCTGGCCGAGAGCCTTCTCCTTGACTTGGTTGGTGAAGTCTCGAGCTACGTTGTAGTTGACGTCGGCATCGAGTAGGGCACGACGTACATCCTTGAGCGTTTCGGCGACATTTATTTCGGTAATACTCCCTTGTCCTTTGAGTATTTTGAATGAACGCTCTAGGCGTTCGCTTAGGTTTTCAAACATGTTGCTGAGATGATGAGTGGTTTATAGACGATTCGTGTCGCTATCGGGGAAGATGATCTTAGGCTGGAAGGTGCGAGCCTCATCGTAGTCCATAAGTGCGTAAGACATAACGATGACGATGTCGTCAGGCTGTACGAGACGGGCTGCGGGACCATTGAGACAGATGACTCCGCTGTCGGGTTCGCCAGCGATGACGTAGGTGTCGAGGCGGTTGCCGTTGTTGCAGTCTACCACCTGCACCCGCTCTCCTGGTAGTATGCCCACGGCATCCATAAGGGTGCGGTCGATGGTGATGCTACCCACGTAGTTGAGGTTAGCCTGTGTGACCCGGACACGATGGATCTTAGATTTGAGTACCTGTATGTACATAGTTTATAATGTGGAGCGCCAGAGGCCTAGCGTAGGTCTACGACCTCGAGCGATTTGTATTCTTGCGGTGCAAAGGTAAAGGATTGTGACGTAATATGCTCCTTCGGCTGTATCTTGTGAATGGTGTAAGAGACTTGCTCGCCTAAATCAAAGTAGAGATCGACTCGCTTAGGAGCCTGACTCTGCTGGTCGAAGGTCACCTCATAGTACTTGACCCCTGCGAGTACGTTGGTACCCTGCGTGGGGACAAAGCGGTAGACGACCGTGCCACGAGGACTCTTGCGCTCGGTGATGCGGAAGCGTTGCGAAGTTTTCTGTATGTAAGCGAGCGGATTCATCGCTGTGAGGTCTTGCTCGGAGGGAGTCATCAAGGTGTAGGTGCGCTCACTTTGGTTGATGATACGCAGTGTCGAGCCGTCGAAGGCAACCTCCATATCAGGCATACTGAGCATAAAGCGCCGTCCGTAGAGCCATGTGTAGCCCTCTTGTGGCTGCGTGCCTTGTGCAGTCAGCGTAAAGGTGATAGCAACACCTTTTTTGACCTGTTGCTCGAACTGTTGGAGTGCTTTGTTGAGGTCAAAGACCGCTTTGCGCTGTCCTTGCAGAGGTGCTATGGCAAAAGCGCCACACAGGAACAGAGCGCAGAGCGACCCTAAGAGACGTGTCGCAAAGTGCGCAGTGTGTCGCTGGTATGATAAGGAGAGGGTTGGTCTCATAATGGTTCTCGTTTTAGAAAGTGTCTAGAAGTTGATCGAGCGTTGTCTCATCAGCGATCAGCACTTGGCGAGGCTTGCTACCATCTTGTGCCGAGACGATGCCGCACTCGTAGAGCTGATCCATAATGCGTCCAGCTCGGTTGTACCCGATGTTAAAGCGCCGCTGAATATTGCTCGTCGATCCTTGTTGCATCTGCACAACGTGGCGAGCCACCTCCTCAAAGAGCGGGTCGCGCTCGGTCGCGCCACCACCTCCAGCTCCAGTAGCCCCAGCCGCACCCTCCGTGGCGGGAGGCTCAGGCAGCAGATAGGGCACTGTCGGATAGGGCTGACGAGAGATGTGGTCCACGATGCGCTCCGTCTCAGGCGTGTCAATGAAGGCACACTGGATACGTCGCATCTCCTTGCCGTCGTTGATGAGCATGTCGCCACGTCCGATGAGATCCTTGGCGCTCTTGGTGTCGAGGATGGTGCGCGAGTCCACTTGCGAGGAGACCTTGAAGGCGATACGTGCTGGGAAGTTTGCTTTGATCAAACCTGTGATCACGTCTGTACTAGGACGTTGTGTCGCTAGGACGATATGAATACCCGCTGCGCGCGCCTTCTGTGCTAGGCGTGCGATAGGCTTCTCGATGGCTCGTCCTGTGGTCATGATGAGGTCGGCAAACTCATCGACGATGAGTACCAAGTAGGGAAGGAAGACGAAGCCATCCTCCTCACGTAGATGTCCCTGACGGAAGAGCTTGTTGTACTCGGCGATGTTGCGCACCTTAGCACGTGCGAGCAATTCGTAGCGTCCGTCCATATCCACGCAGAGCGACTCTAGGACAGGGAGTGCCTTATTCGTATCGGTGATGATATACTTCTCCTCGTCCTCGAGCTTCGTCAGGAAGTGACGACCGATGCTCTCGTAGATGCTAAACTCCAGCATTTTCGGGTCGATGAGAATCAGCTTAAGCTCCTCGGGACGCTTATTATATAGGAGTGAAGTGATGAGCGCATTCAGGCCGACACTCTTACCCTGACCCGTAGCACCTGCGATCAGGAGGTGTGGCATCTTGGAAAGGTCAAAGAGGTAGACATCGTTCGTGATGGTACGCCCGATGGCTATCGGAAGCTTCTGATCTGTCGTGATAAACTTCTGAGAAGTGATCAGCGCCTTCATACCAACGGTCCGAGGGTTGCGGTTGGGCACCTCGATACCTATGGTGCCACGTCCAGGCATCGGAGCAATGATACGGATGCCACCGATGCTCTCCACCTTCATCGCTATGTCGTCCTCAAGGCTACGGATACGATTGACTTTGACCTTAGGGTCTAGCTTGAACTCGTAGAGCGTTACGGTCGGTCCGATGGTCACCTCGACAGGCTCTAGACCGATGCCTAGGTCGCTCAGCTTCTCGATGATGAGCTGCTCGATCTCCTTGATCTCAGCTCTGTCTATCGTTTGCGAAGACTGGTCGACATCGGCCAGTAGGTCTGGCGAAGGCATCTGGTATCCTCCACGACGGGAGTCACTCTGTGGTATGACAGCGGCTGCTTGCGAGTCGGCATCTCCCTGCGCTACGGTCACCGTGACACCTCCCTCCAAGTTCTCCTCGGCTGGTGTAGAACTAGTCGCACGGCTCTCTTGTGATGAGCGACTCGTTGCAACACGAGATGATCTGAGAGGCTCCGTCTGTGAGGTTGCTACGCTAGGCTCAGAGAGAGGAGTCTCTAGCTTTTCGTCTTCCTCTTCGTCTTCGAGAGCATCATATTCCGTTTCATCATTAGGCTCATCGCCTGCATCTTCCACTGGTTCTAGAGTTGTGTCATCACGCTCAGCCTCGGTCGTGCGGCGACGACTAGGACGCTTGACCCAGCCTAGCCCGATAGCACGGCGCATCCACTGGAGGTACTCGTAGCGTATCACTACGATGAGGATGATGATCGTGACTAGCAGCGTCAGCGAGACGCCTAGCCACCCGATGGCTGGTAGCATCTTGCCCAGCCAAAGCGCACCATAAGCACCTCCCCAGCGGAAGAATGTGGGCAGCCCCAGTATGTTTTGCAGAGCCGATATGGCTAGAGCCGTCCATAGGCTTAGCAGGATCGCATAGACGCATAGTTTGATGAGACTCCCACGCTTGGTGATGCGCATCATACGTAGCGCACAGATGATACCAAAGAAGAGCAAGAACCAGCTCCCGAAGCCGAGGAAGCCATCCATCAGCCAATGTGCTAGATAAGCACCATGTACACGGGTTATATTTTGTATCTCCACGACGGAGCTGTCGATCCCCTCAGGGAGCGTCTGTGTCAATGCCTCCCAAGGCGTTAGCTCCGTGACGATGCTTTGGTCACGAGCCCCGACCACAAGGTAGGAGCCACAAGCCACGAGGATGTATATGATGAAGGCTAGGAGGATCAGTCCCAAGATAAACGAGATCAGCTCGCCATATCGCTTGTTGACGACATTGTTCTTTAGGTCTTGCGTCCACGAGCGCATACGACTCCCCACCGAGCGAGAGGAGGTTGTGTCCTTTCTGCTAGGAGCGTTCGTACGCTTGCGACTCTTCGTCGAGCGTTTCTTAGTTGATTTATCTTTAGATGTAGCCATGAGGTAGTAATCAGGAAGTCTGTAGCGTGAGCATCGTACCATGCGTGGTGATCTCCTCACAGGAAAGCTTGATGCAAAGGTAACGATTTTTACGCCAATGGAGCATTGTTCCACGTAAAAAAGAACTCCCCTCGCTCAGATCGTGAGACCTAAGCGAGGGGACGTACTGTCAGTGGGGTTGTGGAGCTGCGGGGAATTGAACCCCGGTCCAAACATGGTGGCAAAACGCTTTCTACATGTTTAGCTGTACTTTGATTGTCGGGCCTCAACTCACGAGCACAGCGACCGAGCTAAAGCCTTATCCTCTAAAGTTTAAGACGATGTACGAGGCTACACCATCCGATCCCCGATATCCATGCACCACCGTATCAGAGCGCCTCGGAGCAACGGCCCCCTGGGTGATGTCTCGTCCCGGCACCTGTGCCTGGGATGAAGCGTCAGTGTACTATACTTCGACTACGCAGCGAGAGCAAAGTTGTTTTCGCCATTTAGAAAGGTTCGCAGTAAGGTTTTAAGGTGCGTCACAGCAGGCACCACATGCTTACGGATCACTACAACACGCTGTCAAAGCCAATCAGCCCCAAGAGTGTATGTTGCATCTCCCAGACTAGCGTATCGCTATATCGCTCAGCTGGGGAGAGATCGTATCTGAGTCTAGCGGAGGATCGCCTCAAGCGAAGGCTCCTCCCACTCATCTGGTGCAAAGGTACAAAAAATCGAACAGATGGGCTATGCTGTATGAGGAGTGTAGATTCAACTATCAAATGCAACTGAATTGGTTTCATCGAGCTTCTGATA
>OKRW01000893.1_pt1 | contig 28001 bp, 24 predicted proteins | sample 1601151 | NCBI WGS metagenome assembly OKRW01 (sample SAMEA3541471, study PRJEB24748) | human gut metagenome | biome: human gut; feature: human-associated habitat; material: faeces | place: China | collected 2012 | reverse complement strand
GGGTTCGAACCCCTGACCTCGTGACTGCCAGTCACGCGCTCTCCCAACTGAGCTATATCCCCGAATTGGTGCGAAGAGAATATTACCAAAGACGCGCGCCCCGTCAACCGAGAAAGTTGAGAAATCCTAACTAGGCGATGACCGTGGACAGCTTGCGCGCGTTGACGAAGCCGCCAAGGCACAGCGCGAGGTCGACGACAGCGCAGAACACCTCGCCTGAGGTTGGCATGATGTCGTTGAGCATGAGCACGGCGAACAGGGCGCAGGCGGCCCCGCTCACGATGACGCCAAGCTGGCAGAACCTCACGAAGGCGGCGAGCCTGCCGTCGCTGTCGAGGGCGCGCTTGCCAGAGCGGCCCGTCGCGATGAGGTAGGCGCCCACGGCCACGATCACGAGCGACGATGCGATGGCAAAAGCGGAGTGGTCCTGCGCAAGGCCGAGCGGCATCGAGAACAGCAGCGCCAGTCCGTAGAGGATGCGAAGCCCTCCCCAGGCGAGCATGATCGTGGCGTAGCCGGAACAGGAGGCGTGCAGACCGCGCGTCTCTCCCTCGAGGCGCTCCTCTCGCGCCTGCGAGTTTTGAGCGCTCTCGACCACGAACGACCTGTGGGGCAGCGCCTCGCCGGCGTCGGGGACCTTGCGCACCTCGAGCGCGAGCGCTCCGGTGAGCACGAGCGAGATCAGGCTGCAGACGAACGAGACGCCGTCTGCCTGGACGATGCAGAAGAGCAGGTCGATGAGGGCAAGGACGAAGGCGACCCTGCCCAGGATGATCGCGGGACGAAGCGTAGAGGGCCTCTTCTCGCAGGCGAGGCACGAGGCGCCAAAGCCCAGGGCGGCAAGCGAGCCCGTAACGACGAAGAGCCACGAAAGCGCGAGGAGGACCCATACAGAGACGGAGACGCCAAGAACGATGACGGTCTGCGAGAGCTCTCCCTTGACCGGGTAGACGCCACAGTAGGCAAGGGTGGTGAACAGAAGGATGACGATGACGGCGAGGGCCGACACGCAGGTCCACACGAGGTAGGCGATGCCCAGCGTGCGAAGCGTCCCGGGCCTCTTGTCTTGGGACTGTGCCATGCGGCTCCTTACGCTCTTAGATTCGCTTGTGACCATTCACATTACTTCATGTTCCCATTTTGAAGCAGAAGCAAACGAAAGCGGGCCGAGGTGAGCCCCGGCCCGCATAGTTTTGGTGGGCCCAGCAGGATTCGAACCTGCAACCCAGGGATTATGAGTCCCCTGCGCTAACCGTTGCGCCATAGGCCCGGATATGAAAAAAGGCGGCGACAAATGCCGCCGCCCATATCATGTGGTGGAGATAAGGGGGTTCGAACCCCTGACCTCGTGACTGCCAGTCACGCGCTCTCCCAACTGAGCTATATCCCCGAATTGGTGCGAAGAGAATATTACCAAAGACGCACGCCCCGTCAACCGAGATTTTCGAAAAAATCTGAATCGTTTTGCGTGAAGCCCAAATCCTGCACGATTCCGCACCAGAGGAAACGCAACGCGCTCGTTATTTCGCGAGACCAACGGTTATCGGTCACTAATGGCTCGAATGAACCTCGCCAGCCGATCGAGGCCAAGCGTGAGTTCTTCGTCAGAGACGCAGTACGAGAGGCGCACGTAGCCCTCCGCGCCAAAGCAGGCGCCCGGCACGAGCGCCACTCCCCCCTCGCGGATGGCCCGCTCGCAGAACTCCTCGCTGCCAACGCCAAGACCCTCGATGCTGGGAAACGCATAGAAGGCGCCCGCTGGCCTCACGAGCGGAAGCCCCATGTCGGCGAGTGCCGTGCAGACCTGCTCGCGCCTGCGCACGTAGGTCTGCCGCATGGGCTCAACGTCACACGATAGCGCCACGACCGCCGCGTCCTGCACGAAGGCGGGGACGCTCGAGACGAGGTACTGGTGCATCTTCTCGATCTGGGTCTTGAGTGGCGCGTCTGCGGCGAGCCACCCGAGGCGCCAGCCGGTCATGGCCCAGGGCTTGGAGAACGAGTCGACCACGACGGTGTGGTCGCGGCACTCGGGGTGCACCTGCGCAAACCGCTCGTAGCCCCGGGTGTAGGCGAGGCGGTTGTAGACGTCGTCGCACACCACGAAGAGGCCGTGGCGCGTCTGCGCCCCGGCAACCGCGTCGAGCGACGACCGGTCGTAGACGCAGCCGGTGGGGTTGTTGGGCGAGGTGATGACGATCGCCTTGGTGCGCGGGCCGATGGCGGCCTCGAGGGCGTCTGCCGCAATCTGAAAGCCGCTGGCACTCGTGTCGAGCGAGCGAACGGTGCCATGTGCGGCACGGACGATGGTCTCGTAGAGGCCAAAGGCCGGCGTGGGCACGATGACCTCGTCGCCCGGGTCGAGTAGCGACATGAGCGTGGCTGCAAGCGCCTCGGTGGCGCCACAGGTGACGATGAGCTCGCCAGGCTCGTAGGAGAAGCCCTGACGCGCCATGTAGGCACTGAGGGCGCAGAGTAGCTCTGGCCTGCCGTTGTTGGGCGGATAATGCGTGAGGCCACGCGCGAGCGAATCGCTCACGGCCGCGCGTATGGGAGCGGGCGTGTCGAATTCGGGCTCGCCCAGCGTGAGCTTGACACAGCCGGGAGTCTGGTTGGCGAGGGCCGTGAACCGGCGGATCCCGCTCGTCGCGAGACCCGCCAGGTCCTGGTTGGTTGCGAGCGCCATGCGCATGCCCTAGGCGCGCTCGGCGAAAACGCGAGCGGCAAGCTGCGCGGCGACCTCGTCGAGCGACACCTCGGTGCGCTCGCCCGTGGCACGGACCTTGAGTTCGCAGTTGCCGTCCTTGACGGCGCGCTTGCCAAAGACCAGCTGGTAGGGGAAGCCCATAAGGTCGGCATCGGCAAACTTGACGCCGGCGCGCTCCTTACGGTCGTCGACGACGACCTCGATGCCCTCGGCGGCAAGCTGCTCGGCGACCTTCTGGGCGGCGGGCCACACGAGCTCGTCGTTGACGTCGAGCGGAACGACGGCGACCTCGTAGGGAGCCACGGAGACGGGCCAGCTGATGCCGTTCTCGTCATTGTGCTGCTCGACGATGGCGGCCAGCGTGCGCGAGACGCCCACGCCATAGCAGCCCATGATGAGCGGCTTCTCCTTGCCGTCCTCGTCCATGAAGGTGGCGCCCATGGCCTCGGAGTACTTCGTGCCCAGTTGGAAGACCTGCGAGACCTCGATGCCGCGGGCGGCCGAGAGGGGCTTGCCGCAGTGCGGGCAGGGGTCGCCGGCGACGACGGTCACGAGGTCGGCCCAGGCGTCGGCCGCAAAGTCACGGCCCTCCTCGATGCCGGTGAGGTGGAAGCCCTCCTCGTTGGCGCCGCAGAGCCACTGGTGAGCCTGCTTGAGGCTTTCGTCGCAGACCACGCGGATGCCTTCGGGCAGGTTGACGGGGCCGATGAAGCCCTTGTGCAGGCCAAACTTGATGAGCTCGTCTTCGTCCATGAGGTGGTACTCGCCAAAGGCGTGCTCGGCCTTGACGTCGTTGAGCTCGTGGTCACCGGGAACGAGGACGAGCGTCGGGGTACCCTCCCCATCGACGAGGCACAGGGACTTGACGGTGGCCTTCGCGGGAACGCCAAAGAAGGCCGCGACCTCATCGATGGTGCCGCAGCCGGGCGTGGCGACCTTGGTGAGGCTGCCGTCGCCCGGGCCGTCGATGACGGCGACGGTGGTCGAGGCGGCCTCGTCGTCGGCCGCGAAGCCGCAGTCGTCGCAGTAGACGAGGCTGGCCTCGCCCGCGTCGGCGAGGGCCATGTACTCGACGGAGGTGTCGCCACCGATCTCGCCGCAGTCGGCGACGACGGGCAGGGCCTTGAGGCCGCAGCGCACGCAGATGTTGGCGTAGGCGGCCTTCATCTTGTCGTACTCCTCCTGCAGGCTCTCCTGCGTGGCGGAGAAGCTGTAGGCGTCCTTCATGATGAACTCGCGGCCGCGCATGAGGCCGTAGCGGGGACGGAACTCGTCGCGGAACTTGTCCTGGATGTGGTAGAGGTTGACCGGCAGCTGCTTGTAGCTGCGCAGCTCGTTGCGCACGAGGGCCGTGATGGTCTCCTCGTGGGTGGGGCCCAGGACAAACTCGCGCTCGTGGCGGTCGTTGAAGCGGATGAGCTCCTTGCCATAGGCGTCGATGCGGCCGCTTTGGCGCCAGAGGTCGGCGTCGACCATTATCGGCATCATGAGCTCCTGGGCGCCGGCGGCGTCCATCTCGTCGCGGACGATATCCTCGATCTTGCGGATGGAGCGCCAGGCGAGCGGCAGGTAGGTGTAGAGGCCCGCGGCCTCCTTGCGAATCATGCCGGCGCGAAGCAGCAGGCGGTGGCTCGCGAGCTCGGCCTCCGCCGGGTCCTCCTTGAGCGTGGGGGCGTAGAGGCGGCTCATCATCATGGGCTTCATGTGGTTCCTTCCTTAGGGGCGGCCGTGCGGCCACCACGATGCAACTGATTCATCTTAGCGCGAATGCACACCGACCAAGCATCGGGTGCCCGGCTGGGCGTTCCCTGCCGCCTGGGCTACTCGAAGCGTGCCTCGATCTCTGCGAAGAGCTCGTCGACGATGCGGTCCTCGGGCACCTTGCGAAGGGTCTCGCCACCCGCGATGAGCAGGCCCGTCCCCTGGCCGCAGGCGACACCGATGTCTGCACCGCGCGCCTCGCCCGGGCCGTTGACGACGCAACCCATCACAGCGACGGAGATGGGGGCACGCACGGCCTGGAGCCTGCGCTCGACCTCTCCCGCGATCTCGATGAGATTGACCTGGCAGCGTCCGCAGGTGGGGCAGCTCACGAGCTCCGGCGTGCGGCGGCGCATCCCCAGAGACTGGAGCAGTTCCCATGCAACGGGCACCTCCTCGGTGGGAGGCGCGGTGAGCGAGAGGCGCATCGTGTCGCCGATGCCCTCGGAGAGCAGCACCGCAAGGGCGCTCACGTTCTTGACCGTGCCCTGGCGCACGGTGCCCGCCTCGGTGACGCCCAGGTGCAGCGGCACGTGAGGCAGCTCGCGCGAGAGCTCGCGGTTGGTGAGGATGGTCGCCGGGACGTCGTGGACCTTGGCGGAAAGCACGATGTCGCCAAAGCCGCGCTCCTCGAAGTGGCGCACGAACGACACGGCGCTCTGGACCAGCTTCTGTGGCTGCGTGAGGTCCTCGCGCACGTCAATCGCCTTGTCGAGCGAGCCCGCGTTCACGCCGATGCGTATGGGGATGCCCGCCTCGCCCGCGGCGTCGATGACGGCGTCGACCTTGTCGAACGAGCCGATGTTTCCGGGATTGATGCGCAGCCCGGAGGCGCCGCGGCGGGCGGCCTCGATGGCAAGGCGGTGGTCGAAGTGGATGTCTGCCACGACGGGCAGGGGCGAGCTGGCGCAGATCTCGCCAAAGCCGTCGAGGGCATCCGCGTGGGGAATCGCGACGCGCACGATCTCGCAGCCAAGGGCCTCGAGGTCATGAATCTGGGCGAGCGTCGAGGCGGGTTCGGTGGTCTTGGTGGTGCACATGGACTGCACCGAGACGGGGGCGCCGCCACCAACGGCGACGCTGCCCACGTGCACCTGGTGGGTGAGCTCGCGCGGCAGGGGCTTCTCGGACGTGCCGCGCGAGTTGGGACGAAGGTCGATCATGTGTCGCTAGCCTCCCATGACAAAGCGAACGATGTCTTGGCGAAGAACCGCCACGAAGAGCATGAGCGCCAGAACGAGTCCGAGGTAGGACAGGAAATTCTGGGCCCTCTGCGGAACGGGCCTGCGAATGACGAGGCCAATGACCTCGATGAGGAGCTTTCCTCCGTCGAGCGGGGGGATGGGAATGAGGTTCATGATGCCGAGCGACATCGAGATGCCCGCCATGAGGAACAGGAAGCTCTGAGCGCCAGACTCGGCGGCCTGCGAGGCCATGACCGAGATGCCCACGATAGAGGTCGACTGCGAGACGACCTCAGCGGTGTGCGCTGGCTGAAAGAGTTGGGCCACGAAGCCGACGGTCTGCGTGAGATAACTCCACCCGATGCCGAGCGACTGCGCGGGAGATGGGTGGACAACCTCGGTGTTGGCGGTGACGCCAAAGGCCTGGGCGCCAACGGCGTCGGCAGGGTCGACGGTGAGGTCGAGGCGCTCTCCCCCACGCTCGACGACGATGTTAAAGGCCGCGCCGGCCTGCATCTGCGCGTGCAGCTCGTCTCCCATGTCCTCCCAGGTGGAGACCTCCTTGCCCGCAACCGAGACGATCGTGTCTTGCTCCTGGACGCCTGAGGCCTCGGCGAGCGAGCCCTGCTCGACGCCACCAATGATCGGGACGTTCTGAGCCACCGCGATGCCGCCGACGGAGAAGACGCCCACGATGAGCGCCATGCCCACGATGAGGTTCACGAGGGGACCCGCGACGAGCGTGACCACGCGCGCGAGAAACCCCTTTCCCTGGTAGGTGTGGGAGCGCTCGGCCTCGAGCAGCGCCTCGGCGCCACCTTGGGGCAGTGCGTGGGGCTCGCCCGCCTTGGTTGAGCCGGGCAGGGAGAAGTCGTGCCCCGAGTCGAAGGCCGTGAGCAGGTTGATGTCGCGCTCGACGGTCTGTACGGACGCGGGCCAGTCCTTCTGGCTGGGACGCTCCCCAGCCGCCTCATCGAAGTACGGCTCGACACTTGCCCAGTCGCACAGGACCTGGAGCTGGGCGCAGAGCTCCTCGACATTGCAGCCAAGCTCAGAGGCGAGGTCGAAAATCCGCACGCGCCCGTGCGCGGCGATCGCGGCCAGCGCGCGCGTGGCGAGGTCTGAGGTTGCGCCCTCCATACCGCAGATGCGGTTGTAGCCACCTAGCAGTATGGGCGTGACGCCCACCTCGGTGCCATGGTCGGCGCTCTTGTGGGACAGCCTCCAGCGGCAGGGCATGCCGAGGAAGAACTCGGTGACGCGCATGCCAAACGCGCGTGCGGCGACGTAGTGGCCACCCTCGTGCAGGAAGACAAGGGCGCTCAGCATGAGGGCGCCCCAAAAGATGGCCGACAGCGCCCCTACGAGCGCGCTCATGCAAGCTCCGAGACGAACCCGCGGGCACGCTCGCGGGCGAGCGCGTCGACCTCGGCGATCTGCTCGAGACTCGTGAGACTCTCCACGCTCGTGGCGTCCATGACGCGCTCGACGATGCGGTCGATGTCGCAGAAGCCGCAGCGGTCCTGGCGGAACGCCTCGTTAGCGACCTCGTTGGCTGCGTTCATCGCGCACGGCAGGGTGCCGCCGGTGCGGCCGGCCTCGAGGGCGAGGTCAAGGCAGCGGAAGGCGCCGCGGTCGGGCGCGGCGAAGGTGAGCGGCTCGCTCGAGCGCCAGTCGACATGCGTCGCGGGCGAGTCCCAACGCTCGGGATAGCTGAGGGCGTACTGGATGGCGACGCGCATGTCGGAAGGGCCGAGCTGGGCCTTGACCGAGCCGTCTGCAAACTCGACGGCGGAGTGGATCTTGCTCTGGCGGTGCACGAGCACCTCGACATCGTCGATGGCGACGTCAAACAGGTGGTGCGCCTCGATGACCTCGAGGCCCTTGTTCATGAGAGTCGCACAGTCGATCGTGATCTTGGCACCCATCTTCCAGGTGGGGTGGGCCAGCGCCTCGGCGGCCGTGACGCCCTCGAGCTGCTCGCGGGTTCGGCCAAAGAACGGGCCTCCCGAGCACGTGAGCCATATCTTGCGCAGGTCACGGCGGCGCTCGCCAACGAGGCACTGGTAGATGGCGTTGTGCTCGGAGTCGACGGGCAGCACGCGTCCGGGCCTGGCGAGCGGCATGAGCAGCCCGCCGCCAATGACGAGGGCCTCCTTGTTGGCGGGGGCCCAGATCTTGCCGGCGGCAAGTGCCGCATGGCTCGCCCAGATGCCGGCCTCCCCCACCACGGCAACGAGCACGCAGTCGACATCGGGCAAGGTGGCGAGGCGCGTCACGGCATCCTCGCCAAAGTCAAGCTCACAGCCTTGCGGCAACTCGGCGAGCGCGGGGTCGTTGCGACGGGCCTCGTCAGCAATAGCGGCATGGGCCACGCCAAACTCGCACGCGACGGAGACGAGCTTGGCAGCCGACGAGTTGACGGCCACGGCGGTGAGCGCGAGCTTGTCAGGATGCATGCGGATGACGTCGAGCGTCTGGGTGCCAATCGAGCCAGAACAGCCAAGGAGCGCCACGCGAAGCGGGCGCTCCCTCACGGTCGAGCTCGAGGTGTCCTCGAAGATGTTCACAGAATCCCCCCGAAGTGCAAGATGAAGTAGGTGGTCATGCAGGCAAAGAGCATGGAGTCCGAGCGGTCGAGCAAGCCGCCGTGACCCGGGATGAGGTTGCCCGAGTCCTTCACGCCAACCGAGCGCTTGAGACGGCTCTCGAACAGGTCGCCGATGACGCCCGCAAGGCCGCTCGCGACTCCGGCGAGCAGAGCGAGCGGCAGCGGGATGGACCGAACGCCAAGGCCCCACACGATGGCCCAGACGATGCAGGAGCCAACGAGGCCACCAACGAGCCCCTCGACGCTCTTGTTGGGTGAGATGCGCGGTGCCAGCTTGTGGCGACCGAAGCGCGAGCCCACGAGGTAGGCGAAGGCGTCGTTGACCCAGACCGAGCCCATGGTGCCCAGCGTGAGCAGGGCGCCCTCGAGGCCGGGGTCGCAGGCCCTAATCGTCACGACGGACGAGAAGAGCAGACCCGTGTAGGCAGCGCCAAAGACCGTGATGGCGGCGTCCGCGACGCTCGCGCGCGGCGTGAGCACGTACCAGACGCCCACGGCGAGCATGAGCAGCAGCGTGATACCCGTCTCGGCCTCGGGCCTGGCGAGGGCGCCCAGCGGGTACAGGATGATAGCGAACAGGCCGATGAACTCGTTGGGCATGCGGCCGGCGAGCCTCACCATGCGGAAGAACTCGGAGCCACACAGCCATGCCATCGCGGAGACGAGCAGCGTGGTGGGGATGCGGCCCCAGAAGAGGCACGCGAGGATCACGAGGGCGTAGACGAGGCCCGAGGTGGTTCTCGTCAGGAGCTTCTCGGTCCAACTGCGGGCGCGCTGACTCTTGAGCGTGCCCGCCACGCGCTCGCCCTCGTGGGCCTCGCGGTGACGCTCAATGCTGTCGGAGGCGGCGTCGATGGTCTTGGGCGTGGGCTTGCGGGAGCGCGCATCGGTGTTGGGGGAATTGGCCACTAAGCCTTCACCCCGCCAAAGCGACGGTCACGGCCCTGGAAGGCGCGGATGGCGCGCAGCAGCTCCCAGCGGTCGAAGTCAGGCCAGAGCGTGTCGGTGATGTAGAACTCGCTGTAGGCAAGCTGCCACAGCAGGTAGTTGGAGAGCCTCAGCTCGCCCGAGGTGCGAATGAGCAGCTCGGGGTCAGGCAGGTCGGCCGTGTAGAGGTGGGAGGAGACGCAGGCGGCGTCGACGTCGTCGACGGACAGGGTGCCCTCCTTGACCTCGGAGGCGATCAGGCGCGCCGCGCGGGCGAGCTCGGCGCGGGCGCCGTAGTTCACCGCGAGCGCGAGCGTCATGCCCGTGTGGTCGGCCGTCTCGGAGAGGCCCTCCTCGAAGACCTCGCGGGTCTTCTGGGGTAGGGCCTCGATGTCGCCGAGAAACTCGAGACGCACGTTCTCCTGGTGGAAGAGCGGCAGCTCCTTGACGAGCGTCGTGGCAAACAGGTGCATGAGCAGGTCGACTTCCTGCTGCGGGCGCTTCCAGTTCTCGGTGGAGAAGGCATAGGCGCTGAACACGTCGATGCCAAGGCGAACGCACGCGGTGATGGTCTCGCGCAGGCTCGCGATGCCGGCGATGTGACCCTGGCCGCGCTCCATGCCCTGGCGGGTGGCCCAGCGGCCGTTGCCGTCCATGATCACCGAGATGTGAGACGGCAGGCGTTCGAGGTCGACGTCGGCAAGCGACACGTCCTCGGGGGCGTCAGCAAAGTAGGTTGTCAGCTCCTGCTCGTCACGCTGCACGGGCACACGACCTTTCTAGATCTCCATGACCTCGGCCTCTTTGGCCTTGGTTGCCTCGTCAATCTTCTTCACGAACTCGTCAGTGAGCTTCTGGACCTTGGCCTGCTCGCGACGGACGTCGTCCTCGGAGAGCTCCTCGTCGCGCTCGAGCTTAGCGTTGGCCTCGCGGCGGACGTTACGGATGGCCACGCGGGCCTCCTCGGCGAGCGTGCGGCACTCCTTCGCGAGCTCCTTGCGGCGCTCGCCGGTGGGCTTGGGGAACGGCAGGCGAATGACCTGGCCGTCGTTGGAGGGCGTGATACCAAGGTCGGACTGAGAGATGGCCTTCTCGATGGCGTTCAGGCTCGTCTTGTCCCACGGCTCGACGACGAGCATGCTGGCCTCGGGAACCTTGACACCGGCGAGCTGCGTGATGGGCGTGGACTGGCCATAGTAGTCGACCATGATCGAGTCGAGCACGTGCGGGTTGGCGCGGCCGGTGCGGACCTTGCCGAAGTTGGTCTTGAGCGCCTCGAGGCACTTGTCCATGCGCGAACGGGCGGTATCAGTAATCTCACTCATTAGTGGGTCTCCTCCCCAACGACGGTGGTGCCAACCGGCATTCCCTTGAGCGCGTCTGCGAAGACGTGCGGCTGGTCGATGTTGAACACGATCATGGACATGTTGTTGTCAGAACACAGCGCGGTGGCCGTGGCGTCCATGACCTTGAGGTCGCGCGTGAGGACCTCGCGGTAGGTGATGGTGTCGAAGCGCTTGGCGTCCGGGTTCTTCATGGGGTCTGCGTCGTAGATGCCGTCGACCTTGGTGGCCTTCATGAGGCAGTCGGCGTCGATCTCGCAGGCGCGCAGGGCCGCGGCGGTGTCGGTCGTGAAGTAGGGGTTGCCCGAGCCGGCGGCGAAGATCGCGACATAGCCCTTCTCAAGGTGCTTGATGGCTCGACGACGGATGTAGGGCTCGCAGACCTCGTCCATCTTGATGGCGCTCATGACGCGGGCGGTCATGCCGTTGCGCTCGAAGCCGTCCTGAAGAGCCAGGGCGTTCATGACCGTGGCGAGCATGCCCATGTAGTCTGCCTGGGCGCGGTCCATGCCACCTGCGGCACCGGCGACGCCACGGAAGATGTTGCCGCCACCGACGACCACGCCAACCTCGATGCCGTCGTCGTGTATGACCTTAATCTCCTTGGCCAGGTGGTCGACGACCTTGGGATCGATGCCATAGCCGCCCTCGCCCATGAGGGCCTCACCGGAGAGCTTGAGCAGGACGCGCTTGTACTTGTAGTCCGACAAGGGGGACTTCCCTTCACTCGTTGCCGTATCAGAAGAATTCTAGCAAAAGGCATGGCAGGGCTCGCGAATTGGACTGGATGCGCATAAGAAAAGGCCCGACACCATAGGGTGCCGGGCCTCATGCGACCAGTTTGCGCTGATGCCTTGGACTACTCGCCGAAGGTGAAGCGGTCGAAGGCGACGATCTCGATGTTGTCGCCGAGCTCCTTGCCGACCTTCTCGGCGTACTGGCGGATGGTGATGTTGCCATCCTTGATGAAGGCCTGCTCGGAGAGGACGGACTCGCCGAAGAACTTGTTGAGGCGACCCTCGGCGATCTTGGTCTGAATGGCCTCGGGCTTGCCGGACTCGGCAGCCTGAGCCTTGTAGATGCTCATCTCGTGCTCGACGATCTCGGCGGGAACGTCCTCGCGACGAGCGGAGATGGCGCCGGCGGCGGCAGCCTGCATGGCGACGTCGTGGGCGAAGGTCTTGAAGGACTCGGCCTCAGCGGTCTCGGGCTTGGCGAAGGAGAACTCGACGATGGTGCCGAGCTTGCCGTTGGCGTGGACGTAGGAGCCGAAGGCGCCGTTCTCGACCTCGCGACGGGCGAAACGGGCGATCTTCATGTTCTCGCCCATGGTGTGAATCATCTCGGTGAGGGCAGCGTCAACCGTCTCGTTCTCGGAGAACTCGGCGGCCTTGAGGGCGTCGACGTCGGCCGGATTGGCCTTGGCGACGACGGCGGCCACGTTCTTGGCAAAGCCGGTGAACTTGGGGTTGCCACCGACGAAGTCGGTCTCGCAGGTGACCTCGACGAGGGCGGCAGCCTTGCCGCAGTCGCAGACGTAGGCGGCGACGGTGCCCTCGTTGGTCTCGCGGCCGGCCTTCTTGACGGCCTTGGCCATACCCATCTTACGAAGGACGTCGACGGCCTTCTCGATGTCGCCCTCGGCCTCGACGAGCGCCTTCTTGCACTCCATCATCGGGGAGTCGGTCATCTCGCGGAGCTGCTTGACGAGCGCGGCGGTGATCTGAGCCATGAGTGCCTCTCTCTCGTGTCTGTGCGCGCATGCGCACACAATACCTTTACATGCGGGCGCCGCCCATGTTTGGACGGCGCCCCTCAGTCATGAATATGCTGCGAGGGCCCGTGGGTCTACTCGGCAGCGGGCGCCTCGACGGCCGGGGTGGTCTCGCCGGCGGCCATCTCCTCAGCGGTGATCTGCTCCTTGCCGGTGCCAGCCAGGACGGCGTCGGCGACGAGCTCGGTCATGAGGGCGACGGAGCGGATGGCATCGTCGTTCGCGGGGATGCCGTAGTCGACGACGTCGGGGTCGGAGTTGGTGTCGAGCAGGGCGACGACCGGGATGTGCAGGCGGTTGGCCTCGCGGATGGCGAGCTCCTCACGCTTGGAGTCGATGACAAACAGGGCAGCCGGGAGCTGGCGCATGTCGCGGACGCCACCGAGGTTGCGCTGGAGCTTCTCGAGCTCCTTGGTGAGCACGGACTGCTCCTTCTTGCCGCGAGCGGCCATGGAGCCGTCCTCGACCATGGTCTCGAGCTCCTCCATGCGGTTGATGCGGGAGCGCATGGTCACGAAGTTGGTGAGCACGCCGCCGAGCCAACGCTGGTTGATGAAGGGCATGCCGCAGCGGGCAGCCTGCGTGGCGACGGGCTCCTGGGCCTGCTTCTTGGTTCCGACGAACAGAATCTGGCCGCCCTTGGCCGCGGTCTCCTTGAGGAAGGTGTAGGCGCGGTCGGCGTCGAGGATCGTCTGCTTGAGGTCGAGGATGTAGATGCCGTTGCGCTCGCCGAAGATGTACGGCTTCATCTTGGGGTTCCAGCGACGGGTCTGGTGGCCGTAGTGGCAACCGGCCTCGAGCAGGGTGTTGAGGTTAATCTTCACTGCCATGGTGCTACCTTTCTTTGGTTGGCCCTCCGCGCCGGTCATCCCCCTTGGCCACCCGATTAGCGGGCACCGTGGCCGCAGGGTCGCGACGCGTGTGATGTGGTGCTGGCGTATGCACAGCGAATTGATAGTCTAACAGCGGCCTCTCGCCCGCGCAAGTGGTTACCCTCACGGGCGACAGAGTCATCCACGACCCGCACATAAGCGGGGATACGAGCCCCATGCGACCACGCTACTCCCCCGACCGGGGGTGTGCCTGGAGCGCGGCAGCCTTGAGTCGCTCGATGGAGACGTGCGTGTAGATCTGCGTGGTCGAGAGGCTCTCGTGGCCCAGAAGTTCCTGGACGCTGCGCAGGTCTGCCCCGCCGTCGAGCAGCTGGGTGGCGAAGGTGTGGCGCATGGCGTGAGGCGTAATCGAGGGGTCGAGCCTCGCCTTGCCGACGAGCGCCTCAAACGCGAGGCGAAGCGACGCCGCGCTCATTCGTCGCCCCCGCACCGAGAGGAAGAGGGCGTTCTGGGCCGCGCGGGACGCGGCCGCCAGTTCGGGGCGTGCCTCGCGGATGTAGCGCCCACATGCCTCGCAGGCCTTGGGGTAGAGCGGTACGAGCCGCTCCTTGCTGCCCTTGCCGAAGAGGCGCACCTGCCGCCCGCGCAGGTCGACGTCAGCCACGTTGAGACCCGAGACCTCGGATATGCGCGCGCCCGAGGCGTAGAGCAGCTCGACCATGGCCCTGTCGCGGATGCCGCAGGTGTCTTCCTCGCAGGCATCGAGGAGCCGAGCGACCTCGTCAGGCGAGAGCGTCTTGGGCAGGCGGCGTGACAACTTGGGGCTCGCCACCGCCTCGACGTTGTCCTGCGTGGTGACGCCGCGGCTCACGAGCCAGTTGTAGAGCGAGCGCACGGCGGAAAGGTGGCGGTTCTGCGTAGTGGTCGCGTAGCCTGCGTCCTGCAGCTCGGCGAGCCAGGAGCGAACCTCGGGATGGGTGATGCGCAGGGGGTCGATGCCCTCGCGGCGGCACCAGTCGACGTAGGCCTGCAGGTCCGTCTCGTAAGCGCGGGTCGTGTTGGGCGAGAGGTTGCGCACGTCCCTGAGATAGGTGCAGAAGGCGGCCATCTGCACCTCGAACTCGTCCTGGGCGCGCTCGACGAGCTCGCTAGGCGAACAAGTCATGGCGCGTCGCGAGGTAGGCGTCGAGGTCAGCGAGGGCGCGTTGGGAGTAGCGCGCGTAGCGGTCGCGCTTCTTGAGACGCGGCCCCTCAAGCGGGGGCACGATGCCAAAGTTCACGTGCATGGGCTGGTAGGGGCTCGTGGCGGGATTGGTCGCGTAGGCCACGAGCGATCCCAAGGCACCCGTTCGCGGAAGCTCGACCTGGGCCAGGCCGTGCAGGTCGGCATAGGTGTTGAGCGCGGCGAGCAGGCCCGAGGCGATGGCCTCGGTGTACCCCTCGGTGCCACAGATCTGGCCTGCGAGGCGAACTGTTGTGCCCGGAACGGCGAAGGTGTGGTCGAGCACGCGCGGGGCATCGACGAACGAGTTGCGGTGCATGACGCCATAGCGGAAGAACTCGGCGTTTTCGAGGCCGGGAATCATGCGGAAGACACGGCGCTGCTCTGGCCAGGTGAGATTCGTCTGGAAGCCCACAAGGTTATAGGACGTGAGCTCGGCGTTCTCGGGACGCAGCTGCACGACCGCCCAGGGACGCCTGCCCGTGCGGGGGTCGGTGAGGCCCACGGGCTTCATGGCGCCGTAGCGGGCGGCGTCGATGCCCGTGCGCGCTACCTCCTCGACCGGCTGGCAGGCGCAGAACAGGTCGCTTTGCTCAAAGTCCTTGGTCACCACCCTCTCGGCCCCGAGCAAGGCCTCCATGAACGCCTCGTACTCCTGCTTGTCCATGGGGCAGTTGAGGTAGTCGCCCACGCCGTTCTCCTCGTAGCGCGACTGCGAGAAGACGATGCTGCGGTCGATGGTCTCGGCGTCGACGATGGGAGCCGCCGCGTCGAAGAACGACAGCGACTCGGCGCCCACAAGGTCGCCCACGCTCTTTGCGAGGGCGTCCGAGCACAGGGGCCCCGCGGCGATGACGCAGCGGCCTTCGGGAACCTGCGTAGCCTCGCGCCTCACGACCTCAATGAGCGGGCTGGCCTCGATGCGCTCCCCCACCAGCTGCGAGAACCTCGTTCGGTCCACCGCGAGGGCGCCGCCGGCGGGCACCGCGGCCTGCCTCGCGCAGGCGAGGAGCTCGCTTCCCATGCGCTCGAGCTCGGCCTTGAGCAGGCCGGCCGCGGAGTCGGGACGCATCGACTTGAGGGAGTTGGAGCAGACGAGCTCGGCGAAGCAGTCGGTGTGGTGGGCAGGCGAGCTCTTGGTGGGGCGCTGTTCGACGAGCCTCACGGGAACGCCGCGCCTCGCGAGCTGAAGCGCGCACTCGCTTCCCGCGAGGCCCGCGCCAACGACAGTAACCGTATCGAGCTGTGCCATGTCTCCCCTATCTGCATGTCTGTTATCTTCGCGCTTGTTTTCCTAGTGTTTCATTTTGCCCCAGCAGGGCCTGCTGGGTGGGTGCGAATCGCGCATCTGGCAGACGGCACACAAGTCCCAGCGCCTCCTGCTCGGCAAGCAGCACCAGCGCCTGGGGCAGCTCGACCCTAAGGAAGAGCGCTATCTCGTCGACCGTCATGGGGCTCGCGACGAGCGCGTCGAGCAGTTCGCCGCGCGACTCGCTGCGAACGTCGCTCGCGAGGCGGAGCCTCCCGTAGTCGAGCGCGATGAGGCTCTCGAGCGCCGCCTCGTCGGTGACGATGGAGGCGCCGTTCTCGATGAGCCAGTTGGTGCCCTGCGAGTTTGCCGAGAAGATCGAGCCCGGCACCGCATACACGCGCCGTCCCAGCTCCGCCGCCGTCGTGGCCGTGCTGAAGGTGCCCGAGGGGCGCCCCGCCTCGCATACGATGAGTGAGGCCGAAAGGGCGGCGATGACGCGGTTTCTCCGCACGAAGGTGTAGCGGGCGGGGCGCGTGCCCCAGCGCTCTATCGACAGGACGCACCCTCCCTCGCGCACGGCGCGACAGTAGAGATCCTCGCTCGAGGCGGGATACACGACGTCTGCACCGCAGCCCGGTATGACGACCGTCTTTCCGCCCGCATTGAGCGCGGCGGTGCCGGCGGTCTGGTCGCAGCCAACGGCGCCGCCCGACACGACGACCACCCCGCACTCGGCGGCCACCCTGCCCGCCATGCGCGCGCAGGTGATCCCATAGGGGTTTGCCCTGCGCGCGCCGATGACGGAGACGCAGTCCTCGAGCAGCACCGTAGGATCCCCGTAGCCGCGCAGCACCGGCGTCTCCCCTTCGAGGTCGAGAAGGGCTGGCGGGTAGCCGGGGTCGCCTCGGCAAAGCTCCCACCGCTCGAGCCCGGCCACCGTGCTTGCATAGCTTCCGGCACCGCGCGCGACGCCAACCCTCTCATGCTCCCCCACTGCTCTCATCTCCCAACGCATAGCGGCTTCTGAATGCACACGCCTCCGCAACGTCGTCCGTATCGACGCGCTCTCGCTCGGCGAGGTCCGCGATGGTGCGCGCGACGCGGGCTGTGCGTGCGATGGCCCTGCCACCCAGGCTCAGGCGCTCGGCCATGAGCTCGAGCAGCGACTGGGCCTTGGGCGAGAGGTCGCAGCTCTCGACTGAGCCTGGCATGCCGTTGCAGCCGCGCGCCCGCCTCCACGAGCCAAAGTCGCGGCCAACGCTTACCTGGTGCGCCATGGCCTGGGAGCTCAGTCCCTCGCCACCCTTGATGACGCTTGCGGCGGCCGGGCGCGCGACGTCGACGAAGACGTCGATGCGGTCCATGAGTGCACCTCCCACGCGCGACTGGTAGCGCGCGATCTGCGCCGGCGTGCAGCGGCAGACGTGCCCGCGGTCGCCCGCATGCCCGCAGGGGCAGGGGTTCGCCGCGGCGATGAGCTGGAACACCGAGGGAAAGGTGCAGACGCCGTCGGCGCGGACGAGGCGAATCTCACCATCCTCCATGGGCTGGCGCAGCGCTTGCAGCACCGAGGGGGAGAACTCAGGAAGCTCGTCGAGGAAGAGCACGCCTCGGTGCGCGAGCGATGCCTCGCCGGGCGTGATCGGGGAGCCGCCGCCCACGAGGCCCGCGCGCGTCACCGAGTGATGCGGCGCGCGAAAGGGCCGCCTTCCGGCGCGGATGTCATCGATGGGAAGGCCGCAAACCGAATGGACGAGCATGGCCTCGAGCATCTCCGCCTCGCTCAGGGGCGGCAGAATCGTAGGCATGCGCTTCGCGAGCATCGTCTTGCCCGAGCCGGGAGGACCGCACATGAGAGCGCCGTGTCCGCCGCAGGCGGCGATCACGAGGGCACGCTTAGCCGTCTCCTGGTCGACAACGTCGGCAAAGTCGAGGTCAGCCGAGGCAGCGCCGGAAGGCTCGGGGCCTATGGCCCCGACACCAGAGAGAGATGCCACTCCGCGCTTGAGCCACGAGATGTTGTCAATGGCGCCGCCGGCGCCGCGCACGAGCCGTGTGGCGCCCGCGAGCGAGAGCCCAAGGTCGCGTGCGAGCAGGGCGTAGGCGATGGCCCCGCGCACCTCGCTCACCGCGCCTCCTAGCCCAAGCTCGCCCACGAAGAGGCAGCCGTCGAGGCCCGCCGTGGGAATCTGGCCGCTGGCCGCGAGGATGGCGATGGCCATGGGAAGGTCGAGGCCCGTGCCCGCCTTCTTGACGTCGCTGGGCGCGAGGTTGACCGTGACGCCCATGCGAGGGACCTCGAAGCCGCACTGCGCGATGGCGCAGCGAATGCGGTTGCGCGACTCGAGGACCGCCGTGGACGGCATGCCCACGATCGTGATGCTGGGAAGGCCCGAGGAGAGCGCTACCTCTACCGTCACGTGGGTCGCCTCGACCCCGCGCAGGGTCGCCGCATGTATTGCCTGGCAGCCCATTACAGCTCATCTCGCAGCGAGACGTTTGGCTTGTAGTGGAGCGCAGCATGGTGCGGCCGGTCGATGACGACGGCCGCAACGTCGAACTGCGCGCGCGGGGGATTGACGTAGCGCTGCAGGTAGGCGGCAATGATGTTCTCGTAGCGCTTGAGCTTTGCCTCGTCTACCGCTATCTCGGGGTAGATGAGCTCGCCCTCGCCCGACCAGACCCGCGTCTTGACCTCCACGAAGTAGAGCGTCGAGTCATCGGTGGCGATGACGTCAGCCTCCCCGTAGGCGCTATGCCAGTTTCTCTCGATGACTTTAAACCCGAGGGTCTTCTCGACGAACGTGGCGGCAATCTGCTCGCCAATCGCCCCGACCTCATGGGGAGTCAGCTCCCCTATGGGCCTGTCGCTCATCTCGCATGCGTTCATGCCAGCTCCTCTCGACCAGGTGACCTTGCCGAAGAGGGTGGCAGACGGGTCTAACACAAACCCGTGAGCGGTCTAACACAAAACTGACACCGCAGCTAGAAGAGGCGCGCCGTCGAAAGAAAGTTTTGGCAGAAGCTCGCGCGATGGATGGGCGTGAGGCCCCTCTCGCGAATTGCGGCGATATGCTCGGGCGATGCGTAGCCCTTGGACTCGGCGAGGTGGTAGCCCGGGTACTGATCGCCGAGTTCCACCATAAGTTCATCACGAGTCACCTTCGCGACGATGCTCGCAGCGGCGATGCAGGCGACGCGGGCGTCGCCCTTGACGAGCGTCTTCTCCTTGGGGTGTATGTGCAGCGGGTTGCCGTCGATGAGCACGCAGTCGGGGTCCACCCCGGTGTCCTCGATCGCGCCCGCCATGGCCATCCTGAGGGCCTGCGCCATTCCGACGGCATCGATGGAGGCGGGCTCGACGTGGCAGATGCCAATGGCGAGGGCCACGTCAGCGATCTTTGCCGCAAGGGCTTCCCTGCGCTCGGGCGTGAGTTGCTTGGAGTCGTTGAGGCCGAGGATCTCCGGGTCGTCGGGAAGCGCCACGGCACCCACCGTGAGCGGCCCTGCAATGGAGCCGCGGCCCACCTCGTCCACGCCGACGACGATGCCCTCGCCACCCATCTCGCGCATGAGCGAGTACATGCCGTGGACGCGGTCGCGCTCAGCGGCCGCCCTCTCGATGCGCTTGCGTGCGGCGGCTATTGCATGCTGGACCTGCTTTCTGGGGTCCTCGGCGTACCTCTCCATGAGGACGAGCGCCTCGTCCTCGGGGGCGTCCGAAAGCGCCGCGGCGATCTCCCTCGCGCTCGTAGGCCTGGTTGCCATTTCTTCCTCCAAAGAAAAAGCCGCCCCGAAGGGCGGCTCTCGCCGAACCGTGTGCTCGCTTAGCGCTTCTCGCGGATGCGGGCGGCCTTGCCGACGCGCTCGCGGATGTAGTAGAGCTTAGCGCGGTGCACGTCACCGTGACGGACAACCTCGAGCTTGGCGATCTTCGGGCTGTGAAGCGGGAAGGTACGCTCGACGCCGACGCCGAAGCTGATCTTGCGGACGGTGAAGGTCTCGCGGGCGCCAGCGCCGCTCATGCGGATGACGTCGCCCTGGAAGACCTGCTCACGCGTGCGGTCACCTTCGGTAATGCGGTAGTGAACCTTGACGTTGTCGCCAACCTTGACCGCGGGGATGTCCTCGCGGATCTGCTGACGCTCGATGGCGCGAATGTAGTCCATGCTCTTTCCCATCTCTCTAGAGGTGCCGACGCCCCATGCGAACGGCACATAGGTTTACACACAAGGCTGTAGTATACGTGACCTGGTCCCGCGGTACAAGAAGAACACAACTCACAGGCAGAACCCCAGGACGACGCCAGAGGCGCTGCTCGCAAGGCCCACCGACGAGGGAAAGCCCATGGCGGTGACCTGGAAGAAGCTGCCGGAGTCCCCGCGGCCCTGGAACACGTAGGGATAGGCGCTCCGGTACCACCAGGGCCAGGCCTCACCACGATACGTGAGGGCGAGAACCCCCTCGGGGTCCGAGGAGCCCGTGACGCCATGGGACGCAAAGAAGGCGTACTGGGTGCCCTCGGCGTTGAGGACGGCGTCGTAGGTTCCCATGGTGGGGCCATACTCGTCGGCAAACCAGCTGACGGGACCACATACCTCGGTGGCGGAGAAGCACCACAAATCGTCTGTGGTCTGCCCCACGGAGGCCACGTCATCCGTGACGCCCACGTTGTTTGTGAGCTTGCGCGCCCCGATGACGCAGGAGGAGAGCTCCTCAGGCAGAAGCGCCCTTCCCTCCGAGCCAAGCCATGCCCTGAGGGCGCTGGCCTCCCATCCACCCGAGGTCGAGTCCGAGGCACACATGGGCTGGTCCGCAGTGACGGAGAGCATGAACGTAAGCCCCACCACGGCACCGTCCTCGTGTACGTCATGCCTGATGCCGACGAGCTGGGCATGCGCGAGCGTCCCGTCAGCAAGCGGGACCTCGATGTCGGCGGTAACGGGAACTCCGTCCTCGTCGACCAGCCCATAGGTTCGAGCGACCTCAAGGCCGGAGGCGTCGTCCGGCGCGGCGGAGACGAGCGCGGAGATTTGCGAGAGCTCGTCCCAGTCGTACTCGCCGGCGGTCTTGACCTCAAGCGCCGGCTCCGAGGAAAGCTCGGGAGCCGCCCCCGAATCTTGGGAGGAGGCGCCAGGGAGCGCGATGACGCCCGACGCAACCAGAAAGACCCCGACGGAAGCAGCAAAGAACACTACGGCGGCCACGAGCCCCAGCGTGCCCCTGCCCTTCTCGCCACGCCTTCCATGAGCTGCCATGCGTCTCTCCCCTCCCCGCTTCTTACCGGAGTCTAGAGCGTAGCAGAGAAGGGCGGCGCGGCGCCTAGGGGCGCGGCACGCTCCACACCCGCGGGATAAAGAGCTCCTCGTAGGTCTTGATGGCGTAGCGGTCGGTCATGCCGGAGATGAAGTCGGCGACCTGGACCTCAGGCGAGTCGGCGTCGTGCAGGCGATACTCGGCAGGAACCTCGTCCATGTGCGAACAGAAGTGCGAGAAGAGCTCCTCAAGCAAGCGGCTGGCCTTGGGCTCCTCCCACTTGGCCTCGCCCTTGGAATAGATGTTGGCAAAGAGGAAGGACCTGAGCGCCATCATGGCCTCCCAGACCTCGGGCGTCATGCCAACCTCCCCCATCTGCTCGGTGCGCTCCACGACGTCCCTGACCATGCGCTCGATGCGCTCCGAGGACGAATGCCCAAGGACCTCGCGGGCATGCGCGGGCAGGTCCGCCTCGCGAAGAAGCCCCGCCCTCTTTGCGGCGTCGATGTCGTGAGCCACGTAGGCCACGCGGTCGGCAAGCCCCACGACCCGCCCCTCGGCGGTCAATGCCCTAAGGCCTCCCGAGTGGCAGCGGATTCCGTCGATGACCTCGCGGGAGAGGTTGAGCCCGCGCCCGTCCCTCTCCAGAAGCTCGACGATGCGCGCGCTCTGGTCGTTGTGGGCAAAGAGGCGCCTTCGCACGCCCTCCTCAGGGTCCATCCCGCGCCAGCGGGCAAGGCAGCGCGAGAGGGCCCGCTCCCCCTCGTGGCCAAACGGCGTGTGTCCCAGGTCGTGCCCGAGCGCCACGGCCTCGGTCAGGTCCTCGTTGAGGCCAAGCGGCCGGGCGATGGAACGGGCCACCTGCGCCACCTCGAGCGTGTGGATGAGGCGCGTGCGGTAGTGGTCCCCCTCGGGGGCGAGAAACACCTGCGTCTTGTGGGCAAGGCGCCGGAAGCTCTTGCTGTGCAGGATGCGGTCGCGGTCGCATTGAAAGCAGGTGCGCAGCGGGTCGGGCTCCTCGGCGATGGCCCTTCCCAGGGACTCGGCGGAGCGGCACCCCAGCGCAGACAGCAGCTCGGACTCGCGGGCCTCGAGCTCAAGCCTCCCAACGACGGCCATGGCGCCTCCCTGTAGCAGAGCGGGGCAGGATGCCCCAGGCATCCCGCCCCGTCACGGTTCAAAGCATGCAGTCCGTCAGGCTACGCGAGCTTCTGGGCCCCGCCGTTGGACTTGATCTTGGCCTGGGCAGCCGCAAGGCGGGCGATGGGCACGCGGTACGGCGAGCAGGACACGTAGTCGAGGCCGAGGTCATAGTACATCTGGATGGAGTCGGGGTCGCCGCCCGTCTCGCCGCAGACGCCGCAGACGATCTTCTCGTTGGCCTGGTGGCCACCCTCGACACCGAGCTTGACCAGCTTGGCGATGCCGGGGTCGAGCGTCTCGAACGGGTTGGCCTTGAGGATCTTCTTGTTGAGGTACAGCGGGATGAAGGCGCTCTCGACGTCGTCGCGGGAGTAGCCGAAGCCCATCTGCGTGAGGTCGTTGGTGCCGAAGGAGAAGAAGTCGGCGTACTTGCCGATCTCGTCGGCGGTGACGGCGGCGCGCGGAATCTCGATCATGCAGCCCACGGGGATGTGGAGCTCGACGCCGGTCTGCTCGGAGACGCCGGCGATGACGCCCTCGATCTGCTCGCGGACGACCTTGAGCTCCTCGACGGTGCCGATGAGCGGGACCATAATCTCGGGCCTGGGGTCAAAGCCACGCTTCTTGAGGTGGGCGGTAGCGGACGCGATGGCGCGAACCTGCATCTCGGTGAGCTCGGGGTAGACGATGCCCAGGCGGCAGCCGCGCAGGCCGAGCATGGGATTGGCCTCCTGGAAGGAGTCCAAGCGGGCGAGAAGGTCACGACGGGCCTTGAGCTGGATGTCGCTCTCGCCCCGATCCTCGGCGTGGGCAAGCTCGACGGCGTACTCGCGCGGGTTGTCGAGGAACTCGTGCAGGGGCGGATCGAGCAGACGAACGATGACGGTCTTGCCGTCCATGGCCTTGAACATGCCGAGGAAGTCATCGGTCTGGACCTTCAGGAGCTGGCCGAGGGCCTGTTGCTTGGCGCCGGTGCGGTCGGCCAGGATGAAGGACTGGATGATCTCCTTGCGGTCGCCCAGGAACATGTGCTCGGTGCGGTCGAGGCCAATTCCCTCGGCGCCGAAGTCACGGGACAGCTGGGCATCCTCGGGGTTGTCGGCGTTGGCACGGACGCCGAAGATGCGGCCGCGGGAGGCGTCGCGACGGATGTCGTCGGCCCACTCGAGGATGGTCTCGAGGTCGCCGGTGAGCTCCGGGCGCACCAGGGGCACGGCGCCCAGGATGACGTCACCGGTGGTGCCGTTGATGGAGATGATGTCACCCTCGTGGAGCACGACGTCGGTGCCGGAGACGGCGACCTCCTTGGCCTTGGCGTCGATCTTCAGGGCCTCGGCGCCGCAGACGCAGGGGGCGCCCATGCCGCGGGCAATGACGGCAGCGTGGCTCGTCTTGCCACCGTGGCTGGTCAGGATGCCCTCGGCGGCAACCATGCCCTTGAGGTCGTCAGGGGTGGTCTCCCAACGGACGAGGATGCAGGGCTGGTCCTTGTTGGCGCAGTGGACGGCCTCCTCGGCGGAGAAGACGACCTTGCCCACGGCGGCGCCAGGAGAGGCGTTCATGCCCTTGGTGAGGACCTTGAAGTCGGCCTTGGGGTCGAACTGCGGGTGCAGAAGCTGATCGAGCTGCTCGGGGGCCACGCGCATGACGGCCTCCTCGCGGGAGATGGCGCCCTCGGCCTCGAACTGCATGGCGATGGCAAGGGCGGCCATAGCGGTGCGCTTTCCCACGCGGGTCTGAAGCATCCAGAGCTTGCCCTGCTCGATGGTGAACTCGATGTCCATCATGTCGTGGTAGTGCTCCTCGAGCTTGACGAAGATCTCGTCGAGCTGCTTTCCGGCCTCCTCGAGGCCCGGGACCGTCTTGAGGTCGGCGATGGGCTCGGTGTTGCGGATGCCGGCCACGACATCCTCGCCCTGGGCGTTGACCAGGAAGTCACCGTAGAACTCCTTGGTGCCGTCGGCGGGGTTGCGGGTGAAGGCGACGCCGGTCGCGGAGGTCTCGCCCTTGTTGCCAAAGACCATGACCTGGACGTTGACGGCGGTGCCGAGGTCGTCGGAGATCTTGTTCTGCTTGCGGTAGATGATGGCGCGCTCGTTCATCCAGCTGCCGAAGACGGCCTCGATGGCAAGGCGCAGCTGCAGCTTGGGGTCCTGCGGGAAGGCGGCGCAGCCATCGACGGTGACCTCGGGGTGAGCCTGGGAGTCGACGTTGACGGCGAAGATCTGCTTGAAGGTCTGGGTGAGGTCCTTCAGGTCCTCGGCGGTGAGCTCAGTGTCGAGCTTGACGCCCTTCTCGGCCTTCTTCTCGTTGATGGCGTCCTCGAAGAGGTCACCGTCGACGCCCATGACGACGTTGGAGAACATCTGGACGAAGCGGCGGTAGGAGTCCCAGGCAAAGCGCTCGTTGCCGGTCTGCTCGATGAGGCCGTTGACGGAGACGTCGTTGAGGCCGAGGTTGAGGATGGTGTCCATCATGCCGGGCATGGAGAACGGGGCGCCGGAGCGGACGGAGACCAGCAGCGGGTCCTTGGGGTCGCCGAGCTTCTTGCCCATGCGCTCCTCGAGGTTCTCGCGGGCGGCGTCGATCTCGTCCAAGACGCCGTCGGCCCAGGTGTTGCCGGCGTTTGCGTAGGCAACGCAAGTCTGGCAGGTGATGGAGAATCCCGGAGGAACGGGAAGGCCGATGTTGGCCATCTCGGCAAGGTTGGCGCCCTTGCCGCCGACGATCCACTTTGCCTGGTCGACGGTCTCGCCGGCAGGCTCGGTGGCGTTGACGCCGTCAATGCCGGCGCCAAAGCGGTACACGTGCTTTTCAGCCATTTTGTCCCCTAAGCTACTTTGAAACCCGACACGCGCTTTGCGTGCACTCACAACACGGAGCCGAAGGGGCCTGTCCCCTTGCGGCACTCAGTCATGGTAGCAACGAGAATTCAAATGAGCCCCAGCTATCGGCCGTATGGCACGTGTCAGTAGGTGAACGGGGGCAGACGAGAAAAAATCCGGCCCCCGCAGTTGCGGGGGCCGGACAGGTAGTAACATGAAACAGATTTGGCCGATTACTTAGCCTCGGCGTCCGGGTTGAAGGTGGCGCCGATTGCGTGGCTGGGCTCCTCGCCGGTGAGCGTGGAGAGGATGGTCACGGCAGGCCCCAGAAGGTCGATGGAGGGAATGCCGCGTCCGTCTAGCTCGCGCCTGATCTCTCGCCTCAGGATGCCGTTGGCAAACGTGTGGAACACGGCCGTGGGCCTGGACTCGTCGTAGTTCTCGTCAAAGAAGGCGCGGACCTCGTCCACGGACTTGACGTTGGGCACTCGGACGATTTCCACCGAGCCGTCGCCGAACTGCGCGGCCGCGGCCATGACAACGGCGTTTGCCGTCTCGCCGCGAGAGTCTGACAGGACGTAGATGAGCGGGATGACCTCACCGAAGATGTCATCATCCAAGTCAAGCTTAGCCATGGCGTTCCCCCTGTTTGATCGATGCTGGAGGCCTCGGGACCCCGTGGCCTCCAGCTAACCTTAGCGCACGAACCTACTTCTTGCGAGAGAGAGCCCCGATGTTCGCAACGTCAGCAAAGACGGACGCGAAGCGGTTGAGAAGCCGCAGGCGGTTCTCCCTTACCCTAGTGTCCTCGTCCATGACAAGGACGTCCTCGAAGAATCGGTCGATGGGCTCCCTCAGCTCCGCGAGTGCGCTGCAGGCGCCCGCAAAGTCGGAGGCCTCCACACAAGCCACAACCTTCTGCTCGCCCTGCTCGCAGGCAGAGAGCAGCGCGCGCTCGGACTCGCCGAGAAGGGCCGCGTCCACCTCGCAGCCCAGGGAGGCGTCGGCGAGGTTGTGGGCGCGGGCGTAGGCCGTGGCAAGGTCGTCGAAGAGCTCGGGCTGCTCGGAGCGGGCGGCGTCCAGGGCCTCGGCGCGGGCCAGGAACTCGGCGGGGTCGATGACGCCCACGGAGGAGACGGCCTCGATGGCGTCGGGAGCCACGCCCTCCTCCCTGGCGATGGCGGCAAGGCGGCCGAGGAAGAACTTCTCGACGTCGGCCTGGACGGCGGCGGCGTCAAACTCCAGCCCCTGCTCGGCGTAGGAGAAGAGGGCCAAGGCAATGAGGTCCTTCAGGTGGACCGAGGGCATGGTGCGCAGCATGGCGATGATGCCGATGGCTGCGCGGCGGACGGCGTAGGGGTCGGAGCTGCCGGTGGGCGGCTCGTCAATGGCAAAGATGCCGCAGGCGGTGTCAAGCTTGTCGGCGATGGCGACGCACTTGCCGCAGGTGCCGCTGGGCAGCTCGTCGCCGGCAAAGCGCGGACGGTAGTGCTCGCGGATGGCGGCGCACACGTCGTCGGGCTCGCCGGCGGCCTCGGCGTAGTAGCCGCCCATGACGCCCTGCTGGCTCGTAAACTCGACGACGGCCTGCGAGACGAGGTCGGCCTTGGCGAGGTGGGCGGCGCGGACGGCGTTGGAGACGCCCTGCTCGTCCTCGCCGGCAGCTTGGGCCACGGCCTTGGCCAGGCGCTCCATACGGCCCACCTTCTGGAGCGTGGTGCCGAGCTTCTCCTGGAAGGTGACGATGCCCAGACGCTGGACGAACTCTTCCATCGGGCGCTTGAGGTCCTCCTCGAAGAAGAACTTGGCGTCGTCAAGGCGCGGGCGCACGACGCGCTCGTTGCCAGAGACCACCGTGGCGGAGACCTTGGGGTCGGCGTTGGAGACGATGACGAACTCGCGGGTCAGCTTGCCATGGGCGTCAAAGATCGGGAAGTAGCGCTGGTTGGAGAGCATGGACTCGCAGATGATCTCCTGCGGGACCTTGAGGAACTCCTCGTCAAAGGTGCCAACAAGCACCGTCGGCCATTCGCAGAGGTTGACGACCTCGTCGAAGGTGCGCTTGGGGGTGTCCACGCGGCAGCCGGGGCGGGCGGCCTCGACGTCGGCGATTCCCTTGCGGATGACCTCCTCGCGGCGCTCGGCGGAGAGCACGCAGGCGGCCTCGAGGACGGACTCGTAGGAGGCGGGGTCGGCGACGACGTGCTCGCCGGGGCCAAGCACGCGGTGGCCGCGGGTGACGTTGCCGCTCGTGACGTCGGCGTAGGTCACCGGCACGACCTCGGAGCCCAGAAGCGCGCAGATCCAGCGGATGGGGCGCACGAAGGTCTCGTGCTCGGAGCCCCAGCGCTGGGAGCGGTAGTTGGGCCACTCGATGTCGGCGATGACGTCATGGGAGAGCTCGGAGAGGATGGGCATGGCGGGCTTGGATGGCACGCTCTTCTGCGCGAAGACGTAGTCGTTGCCGTCCTCGGCGGTGCGGACCTTGAGCTCGGAGGCCTCGATGCCGCACTTGCGGGCGAAGCCGGCGGCTGCCTTGGTGGGGTTTCCGTCGGCGTCGAAGGCGATCTGGGCCTTGGGGCCGCGCATGACCTCGTCGATGGCCTCGGTGGCGACGGCCACGTCGGAGACGATGGCGGCCAGGCGCCTCGGTGAGGAGACCACGCGCACGCTGCCGTGGGAGAGCCCCGCGGCGTCGAGCCTCTTCTGGACCAGCTTGGGCAGCTGCTTTGCGGCGTTCATGAGCGGCGCGGAGGGCATCTCCTCGCAGCCGATCTCGAGCAGGAAGTCAAGGGTGTCCGCCATCTAGGCCACCTCCCCCTTCTTGGTAGAGTCATCCGACTTGCCGGCCACCTCGGCGAGATAGCACTCGCAGCAGGCCTTGGCCACGCTGCGGACGCGCAGGATGTAGTTGGCACGCTCGGTGGCCGAGATGGCGCCGCGGGCGTCGAGGATGTTGAACGCATGGCTGCACTTCATGACGCAGTCGTAGGCAGGCAGCGGCAGCTTGCGCTCCAGGCAGGAGTGGCACTCGCGCTCGTAGTCGTCGAACTTCTGCCGCATCATCTCGACGTTGGCGACCTCGAAGTTGTAGGCGGAGAACTCCACCTCGTTCTCGTGGAAGACGTCGCCGTAGGTCATGGGCGTGCCGTCGGGCAGGTAG
>OKRW01000885.1_pt1 | contig 28147 bp, 26 predicted proteins | sample 1601151 | NCBI WGS metagenome assembly OKRW01 (sample SAMEA3541471, study PRJEB24748) | human gut metagenome | biome: human gut; feature: human-associated habitat; material: faeces | place: China | collected 2012 | reverse complement strand
GCCGCCGGAGCGGTGCTTAAGCCGTCAGGCGGGAATTGTGCGGTGTTGCCATAGATCCCGGTTACGCTGGGTGTGGACAGGTTGCGGCTTATAATATAAAAGGAAAAGCCAGAACTGCAGGAAACAAGCAGTGCTGAAGATGTGCCAACCTCATCCAATCCAAATCCCCAATCCCACCTCCGTCCCACCGCCTATTCGGCCTTCAACTTCGACCATATCACATTTTGCAATATTTAGGCTACAAAATGTGAGGAAAAAATAAACGAACTTTGATATGATAGGGATGAAATAAAAAGGCTGCTATGGATTATGGGTAAAGGAATGGCGGTTTCTGTTCAATATGCCCACTGACGAGCAGAAAGTGCGTGACCGTAATTTTTGAGCAGGCCAAAAAAACGGACAAATACATGAAACAGAAAAGGGAAGGAGCTTGTACATGAAAGTTTGCTACACGGCAGGTCCGGTCAAAAAGCTGGAAAACTGCTTCTCGGTTTCCACCAATGCGGTGGAGATCCGCATCTGGTTTTTGACGGACGATATTCTGCGTATCCGCGCCGGTTTTGATGGGGACTGGGACGAAGCGTCCTACAGTCTGACCATGACCGCCTGGGACTCCCGCACGGACGAGCTGATGAAGGACTGCCGCAAGCGTGTGCAGACCGCCGCTGCCGAACTGACCGATGGCGACAAGCAGGCCGTGATCCAGGGCAGCCGCCTGAAGGTGGTTGTGGAAAAGGCACCCTTCCGTATCATGGTATACGATAAAGATGGCAGCCTGCTGCATGCAGACATTCCCGACCTTGCTTATCGTGAGGATTCCAACCACCGCCGCATGCACGCTTCCCAGATCGAAGCCGACGACTGCTTCTATGGCTTTGGCGAAAAATCCGGCGAGATCAACAAGGCTGAAAAGTACATGAACATGGCCCCCGGCGATGCCATGGGCTACAATGCCAAGGAAACCGATTCCCTGTACAAACACATTCCGTTCTACATCAAGCTGAACCGCGGTACCAAACAGGCAGTTGGTTACTTCTACCACAACACCGCTGAATGTGATTTCAATATGGGCCGCGAAAAGCGTAACTACTGGCATCGTTACTCCACCTACCGCACTGATGCCGGGGATGTGGATCTCTTCCTGATCGCAGGCCCCTCCATCCGCGATATCATTGAGCGTTACACCGATCTGACCGGCAAGTCCGTCATGCTGCCCAAAGCAGCGCTGGGCTATCTGGGCAGCTCCATGTACTACCCCGAATTGCCGGAAAACAGCGATGACGCTGTGCTGGAATTCATTGATACCACCCATGAGGAGGACATCCCCGTGGACGGCTTCCAGCTTTCCTCCGGCTACTGCGCCGTGGAAACCGAGCAGGGCATCAAGCGCTGCACCTTCACCTGGAACAACAAGCGCTTTAAGGACCCCGCTGACTGGTTTGCCCAGATGGTCAAGCGCGGCATTATCGTTTCGCCCAACATCAAACCCGGCATGCTGCTGGTTCACCCCCTGTTGGAAGAGATGAAGGCAAAGGATATGTTCCTGCCCGCATCCGATGACAACGCCGGTGTGGACGGCCTGGCGGTGGGCACCTGGTGGGGCGGCCCCGGCCTGTTTGTGGACTTTACCAAGCAGTCCACCCGCGAACACTGGAAACAGTACATCAAGGACGCCCTGCTGCGTTACGGCTGCCGCTCCCTGTGGAACGACAACTGCGAGTATGACAGCATGGTGGACAAGGACGCCAAGGTTTACTTTGAAGGCAAGGGCAGCACCATCGGCACCATGAAGCCGGTGATGAGCAACCTGATGTGCCAGCTTTCCAACGAAGCCATTGAAGAGTACGACCCCAACTGCCGTCCCTTCTCGGTCTGCCGTTCCGGCCATGCCGGCATCCAGCGTTACGCCCAGGTTTGGGCAGGCGATAACCTGACCCACTGGGATACCCTGAAATACAACATTGCCACCATCCTGGGCATGGCCCTGTGCGGTGTTTCCAACCACGGCTGCGATATCGGCGGCTTCTATGGCCCCGCACCGGAGGCCGAGCTGTTCGTGCGCTGGGTGCAGAACGGCATCTTCCAGCCGCGCTTCTCCATCCATTCCACCAACACCGACAACACCGTGACCGAGCCCTGGATGTTCAGTGATAAAAAGCAGTACATCCGCGATGCCATCAACTTCCGCTATAAGCTCAGCCCGATGCTGTATTCCCTGATGGTGCGCGCCCACGAAAGCGGCCTGCCGATCTGGCAGCCCACCTTCGCCGTGTTCCAGAACGACCCCGCCACCTATGATGAGGGCGTTGACTTCATGTTTGGTGATTCTCTGCTGGTTGCCAACGTTGTGGAAAAGGGCCAGACCGTGCGCCCTGTCTACCTGCCCAAGACCGAGAACGAAAACGAGCGCTTCTACAACTTCTACACCCGCGAGGAGTACGCTCCCGGCCAGACGATCGAGGTACCGGTCGATATTTCCAGCATCCCGCTGTTTGTGCGCAGCGGTGCTATCCTGCCCATGAGCGGCAACCGCCTGCACAACCTGATGACCGAAAAGACCACTGAGCTGGAGATCCTGATGGCACCGGATGTGGATTCCGAGTTTGTACTGTACGAGGATGACGGCTGCACCAATGAGTACCTGAAGGGCGCTTACCTCAAGACCCGCATTGCCGTGACCGCAGGCGTAAAGACTTACGTTCACTTTACCAACGAGGGCGATTACGATACCGCTGTGGAAAGCATGTATCTGGATATGATCCACCGCGAAAAATCCCCGTTCTATGTGCAGTTGGACGGCAAGGAGCTGCCGCACTTCCTGCACCGCCGCAAGTTTGAGGAAGCCGAAAGCGGCTGGTACTACAGCCAGCGCCTGAAGAGCGTGCAGGTCAAATACCCCAACCCCAAAAAGGACCATGAGATCATGGTCTCGTTTGAGCAGTTTGATCTGATTGGTATGTAACGCGCCGTAAAACGCGATACAAAATAGAAGGAGGAAACAAAATGTTCAAAAAGATTGCAGCGCTGGCAACGGCTGCTGTGCTGTGCGCCGGGCTGATGGCCGGCTGCGGCGCATCCAGCACCACGGCTGACACCAGCTACAGCGCAGAAAACCCACTGGTTCTGACGCTGGCCCACGGCCTGTCCGAGGCCCACACCGTCCACATTGCCATGACCCAGTTTGCTGAGGAAGTGAACGAAAAGACCGATGGCCGCGTCCAGGTCAAGATCTTCCCCAACGGCCAGCTCGGCAGCGAAAACGAGAACCTGGAGCAGTTGCAGGCAGGCGTTATCGCCATGACCAAGGTTTCTGCCCCCGGTCTGGCAACGTACAACGAAGCCTACAACGCATTCGGCCTGCCTTACATCTTTAATGATACCGAGGATTTCTACCATGTCATGGACTCCCAGCAGATGCAGGATTTCTTCCTCTCTACCGGCGATGACGGCTTTGTTACCCTGACCTACTACACCTCCGGCGCCCGCTCTTTCTACACCAAAGACAGAGCCATCCGCACCCCGGCTGACCTGAAGGGTCTGAAGATCCGCGTGCAGGACATGAAGTCCCAGACCGATATGATGAACTATCTGGGCGGCATTCCCGTTGCCATGTCTTACGGCGATGTGTATACCTCCCTGCAGACCGGCATCATTGACGGCACCGAAAACAACGAAACCGCACTGACCACCGGCAAGCACGGCGAAGTGTGCAAGGTCTACTCCGTTGACCAGCACGCCATGATCCCTGACGTTCTGATCATGAGCGAAAAGGTATGGAAGCAGATCTCCCCGGAAGATCAGGAGATCATTCTGGAAGCTGCCCACAACTCCACCGAGGCCCATAAGGTCATGTGGGATACGGCCATTGACGAAGCTGTAAAAGAAGCACAGGAAACCATGGGCGTTGAGTTTGTTTACGATGTAGACAAGGAAGCTTTCCGCGAAGCAACCCAGCCCATGATCGAAGCATACGAAAACGAGTATCCCGGCGTTAAGACCCTGATGGATACGATTGAAGCTGCACGAGAGGGGGAATAAAACATGAAACAGTTTTTGGGTAAAGTAAAGTTCTGGATGGATAAGTTCCTCAGCATTGCCTGCGCCATTCTGCTGTCTTTCATGACCATCCTGGTTCTCATCCAGGTGTTCTCCCGTTATGTCCTCAACAGCCCCGTTGCCTTTACGGAGGAACTGGTGCGCTACAGCCTGATCTGGACCGGCTTTATCGGTGCAGCTTACGCATTCTCCACCCGCGAGCATATGTCCCTGACGCTGGTGCGCGATAAATTCACCGGCAAAGCCCACACCGCTCTGCTGGTTGCCATCGACGGCCTGATCCTGCTGCTGGCGATCTTCGTCATCACCATCGGCGGCTTCAAGCTGGCTGTTTCTGCCAGCCGTGAATTCTCCGCTCTGCTGGGCATCCCCCGCAGTCTGGTGTACTCCATCGCTCCGATTTCCGGCATTTTCATCATCATCGCCCAGATCATCAACATTTATGAAGATATCACCGGCGAAAAAGTTGACTGCTAAGGAGGGCACAGAACAATGAGCATTACACTGACAACCGTTATCCTTTTTGCTGTGTTCGGCGTGCTGCTGTTTTTGGGCGTGCCCATCTCCATCAGCATCGTGGTTTCTTCCATTGTAACCGCCATGTCCACCCTGTCTTGGGACCAGATCACCTTTATCACCATGCAGAAGATGAACTCCGGCGTTGAGTCTTTCTCTCTGCTGGCTGTGCCCCTCTTCATCCTGGCTGGCAACATCATGAACAACGGCGGTATTGCCAAGCGCCTGGTCAACTTTGCCCAGCTGTTCGTTGGCAAGATCCCCGGCTCCATGGCACAGGCCAACATCCTGGGCAACATGCTGTTCGGCGCACTGTCCGGTTCCTCCGTTGCTGCTGCTTCCGCCATGGGCGGTTGCATCAGCCCCATTGAGGAAGAAAACGGCTATGACCCCGCTTACTCTGCAGCAGCCAACATTGCTTCCGCCCCCACCGGCCTGCTGATCCCGCCCACCTCCGCATTCATTGTTTACTCCACCGTTGCTGGCGGTGTTTCCATCTCCACCCTGTTCATGGCTGGTTACGTTCCCGGCATCCTGATGGGCCTGTGCTGCATGCTGGTTGCCTTTATCGGTGCCAAAAAGGCAGGCATGAAAGCTACCGGTTATGATAAGAGCAAGAGCATCGGCAAGACCATTTGGGACGCTGTGCCCTCTCTGCTGCTCATCGTCATCGTTATCGGCGGTATCGTTTCCGGTATCTTCACCGCTACCGAGGGCGCTGGCATCGCAGTTCTGTACTGTCTGATCCTCTCCATCGTCTACAAGAGCATCACTTTCAAGAGCTTCTTGAAGATCCTGCTGGATTCCGCCAAAACTTCCGGTATCATCCTGTTCCTGATCTCCGCTTCCTCCGCCATGTCCTTTGTTATGGCTTACTCCGGCATCCCGGCAGCCATCTCCAACGGCCTGATGAGTCTGACCAGCAACAAGTACATCATCTTCCTGCTGATGAACATCATCCTGCTGGTGATCGGCATGTTCATGGATATCACCCCGGCCATCCTGATCTTTACCCCGATCTTCCTGCCCATCGCTACCAGCTTTGGCATGACAGAGATCCAGTTCGGCGTTATGCTCATCTTCAACATGTGCCTGGGCAACATCACCCCGCCGGTTGGCTCCGTTCTGTTTGTCGGCTGCGGCATTGGCCATGTTTCCATCGAGCAGGTCACTTCCAAGCTGATCCCGTACTTTGTCGCATTGGTGCTGGCCCTGCTGGCTGTTACCTATATCCCGGCACTGTCTCTGGGGCTGCCCAGCCTGATGGGCCTAATCTGATAGCAGGCTTTGCCCCGTAACTCAACAATAGCATAAACAAAAACAGCACCGCTGCCCAAAGGGAAAAACCCGGGCGGCGGTGCTGTTTTTGCTAAGGTTCCAGATACACTTTAGGGTGTTGAAGCGACCGGCTTCTGCACAATACCTAACAAATAATTCCATAGTTTTTGCTTCCTAATGATTGTCTTGATTTAGTAACTTCATGGAATAATCGTAAAAATCACTCAATTCCTTATATGTCTGTATCTTATTTTTGCGTTTTAGATAATCAGCATAAAAGGCAAAGAAGCAAGCAAGGGCAGCACCAATAATCATCAATCCGTATCCCCATAGGGTACTTCCACCATTTAGCGTAATGATAAGACCAGTTACCGCAAGAAGCAGGCCTATAATCATAACCAGGCCGCTTTGGATCAGTTGTATTGCATCTTGGGGGGATTTATTTAGAGTTGTGTTGGCCACTTCTTTTTTCATCGTTTCTATATCTCCTTTCATAAGGTCATCCAAAGAAACGGAATAAATGTCGCAGAGCATAATTAGATTGTGAACATCAGGATAGCTCCTTTCATTTTCCCAACTTGAAATTGTTTGCCTTGAAACATCGAGGAGCTCCGCAAGTTTTTCTTGGCTAAAACCGCTTACGATTCTCAGTTCTTTTAGTCGTTTACTTATGTACATCGCATTTGTTCCTTTCTTCTGTATATTCTTTATAACACATTTCCGCAAAAATACTATCAAGTTTACTTTCCAACCACCGTCAAAATCTCTTTACATAGGTGTTTGAAACGCAGAATCAACAATGTTTTTTATACCACCAGAGCGCCTATAACACCGTGGGAAAGCAGGCGGCAGCCTTTATTGCAGACTTTTTTGATAGCGCTTCCTGCTGAACATGCCGCCAAATTTTTTCAGCCTTTCTTCCTGCCGGGTCTTGCAGGCGCTCTTTTTTTGTGGTACCATGCCCTACAAAAGCAAAAATGGCCGCAAGCGGCAGGGGAGCCCCCCTGACCATGCAGCCAACAACAGGAAGGGCACATCATGAAATTTTTCAGTCTCGAAAATCCAATCTGGAAGTTTATCGGCAATTTGGCGGATTTTTTCCTTTTGTCCTGCCTGTGGTATCTCTGCTGCCTGCCGGTGGTAACGGCGGGCGCGGCCACAACGGCGCTGTATTACGTTACCTTAAAGATGGCCCGCGGGCAGGAAGGCCAGCTCATTCCCGCGTTTTTCCATTCTTTTAAGCAGAACCTCAAGCAGGCAACCGCGCTGTGGGTGGGGTACTTGGCGGTTGGCATCCTTCTGGTACTGGATCTGGTGATCTGCCTGCAGACCAGTTCGGTGTTTGCGGGGGCAATGTTTTTTACCAGCGTAGTGCTGCTGGCCTGCTGGGCGCTGTTTATCACCATGCTGTTCCCGCTGGTTGCCCGGTGCGATAACACCATCGGCGCGCTGTTCAAGATGGGCATTGCCATGGCGCTGCGCAATGTAATGCCTGTTCTGGCCGCGCTGATGGTCACCGTAGCATTTTTTGCCGTGGGCGTTTTTGTATTCTGGCCGGTGCTGCTGGTGGCGCCGGGGCTGGCGAGCTACTGCAACGCCTTTTTGTTCAACCGCATTTTTGATAAATATGGCATGACGCTGGAATAACTGCACAATAAAATACGGTTTGATTACGGCACTCTGTGCGTTACCCGTTATCCCGCAGGTGGGGGTGGATGGGCAGCCCGGAGTGCTTTCTGTATTCACGGGGGGAACGCCCGGTGCTGGCGCGGAACAGATCCTTGAAATAGTTGCTGCTGCCAAAGCCGCACAGCATGGCAATTTTGGTGATGGAGTTATCTGTCATCAACAGCATCTGGGTGGCCTGGCGCAGCCGGATGTAATTCACATGCTCTTTGAACGTCTGCCCGGTGATCAGCCTGAACTTGCGGGAAAAATAGGTGGGGCTCAGGTTGCAGTACCTGGCCACTTCTTCCAGCGTTAAGGGCTGCTGGTAATTCAGCGCAATGTATTTCAGCGCGCGCTCAATGTCGGCGCTGTAGCCCTCTTTGGGAGACATGGTTTCATGGCTGAAAATGCCATTCCGCAGCAAAAGCAGCACCAGATGCAGCGATTCCAGCTCCAGCACCTGCTCCGAATATTTGCGCGGCAGGTCGTTTTCCAGCAGCATCTGGTCCAAAAGAGCTTCTACCATCGTGCGGGTCTCGGCGTTCAGGATCACCTTGCAGGAACGCTCCAGCGCCTGCTGTACTTCGGTCGGGTCGCCACGCATCATGTCGGCAAGTACATCTGATTTACAGAACACGATAATGCGCTCGCAGCTGGTTTTGCCCTCGTAGCGGGTGCTGTGGGGGTCGCCTGCAGCCACAATAAACAGGTCGCCCGCTTCCAGGTGCCACTGGCCCTGGTTGACGGTGTAGGTGCAGGTACCGCTTTTCAGGTAAAAAATTTCGCAATAAGTGTGGGTGTGCTCGTAAGACATGCGGAACACCGGGCCGTGCAGAGCACGCTCTACATAAACATCAACAGTTTGCTGCTCCAATTCTTCCGCCGTGCAGGAGTTGGAGTCGTTCTCCATCGGTTCGCGTTCGGGACTCATTGGCAAAGACGTCCTTTCATAAAGTTGTAACTTTTAGCATTGTGCATAAATTGGCGAAAATTGGTTTATGTATTATGGATATATATAATACACTGTTTTTAAGAAAAGTCAAGAAAACTGTGTTTTGTAGCAAAAACGGCATATTTTTTTAGTATTTTCGGTGCTTTCCAGCAGGTATAATGACAGTGTTGAAAGAAAGACGGGGTGCACACCGCCTGAATAAAAAATGTTAACGGCAAAGCTGGTTCATCGCTTGCCCAGCCGCCGTTCCACTGCTTGACATTAAGGAGAATACCATATGAAAAAGAAAATTATTGCAGCCACAATGGCCGCCGCTATGTGCGTAAGCCTGGCAGCCTGCGGCGGCAGCACCGCTTCCTCCGCCGCTGAAAGCACCGCTTCCTCCACTGCCGAAAGCACTGCATCCTCTACTGCAGACGCTGCTTCCACCGGCGATGAAGAAGTTGACCTGCGCATGGCATGGTGGGGTTCTCAGGACCGCCACGACCGTACTATCAAGGCCATCGAGCTGTATGAATCCCTGCACCCGAACGTAAAGATCGAGTACGAGTATTACTCCTTTGATGACTATTTCACCAAGCTCAAGACCCTGGTTGCTTCTGACCAGGTGTGGGACATTTTCCAGCTGGGCGGCAACTTCCCCATGTACATAGACAAGATCTATCCGCTGGATGACTACATCGCTTCCGGTGTTGTGGATGTTTCCGGCATCGGCGATGCCAACCTGAAGACCACCCAGGATACTGAGGGCCATCAGCTGGGTATCTCCAACGGCCTGAACTCTTACGGTATTGCTTACGATCCCGACATGTTCGCTGAAGCCGGCGTTGCCGAGCCCACCGATACCTGGACCTGGGATGACTACGCAAACGCTGCCAACACCATCCATGAAAAGCTTGGCATTTACGGCTGCTCCTCCATGCTGACCTCTGAATTCATCGCTGGCTGCTCCGTTTACGTTGCACAGTATGGCGATGTTGGCCAGTACAGCTTCTTTAACCTGGATCTGACCGGCATGGGCTTCGATGACCCCCAGATGCTGACCCCCTACATCCAGATGCGTGCTGACTCCATCAAGAACGAAGTTTACCCCGATGCCGGTGCTTCCGCTGAGATCACCAACATCGAAAACGACTTCCTGGTAACCGGCGAAGCTGCTATGGCTTGGGTTGCTGCCAACCAGTTCCCGACCATGTACAACGTCTGCCAGGATCAGGGCCGCACCCTCAAGCTGGCAACTCTGCCCCGCATCACCAGCGATGGCCCTTCCGGTGCTGTCATCCAGTCCTCTCAGATGCTCTGCGTCTCTCAGGACAGCCAGCAGAAAGAAGAAGCTGCTAAGTTCATCAGCTGGTTCGAAAATGACCCCGACTGCAACAACATCCTGCAGGGCGAGCGCGGCATTCCTGTAAACGCTACCGTTCGTGAGACCCTGTCTGCCAACGCTACCGAAGGCCAGCAGATCATGTACGACTTCATGGACAAGGTTTCTAAGTTCAAGATGCCGGACAAGGTCAACGTGCTGAGCCCCGACGGCCAGGACGAGGTTGTTGATAACTACCGCAACTACATCCAGCAGGTTGTTGACGGCCAGATCACCGCAGAAGAAGCTGCCCAGAAGACCTATGACGATGCAGCTGCACTGTTCACTAAGTAAGTTTTAACACAAATTCATAATGCTCCGGGCGGGCACGGTCAGGAAGAAAGGGCTGTGCCCGCCCTTTTTGAAAGGGAGGTATTCTTTCGTGAAAGGTCAAACTTCCACCTCGGCACTGAAAAGGTTCATGAACAAAGATAATACCGTCGGCCATGTGTTTGCGTTCCCGTTTATCTTTGGTTTTGTCTGCTTTTCCCTGATTCCGGTGTGCATTTCCTTTTATTATGCATTCACCAACTACTCGCTCGGCTCCAAAACCGCAGCATTTATCGGGTTCAAGAACTTCCTGCGCCTGTTCCAGGACGAGGTTTTCCTGAAATCTCTGGCCATTACCTTAAAGTACGTTCTGATCTCTGTGCCGCTCAAGCTGACGTTCGCTTTGCTGGTGGCGTATCTGCTCACCCGGCCCAGCCGCATGGTCACTTTCTACCGTTCGCTGTATTACCTGCCGTCCCTGGTTGGCGGCAGCGTAGCCGTTGCCCTGGTGTGGAAACAGCTGTTTGCCCGCAAAGGTCTGTTCAACAGCGTGCTGGCCGAAATGGGCATGAGCACCATCAACTGGTTCGGCAACCAGAAACTGGCGCTTTACCCGCTGATTTTGATGTCCGTCTGGCAGTTTGGCTCTTCGATGATTATTTTTGCCGCTGGCTTAAAAGAAATCCCTGTCAGCTATTATGAAGCTGCCAGGATCGACGGCGCGCGTGGATACCAGACCTTCTTCCGCATCACGCTGCCCTGCCTGTCTCCCATCATTCTGTATAACCTGATTATGCAGACCATCTCTGCTTTCATGGCATTCACCCAGGCTATGATCATCACCAACGGCGGCCCCAACAACAGCACCATGCTGTACGCCCTGTATGTTTACAACCAGGCCTTCAAGTACAATGATATGGGTTACGCCTGCGCCATGTCCTGGTTTATGCTGGTGGTTATGGGCCTTATCACGTTCATCATCTTCAAAACATCCAAGTTCTGGGTGTTCAGCGAAGCAAACTAAGCAGGGAAGGAGAGTACGGTTATGCATAACAGAAAAGCAGTCACCAAAGTACTGTATCACGCATTTGTCATTTTGTTCGGCTTTATGATGGTTTATCCCGTATTGTGGATGATCAGCGGCTCGTTCAAGGGCAACGCCGAAATTCTGCGCGGCACCCTGTCCCTGCTCCCGAAAGAGCTGAAGCTGACAAACTATGCCACCGGCTGGAAAGGCTTTGGCGGCACCACCTTTGCAACCTTCTTTAAGAACTCCATCTTTATCACGGTTATCGCAACGTTCGGCACCGTCATCAGCTCTTCTCTGGTGGCATATGCTTTGTCCCGTGTGCGGTTCCGCGGCCGCAAGTTCTGGTTCACCTGCATGCTGGTCACCATGATGCTGCCCACCCAGGTCATCATGATTCCCCAGTATCTGATTTATTATCGCCTGGGTCTGGTTCCCGGCTATGTACCCCTGATTCTGCCTTACTTCTGCGGCCAGGCGTTCTTCATCTATCAGATGATGCAGTTTATGCAGGGCATCCCTAAGGATCTGGACGAAGCCGCTACCATTGACGGCTGCAGCAAATACCAGATTTACAGCCGCATCATCCTGCCGCTGATGAAACCCTCCATCGTGACCACCGTTATCATCCAGTTCTACTGGAAGTGGGACGACTACATGGGCCCCCTGCTTTACTTGAGCCGCCCGCAGTCCTATACGGTATCCATCGCCATCAAACTGTTTGCCGACTCTGCTTCCACCACGGACTACGGCGCAATGTTTGCTATGTCCACCCTTTCGCTGATCCCCGTGTTCCTGATCTTCCTGTTCTTCAACCGCTATCTGGTTCAGGGCATTGGCACCAGCGGCCTGAAAGGCTGATGTTTGTATGAAAACCATCCAGAACCCCATCCTGCGCGGCTTTTGCCCGGACCCCTGCATGATCCGCACCGGGGACGATTATTACATTGCCACATCCACCTTTGAATGGTGGCCCTGTGTCAACCTGTACCATTCCAAAGACCTGGCCCACTGGGAGCAGCTGCCAAGCCCGCTGCGCGAACCCGGCCAGATGGACCTGCGGGGGGACCCCAACTCCGGCGGTATCTGGGCCCCGGACCTGAGCTGGGATGGGAAGTATTACTACCTGCTTGTCACCAACGTGACCACCAAAAAGGGCCGTTGGTACAACACCCATAACTATATGAGCCGTGCCGCTTCCATCACAGGGCCGTGGAGCCAGCCGGTGTACTTGAACAGCATCGGATTCGACCCTTCGCTGCTGCATGATACCGACGGTAAGTGCTACCTGGTCAATATGGTCAACGGCTTCAAAGGCGTGCTGGTGCAGCAGATGGACCCCGAAACCGGCGCCCTGCTGGGCGAACGCCGCAAGGTATACAGCGGCTCCGGCATCGGCTGCACCGAAGGTCCCCGCATCTATCACATTGGCAGCTGGTACTATCTGGTTGTGGCCGAAGGTGGTACTGGGTACTCCCATTGTGTTACGATTGCGCGGTCGGACAACGTGTTCGGCCCCTATGAGACAATGCCGGACAACCCGCTGCTGACTTCGGATCAGAACAATCTGACCGCCATCCAGAAATGCGGCCACGGTTCCTTTGTGGAAACGCAGAACGGTGAATGGTACATGGCACACCTGTGCTCCCGCCCGAACTCTGCCCGCGGCAGCCTGCTGGGGCGCGAAACAGCGCTGCAAAAAATCACCTGGCAGGATGGCTGGCCGCGGCTGGCCTGCGGCGGAAAAATTGCCCAAAACGCCGTGCCCGCCCCAAAAGATTTGCCAGGAGTGGAACTGCCCGCAATGGCGGAACAGGATGACTTTGACGTTCCGGTCCTTGCCCCCGGCTATGCCACGCCGCGCACCCCGCTGGGCGATTGTGTGAACCTGACCGTCCGCCCCGGCTGGCTGCGGCTGACCGGGCAGGAATCCATGAACTCGCTGCACCATGTCACCCTGGTGGCCCGCCGCCAGCAGGAGCACGAAATGCAGGCCGAGACCCGCATGGACTTTGCCCCCGTCTGCCCGGAGCAGATGGCCGGTTTTACCTACTGTTATGACAGCATGAACTTCTACCTGCTGGGCAAGACCTGCGCCGAGGATGGTACCCCGGTGCTGGAACTGTTAAAAAGCGATACTGGTGTGGTGGAAGATGTGTGCGACCCTGTTCCCGTGCCGGATGGCACGCTGGACTTTAAGCTGACCACCACCCCGGACGGCGGCATGGCGCAGTTCTATTACCGCCAGCCGCAGGGGGAGTGGCAGTCCATCGGCCCGGCCTGCCCCACCGATATTTTGACGGACGAGCACTGCCGCGGTTTTACCGGGGCGCATGTGGGTGTGTATGCCCACGATATGGCAGGGCTGCATAACCATGCCGATTTTGATTATCTGAACGTACATTTTGAGAGGTGAGCTCCCATGATGCAGGCAAACACCGGCGTCCGGTTTGAAACCAAAGACCCGCTGCTTTCCCAACTGGTCAAACAGGCGGAAGAAAAGTGCCGCCTGAACATTAAAAACTTTGGCGGCGACCCCGTTCTGGTTGAGGGCGGCGGCTATGAAAAAATCTGGCTGGAAACCCAGCCCATGGGCGGCGCAATGTATGCCAGCCGTGATTTTGCCACTGGCCTGAACAACAGCCTGATGTTTATGCGCCACCAGCGTGCGGACGGGCGGATTCCCGGCAGCATTGCGGTGATTGATGGCAAAGTGGTGCCGCAGTTCAACAAGTTCCAGGGCTTCTGCTTCCCGGAACCGGCGCTGGATCTTTACTATCTGGGCGGCAAGGATGCCGAATACCTGGCCCAGCTGGCCAAAACGCTGGAAGCGTTTGACGCCTACCTGTGGCGTGTACGCGATTCCGATGGGGACGGCTGCCTGGAGACTTGGTGCAAGTACGATACCGGCGAAGACCACGCCATGCGTTACGCCGATGCCCCCGACCCGTGGGAGGAGGAAACCCCGCCCCAAGGCTGCACAGCGGTGCCCATTGCCTCGATGGATGTGATGAGCTACTCATATGCCTGCCGCGAAACATTGGCGGAAATTGCACGAATCAGCGGCGATGCCGAGGCACAGGCCCAGTGGGCCGCCAAGGCCAAAGCCGTGCAGGACAAGATGGTGAGCTACCTGTGGGACGATGCCCGCGGCGCGATGTTTGACCGCGACAAAAACCACAACCAGATGCCCACCCTGATCCACAACACGCTGCGCTGCATGTATTGGCACAGCCTGCCGGATGCTTTGGCAGAGCGCTTTGTCAAGGAGCACCTGCTGAACCCGCAGGAGTTCTGGACCAAAATGCCGCTGCCCAGCGTGGCCGCCAACGACCCGCTGTTCCGCAACGTGACCACCAACAACTGGAGCGGCCAGGCTGAAGCGCTGACCTATCAGCGTGCCATCCGTGCGCTGGAAAATTACGGCATGTATGAGCTGATTCCCCAACTGGGGCAAAAGCTGATGCAGGCCATTGGCCCCCAGTGCCGCTTTGTGCAGCAGTATGACCCCTTTACCGGCGAACCTTCGGTCATCTGTGAACCTGGCCAGCCCCCGCAGGATGCTTACGGCCCGGCTATGCTCTCGGTGCTGGAATACACCGCCCGCATGTACGGCGTAAGCCTGGTGCGGGATACCGTGGTGTGGGGCACCTGCCCGCTGGAATGCCGCTATACCCAAGCCCTGAACGGCCGCAGCTGGGAGATCGTGAACAGTGGTCACGAGGCGGAAGCCTTTGTGGATGGCCGCAAGGTGTTCACCGCTGGCCCCGGCCTGCGCATTACCACCGACCTGGATGGCAATATTCTGGGCACGGCCCGCTACCTGCCGGATGCAGACCCCGCCCAGGTGACGCCGCAATAAACATTATATAATAAGGAAGCGAACACGATGGAATACCTGTATCCCGGTGGGCTGGCCAAAGCCATTACGTTCAGTTATGATGACGGCCAGGTATATGACCGCCGCCTGATCGAAATTTTTAACCAGGCGGGCTTCAAGGGAACCTTCCACCTGAACTCCGGCAACCTGGATAAGGACGGCTATGTGCAAAAGGCCGAGCTGCCTACCCTGTACGCCGAGCACGAAATTGCCTGCCATGGCGTGACCCACCGCCACCCGCGCCAGATGAACCAGACTGAATGGCTGCGGGAAGTGTGGCAGGATCGCCTGACGCTGGAAGAACTGACCGGCGGTATTGTGCAGGGCATGAGCTATGCCTTTGGCGAATACTACCCCGAACAGGTGGAAGCGCTGTGCGCCATGGGCATCCAGTACAGCCGCACGGTGGAAAGCACCGGAAGTTTTGCCCTGCCGCAGGAGCTGCTGCGCTGGAAACCCACCTGCCACCACAATGATAAACTGCTGGAACGCGCAGAAAAGTTTTTGCATGTTCCGGGATATCAAAAAATGCCGCTGTTTTATATCTGGGGCCACAGCTTTGAATTTGAGCGCGAAAACACCTGGCCCCTGATGGAGCAGCTGGCAGAAAAGCTGCACGGCGCACAGGATATCTGGTATGCCACCAATGGCCAGATTGCAGATTACCTGACCGCGCTGCGCAGCACGCGCGAAAGTGCAGACGGCAAGCGGCTGTATAACCCGTCGGCACAGCCCATCTGGTTTGTGGCCGATGGCAAGGTGCGCGTTGCAGAGCCGGGTAAGCTCTGCGAAATTTAAGAAGCTTCTAAGGTGTATCGAAAAATGAAAAACAACGATTACCTGTGAAGATTATCTGGGCTTTCGGCCCAGCTGATACACCCTGAATACTCCTCAAGGAGGCCAATCATGATTTATGATATTTTGCAATATGGTGCTGTGGGTGATGGCACCACAAACGATGGCCCTGCCATCCAGAAAGCCATTGATGCCTGCGCGGCAGCCGGCGGCGGCCGAGTGCTGGTGCCGGGCGGCCATATTTACAAATGCGGTTCCATTTTGCTGCACAGCCATGTGGAGCTGCACCTGGAGCACGGCTCCCGCCTGAAAGCCAGCGAAAACAAAGAGGACTTCTTGGAAGTGGAAGCTGCCTACCGCGACCATTACCGCGATACATCGCTCAAAGTGCCCTCTTACGAAAACTGCGAATATGACGGTGAGCCGAAGAATTATTTCATTATGGCTAAGGATGCCGAGGATGTCTGCATCAGCGGCAGCGGCGTAATCGATGGCTCCGAAGAAAACTTTTACGGCGAGATCGATCATAACTTTATTGAGGGAACCTATTACCCGCGCATTCCCATGCTGCTGATGAAAGGTGTGCAGCACCTGACCATCCGTGAAGTCACCCTGACCCGCAGCGCGTTCTGGACCGTGCATATGGTAGGCTGCCAGGATGTGCTGATCGATGGCATCCGCATTTTGAATAACCTGAAAATGGTCAACTGCGACGGCATTGATCCCGACCACTGCCGCAATGTGCGCATCAACAATTGCCATATTGAATCCGCCGATGACTGCATCGTGTTCAAGACCACTGAGAAAAATGCATATCTTGGCCCGTGTGAGAACATTGTGGTTTCCAACTGTACGCTGACCTCCACCAGTGCCGCTATCAAGTTTGGCACCGAGAGCGTTTCGGACTTCCGCAATATTACCGTCACCAACTGCATTATCTCCCGTACCAACCGCGGCATCTCTCTGATGCTGCGTGATGGCGGCAACATTGAAAACGTGACCTTTGCCAACCTGCACATCAACACCCGCATGTTCTCTGACCAGTGGTGGGGCGAAGCCGAAGCCATCTGTGTGACGGCGGTGGACCGCAAACAGGGCAACAGGGCGGGGCATATCCGCAATGTACATTTTGAAAACATTAACTGCAGCGGCGAAAACGGCATTTTCCTGCACGGAAGCGAGGGCAACAGCCTAGAAGATATCTCGTTCCGCCACATCCGGGTGGACATCCGCAAGCAGACCGCATGGCCCATTGACCATTGGGACCTGCGCCCCAGCGAGGTGCCCGGCATGATTCCCGGAAAAGTGAATGGCTTTACCTGCGTACATGGCAAAAGCATCCGCTGCGAGGACGTCGTTATCCGCAAAGACAGCTCTATGGATCCGTGGTTCGATCAGGATTTCTGCTGGCAGGACACCGAGAATGTGACTGTGGTAAAGTGATGGTATACAGCGGCAAAATGCCTGTTTGGCGGCCGTAAGCCGCTGTTAATATTCAAAGGCAACACCGCACAATTCCCGCCTGACGGCTTAAGCACCGCTCCGGCGGCTGCGGCACGGCATCTGCGTTGCCAAAATGCTCGATAATGTCGGGTTGCGGTACCCGCATCGTGCTTCGGGGGCAAAAGCCCCTCGCACTCTGCGACCGCTGCCCCTGCTTCGGTTCGCTGCATCCGCCACTGGCGGCGCTCACCTTTGCAGCATCCAGTATTATCTGCGCTTTTGGCTTGGCATCTGCCGCACCTCGCTCGCCGTATCGGCACTTAGAATTATGCGGTATTGCCCAAAAGTATCCCCGCGGGGCGCTCCGTCCGCCCACGGGCAGGGCCGCAGGCAGCAAAAGCGCCTGCGGCTCTTTTGATATCCGTAGGGCGGCCAAGGACGCTATCTCTTACATATGGGGATTGGGTTATTGCATATTTGTACTGCGGTAAGGTTTCTCCACGGCGGGGGCGTTACAAACTTGACAATTTATACCAACCTTTCCCATGCCGCAAAATTGCCCCCAAAATTATCCGCCCAACCCGTGACAGAAAAACTGGAATCCGCTATAATAGGGGTATCCGCAAATCCACATTGCAGGCAACTGCAAGAAAGGGAACCCGATGAACCAAACAACAGCAAACGCCGCAGCCCTTGCGCTGGTTGGCGCACTGGCATTGCAGCTGGCCGCCTGCGGCACGGCGCAGCAGTCTGCCCCCGGACAGGCATCCACTCAGCCGGAATCCGTTACCCTGACCATGAGCTGGTGGGGGGACGATGCCCGCACCGAAACCTACCAGCAGGCCATCCAGGCATTTGAGGCAAAACTGCAATATATTACTGTAGAAACCATCTACGGCACCACCGCTGACGAGGATCAAACCGCCGATGTGATGCAGGTGGACTGGACCTGGCCGGGCCAAAATGCTGACCAGTTTGTTGACCTGAACGAATATAGCGATGTGATCGATCTGGAGCAGTTCAGCCAGAGTGCGCTGGATGCCTGCACAGTGGATGGCGCTTTGCTGGCTGTGCCAATGTCGGTGACAGGCCGCATTTTTTATTGGAACACCTGCACTTTTGAACAGGCAGGGATCGATGCGCCCAAAACCTATGAGGAGCTGCTGACCGCAGGCAACACCTTCCGCGAGGTGCTGGGGGAGGAATATTACCCCCTGGCCATGGATGCAGCCGCCCGCATGAACCTGATGGTCAGTTATCTGGAATCTACCACTGGCAAAGCGTGGGTGGTGGATCGCCAGCTGCAATATTCGGCAGACGAGATCAAAACCGGGCTGGAATTTTTGCAGGCGCTGGAAGAAAACCATGTCATGCCCACCCTTGCCGCCCAGCAGACAAACGGGACGCTGGACCAGACCCCCATGTGGCAGAACGGCCAGTACGCCGGTACCTTTGCCTGGGATGCCGACGCCGAAACCTACCGCAGTGCGTTAAAAAATGCCAGCGGCTTTTTGGTAGGGGATGAGATCGCCTTTGGCGGGCAGGCCAACGGCGGATTTTCTAAAGTATATCTAGCCCTTGCCATCAACAGCAGCTGCCAGCACCCGAAAGAAGCGGCGATTCTGGTCAACTTTTTGCTGAACGAGGATATGGGTGCTTCCATCATGGGCACTGCCTGCGGTTTGCCGGATTCCGTCACTGGCCGTGCGGCTGCCACAGCGGCAGGCCTGGTGAACCCGCTGGTGGTGGAAGCCAACAACCGCATGATGGCTTTTGTGGATTTCCCACTTGACCCCACATTTGAAAGCCCGGCTCTGGCCGCTGTGCCGGACGGCTTGTACGCCGCCGTATTGACTGCCTGCAGCAACGGAGAGCTGACAACAACCCAGGCCGCCGAACAGCTGGCGGAGGGGATAACGGCTATGCTGGATAGAACCGTGGCGGAATAAGCGGCTAAAAGAGCAAGGAAATATCATTCTATCATGCCGCAAGCGTGAAAAGTGTTTGTAGGGGACGATGCTTGCTGGCCCGATAACACTACCAGATAAAAATAAAACTCTCCCTCTGGCCATGCCGGTTTGATCCCGTATATCTGGCCGCCGAGGGAGAGTTTTTTCTTTATTTCTTCTGCTTATTGAAAGTGGGAAAACCGTTTGAAACAAAATAAGAATATGCGCTTGTACGTACTTCTAAAGCGTAAAGCAAACATATTTTACAAACGATATATCGACAAAAACACTGCAAAGAAATGACCCGCCAACCGGCCCCTACACAAAGCACCTTTTGTAAAAGGCTTTGCACGGCCAACTCTGCTATTTTGCTGTCTTCGCATCCTCCCGATCCATCCGTTTCAGCTCCGGCAAAACGGTAATCAGCATTACAATAAAGCACAAACTGCCGCCGATCACGTTGGAAACCGGCTCCGCAGCAAACACGCCGTCGGTGCCCATGCCAAAAGCATAAGGCAGCAGGTAGGTGAGCGGCACCACAATGATGACCTTGCGCAGCAGCGAGAAAAACATCGCGTGGCGGCGCTTGTTCAGCGATTTGAACACTGTCTGGCCCACATATTGCAGCAGCATAAAACCAAAGGTGGAAAAATACAGCTTCATGGCGGGGATGGTATCCGCCTGCAGGGTGGGATCGCTGCTGAAAATGGAGATGAGGAAGTGCGGTGCCAACAGAATGACCGCCCAGGTCGTAAGGGTGTATACCAAAGCCATCAGGGCCATGGAGACGGCGGCGCGCAGCACCTTGCGGGGGCGGCGTGCGCCGTAATTGTAGCTGATAATGGGGGAAGAGCCCTCGGTAATGGCATAAATCGGCGTTTCCACCATCTGGCGCACGCTGGAAATGATCGTCATGACCGAGATGTACACATCGCCGCCGGTCACGGACAGCACATTGTTGCAGCAGATCGTCACCACGCTGTTGGTCAGCTGCATGATGAAGCCCGCTGTGCCAAGGCTGACGATATCGCCGATGCAGCGCCTGTTGGCGGGCAGCCGACGCAAGGGCAGCGGCTGCACGCGGTATTCCGACTTGCAGCGCAGGAAATACACCACAAACGCCGCCGAAAGCAGCTGCGAAAGCACCGTGGCAGCCGCCGCGCCGCGGATGCCCATGCCCAACACAAAGATGAACACCGGGTCCAGCACCAGGTTGGCCGCTGCGCCGATCATCACGCTGAGCATACCGGCTGTGGCATAGCCCTGCGCATTGATGAACGGGTTCAGCCCTGTTGTGAGCATGGAAGGGTAGGTGCCCAGCAAGTACAGCATCAGGTACGGCAGCGCATACTGCAATGCTTCCGGCGAAGCACCGAATAAGACCAGAATGGGCCGGGCAAACAGCAGGCCAATGACCATCAATACACCGGCGCAGCACAACAACAGCGTGCAGGCCAGGTTCAAAATCAGCCCGGCACGGGCCTTATCCCCGCTGCCGCGGGCGATGGCGAACAACGGTGCGCCGCCACTGCCGAACAAATTGCTGAACGCCGTAATAATGACAATAATGGGAAAGCAAAGCCCCACCGCGCCCAGCGCCGCCGTGCCGATATCCGGGATGCGCGCAATATAAATGCGGTCCACAATGTTATACAGCAGGTTCAGCACCTGCGCCACCAACATGGGCAGCGCTGCTTTCAAGATGTTTTGTGCAATGCCGCCGTGTTCAAAGTCGATCTGCCGCATGGGGAACGGTTCATCCTTTCCGTTTTCACAATACCAGTTTCAAGTATAGCATAAACCCGCCCGCAAATACAAAAAATCCCCGCACAAGGCCGCATAACGCAGCCTGTGCGGGGAATTTTTCTCAGCCGGAAGCTTCGGATGTCTCCGGCTCCACGGCTTCCACTTCTTTGATCATCATCTCGTTGCCCTGCAGCAGGTGGGTATGGGGGCTTTGGCAGTGGGGGCAGGTGCGGCCATGGGGCACGGTGGGGTACTGCTGGCCGCAGTCTTCGCACAGGGTAATGGCGGGGATCTGCTCCACGGTCAGCGCGGCACCGGGCAAAATCTCTGATTTGGCGGCGGCCCATTTCCAGCAGTCCTGCAGGTAGCTTTCCACCACGCCGGAAACCTCGCCTAATTGCAGTGTTACCCGCTGGATGCGGGCAACGTGGTTTTCTTTGGCCACATCCTCCACCGTGCGGATGATGTGGAACACAATGCCAAGTTCGTGCATTTACTTATCCTTTTTCCCAAAGCGGATCTTCACTTCGCGCTTTGCCATGTAAGGCAGAATGGCCTTGAACTTATCTTCCGACCGCACCATGGTGCTGCATTCGGGCAGGTCGCGGTGCAGGTGGATGGCATCGAATTCACACTTGGTGGTGCAAACGCCGCAGCCAATGCACTTGTTGGGGTCCACCACGCTGGCACCGCAGCCCAGGCAGCGGGCTGTTTCGGTTTTTACCTGCGCTTCGGTCAGGGTCAGGTGGGCATCCCGGAAAGAACGGTGCGCGTCGATGGCATCATCCATTCCGGCTGCCTGGCGGGGTGCGCGGTCATAATCGCCAAGGGCCAGATTGGTTTTATCCAGCTCATAAAAATCGCGGCGGTTGCGGCCAATGGTCAGGCTGGTGTTGGGCTGCACAAAACGGTGGATGGAGATGGCGCCCTGCTTGCCTGCGGCAATCGCATCAATAGCAAAGCGCGGGGCTAGAGATATAATAGGGTCAACCAAGAAAACCTACGATAACTAAAGGGTTTTGACGGCTTGAGTTGTCCTTCAAATGTTTTATTTGTTGAAAAACTGCAAGAAGCGGGAAATCCTGGGGGTTATATGTAGGAGGCTTTTGGAAGCTCTGTTTTGACCCACAAAAAGGAGCAACAAATAAAGATTGAAGGAGAGTTCAAGCCTACGGTGGATTGCCTTTGTGCGACCCGCCGTAGGTTTGTTTTTATCCATAAGGGAATAGATGCAACATTAGCGATAAAAATGTGAGGATGGATTAGAGGAATGAATTCAAAAAAAGAAGTGCAGCACGTATACCTTGTCGGCGCGAAGTCATTGGGGGCTTACGGAGGTTATGAGACCTTTGTCTACAAGCTCACAGAGTATCACCAGAATAAAGAAAACATCAAATATCATGTTGCCTGCAAAGCCAATGGCGATGGCTGCATGGATGAGAGCAAATTTGATGGCGTGACAAAAATCAACGACCACGAATTTGAATTCCACAATGATGGAGGGCGCATCGTGGTACGGTTCAAATATGAGCAGAGCATACAGGATACTGTAAAAGCATTGCACACGGACTAAACTTCAAAAAGGCTGCGTTGCCCATGTTGTAACATCAAAGAATGTGCTATAATATGGGCAACAGACCAGCCAGAAAGAGGACGTTATGAAAGCGATTCGATGGCTGTTAAAATTGATACTGGTGATGATAACCCTCCCGCTGATCCTTGCTGTATGGCTGGCAAAGTGGTTTGTGGTATTTCTGCATCACTGTTCTGCATGGATTTTCTATCTGCTGGGCAGTGTGCTACTGGCAACGGCGGTCCTTTCGTTCTTGATGCAGCAGTCGCAAGGGGTGGAAGCACTTCAAATGGAACTTCCGGCTGAATCTCAAAAATGTCTGCACCGATGGCGTCCGCCAGATTTTCGGCAACTTTTGCGGTGACACCGCTGGCAGAAAAGTAGGCGACAAGTCTTTTGCTCATAGCAATGCACTCCCTCTTGATAATTTTGTATAGGGTAAGTATAGCACGGCAGGGGAGCAGCATCAAGCGGTTGCCCATGTTATAACATCAACGACAATGTTATATTATGGACAACTGTTCGTAAAAATTTAAGGATTATGAAGGAGTTGTACAGCTTGATATGAGGAGCGATTTATGGTAAGATGAAAGTACAATAAGAGCTTATACGCTCTTGTTGAATCTACTGCGAGGAAGTGAATGCCGATGGAAAAGCAGAACACGGTAGAAAATCAGCTTGCCCACACGATAACTCAGACGGAGTTTGATTCGGACTATGATAAGACTGCCAAAAAGCTGCTGGCGAACAAGCAGATCCTGGCGCAGATTATGAAGGGCTGCGTAGATGAATACAGTGAATGTTCCGTAGACGAAATTGCTGAAAAGTATATCGAGGGAACTCCAGAGGTTGGCACGGTTGGTGTTCACGTTGATGATACAAATAGACCTCCGAAGGCTCCCGAAATAATAACTGGAAGCAATAATGAGGATTCTACGCTGACGGAGGGAACGGTGCGTTATGATGTTCGCTTTGATGCGATTGCTCCGGCCACAGCGAATGATGCAGCACAGCAGGATGTGATTCGCCTTATTATCAACGTGGAAGCACAGACTGCATTCAATCCGGGATACCCACTGACGAAACGTGCAATCTATTATTGCAGCAGAATGATCTCTGCACAGCACGGGCCGATATTCAAAAAGTCTGAATATGGAAAAATCCGAAAAGTGTATTCTATATGGGTCTGCACAAAACCGTCCGACGAATTTCAGAATACGCTCACGCGGTATTCGATTCGGCCAGAACAGTTGATTGGAAACGCTGCCGAGAAATCAGAAAATTATGATCTGATGAGCGTGGTAACGATCTGTCTGGGAAAACCCGATGCAGAAAACTATACAGGCATTTTGAAGTTTCTGGATGTGCTGCTTTCTTCGTCAAGAGCAGCTACGGAGAAAAAGAAGATTCTCGAAGAAGAGTTTGGTGTTGCAATGAGCGAAGAACTGGAAAGAGAGGTGCTTATTATGTGCAATCTTAGTCAAGGTGTTAAGGCCGAGGGAAGAGAAGAAGGCCGGAGAGAGGGCATTAGTATTGGGGAGATAGGAATGCTTGTGCGGCTCGTCCGAGAGGGAGATTTGAAGCCAGAGCGCGCTGCAGAAAAAGCCAATATGACAGTCGAACAGTTTAAGAAGGTAATGGAAAACACCCCGTTGCAGGCTGTATAAAACGTAGAGATAAAAAGCCCCACAAAACTCAATTTGGTTCAAAAGTGATTGAGTTCTTGTGGGGCTTATATATAACTGGATAAAAATAATATCGAGGAGCATGGAATGAATAACAGTCAGGAAATTATTTTGGCTCAAATAAGCGCAATATATGATGAATATGTGGGGCTTGACTCCTGATTTTCTGGATGTGCTGGAAAATGGTTTCAAGGATTTTTTCGAGAAAGAAGTACCGAGCAATCCTCAGAAAGCCGAGTATCTGATCCCAATCTTCATCGGTGAGCTGCTGGAGCAGGGCAAGATGTCTGTGAAGGTTCTGAAGACCAACGACACATGGTACGGCATGACCTACCATGAGGATGTCGCAGCCGTAAAGGATAGCTTTAAAAAAATGTTGGAAAAAGGTGTGTACAAGGCTGATTTATTTGCAGACTTGTGATATACTGGGAGCAATAGCTCCCTACGCTGCTCGAAACTTTGCACACCTCTCCGTGGTGAGCAGCAGGCAACGCTGATAAGGCGGCTAAGAATGCGAAGGGTATACCTATAATCGGAGAATAGGGAGTGTGAATGAATATGGATGGCTTATATCAGATGCTTGATAGGGCAAAGTTTAAATCCTTAGTGTCATATGAGGAAATTTCCACGGATGCATTTGCTTTAGTTAATAACTCTCAAGAAAAATTATCCGATATTATCAAAAATGGTACGGTATCACGTGCGACGCAAGACCTCTATTTTTCAATGCGACTTTCACAGAATGATGGGAATATTCTTTTAGACAGTATAGAAAAAGGTAATTTCCAGATTGAAATGGAAGGAATGGATAACAAAGGGCTTATCTATAAACTCACTTTAATGCCGGTGACTTTGGAAATTTGTGGTAAAACGAAACCGGAGGAAGAAACAGTGTGCTTTCCTATGATAGCTATGAGATTGCAACGGAACTCGTTACAGACTCCGGTGAGAATAGCATAGGGAGTATATATTGATGGATGAATTGCTCATTAAGCGAATATATAACGGCATGATAGGAAAAAACTAATCCCTGATTCAGAGACACTTCAACTAAAATCAGCTATTGATGAATTTGTTAGTAACCGAGATGGTAACCATTATCTTATTTTGGCTGATGGATATGAGTGTGTGAATTATGATACAATGAGAAAATGATATGAATCAGAAGCAGGCAAAGACCTTGTGGAAAGCTGCACATTTCAAAGTTACTCGTTTGAGGGCTTTTACATGTATGCAGCGGTTGAAGTACTGAGAGATGCCGGATATAGTTTGGAAGAGACAATTGACATATTAAGGTAATAAGTGTCTGTTTATTCACAATACATAATAGAAAGGCGGATATCTTATGCCCAGAACCAAAGGCAGCAAGAACAAACCGAAGGCAATCAATGACTACGCAACCCAGATCGCAGAGAAACAGGAATCCATCGCTTCTTTGACTTCTGAAATCACTTCCATCACTGCAAACATTGACACTTTAAAGGCTGATCTGAAAGTGAAGAAGACTGCTCTGAAGAAGGCTGAAAAAGAAGTGGCAGCTCTGGAAGCAAAGAAGGCAAAGGCAGATGCTAAGGCTGCAGAGGAAGCAAAGAAAGCAGAAGCGGAATCCGTTCTAAAGAAATTACTTGCCGAAGGCATGAGCGCGGATGAGATCCTCGAAAAGCTGAAATAATCTTTTTAAACCTCAGACCGTGTGGGTGTGGTTACAAAATCTCATCCATACGGTTTCATAATAGAATGATTGTTTTATATCGAACAATAATATACCTGTTTTTTATTCCATAGTCCAAAATTACTTCCGGTGAAATTTCAGTAAAAGAGGTAGCAGGGGAGAGCACAGGCAAAGTAGGGACTGGGCAAATAAACAGCAATGAACATCACAGATAAGAAGTAATCGAATCCGTCGGCACATCAAAAACAACTTCAATCACTTCAAAAGTAACCTCCAAAAATCAGCAATAACCCATCACTCAATTCCGTCCATCAATACACCCATCAACCCATCATCCAACCCGTCATCACACCCACCCTGAGGAGCGCATCTGGGCAGGGCGAACGCCCCCGGCGGAAGCCCCGGGTCCCGGACGCTCCGAAGATCAAGCACGACAAGATGAAACAATTTTACATGATTGACATGGAGCGAAAAAGGTGGTAATATTATCTCGTCAAAAAAGTGCGAATCCCTCTCGCTCGCGAAGGAAAAATCTCTCTCGCAATGAAAAATCAAACGATACAACGAACAAAAAACGACTTTGCCGAAGGCTGGCAGACACGAGGGACTTAAAATCCCTTTCTGAAGGCAGAGTATGGGGTTGCCCCGCCGGAGACATTGAAAATCTCAGAATTGTTCGTTGATTCGAATGATTGTCGGACTTTCTTTTTGCTCTGCTTTCTGGAAGCTTTGGAGAGGTGAGGGGAATCATTCTTGCATAGACGATGCCGTATGGACGCGTTTACAAGAACCTTTCCATGCGGGGCCATAGTGAAATATTTTTATATCAAACAGACTGCCCCCAAAGTAGCTCGCATCAAATCGCGCTGCTTTGGGGGCAGTTTTACGCTTTGCGGGGGATGGGCGGGGCGCTGTCGTCCGTAAGGCCGAGAATATAATCGGTACTGGTATGGTAGAGACCGGCAAGCTGGATCAGCACCTCGGTGGGGATATCCCGCTTGCCGGTCTCGTAATTGGAGTAGCAGACCTGTGTGCATTTCAGATACGCCGCAACATCCTTTTGCAGCAGATCACAATCCTCCCGCAGATCCCGGATACGTTGATACATGGTATTTACCTCAAAGGCTTTATTTAAGGTAAAGTATAGGCATAACGAAATGTTATATTGACATATAAAACAAAATGTTATATCATAGTATCGCGCCGGGAACAGCTGTGAATCTCCGGCGCAAAAGGGGAGAGCATCATGAAACTGGAATTCCGGCAGACGGTGACCTGCAACCACCTTACGCTTGCAAGGGTCTGCAAAACTATCGACTGGCAGCAGCCACTGCCCCGGTGCGGAGAATATGTGGCCGGGCTGGATACGCTGGACGGCGAACCGGAACTGCCGGTGCGCAAACTGCTGCACCGGGCACAGGACGGCGGCTGCCTTGCGGAGCTGCCGGGCTTCAACATTGCACAGCTGAGGCTTTCTTACCGGGAGCTGGAGCAACTGGCAGCAAAAAAAGGCTGGACGCTGCAAAAGCTGTAAAAAACTTAAATTTCCCTCTTGCATTCTGGCTGATTCGTGCTATAATAGTAAGGCAATCGTTTCCAAGGCCGCTCGACGGGGTAGCCGATATTGAAGGTTGTGATGGGCACATACATTAAATATGGCCCCAATACGTCAGAACCAGAATTGAGGTGAAAAGAATGAAACAGGGTATCCATCCGAACTACGTTGACTGCACTATTACCTGCGCTTGCGGTAATGTCATCAAGACTCGTTCCACCAAGCCCGAGATCCACGTCGAAGTTTGCTCCAAGTGCCATCCTTTCTACACTGGCAAGCAGAAGCTGGTTGACACCGGCGGACGTGTTGAGCGCTTCAACAAGCGTTTCGGCCGTAAGTAATTATAGGCTATCTCATGCCGCTTCCTTCGGGAGGCGGCATTTTTGCGTTTCGCGGTGGCAAATGTTTCGTTTTCCCACACAGGATTGTCTTATTTTGAACACATTTTCCATCTAAACTAAAGCAGTTCCAAACCGGAAAGCGCTGGTTCTACGCCGCTTTCCACAAAACAGCTTCTGAAATAAAAGGAGAGTTTGCTGTGATCGAAGTTTCTCACCTGAGCAAGTCCTACGGCAGCCGCCCTGCCGTGCAGGATCTCTCGTTTACGGTGCCGGACGGCCAGATCTACGGCCTGCTGGGGCCAAACGGCGCGGGCAAATCCACCATTATGAAAAGATGATGGAAGCCGAAAACCCGCAAAGATTGTGGAGAATTAAGCA
>OKRW01000879.1_pt1 | contig 28290 bp, 18 predicted proteins | sample 1601151 | NCBI WGS metagenome assembly OKRW01 (sample SAMEA3541471, study PRJEB24748) | human gut metagenome | biome: human gut; feature: human-associated habitat; material: faeces | place: China | collected 2012 | reverse complement strand
AAAGTGAGTGGATACAACCATCCCGAGTGGGTGGGAATGCTCCGTTTTCGCCAGTTATTAGAGGAGATTCTATCCCAATCAACGCGGTTTTTGTACTTTTCAAGCAGAGCCTCGCTCCACGAGAAATAGTTGGATACTTCTTTCCATGCTTCCTCTATGAGGATGTTACGCATGAATTCATCATTTGTTTTCTGTTCCATATTATTATATGTTATTATTTTAGATGATGCAAAGGTCGGCATTGGGTATGCCAAACATGGGCACTGTATCGAAGAAAATGAAATATTTGCTGAAATATTTACATTTCAGAATGTATTCGAGGTCGTGATAATGTATTCCCATGTCTACATCCATCCTCATTTTCTGCATATAGGAATTCTCTCCAAGGAGTATAGTCAAGAAATTCAAAATGATTAGAATAGAATATATGGAGAGTTCGGCCATCAAATTCTGCTACGATCGAACAGGTCCCCAATCTGGAATATATCTCACGCCCAGGCTTGCAGAACTTTGATTCTAAAAGCAAAACGTCATTGTCCATTTTGTGTTTAACTAATTTGAACTTGTCAGCAAGACAAAACGGCACGGGGAAAATCCACGGAAAATTTCCCCTGTGCCTTAATTTATAATAGTGTTGCAGAATTAAGAAAATGTACTACGTCGTAGGAAAAAGATAGTTTTAACCTATTTGCTGCAATGCTTCCAAAATTCTTTTTTTGGCAGACTCGTCAAATTCCTTGATTTCCGTCTCACCCCAGTCTCCTTTGTTCTTCACAATATCCATCATTTCTAACAACTTTAGGCTAAGACCATTTCGGACTTCTTCTATAAGACCAAAATTGTCCAGTTTAGCTTTTGGCATATTGTTGCTGAATTTAGAGTTCATGCCTCTGCTGATGAGACATAAATTACCGAAGCAATCAAGCCCCCTGTCTTTTAGGTTGTCATATCCAGGCATAGGATTCTGCGGATAAAAATGCTCTACCGATGTTCTATATGAGAATTCGAACTTCGAGTATTTCGAAGGATTCTCCTTCCAAGTAATAAAATCATAGAAGTTGAATACGAAATTGTGAACATTGCAACCACAGTCTATTTGACTCCAGTCTATATTATCGGTGTTATGATAAGGTAAGAAGTCATCGCTGTCGCTGCGGTAAATAATGTCTTCAAAATCAGACTTCTCTTTACCTATATAGATATCCAGCATATAACTGCAAGCCAAATGGTATAACCGTTCCCGCAAGCAAGAAGAGTCGAAGTCTTCTTGCTTATGAATACACTTATGAATATAGTAAAGCAAAGCATTCAGCCAATGCTTGTAAATCTGGGTAGGTGCAGAGACATGAAACATCGCTTCCAGCATCCTGATTTCTTTACCGAGGTCATTCTCGTCTTCAGAGCTACCCGCAGAAAACGTATTTACATAATTTGCTTTGTTGTTGTCATATTTTCGAATTGACTTCAAGCTCCAACTCTCGGATCCGTTGAGATATTCTCGTTTAATCACATAACTATCATATTGGACTCTCAATAAGAGTAGCTCCATAATAAAGGATTTAACAAAGCACCTTCTTTCTGTCTCGTTTGCTATAGACTTTAACACATTTTGGAAGGTAGGTATCAAGGCCTTGTCATCAAGTCTGATTCCAGCATCTACATCTTCTCGATAAAAGTCGCTGCCATGATAGCACACTTTGAGCACTTGCAGAAGGAAGTTTGGGAAATTGATAATGGATCCGAAACGGTCTTGCTTTCCCTCATCTAGGCTTCCATCGCGAGGTAGTTCATACCTTTTATTGTTTTTAGCATCCTCAAAAAGGTTGTTGAGCGTATGAAGAGCACAGTCTTCATTATCTTCAATCGAAGAACTATTATTATCGATTTCAATCTCATTACACAGAGAATCAAAATCTTCAAATTGCAGATGTGTCCATTTATCGCCGAAGATAATTTCCCTTTGAGCAACCGAAAAGTTCATTTGGACATATGAACTCATATCAGAGCAAGCTTCCCATATAAGATGGAAAAGTTTATGCTCGTTAGGCGAAAGATTGTTCATTAATACTGCTTTAAGAACCTCATGTTTTTCGAGCTGCTCTCCACGAGTGTTCATTATCTCAAAGTAATGGTTCAATTGAGTGTCTTGCGGAACTGGAATTCGAAGAATGATAACCTTTGTGAAAAGGTAGTTTGCAAAAACATCTATAGACAATCCTTTTGTTTTAAGGACTTGTGGAAGATTTTTGTTGAACAAACCATATACATCAATTATATTCTGCGCAGCCTGATGTTCTGAATATTGATTTCTTTGAAGCATAACGAGAGCATCGTCTGCCTCTTTTCTATGGTCATAAGAAAGATTGGGCTTTTCGAACCAACTTGCTACATTAAGGTTTTTCAACAAGCTGGCAAGAATGGTCAACGTCGTCAAACGTTGCTGGCCATCTATAGTCTCAAAATATGTTTCTCCGCTGACGGTCCTTACAAAAACTACAGCGGAGCCTATATAATAGTTTTGGCTATTATTGTTCTTTGCGTAGTCAGAAATATCTTCCAACAATTGCAAGACCTCTCTTTCTCCCCAATCATAATTGCGTTGATAGATGGGAATAACGTACTTGCCCTCTGAAAGGAATTCCCTTACCGTTAGCTGGGCTATATTGTTATCAATCGTTGCCATAATACTTGTTATATTCTTTAAACAAATTCTTTATCTGCTCACAACCAGAACATTGCTTTGATTGCACGCCTTCGATATTGATGTTGATTATGTCATACGGAGTTTTGGCATCATGGACATACCTGAACATGCTATCCCAAGCCGTGGCATAGTTGTCAATGGATGCCAACTGTACGGCAGATAGCTGTAGTCTTAGTTTGTATGCCCATATGAAGAATTGAGGTGTAACCTTATCAAGTTCTTCTTCTCCGAAACGATCTACATAGTACAGGAGTAGAGTATAGAACATATCCCTGATGTATCCATCACCAGTCCTTCTTGACCCATTATAGGATGTAATCAAGATTAGAATTTCTTTGGCTCGACTTCCATCCGGTAGCGTTTTTCTATATTGCCGTATATGCTCATACAAATTCATATAATGGCGAATCATATCAAAGAAACGTCCGCCATTGATTATCTGATCATCAAGATTAAAGGGATATTCTATATGATTCCTGTCAATCGCTCTCATAGGGTCTTGGTTGTACATAGAGGAAAATATATGGGCTATCACTTCCATTTGATAGAATGGATAACGTTTACCGTCACTCAAAGAAATGCCTTTAAATTCATCCGTATGTTCCTTGGTAAACCGTCTTCCCCACTTTCCACGAGACCATCTTTTGGCTCGAAACAAAGTCAGAAAAACCTCCATTAAGAAAGAGGTTGGCTTGTTTTGCCATTCGTCAATGTTATTGCTGTCCTCCTGACTGAGCACCGAAATCTCTCTCAGATGGTATGCTTTCAGTAGATCATGTGCAGCAAGATCCTTACCACGAGCATTTTGCGAATCAAAGAACTGAAACGCTTCTGATATACTGTTTAGTCGAACCACAACAAACTCGCACTTTCTCAATAGAAAATCGAAAAGTTGCTGATCAAAATCAGCCTTTCGGTTTTCTATCGTATGGATATTCTCAATGACATTATGAAGTGTATAGCGGTTGGAAAAAGACACTTTATCGGAATTTGAAAAAGCATTTATCTTTTTATCTATATCAGAATAACTTGCCTTGACCTTTTCATCTTTCAAAGCATTGTACATAATACGTATGAGTAGCGCAAGCGTGATAATGCGTTGCTGCCCGTCAACAATCTCGTCGTTGTGCAAAACGAGAGTTCCGAGTCTGTATTGCTTACGCTCTCTGAACGCAAGAATATCTGATATAAGTTGATTGACGTTCTTTGCAGTCCATTTGTATGGTCTTTGATATGGAGGTATTACAAAAGCATCGAAGGGCAAGGAGCCTACACTGCAGATTTCAACTTGAGGTAATTGCCCAAATACATCCTCCTGAATGGTATAAGATCTATCTATAAAATGTTCAGTCTTATGCATAGAAGAAAATAAATCCTCATGATTACCTGCAAATTCATTTATTAAAGGATCAAATATGTTTATCATATCTGAGAAAGTCTGGAACAGATCGACTATAGAATCGATATTTCGCATCAACACGCATGTACCCTTATTCCGACCTTGCCATCTCTTCCATTTCAATTTGGGGCTGTCAGAGGTTCTTTCTACCAAGTATTCCTTGAAATCTTTAAAACCGTCTTCTGCATACTTCCCTTCAAAATGAAGCTGTACTTCCCCATTATAGTATTCATAATGAATATCAGAATCTTTCAAACAGGTACTTACCTGTATGTAACGACTGGTTTGCCATGACCCTTTCCGAAAGTAGGATGTCACCTTTTTTTTAGAGTCATATTTGTCTCTTATATAATCCTTTACCTCCTGATGAAGGTATTGGTCAATAGGTATTGCCATAATTGTTATTACTTGTTTTTAAACTAATTCATACCTTTTCCAACTTTACTTCAAGTTGGGTGTTGCCATCATCAGTCGTATATAGAACGATAGACGAACCATTATTTGCAACAATTTTATTCTCAGTCATATTCATTCTTGCTCCTTATATTGATTCCACATCCTCTTTATCTTACCAGCAATCTCCTTGCGGAGCCAGAGTGGTTCGAGCACTTCAAGATTTTCACCATTCCAAAGCAGTTCCTGCTGGAAGTCGATTGTTGGTCTGACTTGCAATTCGAAAATGCTGTACCCATCAATTTGTTCAGTCTCTTGTTGTGACTCATGCAATGGTAAGTCGCGGAGATAGTTTGCCTGACCGAAGTTGACCTTGATTCTCACCTTCTCGATATCACACCCATCGCCAGAGATTACACCGATACAACCATCAAAGAATTCCTGTGGGTCGAACTCTTCTGGATATTCAAAGGTATGGCTTGAAAGACGGAAGTCCTGTATGCGGTCGAGGCAGAAGACAAACATCTTGCCTGCTGGCCAATTACGTCCCACCATATACCAACGCTGACGGAAGAGTTTAACACACAAAGGCATAACGTAATGGTCGCGAGTATCCCCCTTTCTGTAGTTGAAATAGTTGATGTGGATGAAGCGGTTTTTCTTCATCGCATCCATAACTGGCTTTAGATATTCCCTACCACTTGGCACATTTTCAAGAATAATCCTGTCTTTGATTGATTTGTTTTCCAGGAGTGAATTGCTTACAGAAAGCGTACTCAGCAACCAGTTCTGGATACTGTCACTCTTCATGTCGTCCACATTGGCGATGTAGTACCTATATGGAGCTACCTTTTCACATTCTATTGACAAGCCAAAGGTGTCAAAAATATTCCATTTCCATTTGTGGAATGTACGCTTCAACATCTCCTCACCACCGCTCAGGTCTACATTGTCCATCCAGCGGTGGTTCAGTTCCTCGAAGGAAATCTTACGTGCTCGATAGATGGTTTCTACAATCCATACAAGCTTATTTGTTTGATTTAGAGCCATGAATATATTACGTCTTTACATAAAAAACGTTTTGACTGCAAAGTTATTGCTGTTGTGTGTTTTTTTTCTGTTCACACCTACCTATTCTTTTGCGAAAGAAACATTTTTTTGGACGAGTTCCAAATGTAGCATGAAGAAATGATGGACTCTAAATAAATGAGCCCACTTTAAAAAGTAAGGCCTGTTTAAAATGATTATATTTCACGAAAATAATCTCTGATTTATGCCGTTATATGGATTTTTTTTCGTATCTTTACACCATCAATTAAAAGGATGACTATGTTTAAAAAGACAGATTCGAATCCTCAGTTAGATATATTCACGGCGCCCTCAATGCAGTTAGGAAATCGTGCTTCAAAGAAGTATTCTGACCCCAACGAATGGCAGTTCTATAGCCTCGTGACAACCAAGATCGACGAGGAGATATTCAAGCCTTTGTTCCGTGGAGGCAAGAAGAGTGGACGCCACACATAACCATCACCTTGGTCTCCGTCTTGGCAGCTTCGCGCGCCAGTGCAAGAAACCTTTCGCCTTCCATTCTTCTTTCACGTTCATATTCTCAACTTCTTTATATTATTATTTCTTTTTTTCTTTCTAAAAGAAAATATGATGAGTTATGATAGGCCGTGGATAACGTGGATAACTTTTGGGGCTTATTGCCCGTTTTCCATTATCCACACTTTCCTAGCCTTTTCCCTGCTTTATCATTTCTTGTATTTTCTGACAATCAGTTAGTAAACTCACTTTTCCACATTTCCACATTCTGTTGCAAAGATAATAAGTTTATATCTTTTGAGCGCCTAAATCCGTTAAAAACTTGTCTAAATCGGCTTGGATAACCCTGTGGATATCCACTCTGGGTAGGTTTCGGCCGTGGGTCGGTGGAAATCCACAAGGTTATGAGAAGATAGTTCCCCTACTTTTCCACGGGGTTTCCCACAGGTTTATTCACAATGAGGCACGTATGCTTCTATCAAACCGATTCGCCTATCGCCGTCCTTTTTCTACTTGAAGGGTGTAACACTACGCGTATTCTTCTCCGTAAATCTCTATGATCCGTCCTCTTCAAGAGGGGATGAAGGCTCTGCAAAGGTAATACTATTTTTGGTATTTTACCTCTACTGGTTGGAGTAAACACAAAAAAAGGTATTATCTTTGCGGCTGCAGAATACTCATTATGAATAAAGATATGAATAAACGTCCCTTCTCCTCCCGCAAGCGGGCTCTTGTGGGCTTCGCCGTGGTCTGCGTGGTGCTCCTCGCGGCCCTCGGCCTGGGTAGTGACTATATGTTACGTTATGCCCTCCGTCCGTCAATGGAACATAGTCATGACCTCTCTTGGCGCTTCCACAACATCATCGACGAAAACCCGCAGTTGCGCCCCTGGGCTGACAGTCTGCAGCGCCACCACGCCCTGCGCGACACCTTCGTCACCATGCCCACAGGCGAGCGCCACCACGCCACCTATATCCTTGCTCCCCGGCCCACCGACCGCGTGGCCCTCCTCGTCCACGGCTATGAGGACAACGGTATGGGTATGATGCACATCGCCTCCATCTACCACCACATGGGTTTCAATCTCCTGCTCCCCGACCTCCACGCTCACGGCCGCAGCGAGGGTGAGGCCGTGCAGATGGGTTGGCTCGATCGCCTCGACGTGATGCGATGGATGGAGGTGACCAACAGCCGTTTCGGTCGTGGTGGCAACACGCGGATGGTGCTCCACGGCGTGTCGATGGGAGCTGCCACCGTGATGAGCGTCTCGGGCGAAACGCTCCCCTCGTATGTGAAGTGCTTTGTTGAAGACTGTGGCTACACCAGTGCCTGGGACGAGTTTGAGGGCGAACTCCACGATCGCTTCGGACTCCCCGCCTTTCCGCTGCTCCATGCCTGCAGCGCCCTTTGTCGTGTCCGCTACGGCTGGAGCTTCGACGAAGCCTCGCCTCTGCGGCAGGTGGCTCGCTGCCACAAGCCGATGCTCTTCATTCATGGCGACCGCGACACCTTCGTGCCCTTCTCCATGCTGGCGCGCCTCTATGCTGCCAAACCGCAGCCCAAGGCGCAGTGGGTCAGTCCGGGCAGCATCCATGCGCGTAGTTTCCACGACCACCCCGACGCCTACGCCGCCCACGTCCGTGCCTTCGTAGGCCAATATATTTCCCTGGGTGATTCCCTTAAGTGAAACGGCAAAAAACAAGGGTCTATACGCCACTTATCATTGTGGCACATAGACCCTTGACGTTGAGTCGATCACTATTCCATCATCTTAGTCGGCCCATATACTTCCGTCCTTTTCGTGATATTCCTCTATATTCTCTTCGTAATATAGTTCAGCTGCTTGTTTGAGCTCAAATTTTGTGAGAGATGTTGCAAAAAACGTCTGTGCTTGGATAGCCACGCTATTTGTTTCCGGCTTGATATATTTTTTCTTTTTCATAATTCTCATTCTTTATTTGATGACTATTTTCATGGTTTTTCCACCACGTTTCACAATGTTAATGCCCTTCTGAGGCTCATTGAGGCGACGGCCCTGCAGGTCGTAGTATTCTGCCTTCCCATCGCCTATAGCATCGAGATGATCGATGGCTGTCGTCTTGTCGCTGATACTGATTTTCAGCGTTTTGGCGCCTACAGTTTCAGAATTGTAAACAAAGTAAGCACGGAAAGGCTTGCAGGCCACTTTTGTGGTCTTTTCGTTCTCCAGCAGTTTAGCAGGATTCATCAGCATGTTGCCCTTCACGATGAAGCAGTTGCCATCCGTATCCTTGTTGAACTCCTTTTGTTGATAGATACCCACAAACTTGTAGTTGTAGTCCTCAGTAGTCTCGGGTGAAATATTACTTATTATTGACGAATTGTCTATAGAGAACTGGAGCTTGGTCTCCGCCTCTTTCATCATGATGACAGCAGGCGTACCAGCCTGGATTACTTTCTCCATTTCCTTGAGTTCTACGCCATCTTCTGTAGTCGAAAGCAGATGGAAGGCGCGGAAGTTCTGACCATCGAGTGAGACAGCAAACGGTAGACAAAGCGTAGCCCATTTTGTACCTTCCTTCATCGTGCGACTGTATGCGGCCTTTTTAGCTACGAAGTTATTGAATAGATATAAATCTTTGTCGTCGTTAAGGTTGAGATGATTTGCTGTAAGTCCATTATCTATTACAGCTCCTATCCTCTCCTCACCCGATTTGGCCACCAGTTCCTCGAAGTAACCATCTTTGAATCTGTTAGCATGTGTTTTGTCCACGACCTTAGAATCAAAGTTTGGAAGTTTCTGACAACCATCAAACATATTATTTGAATTTGAATTGGTTACTTGTTCCGTTGTGAATAATTCTTTCGCATAGATATGTTCCAACTGTGCCGTATATCGGAACATGCCATTCATTTTTTCTACTTTGGCTGTATTGAAGCTTGATAAATCGATCCAAGTAAGCTGGTTGCACATCTCGAACATACGAGTCATGTCCGTTACGTTTTCAGTATTGAAGTTCGATAAGTCAAGTGAACTTACTCCGCAGTTATTGAACATGCAATACATATCCGTTACGGTATTCGTTTTTAAATGAGTTATATCGAGAGATGTCAGCGCCCTGCAGGAGCAGAACATCTGACCCATACTCTTTACATTGGTAGTGTTCAGATATTCCAGGCCTGTAATGGATTTCAGATTATTGAATTCATTAAACATGTATTCGCATGTTGGTAACGCATAGTTTTTGAAACTCTCTTCTATGATTACCGAAGTGGCACTCTTTATTTCTTCTGTCCAATAATAAAATGTAGAATACTCACCATTGAACCATTTTGGGTTGTCTAACGGATTGTAAAACTTCACCACCGTTAGATTCTCATCTTCCGTTGCTGAAGGAATATTATATAAAAATGTAAGAACTTTTGTGGTTTTATTGTATTCTGCGCGAGCTATTGGTTCTGTGGAAGCAGCCTTATAGGATAAGGAAGACTTGTTGACGCCACCTTTTGCCAGCAATAGAGTTGGTAGCAAGAGTAGCAACATGAACAACAGAGCAATAGTTTTTACTCTCGTCGCCTTTAGGACTGTGTCTGTTTGCAGTTCCTTTGATTGATGTGTGAAATGTAACATTATGAATATGCTTTAATTAATTTGACTTGACAATCCATTGGATCTTATATTGTGCGACACAAAATTAGTATTTTCCCATCAATCAAAGCGTCCACTTCCCCTACGTAGGTGTCCATTTCCTACCAAAAAAGGTGTCTCTTTCGGGGGGAAGGAGACACCTTGAACGTATTTTTTTAACTATTTTTTTCTTTCCAGGCCGTGGGCGAGCAGCCCTCCTTCTCCTTGAACATCCGGTAGAGATAGGAGCGCGACGAGAAGCCACATTCCGCAGAGATGACGTCGTTGCTGTAGTCGGGATGCTCCAATATCATCTGCTTGGCCGCCTCGAAGCGCACCTCGGCCAGCCAGATACGGAAGGTGGTGTTGTAGGAGGCAGAGAGGTATCGTGACAACTCCGTTTTGGTGATGCTTAGCGAGCGTGCCAGCGAGATCATGTTGACTGATGTGTCTTTATATCCCCTGCTGGCGCACCAGGCGTCCAGCTTTTCTCGGATGATCTTCTGTCGTGCTGCAGCAAACTGTTGTTGTAAAGTTTCTTCCTTCTTGTCCTGTTCCACATTCTGCTCTTCAGCGCAGGGTGCAGCCTCTCCACCATTTTCTGTTTGCGCGCTTTCCGTCTGCTCGATCTCCGTCTGCGTGCTTTCCGTCTCTGTGGTTTCTATTTGCGTGGTTTCTATTTGCGTGGTTTCCATTTGCCCGTTTTCCATGACGGCATAGTTTTCTTCCACATCCTTATCCAAAAGTTCCTCGGCAGGGTTGTAGTTATATCCCAGCGACACAAAACTGATTATGAAGAAAAGCATGGCAAGCAGTTCCATGGGTCCGATGACATATAGAAAATCGGTGGAAAGCACGGCGACAGGCATGGCTATAATGAGCAGGAGAAGGATGATCACGCTGGCGCGTGCGAATCTCACGTAGGGCAGGATATCGTTGTCCGCCATTTCCTCCAGCATCTTCCTGCGCTTTCTGATTTCCACTATTATCATCACGTGACAGTAGGCCAAATTGACGCCAAACAGGAAGACCATCACATAGAGCCAGTTGCCAATATGGAAATTTCCGCTCTGGCTATAGCCTACACCGAAGATAGCGAGTATGGCGGCATAAATAGTGGCACAAACGACGTTCATCTTTCGGAGATTGGCGTGCATAGCCTCGATATTGTAGATGCCCATGGCGATGAGCGTGAAGCAGGGAGGATAGACCAGCATGTTGAATATGGCTCCCTCATCGTCGCCTTTCGCCCGAAATTCCCCCCCATTTGTGCCAGAAACTGCAGGGCCAGTCCCACCATGGCTGCGAATATCAGCCATCGCGACTTTTCGTATCGGCAGTTCATCCACTTGATCTGTAATCGTGTGATCCCCAAGATGATGGCATTGATCGACACGAAGAGAAAGCAGGTGAACTGTAGAAGAAACAAACTATCCATTTCTTTGTTTTTTTATATTTGGCATCTATCAAGACCCGCCTTCCATTCTTTATGTCCGTGGGGTGTGAATCCGCTGCAAAAGTACAAATATTTTTTTAAAACGAATAATTTGTTGCCCGCCTTTTGTGTAATGTTTTTCAGGCTTCCTTCCAATCGACCAGTCCCTTTCCCTGATCGTCCAGTTCTATGGCCAGCGCCACGACCCGTCGCTTGTCGGCCTTGAAGGGTTCGGCGTATTGCTTGTACCGGATCTGTTGCGTCGCGGCGTGAATGCCGCCGTTGTTGCTCAGTTTCAGTTCCAAGACATAGATGATATGGATGGTCTCCACGACCATGTCTATCCTGCCCGTTGCGATCATTTTTTCTACTTCTACCCGGCAGCCGATGGCGTTGAATATCGTGCTCAATATCAGTCGGTAGCGCTCCTCCATGTCCATGCTGGCCAGTTTCTTGTTGCTGTAGGGCACGTCGGCCACAAGCGCCTTCAGACATTTCATGGCCTCGGGCAGGTTGCCCAGCTGGAGGTTGTACAACAACATGCTCTGGGTAGATATGACTTGGTCGTTCGTTTTCAGCGTCAGTGCAGGCAGCACAATTTTGTATAGTGCCTTGCGAACCTCATAGTTGGGAATGCCAAGTATATAGATGCCGTCCGTATAACCTTTGATGGTAAGATAGCCCGACTGATAGAGGAACAGTTCCGCTCCGCCTCCTGTCACGTCGGAAGTCTCCAAGGTGTCGCTGTCTATCGGACAATTCTCGAAGTTTTTCAGTCTTATTTCTATATTATCTACAAACTTCGGAAGCAAGGAAGTGGCGCCCGAGGCGGCCCAGTAGTTCCTCAATTTTGAGTCAGACAGGGCGTTGACCAGACTGAAGGGGTTGAAGATGTCCGCCATGTTGTCATGGCTGAAATGATAGCCGTCGTAATAGGCCGTCAGTTGCGCCACGGCTTCGTCGTAGGTGTGGTTCTCATACGCAGCCAGCTTGTCGATTTCGGGTTTGAAATTGCGGAGCATTTCTTCCTTCGTAATACCGCAGATGGCAGCGTATTCAGGTTCAAAACTGATGTTGCTCAGGTTGTTGAGTACGGAGAAGAGCGAGATCTGCGTAAACTTGGTGATGCCCGTGATGAAGACAAACCGCTCGTATTTGTCGTTCGCCTTTAGGATGGCAAAGACCTCTCTGTAGATGCTGGTGCAGGCTTCGTGGTGCGGCGTCTTCCAGGAGTGCTGCAACGGAGCGTCGTACTCGTCGATGAGAATAGCCACCTGCTGCCCTGTCTTGTTGTAAGCACCCTCGATGATATTCTTGAATCTTACGGCAAGCGAACAATCTTGGCGCACGACTATCTTGTACTCCGCCTCCAGGGTATGGAAAACATCGTCCAGATAGCTTCGCACACTTTCTGGTTCTGCTCCGGCCTGGCTCATGTCGAGCCGGACGACAGGGCGCTTCACCCACTCTTTCTCCAGCTCCATGATCCTCAGTCCCTCGAAGAGCTCCTTCTTGCCCAGAAAGTAGGCTTCGAGCGTATCGACGAGCAGCGACTTACCAAAACGGCGCGGACGACTCAGATAATTATACGTGTTGTCAGTGTTGGCAAGACGCCAGATAATATCCGTCTTGTCAACATAAAGGTATCCATCCTTTCTGATTTTCTCAAATGACTGAATGCCTACGGGCAACCTTCTGTTTCTTGTCTCTGCCATAGCTCCCTGGTTTTTGTTTGCAAATATACGATTATTTTCCCAATCCCCATGCTTTTCCTCCAATTCTTTGAGTATTATTATGCTTTTGCTCTCTATCCAAAAAGATCATTCATTTTCACCTCACTATTCACCCATCCGCTATGCGTGTTCCGCTTCACCCCATACGTCGTGATAAAAGTATGTAGCAAGGCCTTCTTCGTCTTGGTCGCCACGGCAAATGACGACATTCTTTCTCGCAGCCGCTGCTCATAGTTGGCATCTATGACAAATTCGTCCTTGGCGTATTTCATCTCACAAATATTGATCGCTCCGTCAGCACGATCTATCAGCATGTCTATCTGACCTCCTCGCCACTCCGCACCGGTAGCATCCGCAAACGGTCTGCAAGACCAGGAATAGACATTTGCCAACACGCCTGAAATCCCCAATGCCTTCTTGATCTGTGGGATATGGTGGAAGCAAACCTGCTCAAAAGCATAACCACTCCAGGCTGTTCGGCTTCCCGAATTGCGCATGTTGCTCCAGTAGCTTTTATCTTGCCCACTGTTGTTAGCCACAAAACGGGTATAAAACAGTGAGTACAAATCGGTCAACTGATAAAGGGCGTCCCGTTCACTTTTCCCTATGGTAGCGTATTTCCTTATAAAATCACATTTCTGCAGATTCTCCAGGATTTCTGACAACTGTCCGCCGCTTTTCAGTTTCAGCTCATCCATCAATTCCTTGCGTGTCATCCCCTTCATTTTTTGCGAGAGTACCTCTACTATCTTGCGATAATGCTTGGAGTCGTGGAAGAGGGATCGAAAGAGAAAACCGAATTCTCCACGCAAGGGCGCATCCTGCGAGAAAAGCAACCTATCGATACATGCGTCCAAGGGCACACCTCGCTCCAGCATGTCAAGATAGTAAGGAATGCCACCCAGTATCATATACACATCCAACACCTGCTGGCGGGTAAGCTCGAGCCCTTTCAGTTCGTTTAAGAACTGCTCGGTCTCGCCCAAGGAAAATGGAGAGAGGTAGATCTGACGAGTCACGCGACCGTACAATCCTCCCTTGTCGCCTATGAATTTTGATAGCATCCACGTGGTGGACGAACCACACACGATCAGTTTGAGATTGGGAACCATAGAAGCCCATGAATTCCAAAAGAAACTGAAAGCTGCGATGAAATTGCTTTTTGGTGTATCCATCCACGGCAATTCGTCAAAGAACAGAACGATCGGGTCTTGCTGAGATATTCCCGACAGATATTCCCGCAAAGCAGCAAATGCCTCAAACCAGGTTTTCAGTCTGGGCACGGTTTGCTTGGAATACTGCTCCAATGCCATCCGAAACTGCTCCAGCTGCACTGCGCGCTCCACTTCGTACATACCTATAAACGAAAAGGCAAACTGGTCATTGAACATTTTTCGGACCAAGAAAGTCTTTCCCACACGCCTGCGACCATAGATCGCTATCAGCTCGGCCTTGCTACTTTCACAGCGCTCCTGGATGAGTTTTTGCTCGTACTCACGCCCTATAATCCCGTTTACACCCATAACTTTCTGATTTTATTCGGTTTATATCTCCATCTTACAGGTGCAAAGATACCAAAAAGATCTGAATTATGCAAGGATAGCGCCGCCATAACTCCTTTTTTTTCGTAGTTATGGCTGACTTATAGGTGATAACTCGGCCATAACTCGTTTTTTTTGATGGTTATGGCGGTGTTATCGCCACACCTGGCTTTCTTTTAATCCATGATTTTTTCTTGTTCGTTTTAGGGTTTGACAAATGAGTTTTGCTTTGGCCTGGTAGATCTCGAAGAGCTTTTACGTTGACGAATCTTGCCTGACAATCCATAAGTCCCGTAAACTGCTTGCTGTCGCGTTAGCAGAATTCTATCTGGAAACGAGTACGGTATGTCTTCAATACTTCCTCACCTGTTATTGAGAGTTTTGTTGTGTATATTTACCCCAAGTTTGATCCCTCACTAAAGGTTTTTCTTGCTATCCAACGTTTTACGATTCTCATTTGCGCCGCTGTGTACTACAAACTTTTTGGGATTTTGATTTTCCTGAATGGCATTTTCTTGTACTTCAGCCGCTCGTAAATCTCATCGGCAGACTTGTTCGGTTCGCTGCAAAGTCTCATTTGTACCTTCTCGCCAAGGGCATTTGTTGCCTCCGTGGTGACAGCCTTCTGCGTTGACAGCCTTCGTACTATCTCTGCACGGATGCGTTCAAGCAGCACCGATGCAGGTTCATCATTAGGGTCTTGCGGTACAAGTTTTCCATGTATCGCAAGGTCGAGTATCTTTTGGCGTAACGCTTTTGTATTCATTCTGAGTTTTGTTTAATCTTCCTCTAATTTCTTTATCTCCTCATTCTCCTCAAACTCCTCAATCCATTCCTTCACCTTGGCTTGCAGCAAGGCTTTGTCGGGCAGATAGAGCTGGTAAGCCGCTGCATAGACGTTTGCGTCTTTAGGAAGAGTGAGTTCTACCAACGCATCGTTTTTCTCCTTGCAGAGCAAGATACCGATGGTAGGTTTCTCGAAGTCCTGCTTTACATATCGGTCAAAGTAGTTGACATACATCTGCATCTGTCCGAGGTCTTGGTGAGTGAGTTTCTCGGATTTTATTTGTATTTTTTCCATGTCTTGTTGGCTTTTTACCGTCTTTGGTTTTGCAGCACTAAGATAGGTGAAATTTCTGACATGGCAACATCCTGGGCAACTTATTGTTGCTCAGGATGTTATAAATAATGTTAAACTAAAGAGTTGCGGAATTAAGGTTAAAATAAACGCAAAAAGCAAAATCCCCTACCAAAATATTTAGCAGAGGATTTTGTTCTATCGTTTAAAGGGCGTTTTTTATATTTTTCAATAAATCGCCATATCCATGATTGTCCCCTGAGTCTTTATCACAGGTGACTGACTACATGTTTTCGTATTCCTGTCATACACGAACAGTCCAGCACCGTTGTTTTCCGTTACTAATCCAAAAAATACTTTGCTGTCTTTATGATTAATCGCACAACTGTAACCATTGGTTCGCGGAAAATCAAGAACTTCTCCTGTACAGTTATACAGATTTGCTTTGAAAGCATAATTTGTTTTGTCGTTGATATAGTCTGGCCCTGACGCCCCAATGAATGCGGGACAATAACCAAAGAAATACAACTCTCCGTTTCCTGCATAGTGATAGGAAAGTACATATTGTAATTTTCCTCCTTCTACACCCGTCCACGTTCTGTCTGTAAGATTGAAGCAATAATCCTTGTCAAAATCAGTCTCGCCGTTCTTTATACGTAGCAGTCCACAGTATTGATCGGGTACGTAGCCATAAGATCCCCAGCAGGGAATATATAAATCGTTCTTCTCATCAACAAACATTGCACCTACACCGATAACGGTAGCGGCAGACAACCGATAATCAACGATTTTCTTTATAGGTTTATCGGTTGTGGCATCCACTAACAGAACATGTGCACCTTTTTTGCAAATAGGCATGTTGTCAAACTGTCCTAGTCCTACATATAGAATGTTGTCACGCAAGAACAGACCTATAGGGTTAGGGGTATTGCTGCCCTCTGCACCCCATCGCGAGTCTGCAAGGTCTATTTCACCTGTCCTTTCCATAGTGGTCGGGTTGAAGATTACGATTTTGTTTTCAATCGGTGCCGTCGCATAGGCTTTTGTATCATTAACCACTAACATGTTTCCAGCCATAGGCGCCATACGGTCCACTTGGATTTGTCCAGCCTTGGTTAATGTACCGTCATCATTGCGGATGAATTTATATACATTCGCATCAGCCGCACCACCGATACTGAACACCCAATCCTTATATGTGGCAAGATAAGGGGTGCTCTTCACCTCATGGGCGTTGGTAAAGCTGACATTTCCATTGGAAGTATTCTGAACAGGGACGATGTATCCCATAGAAGCTTGAGGAGCCATGTCGATTGCGAGAATCATGTTAGCCTTCCCCTCTGTCATGGGTGGTAGCGGATCGTCATTACTGCTGTCACAGGAGGTCAATGCAAAGCCTCCTAACAGACTTACTGCTAATAGAATTAAATTTTTCATTTTCATTTTATTATATTAATTATTTACCATTCAAGTGATGTAAAACGGATTTTAAGCGAGAAAAGTCGACCTGCCAACGGATAATTAAAGTTGGTCATCTCATCGGTATTGAGAATATTGTGACATTCCGCTCCGAATATTATCTTCCGTCTGCATATACCATATTCAAGGCCGAGGGTATGAATACATGTCCCAGGTATTTTATAGTTTTGATTTTTACTCAGTTCGTAACCATAATAATACTTGTCGGTATATCCTCCTTCATAATAAATACGGGTATATTGATTCCGACCACCAAAGAGGTTGTCCTTTCGGTAATCTACCATCCAATTGAAATATAGAATAGGTATATGTGGTAACTGCATTTTATAGGTTTGGCTTGGTGTATTTGTACCAAACAGATATTTGGAATAGTCAAGCGATTTTTGCCAAGTACCATTCAGCGACACGAACCAATTCCGGTTTATATCCCATTTTACTTCGGCATCTGCACCATATAGCAAAGCTTCGCCTAAATTCTGATATTTATAATATCCCGCTTGCGCAAGCATATACATCATGTTCTTTACTTTTGTTGTGTAAACATTTGCTTCAAATTGCAACCGTGATTCATTATTGTAGTAGTGGTCATATATTACCCCTAAATTATAATTGTTCGCCATTTCAGGGTCCAATGCCGTATTGACCTGGGTTGTGATACGATCCCCAAGGATTTCCTCATATCGCGGCAAACGATAATTATGTTCCAATGCTGCTTTCAGATACCAATGTCGGGGTAAATCATATTTCAAGGCAATGCTATAGCCCAAATTGTCTCCTGTGCGGTCGGTCTTGACCGGTTCACTTTCCGACCCATATGTCAAATCTACCGTCTCACCGTTCACTCTAAAATGATAATATCGCCCGGTAATAACGGAAGTAAGTTTGTCATTGAACCACCTGTTCTCGAAAGACAGAGAAGAAATAAGACCTGTCACATCTGATTGGAGTCCACAAAGTCTTTTTTTCAAGAATTTTTCCGCTTCCGGATCATTAGCCTCCTGAGTAACATATCGAAAATCATTGTTCAAATTGACTGACATTTTATTAGGAATCAAATGGTATTTTAAATTGAGATTGAAACGAATGTCATGAGTATGGTCATCTGAAAGGTTTGGTACACTTCCCTTTTCTCCTTTGTAGCTATTGAGACGTTTGTTGCCATAGAAGTCATATACATATGAAGATGTATCGTTCAGGCATGAATTAGTGTACAGATAGCCTCCATTAAATTTCATATCCATTTTTTTAGTAAGGAAAGATTTTCTTTCTAAATGTAAAGTTCCACCAGTAGTGAAAGCTTTGTTGAAGGTATGACGGATGTTGGTTTCGATACCTTGCATCTCTTTTCTATTAGCATATCCTAAAATTTCTAATTCAGCTTCATCGAAATAGCCATTCATAAAATTGAAACTTACAGCGTAGTCTATCATTTTCAAATGATCATGGTCTCGTTTTATTTTTAATCCTTCTACATAGGGTGATTCTATGGTATAATCATTTGCCGCTAAAGTTCCTCCTGCATATAGAGTCATGGCCGTGTTTATTTTATTGAAAAAATGGCGAACAGTCGCACTGCCCTCATGCGTTCCGTAACTTTGCATTTTATATGCCAAATCGTAAAAATTTTTATCGGTATCAATTGTCACTACATTGACAGCACTTCCCAATCCATCTCCCCCAAACTCCGGTGGGACAATACCTTTGTATATTTCTATGCGGTCTATGAACTGAAGTGGAATATCATTTATGGAAAAGTTTCCATCTGGTGTATTTAATGGATAACCATCCATATATATTTGAACTCTATTGCCTTCCAAGCCGCGAACATTTATTTTAGTCTGACTTCCAACTCCGCCGGTTTGTCTGAGTTTTACGCCGGTTTGATGGTTGAGCACCTCACTTATAGAGGTACCCCGCCCTGCCAACGTTTTGCCATCTATTACCGTAACAGGAACACCCTGTTGTTTAACTTCTCGTATCTCATACCTTTCGCCGATGCCTACAACCTCCACACCGTCCAGTTGCATATTTGCATCTTCCATAAGGACATCTAAAGTTTTGCTCTCTGATTCTGAAAAGAATACAGTCTTGGTTGTTCTTTTCAAACCAACGCATGAAAATACTATAGTTGACTTACCTATAGGAATATTCTTTAATACATAATTTCCCTGTTCATCTGTAGTTGTCCCGATTGAAGTATGCTCTATTTGTATAGTTACACCTATTAAGGGAGATTTATCCTGAATGCTTCTGATACTCCCAGACAAAACCCGTTGAGCCATAGCAGATAGACTGAACAAGGAATAAAGAAAGATTAGTAAAAGAACACAGTCTGTTCTTCTTTTTTTATAATTTATAAAATCGAATTTCATAAGGTTGTCTTTTTTAGGTGCAAAGTTATCTCGTTTCCAAAGAATGCACAATCCCTAAATTTAGGTATTTTAACGTCACTGCGTGAATTCGTAACTACTCAGTACCCCTCTAAAAAGTGATTTTAGGGTACGAGGCTTTGCTTGCCATTACATAATGGCAAGTATGGCTTCGAATTTTGAATTTCCGTTTTTCTTGGCAGTTTCGGCTATGGAATGAATCTTTGCAAAGATGTCTGCTCCATCATCTGTTCTGAAGCAACCGCTTACTTTTTGCTTGACCTTTATTTTTCGAATGCCTCTCTCGCTCGCATTGTTGTCGTAAGGGACAGAGAAATCGGAAAGAAATGCAAACTAGTAGTCCTTTACCTTATATATGCCTTTCTTGAAAGTCTCGAAATCATCATGAAACTGGGCGCAGGGGGGGGGCTCCGTGGATTGCCCCAGCGCCCATAAAGTGCATTGCGGTTGTAAAAATACTACTTTTTCACGACTCCCCTGTGTACTGCAAATCAAAAACAAAGGATGCGGTTGTTGAAAATCAACTTGTTAGCAACGGAGGACACCCTAACAACTGATGAAAAAATGTATTGGGTGTCAAACTTGGGATAAGTTAAGACGATAGAAAGGGCTGGATTTCTCGTAATGAGAGGTCAGCCTTGTTTGTTGTGTATATTTACCGTTGTAAATCATCCGAAATTACGGATTATGGCTGCAAACTGCAGTGGGTAGTAGCGACTTGAATGGGGTTAAAATACCGGTAAGAGTATGGGGAAGTGTAGTGATAAGGGCTTTTGGTACTGCTACTGACTTTGTTAAATGGATACGGAGAATTAGTTAATAGTCCGTTAATTCATGCTAATCGACTTGGTTTCGGCTGAGCGGAAGGTTATCTTTGTATAGTAGCTTCGCCATGACTATTGAGGTCTCAGTCATCTTTGGATGAGAAGCGGAGCGGAGTAAAATGTTAAAATGTAAAATATAATTCGGGTAATTATCGATGAAAAACTTAAACTTTTTATCAACCTCCCCAACTGACGGTCGGATAATGTCGGTCTCGTATCGATCCCGTATCAATCCCGTATCATCCTCCTATCGTTCTCCTATCGTTCTCGCTTCCAGAAGCGGAAACAATACGGAAACTATACGGAAACGATATGTAACCGATCCTTGGAGGAAGGGAGGAAGAAGCGAGGACGATATTTGGTGGAAGCGTGGAGGAAGGATGCCCAAGATAGAAGCCGCTGTTTCTACCTGGAGCTGACTTGCTGTCGAAGAAAGGATGGTACGTTCCTAAGGGTGAGGGCAAGATGAAGGGTGGAGTATGCTGCTCAATGGAAGGCGAAGGTCCGCCAGCGGGCCTCCTCGATGGGAAACCGACTGGCGGATCTTGGATGTGGAAGTCTTGGTGTGAAGCTCAAACGGGTCTAAGCCATTGGTGATCTTATCTCACCACGACCTTCTTGCCACCGACGACATAGATGCCGGCGGGAAGTCCCTTGAGGGTATGGGCGTTCTTGCGCACCTGTTGTCCTGTGAGGGAGAAAATATCGGAGGGCTTTCCAGTGAAGAGGGTCTCGGCAGAGACGGACTCGATGGCCGTGGAGGGCGTGATGGTCAGCTTTCCGTTGGTGTAGGAGAACTCGTAGTTGTTGGCGTCGCCACCTTCCACCACGATCTCATAGATACCCTCGGGTGAGGAGAGGTCGGCGGAGCAGGTGGCCTGCGGCTTCTCGCTGATCGCGCTCTCGTTGTCGTTGTTTCTGAAACCCTCGTAGCGGATGGTGAAGACGGGGTTGGCCTCGCCTACACAGCGTGTGGCGTCCTCGGCGATGACCTCCAGGGGAGCGGGTTTGATGATGAGGTAGCCGTCTTCAAACTCTGTGTCCTCGTCGGTGATGGTGCCGCGGCTGATCTTGATCTTGTAGCGGCCCACGCCGGAGGTGTGGTCGGCCTCGCAGGTCAGCTGAGGTGTACCATCCACCTTCGTGCCGTTGATGGTGAAGGTCAATTCGGGATTCTCCTCACCATAGAGGCGGGAAAGGTTGCGGGCTTTGACGGTGGTGCCAAACTCCACGATGCTGGAGAAGTCCTTCCACTGTGCCAAGGAGCTATAGCGCGTCTTGCTGCCTGCTCGCACGGCGAGGCGACAGGTCTCGGTGTTGGCGCCAGCGAATACATCCATGCCCAACTGCGGAATCTCTTTGGGGCGCACCTTGAGTTCCTCCATCGACCAGCAATAGCCGAAGGCTTCCTTGCCGATCTGCTTCACGTCGTGGCAGAGGGCGATCTTGCGCACCATGCTGCAGCCAGCAAAGGCGTAGTCGGCGATGGTGGTCACGCCGTCGGAGACCTGGAGGTCCTCGCGCGTCAGCGGGATAACGGCCAAAAGTGTGGTCTTGTCCTTGTCATAGACCATGCTGCCCTCGACAGTGAAGTCGGCATCGGCGGTAGGGGTGAGGTGGACAGTGGAAAGCTTGTTGCAATAGGCCCAGACGCCCTTGCCGAAGTGGCGGATGCCCGTGGCGGGGAAGTGGATCTCCTCCATGGAGCAACCGTAGAACAGCTTGTCGGGCAGGCTATTGTCCTGAGTGATGGTGAGCTTCTGTCCCTTGTCGATGAGATAGTAGTCGTCGCCGGCCACAATCTGGGCGTCGCTCAGGTCGAGCATACGCATCTGTCCGTGGGTGCGGTTGCCATTTTCGTCAATGCCCGCCATCTCGCGGAGTGTGCGGAGGTCGGTGGCATTGATACGGCCCTGTACTCGTAGCGTGTCGTAGCTGAAGAATGACTCCTCGCTGACCAAGGATCGGAGCTGGCCCGGAGTGGAGACTTTCACCTCGCCGGAGACGCGGCTAATGGCGGGCTCGGGTGTGATATTGATGACGGCCTCCTGCATCTCGGAGAACTTATAGCCCAGCGGGTCGAGGATAGCTATCTCGTAGTAGCCGTCCTGGTCGCCACACCATCCCCAGTTGACGTGGACGAGCCCCTCGGCGTCGTAGCCATCGATGACGAAGGAGTGGCCTTCGCGCTGACGGGTGAAGCCGCCATAGACGATGGGCTGGTCTTTGCTCAGTTGCTCGTAGATAATGTTCATCCAGCCCTGCGTGGTGTAGTCCTCGCGCTCCAGGTACTGCACGTCGGTCAGGCCGTAGTAGCGCTGGAGACCGCGGGCGAGGTTCTCGTGGAGCGCACCACTTCCTCCCTGGGCCGTAGAACCGTAATCCATGTCGGCAGCCACACCGAGGTCTCTCATCAGCATGGCCACGGCATCGCCCTCCTCGGGAGTGTAGCCTGCGTTGTAAACGTCGATCATGTTGCTCCAATCATAGATACTCTTTTCAAAATCTACGCTGATGGCTACACCCGAGGTCATCCCGTAGGGGTAGTAGATGGTGTTGCTACCCATGCCATGCTTGGGGCCCTTGTGATGGTAGAGCACCTGGGCGGTGGAGGTGGCTGCACAACCCGTGAGACATCGGCCCGTGCCGTTGGTGGCAATGGGGCAGAGATTGTTGAACGGCGCTTCCTGTCCCCACTTGGTGGTGAGCAGCATGGGCACGGCATCGGGGAAGTTGGCAGCGCTGGGGCGGACCACGCGGGTGGCGGCCTTGCCTGCCTTCACCTTGGCCTGGGCGACCTCACTGATGGCGGTAAGCCACCAGCGGAAATTCTCGTTCTGCGTCTTCTCGTCGTAGCAGGTGTCGGAATAGCCGAGTACGGCGGGCAGCAGATCGTCGTTGGCGATCACGGCAAATCCGCCATGGTCGTAGCCGTAGATGGTGTACTCCTCGTTGGCCACGAGTTGCTTCATGGGTGCGCCTGGGGCTTTTATTTTGCCCGGGAGGGCGCCTTTCTCCAGGGCGGTGGCGGCAGCTTGCATCTTCTGCTGCTGACTGCGGGGTTTGGCGAGGATCGTGCTTGGCAGAATCGAGGCCAGGCACAGGAGCGAACAAGTCCAAAGAGTTCTCTTGTTGCGCATAATCGATTTTTCTTTAAGTTTTGAGGTGGGGTCCTGCAAACGTCTGTCGCTTGCTGGGCAGCAGTTCGCAGGACCCCTCTCGTGATGAAATGAATGATAGAAAACTTGAGTCTTACTTCACGACGACCTTTTGGCCGTTGACGATATAGACACCCTTCTTCAGCGACTTGAGGTTTTTCACGCCCTTGGCCACGCGGATGCCGTCAGGAGAATAGACATCAAAGGCAGATCCGCCGAGTGTGAGGCCGTTGATACCGGTCACTGTATGGGTAAGGGTGGCCTCCGATTCCTCAGCGGCATAGACGGCGGTCACACCGTAGAGGTGCTTGTCGGCATCCTGCAGGATCTGCTTGTCGATGAAGCTGCGCACGTTGGCCTCAACGTTGCCGATCAACTGGCCATCGCGATAGATATTGTAGCCCTTCACCTCGCCTGCGCCACAGCTGTAGGTGATGTCGTCAATCATGAAGAAGAACGGGTTGTTCCACGTCGGCGTGTTGTGATTGATGGCAAAATACTTGGTGCCTGCTGGCAACTCAACCTTGATCTGCTCCCATGCGCCACTGGTGATGCTATAGGTCTCGCCCAACTTGACGAACGACTCGCGCTTGTTGTCGGTGGTGGAGTAAAGCACACTGAAGTTCTCCTCATGAATGGTTTGACCATCATTGTAGTTCTTCACCCAGAACGTGATTTCCTGCTCGTCGCCGGAGAGTGCGGGGCTGTAGAGCCAGTTGTTCTGCGATACGTCATAGCCTTCCCCGTTCACACGGTAGAGAGCGGCCAGGTACTTGTCGCCGTTGTGGGCCTTGAAGTCGGGCACCTGCTCGAGTTGTTTCTCCGTGAGCCAGCCGTTGGCTGGGTCGAAGAGCATGAAGCCGTAGTTGGAACCCTGGTTCGGGAACTTATACTTCTCGAAGACGCCACCCGTCGTGCCGGCATTGACAGCCTCAGAGGTGAAGTCGCCAAAGTTGTCCTGACTCCATGGCGTAGCGTTCTCGAAGCTCTCAGTCTTGGTCTCGGTGTCCGTGCTGACAGGCGTCCATGTGAGGCTCACGCCCTCCTCGGTGAGGACGGCCTCGGCGCTCTCGGGCTTCGGTTTCTCGCTCGTGAGGTACTTGACGTTGGTGGAGACGACATTGTCGTCCTCATTGAGGTCGTAGGCGTATTCCACCTCGGCCTTCAGTTCCACAGCCTCGTTTTGGTCGAGTTTATTGCTCTGGAAATCGAAGACCACGTCGGTGAAGTCGTAGGCACCCAGCGTCTCGGACATCTTCTTGGTCTCGACGAGCTCATCGTTGGCATAGAGTTTCACCTTGTAGTTATTGGCAGCGTTCTCGCCAAAGTTGTTCACGCGTACGCTCACCTTGGCCTTGCCACCCTTGAGCACTGTCTCGGGAGCCTCGATCTCAGCATTGAGGTCGTCGGTCTGCGTGTCGCGGATGAAGAGGCGATCGATGTAGAGGTCCTTGTAGGCTTCGGCCTGGACGGCGAAGTCGAAGGTGATGAAGGGCTCATTGGCCCACGGGCTGAGATCGATGCCAGAGGCGTGCCATTGGTCTGCCTCGAGGTTGGCATAGTCGATCACGCCAGCCACATGGCTCACGCCGTCGGGAGTCTCCACCTCGACGGTGATCTTGGCGTTGCTGCCCTCGGCGGCCTTGTGATGGAACATCAGTTTGGGAGCATCAACGCCACCCAAACGGATCTTGCCCGAGCCGAGGTAGGCGATGTCCTCCTTGTTTTTTGACACGATGTAGAAGCTACCGCCGTCGTTATCGACAGAATTGGTAGAGAGCTCGAAGTCGGACTTGCCGGTGCCCCAGGAGGACCACAAGATGCCATAAAACTTATAGTTCTTCACGCTGGCAAAGAACGGAATCTCGTAAGGTTTGCCCTGGATGTAAGAAGGCAATGGGACGTAGGAACTTTCGCCATACGCATTCTTTGCTTTGACAAAGAGTGTCTTGACGGTTTGCTCTGCTCCGTCGTTGGGATTGACGGCGTAGTCAAAGAAGGTCTTGCCTGTGGTCTCGCCGACTGGGGTGTAAGTGGGCTTGAAGTCGGCTCCATCCGACTCGGCGAGGGTGTAAGTGATCTTCTCGGGGTTGAGATAGCCACCCAAGCGACCTCTTGCGGGTGCTTCCCAATTGAAGCGGATGGAGTTGTCTCGGGTTTCCGTGTTCTTTTTGACGGGAGCGACGGGAGCGTCCTCTCCCACATAGATGGCGACGGGGGTACAATAGAAACTGGCGCCCTTGTCGTTGACAGCAGCCACACTATAGACATTGATGCCATTGACGGCGGTGTTGTCTGTGAAGGTCACCTTGCTGCCCGGAGCAGCAGCAGGAATCTCGGCAACCACCTGGCCCGTGCGGCGGAGCTGGAAGCCCGTGATTTTGTCTAAGGTTTCGCCGTTGAGACGCTTCGTAGGAGCGGTGAACGTGATTTGGGTGGAGAGTGCGCCCTGTGGGTCGGCCTCGGCTTCAAGACCTGTCACCTGGTCGGGAGCGAAGAAATCTACGCCTGCAGTCATTACAACATCGTCAATCTTGACACCCATGGCCTCGGGTTTCACGGAAAGGGCATGGAAGCCGAGATAGATGGTCTCGTCCTTGTCGGCGTCCAAAGTGAGGGTGACGGCCTCGAAGTCGGAACGCTTGATCATGGTTTGGGGCATCAGGGTCTTGGTCATTGCCTCTGGGGTAGGTGCAGTGCCATACTTCACCTCAAATTGCTCCTCATAGTACTTATATCTTCCTGAAAGACGGAAGGAAATCTTATACTTATGGTTGGCTTTGACGTGGAGGGCTGGAGAGACTAACCAGTCGTCGAAGGAATGTTTCTCCTCTCCGCGCAGTATTCTGGCGTAGCCGTCATTGTCGTTGAACATTCCAGGTTCCTCTATGCCCCAAGTGATACCGTCATTGTCGGCGTCGATCACTTTGAAGTAGGCCAAATCGGCTTCCGACTCAAAACCATTGGCGAAGGGCGGTGTGATAGGAGCGCCGTAGGAAACGTAGTTGCTGACCATCTCCTCACCCATCGTGCCGTGGTTGTTTGGCGTGATACCGTAGCCATAGACGGCAGTCTCACCCTCGGGGAGTGTATCCTCAAACATAGTGCCCACATGGCCGGTCTTGATGACCTTGCCCTCGGGGTAGCGCTTGATGTTGTAGGTGAGTTCACCGACGTAGCCCTCGTTCTGGCCGCCTGCAGGAGCTTCCCATGTGACGGTAGCCTTGCCCGTATTGGTATCTACCGAGGTGTGGGCGTTGACGACGGGTTTCGGGGTGTCGAAGCCAGCATAGTAGCGGCTTGCAAACTTAGGACTGGGGCCTTCGCCGTTACTGACAATGATGGTGATGGTGTTGTAGCCCTTGTTGAGCGTGACAGGTTGGGAGACAGCAGCACCCGGTTTGGTCCCACCCTTGGCTATCTCTTCCTTGTCGTTGAGAATGGTGTAGGTAAGTTTGGAGTCGGTCAGGTTGCCACCAGCGAAATTCTTGCTGGGTGCGGTAAACTGGATGTGGCCCGAAAGCGATCCGTCCACAAAGTCGAAATGCATTTGGTCGATGGCGGCAGGTGCGCCGTCGGCAGCTTTTGCCTTGGGAATAGTAAGAAGGGATATGATATTGTTGTTGGCAAAGTCGCCGATCTCCGTCAGCTGACCTGTTGCGAGATCGACAGTGTAGAGAGTGGATTTCTGATTGCTATCCACGCAATCCCAATAGAACGTGTTGGTAGTCTGGTCGATCTCACCACTTTGGTAGTAGAAACTGTCATCAGCCTTCTTCAGTTGTTTGCCCGTGGGGCCTACCAGAATTTCTTCGGCGGTGGAGGTGTCGATCTTATAGAGGTTGCCGTCCTCGGCAATACCATAGAGAATGTTGTCGCTGGTAATACCCATGGCTACATAGCTATGGCGCAGGCGGCCAATGGTGGAGCGGGTGATGTTCTCGTAGTCGGCTATACCCAACTCGTTGTTCGAACCATTGCCATCGAGGAAGCAGCCATAGACCGTGCCGTCGGCAGCGACGGCTGTCTCACAAGCGATGAGGGAGTAGTCCTCGATTCGTTTTTCGACCTTCTTCTCCCAGGTGTTGGTATCATAATGGTAGAAGTAGATCATATCGGTGCCCCAGAAGTTTTGGTACATGACGAAGTAGAGGTTGTCCTCAATCCATGCGCCCGCACCCGTGGCACGGAAGAATTCATCCTGGAACTGCTTCTTGACGGAGATGGGAGCTTCGGTGCCGAAGGTGTATATACCATACTCGGGAGTCTCGGCACCCCAAGTGGCATCATAGAGCACATTCCCCCAAAAAGTCATGGGCTTTGCGTCTTTGGCTCTTAATATAGGAACTTGGGGAGTCTGCTTTGTCTTGATGCCGGCCTCGATGTTGCGGTTGAGACGCACGAGGCTGTCTCTCTTCGCCATCTGAGGCACGAGTCTCTTGTGCAATAACGGGTGCTTGGCGATGTGTTCGTTCATCTTTGCCTGGCGCTCCGCGGGCGTCATCTTCTTAGAGACCCGGAGCTCGGTAGGAGGATTACTATCTTTAAGCCCTGATGGAGTTTTCTGGGCTTTGGCGTTGAGCGGCAGCAATAATACCGATGCTGCTACTCCAATGGCCATGAATGGGTTTTTGTTTTGCATAAGTTTTTTTTAAAACCCACCAGTGGAACTACTTGCATGCTAAATGAATCCCACCGGCAGGCGATGTATTGGTTGATGAATTGACGCTGCAAAAGTAAGCAATAGGCCAATAGGGCGCAAATCGCCCTTCTCCACTTTCACGAAAATGGAGAGGAACGACCTAAAATGACACGATTTTAAAGCGTAAAAAAGATCAGGTTTTTGTACAAAATAAACCGATTTTTCGATGGAATCGGCAAAAATGGTAGATTTAGGTGACTAAAACGAAGAAGCGGGAGAAAGTTATGCTCCCGTTTCTTTGTTGCGTCGTAAGCGTGTCCGCGATGCTAGTATCTATGCGTCAAAAAAATATCGCTCAAGTT